>Ga0079224_100009827_pt1 | contig 13096 bp, 7 predicted proteins | sample Stecom2015_FD_80414 | JGI IMG/M metagenome (GOLD analysis project Ga0079224, IMG submission 80414) | Agricultural soil microbial communities from Utah to study Nitrogen management - Steer compost 2015 | ecosystem: Environmental > Terrestrial > Soil > Agricultural land | place: USA: Utah... | reverse complement strand
GATCGTTTTAACGGCACGGACGTGGAAAAATGACCCGAGCATGTACTCGATGATTCGATGAGACTCGATGCTCTCATCGAGCACGAGGATTCGTGGCCGTTTCCGGGGCTTCCCACTGTCACCCTCGACCGACAGCGGTATTGTAACCGTAAACGTGGTGCCGCTGTCACGTTCGGAATCCACGGAGACGTGCGCGTCCATGAGGTCGAGCAGCCTCTTGCAAACTGCCAGACCAATCCCTGTGCCTTCAAAGGCGCGACTTCTCCCGATGCTTTCCTGGTTGAACGCATCGAAAAGGTAAGGCAGATGTTCTTTTGCGATGCCGACGCCGGTGTCGATCACCCGGAGCACGGCAGCGTCATCCGTGCCGTCCAGCTCCACCACTACGCCGCCCGTCTTCGTAAACTTGATCGCATTGTCCACAAGGTGATGGACGGCGCGACGCAAGGCGTCGAGATCCTGGAAAACGACCATCTCAGGCCGCAGCACGTTCATTCGCAGGAAAAGGCCCTTATTTGCCGCCAGAGGTTCGAGTGTTTTGACGACCTCCGCCACCTCGTCTGCAACGTTGAACAAACGTGGCGTCACGTTGACGTTGTCCGACTCCAGGCAGGCGAGGTCGAGCAGGGTATTGACCGTTTGAATCAGGCGATCGCCGTTTCGCTCGATGATGTCCACGAACTCGCCAAGCGCATCGGGGGCTTCCATGCGAATGATCTGCGATGCCCCGATGATGCCGGTAAGCGGCGTCCGAAACTCATGGTTCAGATTGTCCAGCACGGCAGTCCGAAGGCGTTCGTAGCGAACTTCCTGTTCTTTTGCTTCGTGAGCCTTCGAGATAGCCTCCCTCGCTTCCTCTCTAACCCTCCGTAGCTCGGTGGTGTCGATTCCAAACGAGACGATCAAGTAGGGCTCGCCGTTTTTATTTGCCACAGGGTAGAACACACGCCTGAAATGACGCGTACTGCGCCCACCGTCCTCGGCAAGGACTTCCTCAAACTCCACGGGTTCACCTTCGGTTATCACCTTTTTCCTGAAGTTGCGACGGCGGAGCGCCACTTCAGGGTGTAGATTGAGGTATTTGCAATACTCGATATCCGTTTTCCCGACGAGCCACTCCCGCACTTCTTTCTCTTTAGCGACCTGAGGATTGACGTATACATACTCACCCCGGGGCGTCAGTACCGACACTTCGACCGGGACGTGTTCGATTACCGTTCGATGAAAATCCTCGAACAGACGCGTCTCGTCCGCTTCGTCGGATCGATCGAGCAGGATGGCGGCAACGCAAGACCTGCCCGATTCTTCTATCCGGTTGAGGTGGCATTCCAGCGGGAGCGACCCTCCACCTGCCCTGTTCACCACCCCTTTCAAAAAAACGGATCCTCCTTCATCGAGTCGTTCCAGAATGTTTTCTTTGGAATCTTCGGTCTCGGGACTCGAAATGTGATCGAAAAGGCTCGTCTTCTTGATCTCACGCTGGGTCGTCCCAAACAGGGTGGCGGCCGCCCGATTGATGACCCTGATCCGCAGGTCGCCGTCTAGCAGCAGAGCGGGAACGGCCAATCCCGCGAAGAAGGCGTCGCTTGAGGCTGACTTACGAATGATCGTTTTGGTTGACGCTTCTCTCCGTCGAAAGGCTATCCAGCATGCCGCAAGAAGCACCAAGAGCGCCGGCGCCCACCACCATACAGGGACCGACGCGATGCGCTGGATGGGAGCAAGGTCTTCGGGCGAGCGAAGGTAAACCTGGTATGGAATCTCGTCCCCGTCCAGATCTTTTTTCGTAAACAGCACACCCCGTACCTGGAGCCGGTCGCCCAACGTGACGTCAGAGAGAGCAGGCAAACCATCAATACTCCTCACCGCTATGGGGCCGCCGGAACGGCTGAGTACGACGTGGGCGCCCTCGGCATCTTCGCTCATCCGTACGACACGCCCGGTGAACGACACGAGAAGCCCATGGTGCGCTGCAAGGTCGATCTGATCCTCGGGAATGGCAACCGGCTCAGCGGTATCCCCGGAATCCCGCCGGACCTGGTGCGACATGACGAGCAGCCTCAGTTCTCCTTCCGTCTGTTCGACCGTACCTTTGGCGACGACGTAGTCCCCCACCTTCAGGAGCGTGTCCGGATTCGGAAGGAGAAGGTCGATGGCGGCCGTCTCATCCTGGATGTGCAGCGCATCCGGTTGTCCTTTTTTCCCTTCCGTCCGCAGCGTCACCTGCCCGGCCACGGTCAGCACCTTGCCCACCCCGTCGCTGTCGCTTGCAACTTCAGCGACACGCTGAATAGGCGTAATGTGCGAATCCGTCGACCCTTCGATGCAAGCGCCGAGGCCGGGAAGAAGGAACAGAAACGTTATTACACGAAAATTCGGACTTATAAAGAGGCGCCGGAAAGCCTTTGATAGGGCCATATCTACTCCTGCATTCCAGAAGCCGCTTCGCTTGCTGCGTTACGTCTGCTCGTCGATGACATTATACATAACGTCGATATCGACCAAAGTCGCAGAACCTTGAACGGCCGGAATAATTCGACGCAGGAATACTCAAAGAAGAAAGGCGAGAGAAACCGCTTTGGAGGTGTAGGTTCGTTTCAGAGCGACGTGGTTATTGGGAGTCGTCTACGATGCGAAAAAGCCTGCGTTGGTCTGCCATGACGGCTTGCAGGATATTACGAAGGCTCCCCCTTACCCGAGCAATGACGAGGTTTTCATCGTCGAGGGCAAGCAGATAGAGGTCCCGCACGTCGCCTCGTCGCTCATTATAGAAGAGCCAGACGGCGCCGTCTTCCTCGCGTGCTTTTACGGCAAGCTGCCAGCCGTCCTTTTCGAAGCGCTCCAGGCGTTCAAGCTCGACGCCATCGACCGAATGGAGACCTTCCACGTTGTAGACGCCCACCTGGACTCTTCGGATGTTGCGAATAAGGTCCCGTGCGAGCTGCGCCTCTTCGTCGGGCACAAGTCCCGCTATCCAGGTCAGCGTTTGCATGGAAAGTGGGCCGACGCTGACTACGACCTGCCGATCGAACCGTGCATCCGGGTATTGATCCTCGATCGAACGCCTCATGTGAGCGATCTCGCGTGAATACAAACACCCGGAAAACAGGAAGGCACAACCGGCGATTACCCAGGTTATCAATCTGGTATAAGATAACATCGTAAGACCGTGGTCAAATTTTGCGAAAGATCAGTACCGGGATGAGCGCCTGCCCGTACGACGGTCCAGGTCGTCGATGTTGAACCGGCTACCAATACGGCCGATCTCCTCGGGGTCAATGTCCCCGACGATGTTGATGAAGATCGTATCATCCTCGCCCGAGGCAATGGCCATCACGACGAGCCCCGCAATGGCGTCATCCTGAACGTTGATGTACATGTCCACGCGATCGCCCTCTTCGCGGACCCGTGCGACAGTTTCCCATCCCCGTGCTTCCAGGCGTTTCCCCAACTCCGACGCATTCCGTTCGATCTTCCCGTACTGCGACGGGGGCAACGTGTAGCCCCGGACGTATATCCCTTTGAGCCGGTTCAATACGTTTGCAAAATCCGGGTCCTCATTTCGAGAGGCTTCGGCAACGAGCCTCAGCAGAGCACCATGAATGTTCACCTCGATGCGGGCTTCGGAATCAAACCAGCGGTCGATTTCCGCAAAATCGACGAAGCCGGGGTCGTTGCGAAGCTGGTTCTGCGCACGAGCGACCCCGGGCAGTCCGGAAACGAGAAGGAACAATAAGAAATAATGTACCCACTTCATGGTGGACCTCTTAATCCTGTGTGGAGTCTTCATTGTGTGGTGAGAGAGCCGACCCGACCGCATCGTGCATCGGCGATATAACGTGTTCCTGGAGTATGTCGTCGCGGATGGCAGATCCCGTATTTCGCCCCACCTCGGCCAGGAAGGCCATCGCCCATCGGGCATCTTCCAGCGCCTGCCGAACCTCGGCAGATTCCTGTTGAGTAGGGCTGCGGGTTCCAAAAAGGGCAGTTCCGACGACGATGGTGAGCAAAACGGCCATTGCTAACGCCGGCTGCCGAACGTCTAGCCAGACCTCACGCCACCACCCGACGTAATCCCGGACCCGCTGTTTCCTTTCCGCCTTGATCGTACGGGCATAAATTGCGTCGACCACGTGCGACGGGCACTCGGGCTGAGGCAGCGTGCGCAGGGTCGCCTGGATTCCATCGGCCAGGTCGACCTGATACCGCCAGTAGGGATCGGCGGCCAGCACTTCCTTAAACATGGCCTCTTCGTCGGCCGGAAGATCGCCGTCGAGATAAGCCTCGACTCGGCTATCCATCCAGTCACGATCTGGTATGTCAAGCTGTTGTTTCACGCTCCAATACCTCTTCTAACTGCTTCCGAAGCATTTTTCTGGCTCTATGGAGGTACACCTTGACGGTGTTCAGCGGTAAATCAAGGGCCTCCCCAATCTCCTCGTACTTGTGCTCCTGGATTTCTCGCAGGATGACGATACTCCGGTGCGGCTCGGGAAGCCGATCCAGGCACCGCTTCAAATGCACCTGAAAATCGTTCGACTCCGCATCTTCCTCGGGTGAGGGCGCCCCCGCGTCCGAATCGTTCATCTCGTCGTATTCGCTCGAAAACAAGCCGCGTTGAAGTTGCTGCCTCCTCAGCATGTCGATGCAAACGTTTCGGGTCACGCGGATCAACCAGGCCGACACCCTGGCCTCATCGATTTTGTCCCGCTGATCCCACAACCTGACGAACACCTCCTGCGTGACGTCTTCAGCCAGCACCTGATCCTTCATGTAGTAGCTTGCATACCCCATCACACGATGCCGGTGCTGTTCCACCATCAGCTCAAAAGCCGAGCGCCGTCGGAAAATGGGGAAACTGAATCCGGACATCTGGTCTGAGGTAATTCTGGCCCTGGCGATGCATCGTCAACTCGCAGAAAAGACGGACAGGGGCCGCAAAAGGTTACAGGCCTGCAGGCCTGATGAGAAACATGTGTAAAATCACAACCGGAAACGATTATCGTATTATCCTGTTTATTTTAAGCTTTATCGAAGCATCATTTGAGCTGCTTCGCCGGATATTTCCATCCTTCCTTCATGGGACCTAAACGAATCTCCTTCTTCCCACGTATGAGGCAGAAGAAGCCTGTCCGGCCGCCCCTGGACCAGAGTGCTACCTGTTTCAGGTCGGTATGGCAGGGCCTATATTAGAGGTGACCGCAGCGTCTGCATCATCGTGAAACGTGCCGCTCGATTTTCCTGAGAGAAAAGTGAAATGACCTTTAAGAAAGTTTACATCCTCCCTGCGTTTCTTCTGCTCACGATCGGAATGGCGGTGGGGGTAGAGATCGACTCGTTCGTCAACTCGTCCAGTGTCGATCAGTGGGAAAAGCTACAGCAGGCTTTCAACATCGTCAGCCGGCGGTACGTCGACGACGTGGAGATCGACAAAATCGTCGAACACGCGATAACGGGCATGCTCGAAGAGCTCGACCCCCACTCGACGTACATCTCCGCTTCGGAAATCGACGAGCTCCAGGACGAATACAGGGGTTCCTTCGGGGGGATTGGGATCTGGTTCGAGGTCCCTGACGATACGGCACGAGTGGTCTCGACCATCACGGACGGTCCGAGTGAAAAGGCCGGTCTGATGGCGGGCGACCGCATCATTCAGATCAATGATTCCTCTGCCGTCGGGCTAACTGACCGTCAGCTTCAAAAACGCCTCAAAGGACCGGTTGGAACGAAGGTCAACGTCACCGTCCGCCGCCCGGGCATTCGTGAACCGATTGACTTCGAGATTACGAGAGCCCGGATCCCCCTCTATACCATCGACGGCGCGTACATGATGGACGACCGGACGGGCTACATCCGGGTAAGCCGCTTTGCGATGACCACCTACGACGAGTTCCTCGACGCCCTCGAGGAGCTTCAGGCCCAGGGAATGGAAAGGCTCATGCTCGACCTCCGGTTTAACCCGGGAGGTGTGATGGACGCCGCCATCGAGATGGTCGACGAGATGCTGAGCGGCGGCAAAACAATCGTCTACACGAAAAGCCGTCATTCCAGCCTCGAAACCATGTACGAATCGACGGCTGACGGCATTTTCGAAGACAAGCCGGTGATCGTGCTAGTCAATCCCTACTCGGCCTCTGCCAGTGAGATCGTTGCCGGAGCGCTCCAGGATCACGACCGGGCATTGATCGTCGGCCAACGCACCTTCGGTAAGGGACTGGTGCAGCAGCAGTTCGCCCTCGACGACGGGAGCGTCCTCCAGCTGACGGTCTCTCGCTACTACACACCGGCGGGGCGCCTCATTCAAACACCCTACGACGACGGCGACCAGCTTTCGTACTACGAAAACAAATTCCAAACGCTCGAAGACGCCACCTACCATCCCGGCGACTACCTCGAAAGCATACCGGACTCCCTCAAGTTCAAAACCCTCCACGGAAGGACGGTGTTTGGCGGCGGTGGGATTCTGCCGGATTACGTCGTCGCGCCTGACACCTCCTCCTTTGCCGCTCTCGTGTCCGCCAACGGCCTCGATGACCTGTTCATCCGGGACTGGTTCGAAAAAAACGAACAGCAGCTCCGGGCTCGCTGGGGGGACAATCCCGACCGATTCATTGAGGAATTCCGGATCACGGACACCCAATGGCAGGACTTCTTGACCTTCCTCGAGTCGAACGATTTTAACCTCTCGCCAAGTGTGACGTCTCCGGACCCGGAGGCGCTCGCCTTCCCACCGGCCGAAGTGGAAACGCACCGCACGACGATCGAGACCCGGATGAAGTTCTTCGTTGCCCGGCGGCTCCACGGATTTGAGCGCGCGCTGCCGATTTTTAACGAGATCGACCCGGTCATCCAGGAAGCGCAAAAGCTCTGGGACCGCGCCGAAGAGTTGATTCAGTTGTCAGCAGCCGCTACTCGATAGCCTCCTTAGAACGCATCATCTGCACGGCCGGTACGTCGATGCACCAGACGTACCGGCCGCATCTTTGATTATTCTTCCGGAATGCTCAACCAGGCTATCGTTATGGAATTGTAAGGTTCATTTATTGTAGTCATTGGGGTCACCTGCCCTGGTTGAGTGTCAGTTCAAATCGAATAGTATTTGTTGGTACAGATGTTCTTCAAAAGACCTTCGTCTCTCGTCTCGTTGATACGGTCGTTCCCCGTCGTTTTAGTGTTAATGCTCGGTTGTACAGGGGCGGCACAGGTTTCGACGAACGAACGGCACGCAGGCACGCACCCTGGTCACGATTCAGTTGAAATCGTCCTTACGGAAGCTTCGTCTGCCACCACCGGCCAGCTGCGCACACCGGAGAAGCGCCCCATTCCAGCGCCAATCGAGTTTCCCGAAGCTTTCCAGCGTGCGGTGGCGCGGGGCACTCGTACGAACGAAGGGCTACCCGGCAAGGATTACTGGCAGCAGGAGACTGACTACACCATAACGGTAAAACTCTTTCCCGAGGAGAAAAAGCTCGAAGGATCGGGGAAGATCGTCTACGTAAACCGCTCCTTCGATGCCCTCGACGCGATCCACTTCGAGCTCGCCATGAACCTTCACAAGGAAGGCACGATCAGGAACGAGGAAGCAGAGATCACGGGAGGCGTTCAAATATCAAGCGTACGTATCGACGGCGTCCCGTTGAAGGAGAACGACTTCGGAGGATCCCGATACTTCGTTATCGGGACTCAGCTCGTCGTCGTACCAGCAGATCCGATTGCGCCGGGTGCATCGATCACCATCGGGATCGACTGGTCCTTTCTCATACCGCAGGCGGGGGCCGGTGAACGCATGGGGTACAGCAAGGACGATCTTCTATTCCTCGCTTACTGGTACCCCATCGTCTCTGTTTACGACGACGTCGAAGGCTGGCACACCGATCCGTTCCTCAGCCGTTCTGAGTTTTACTCCGGCTTCGGGGATTACGACGTGACCATCGACGTACCACCTGGATGGATCGTATTGGCGACTGGTGAGCTGGCGAACGCCCCCGAAGTGCTGGCGCCGGACGTCTACAAGCGGATGATTCGGGCGTACGAAAGCGACGAACCGCTTCGGATCCTCGAACCCTCCCAGTTCGACCAGCCGGTTACGCTCGCCGATGAAAACGGCCGTGTACTTTGGCAGTATCGAGCCGAAAAAGTCAGGGACTTCACGTTCAGCCTGTCTCGAAATGCCTTCTGGGAGGGGTCTCGCGCTTCTGTTGGAGACCGGGACGGAGACGGCGTGACCGACTACACCCGCATCAACAGTGTCTACCGTCCGAACGCAACCCGTTGGGTAAAGGCGTCGGCTTATCAGCAAAGTGCGATTTCGTTCCTTTCCGAGTTCACGGGATTGCCATATCCCTGGCCGCACATGACCGCAGTCGAAGGTGCGGGCATCATCGGAGGTGGAATGGAGTTTCCCATGATGACGTTGATCGGCGACTACAGTGCAGCGGGGGACGAAGCGCTCCAGAGCGTCATCATACACGAGCTGGCCCACATGTGGATCCCGATGATCATCAGCACCAATGAACGTCGGCACGCGTGGTTCGACGAAGGAACGACGACGTTCACCGAGAATCAAACCAAGAACGCGCTGATACCGGGACAGCCGCACGACCTGCCGGACCAGGTCACGTACGTCTACATGGCACGCTCCGGCATCGAGGGCGAAATCATGCGGTGGTCCGACTATCACTACACGCCTGCCGCTTACCTCATAGCGTCCTACCCGAAACCCGCCACCGTGCTCGTTGCCCTTCGGGGAGTCCTCGGAGAAGAGACCTTCATGAAGGCGTACCGATCCTTCATCGAGACCTGGGCTTTTAAACACCCCACTCCGTACGACTTTTTCAACACGTTCGAACGGGTAAGCGGGCAGGACCTCGACTGGTTCTGGAGGACCTGGTTCTTTGAGACCTGGAAGCTCGACCACGCCGTCGCGTCCGTAGATCGGAAAGGTCGCGTCACGGACATCCACATCCAGGACCTCGGCAAGGCGCCCATGCCCGTCGATCTCAAAATCACGTTGGACAACGGCAACACCCTCCATCGGCGCCTTCCGGTTGAAACGTGGCTATCCGGAGCGACGGACGCCGTCGTAACGATCGACAGCGACAGCCCCGTCCGTCGAGTCGAAATCGATCCCGATCACCGCTTTCCAGACGTCAACCGGATGAACAACGCCTGGGAGCGATGATCGGATGGTTGGGCTTCAATCTGCCAGCGCATCGAGCAGGATTTCGGCGGGATGAAGGGCAGCCCGGCCGGTCGTATCGTGGATCTGAGCCCGGCAAGACGTCCCGGCTGCTGCAATCAGCGTATCCGATGAAGCTGCCCGTACTGCAGGCGCCAGACGGCGCTCGGCCATCGCGATCGAAATGTCGTAGTGCTCTTTTTCGTACCCGAAGGCGCCCGCCATGCCGCAACAGCCCGAATCGACCGTCGTCACGCGATATCCTGGAAGTGAAAGACAGGCTTCCGCCGGCCCCGTCCCGACGAGCGCCTTCTGATGGCAGTGCCCGTGCAAGAGAACGTCGACTGCGCCATTTTCCTTCCAACGGGTATCTCTGAATGCGCCTTCGTCCGCACGCCGGGCAACATACTCCTCGAAGGTAAGCGTCTGGCTCGCAAGCTGTTTGACGCGTAGATCGCCGGGTAAAAGGGAAAGGTACTCGTCGCGGAAGGTCAGGATACAGCTTGGCTCCAGTCCAACGATGGGTAGTCCCTTCTCGACGAACGGATAGAGCTTATCGGTGGTCGTCAGGGCGAGCTGCTGCGCTTCGTCGACGAGCCCCTTCGAGAGCAGCGTGCGCCCGCAGCATCCGTTGTCTTCGAGCACGATCACGTGGTGGCCCGTGGCCGCGAGAAACATTGCCGCAGCGCGAGCCACCTCGGGGTGATTGTAATTGTAAAAGGTGTCGGCAAAGAGGACGACCTCAGGCCCGTCCGTCGGCCACGTCTGCTTTTGAAACCATCGAGAGAACGGTTCGGCAGCAAAAGGCGGGAGGCTCCGTTTTTCGCTGATCCCCATCGTCTTCTCAAGCACCTTGAGGACGGGCCGTTGCCGGTTTACCCAATTGACCACGCCGGCGGGCTTGCCCGATAAGCGCCGGGCAAGCTTCGGCATATTGGCGAAGAGCCTCGTCCTGAGCGGCATCTTGTTGGCAGCCCAGTACTTGCTCAGCCACTCCGTTTTGATCTTCGCCATGTCGACGTTCGAGGGGCACTCGGCCTTACACCCTTTGCACTGGACGCAAAGCTCAAGCACCTGGTACATCCGCTCGCTCGTGAACTCTTCGGGAGGCAACATGCCGGACATGGCGGCACGAAGCGCGTTGGCGCGTCCGCGCGTCGAGTGCTCTTCCTCACGTGTGACCATGAAGCTCGGGCACATCGTCCCGGTAAGCATCTTTCTACACGCGCCGTTACCGTTGCACAGCTCGACAGCCGCAGCGAACCCACCTGCATCGGAGAAATCCATTTTTTCGTGGACCGGGATCGTCCGATAATTCGGGCCATAGCGCAGGTTCTCCGTCATGGACGGCGCGTCTACCTTCTTCCCGGGGTTCAGGATACCCAAGGGATCGAAAATCGCCTTGACCTGTCGATAAACGTCGTAAAGCTCCCGGCCGAGCAGCGGTTCGTTGAGCCAGCTCCGCGCCAGCCCGTCGCCGTGCTCAGACGATACCGCGCCCCCGTACTTGCGCACGAGCTCCATGGACGCCCACGAGATCTCCCGCATCTTCTGCACCTCGGCGGCGTCCTTCGTGTTGATGAAAGGGCGAACGTGTAGCGTCCCGGCCGAGGCGTGGGCGTACATGGCCGCGTGCGTGCCGGTCCGTTCAAAGATTTCCTCGAGTCCGTCGATGTAATCGGCGAGGTGTTCGACCGGCACCGACGCGTCCTCGATGAACGCGACCGGGACGTAATCCCCCTTGACGCCCATGATCAGGCCGAGCCCTTCCTTCCGGACGTTCCAGACGTTTTTGATCTGTGAAGGCGTAACGGCGCGGACGACCGCGTACCCATGCCCGGTCTCACGCAGGATTCGGTCGAGCTCGGCCAGCTTTCCTTCCAGCTCCGTTTCAGACTCTCCGTAATATTCGGTAATCAAAACCGAGCCGGGGTCGCCCGTGATGAAGGTGAGCTGTTTTGCAAAACCCGGCGCTTTTCGCGCCTGTTCGATCGCCACTCCGTCGAAGAGCTCGATCGCGGACGGATTGGTCCTCAGTATGGTCGTAACGGCAAGCAGGGACTCACGACGTGTCCGAAAATGTACGACGCCCAGGGCAGTCTTTTTAGGAGACGGAACGAGCGATAGAGTCAGGCTCGTCACCACGGCGAGGGTGCCCTCGCTGCCGCAGATCAGCTGCGCCAGGTTTCGTTCCTTTTCGTCGAGCAGATATTCGAGGCGATAGCCGCTGTTTCGGCGCCAGTGTCTGGGGGTATCCCGGCGGATGACTTCCTCTTTTTCTGAAAGTAAGCGGTCGATCTGTGCGTATATACGCCCTTCCAGTCCGTTCATCTGCCCGCGTGAGCGTAACGCATCTGGCGAAAGACCGCTGAAGTGTGCCGCTGAGCCGTCCGATAGCAACACCTCAGCCTCCTTGATATGCCGGATGACGTTTCCATACATCAGGGAGTGGGTGCCGGTGGCGTTGTTAGCCATCATCCCGCCGAGGGTAGCCCGGTTGCTGCTCGCCGGGTCAGGCCCCACCATCAACCCGTGCGGGCGTAACTGCTCGCTGAGGTGATCGAGGACGAGCCCGGGCCGTACGCGGACCCACTGCTCTTCCAGGTTCAGCTCGAGGACGTCGTCCAGATAGCGGGAGAAATCGATGACGAGTGCGGCGCCGACAGTCTGGCCCGCCAGCGATGACCCTCCACCGCGAGCCAGTATAGGGATTTCGTACCGATTTGCCTCTTCGATCGCAGCCTGAACGTCGTCAATGCTCCGCGGAACGAGCACCGCCAGCGGCATGATCTTGTACAGGCTGGCGTCGGTGGCGTAGAGCGCCCGGGTCATCGAATCGGTACGAAGGTCACCCGTGATCCGCGCCCCCAAGGACGCCGTAAAATCGGCTAATGACTCTACGGAAGACATAGAAATAGCCTCTGATCTATCAAACCATAAACCCGGCGGAATCGCTTTCACTCCGGTCAATCCAGACCGGGTGCTCTAAAAAAGGTACGTTCAGAGCTCGAGCGGAACGCCGTGTTCAGGAAGATAAACCTCCGTATCCGGATAGAAAAAGCGAAGATTGTCCGACATCCAGGTACGGGCAGACGCTTCACCGTGCACGAGGACAATTTTTTTAGGTTTGAGCATCTCCACGATCTCGATCAGATCGCGCCGGTGGCTGTGGCCGCTGAAGCGGAAACGTTGCACTTCACAGTTGACCACCTGCGGTTCGGCGCCGTTACTCAAGATTACCTCGGCGCCCTTGCCTTTTGCTCCGGCTTCCATCAACCGGTGCGCCGGCGAGTCCTCTTTGGCAAACCCGACGAAGAAAACGGCATTTTTCTCGTCGCCGATCATCTGTTGGGCGAGCTGGTACGAGAGCGTCCTTTCGAACATCATCCCGCTCCCTGCAATGTGAATCCCCGGTTCGCCGAGCACGGCCAGCTTGGCGGCTTCACCGCGAGGAAGCCGCTTCTGTTCGACGCCGAAGACCTGAAAGTCAGGATTGAGCCGGGGCGTAACGTAGCGGGTCTTGTCGTATAGATCGGCCACCGCGCGCATCGAGCCCGCCGTATAGACCGGAACTTCGTCCGGAATCACCCCCCTTTTTTTGTACCGATCGATCAAGGCGAGGATTTCCTGAGCGCGGCCCAGCGCGAAGGCCGGCACCAGAACGCTCCCGCCACGCTTGACGACGGCGGCAACGGCCTCGGCAAAACGCTCCTCCTCGGCACGCCGCGTCGTCAGCTCAGCCTCAGGATCCGCGGCGAGCGTGGACTCAAGCACAAGTACGTCTACCGGTTCTTCAGGATATTCGCCGCCCGGAATGATGAACTGCGACCGCATGTTCGTATCACTCGTATAGAACAGCCGGCGACTCGCCCCACCTTCCTCGAAGCTCAATAGCACTCCGGCTGCCCCGAGAATGTG
>Ga0079224_100009826_pt1 | contig 13096 bp, 11 predicted proteins | sample Stecom2015_FD_80414 | JGI IMG/M metagenome (GOLD analysis project Ga0079224, IMG submission 80414) | Agricultural soil microbial communities from Utah to study Nitrogen management - Steer compost 2015 | ecosystem: Environmental > Terrestrial > Soil > Agricultural land | place: USA: Utah... | reverse complement strand
CATCTCTTCCATCTCATAGCCTTCTTGTCCAAACTGGCCCACATTAACTTCGGCAACTTGCTCACTGTTCATGGTTTCTTCAATCATGTTGCTTGCCTGGAAACGTAGACGAGTTCCGGCGAGCTCCCCGGCCGTAAAGCTCACCATATAAGCATTTTGATCAACTTGATAAAGCATTCCGCTAAAAGTCTCCCCATTCATATCATACTCAAAAACGTTTCCAGAAATCTCAGAATAGGAAATAGAAATTCCCAGACCTTGTGGAAGAGCGATATCCAGAGTTTCAATTTGAGATCCATTAGTCGTGAGCACCCCATAGAAATCACTTACGTCGAGACCATCTTTAAATTTCTCAGGATTAATGACTTCAACAAGAGAGAGATTAAGGTCTTCAGCAATGGATGAAGTAATGATTACTTCTTCAGTAGCAGTTTCTTTATTTGGTGAAGGAAGCTGGGCCACTTGCTTTTGAGGAACGATCGGACGAAGTTTTTCCCACTTCACAGTAGAAGCAACCATTCGTGCTGGACGATTGATTCCTTGATTATCAAGGCGCTTAACTAAAGTGTACTGTGAGCCATCAAGAGAAGAACGGGCGTCGATGACAACCGAGTTATAAGTACCGATAGCGGTAAAAAGAAAAGCTACACTAAAAATGGTCCACGTTTTCTTACTCATAGTCTTACTCCTGATATGACTTATAGGAGCAAGCTGGATGCCAAAAAAAGAGATAAGAATCCAATGAGATAGAACAGTGACCTGTAAAAAGTTTAAGGTGGCCGTCTAAACTTTAGACATCTTCGATCCAGTTGATAGACTCAATTAAAGAGTAGGCAGAGAAGTATTTCCAAGACAAGAGCATGCGAGATTCTTCGTCCGTTACATTTAATTGCTGAATTTTTAAATCCTGAATCTGATTGTTTGCAAAATCGCGAATCTGTTTTTTCTCATTATTTGAAAGTCGCTTAGACGAAGAAACAACAGCTTCGAATATTCTTTTTTGATATTTACCTATGACGTTCATTAAATTGGTATCTTCAGCATTAAGAGTGAAGAACGTATTGAAATTTTCACAGCGATAGACTTTCGAGAAATAATCGCACTTTGATCCTTTGATTTTTTTAGGTTTGTTATCGAATTGGCGCAAATGTGGTGCCAGGATGGGGGATTCCTGGCACTCACTGTTGCTTCGAGGTCTTCCGTAGACCTCGGATAATTTAGTATATTTGAAGGCATCTAATTTATTAGGGGACTCCTTACCAAAAACTTGGTGATTACTCACAAAAGTTTCAGAGTGCAGGAGGCGGTGAAAGCCTGAATACCTACTTTCAGTGGCTTCCTTATAGCGACCAGGTTCAAAGAGATTCACAAACTTCTGAGAATCAGTGAGAACCTTATCACTATCAAATGTGTACTCCGGTCCGTAGACGTTTAAAATATCTCCAGGTCGGATTGGGTCGTCTTTATCTAGGGCCTTACAGAGAGAGGATTCTTGCCAATAAGTTATTTCTGCTGAACTCACAAAACGTGGAACAGGAGAAATGCCTTTTAAATACAGGGCCGTCCCCCAGCAGTTAGGTCCATGTGAAGCCAGTCTCTTGTTCAATACACTTTTCATATCTTTTGGAAGATGAAAGCTCTCTGCATAAACAGAGGAAAAATTAATTAATGAGCAGAGAATTATGAGCAATATCATTAGCAAGACCTTTTGAAATCTTAGTAAAGCAATACAGATGCCGGCCACAAACTATGTGAAATTAAGTTATTAACTAAGTTGAAATGTCTAGAGCAGATGCAGATATCAAATTATTGGTCACTAAAGTCACTCAAATCTTAATTTTATGAATATGGGATAAGCTACCGGGCCAATATATAATAGTAACCAATGTGATTTTAAATAAGGATCGATAATTATTATTCAAGAAACTATTCAGGAATTCGGTTGTCTTATTGTAGTAGAGAAAAACGACTCTCTTATTACTTATGTAAGCGAGAACATAGGTGAGTTTCTTGGTATCGAAGTTCAAAATTTCCTGGGAAAAAATATTTATCAATTATTCAATGAGATTTTCCAAATCCAACTTCCTGACTTGTCAGTATCGGAAGATGTGGTGATTATCTCTCTGACTCATCCCTTAACTGGGATTGAGTTAAAATTCGATTTCTCAGTTTATCGAATTAAAGAAAACATCGTTTTAGAAATAATTCCCTTTGATGATGTAAACTATCATATCAGGATGATTAATCACCTTAATCCTTTGATAACCAGACTAGGCCAGACTAAAGGACTAACAGAACTTTATAAGTTGATTGTTGAAGAAGTTCATCAGTTGACGGGATTTGATCGAGTCCTGATTTGCCGCTTTGATGAACAAATGAACGGATCAATTGTCGCTAAAAAAAGATGCTTAGGAGAGATGGTTTCTTTTGATGAGGATGAAATCCCCTCCGGTGAGATTAATTTTGAAGAGCGTAATATAAGTTTAGATCATTTGTTACAAATTATAGCAGATGTAGATTCTTCTCCTAAGTCCATTTTAACTTTGAAAGATGATAAAAATCTGGATGGTTTATTTCGAAAATCAGTTTTGCAGTCCCCTTGTCAAAATCAGTTGCAGTATCTCAAGTCGATGAAAATTAAATCATACTTAAGTATCTCTATTCAGAAAGATGATAAATTATGGGGATTGATTATTTGTCACCATTTCGAGAAAAAGAAAATTTCCTTTGGACTCAAGTTTGCAGCACAAATAATTGGTAAAGTTATCACTTCATTCATCGTTAATCGTGTAAACCTAGAAGACTATGATCAATCTTTTTACCTCATTGAAAATTTAGAGCGTATCAAAAGAATGATTAAGAACTCAAATCGTCTATGGAAAGTTTTAGTTCTTGAAGGCCCTAAGTTCTTTAGGAATAAAGGTATTTCCTCATTTGTTATGAGATATAACGGAAAATGGACGTTTATAGGAAACCACTTAAGTAAGAGTGAGATACTTTCTCTTGTTAAGAGAATTCGCACAGAGAGTTGGGAGGAGGAGATTTATGCAAAAGAGAATGTACTTGCAATCAATTTCACCTATGGGCAAGACAACTTTCTGATTTGGTTCAGTGATAAAGGAAATGAGGATTGGAAATCATATGAAGTGGAAGCAGCAAAAAAACTAAAGCGTTTTGTCATTGAATTCGAACTTTTTAAAAAATACGAAGAGTTCGAAATACTTGCTAATACCGTTGAGCATTTTATTTGGATAAGTGCTCCCGATGGTACTCCTATTTACTATAACAATAGATGGTTCGAGATCACAGGTCTTCCTCAGGATTTCCAAGATGAACAATATAAGAAAGGTCTTTACATCCATCCTGAGGATTTCACTAAAATTCGTGATTATTGGTATACGGCTCTACAGACAGGTAAGCCTTCTTCCGTTGAAATGAGAATAAAAGATAAGGATGGCAATTATCGCTGGATACTCAATCGCATAGTACCGGTAAAGAATGCACAAGGGGAGATTGTTAAATGGTACGGTTCTGGAACGGATATTGATCATATTAAGAGAATCGAACAAGATCTAAAAGGTGCTTTGAGTGTTCGAGATGAATTTATATCACTAGCAAGTCATGAATTAAAAACTCCTATAACTTCTTTAAGTCTTCTGCTGGAGTTAACTCAGCGTTCTCTACGTAAATCTAAGGTGGTCGATAAATACATGGATAGGGCCTTAAGGGAGCTTAGAAGACTTCGATTCTTAGTAGATGAACTTTTAGATGTAAGTAAGATGAGTGTAGGGAAGATGGATGTTCATTTTGAGGAATATGACTTTTGTAAAATCGTTTATGAAGTACTAGAGAGATATCAGAACGATCCAAGAATTCAGGAGATAATCACTCCTTTTAAAGAGCACACTCCCATCATCATTGAATGCGATAAATTTAGGATGGAACAAGTCGTGACGAATATAATTTCTAATGCTCTTAAGTATGGAGAAGAAAAACCAATTGAAGTTAGTATCAGTGAAGATCAGGATATCGTTACATTTAGTGTAAGAGATTTTGGGCTCGGTATTTCCGAAGAAAACCACAAGAAAATATTTGAGCGCTTTGAAAGAGTTGTTTCCCAGCGTGGAATCAGTGGACTGGGAGTGGGCCTATATATCTGCAAAAGTATAATAGATGTTCATAGAGGAGAGATTATCGTTGAGAGTGCAATTGGAGAAGGTTCAACCTTTAAGATTAAACTCTGGAAAAAGATTAATCACGAGTCTCACCTTTAAAGTATTTTTGGATTTCATCTTTTGCATCACTGTAATCATGGCCTTTGGAGATTAGAAAACGAAGAATCTTATCTTGAAGCTTTTGCCTTTCTTTAAAATCACTTGGAATTTCTTTTGAGCGAAGTTTCTTTGCCACCAGTTTTTGAAGAGAATCATCGTCGTTAAAGCCAAGCTCCTGGCTGATCATCATAAAGTCTTCGGAAGTAAACGTGAGCTTCTCTTGTGCTCCTCTTCTGCGAATTTTATCTTCGGACTCACCCTTGAACATCCACTTGCGGACAAAGAGACGTTTATAGGCTTCTTCGTTGATATATCCTTTTTCTTTGAGAGCTTCGATAACTTCATCAACTTCTTCTTTAGAGTTGTCTGGTTTTGATAATAGTTTTTGTCTAAGCTTGTAAGCCGAATAATCCTGACGAGCGATGAGGTGAATGGAGTAATTATAAATTCTTTGATTCATAAAAAAAGAAGGCCACCTTTCGGTGGCCCAGATGATTACTGAACTTTTGCGCCTTTCTTGGCAGGCTTTTCTTCTTGAATTTCACCAGTTGTCATATCAACACCTGCGATTTCATGATGACCGATGCCATGCTTTGCAAGAACTTTACCTCTGATTTCTTCCATAATGCTAGGATTCTGTCTTAGGAACTCTTTTGAAGCTTCACGACCTTGGCCAACTTTACCGTTGTTATACGAATACCAAGCTCCAGCTTTTTCAACAATTCCTTCGGCAACTGCTACATCAAGAAGGTCACCTTCTTTTGAAATTCCTTCTCCATACATAATGTCGAATTCAATTTCTCTAAACGGAGGAGCTACTTTATTTTTAACAATTTTAATTTTAGTTTTGTTACCAATAACGTTGTCGCCATCTTTAATAGCACCAATACGACGGATATCCATACGTACAGAAGCGTAGAATTTAAGAGCGTTACCACCAGTTGTTGTTTCAGGGTTACCGAACATCACACCGATTTTCATACGAAGCTGGTTAATGAAGATAACTGTACAGTTAGATCGAGAGATCGAACCTGTTAGTTTTCTTAGGGCCTGTGACATAAGTCTAGCCTGGAGACCCATATGAGAATCACCCATATCTCCTTCAAGCTCTGCTTTCGGAGTTAGAGCGGCTACTGAGTCAACAATGAGAAGATTAACCGCACCTGAGCGAACAAGCATATCAGCGATCTCTAGAGCTTGTTCTCCAGAGTCTGGTTGAGAGATAAGAGTATTAGGAATATCAACACCTAGCTTTTGAGCGTAAACAGTATCAAGAGCATGCTCAGCATCAATGAAAGCAACTGTTCCGCCGGCTTTTTGGCATTCAGCTGCAATATGCAGAGTCATGGTTGTTTTTCCCGAAGACTCTGGTCCGTAAATTTCAATAATTCTTCCCTGAGGAATTCCACCAATCCCAAGAGCGAGATCAATACCTAGTGAACCAGTAGAGATGGCAGGGATTTTTTCTGCTGTTTGGTTTGCATCCAAACGCATGATAGCACCTTTACCAAATTGCTTTTCAATTGTTGAAAGGGCCAAATCAAGGGCCTTCTTTTTGTTGGCTGCATCAGTTGTGTTCGCATGATTAAGTGACATGAGGGTTCTCCTTCTCTCATAAGCTTTTGTTTATGAAGGTGCTTGTATATATTAAGAAATTAACACTGCCCTTCGTGTTAGACAATATGCTTTCATGCAATTTTTACGGAAAGTTTACGGATTGTAACAATTTGGAATAGTTAGCTTATTACGCAGGGGGTCCGAAAAAGTACTGAACAATATAGCAACAGATTCCCGCATAAACGGCAGAGACAACGTCGTCAAAAATAGTTCCAAAGCCATGGGCCATCCTGTCAAAATAGGTTGCTGGCCAGAATTTAATGATGTCAAAAAAGCGGAACATAAAGAAGACAAGAAAAAGGCTAGCAGGGTCCACTTTCATGATAAAGGCCCATGTAATAAGCATTCCAATGACTTCATCAAGAACAATCCATTGAGGATCGTGAGTCGCAAATTTAACTTGCAGATATTGAGTTGCAGATACCGCGAAGATAAAAAGGGTCGTGATAATGAGCAGTAAAGTATAAATATTAACTTGGTAATAAGAGAGTAAATAAATAAAGGGGAGGGTTGCCAAGCTACCGATGGTTCCAGGAAATTTGGGGAACTTTCCTGAATAAAACCAACTAAGTAGTAGAATGAGGACTCGGTCGAAGGCGTTTAATTTTTGATCTTTCATATAATTTGTATTAGCTTCCCTTAACTTAAACTTTAATGTGATTTATAGAAATTGGCAAAAACGATGAGTTCTCGTCCAGAATATCTTCAAGAGTATGCATTCAACTGGGAAACCTTTGATATGGTTTGCAGTGGAAAGTCATCCCTTGAAGGGAATAGCTATTTGGGTGGTCTCCAGTCAAAAGATGATGTGGCCAACTTTTTAAATGGTTATGGTTTTGATATCAGCGACCCAGTAGAGAATGCTGAGCTTTTCGGGATTTTTCAAGAAGCTATTCAATTTATTCGAAGATATTTTCTTAAGGAAGGTAATGCCGATGGTCTCAATCTGAGATTACCTAGCTTCCTTTTTTCGATCACTAACGTGAGTGACCTTTTTCTGGCGGCCAACGGAAAAAGTGCCGGATTCAAAGTTAATACGGAAGAATCCATTTGGGCCAGTGTCGTACTTAAAGTTATGCACACCATTCTTCATGCAGATAAAGATCTTCGTTACCGTTACTTTTCAACTATTCAACAACAAATCTTTGATCGTTTTTATAAGTTCATCCATCGCGATGCAGACAATAATTTATTTTTTAAGAGTGAAGGTGAGAGTTCAATTCCTCTGGTGGATTTTCAAACCAAGGCCAAGAAGACTCGAGATTCCATCATCATTAAGTTGTTACATAAGAAAGAGAATGTTGCTGAAGAGCTCTTTGATCGAATTGGTGTTCGAATAGTAACTCAAACTAAGCTCGATACTTTAAGAATTATTCGTTTTCTCATAACTAATAATGTTATTACTGTGAATAATATTAAACCTTCAAGATCTCAGAACACACTGATTAATCTTTCCGAGTTAAGAGTGAAAATGTTCTCCATTTATAAAGCTGCCATTCGTGAAGAGTGGCCCGAGGAAGTGTTTTACAATAATTTGAATAAATTAATTGATGAATGTGTCCCAGGATCTAAGCATGATAATACCCATTCATTTGATGAGTACCGTGCCATTCACTTCACTGGTCGTCAGTTAATTAAATACCGAAATCCATTCATGTCCTCTTTCAATGAAATTAGAAAGAAAGCCTTAAGTGATCGTGAGCATCCTTTATCTCAGGCACTTTTAAGTATTGATACGACTCCTATTTCTCGCGATGTTCGTTTCTTCTATCCTTTTGAAGTTCAAATCACTGATGCGGATTCTCATGTTAAGAATACCCAAGGTGAGGCCAGCCACGAAGAGTATAAAAAGTCTCAAATTCGTTCTGCTATGAAACGAATTTTTAGACCTCTCTTAGAGCTGAAGAACATTGCCGTTGATTAAAGTCTCTGTTTAAAAAATAATTCAATTCTTTCATTAATGTATTCAGGAAAGTCTGCTTGCGGAACATGGGAACCTGTTCGAAGGAAATAGGTTTCAGAGTCCGGAAGAATGTCTGCCAGGGACCTTTGTAAATGATTGGGAATAACTCCATCTTTTAGACCACCTATAATAAGAGTAGGAAGGTGCATTTTACTAAGAGCTGTTGTTATATTTTGAGTACTCATCTGATCAATGAGTTTGAAGAAAATCTCAACCCCGAGTTGTCCCATGCGGTTTAGGTAAATTTCGATAAATTCTTTTGAAACTCTTTTCTTATTGAAGCCTGCTGTATGAATAATTTCTCGCACAATTGGATTGAGTCCACCTGTCTTCCAAATCTGTTTTAAAACTTCTGGATAGTGTTGGTGAAAAAGGGTGGCAACTATCATGATGTACTCCATCAAGTTTGTATCAAACATGATGTCTTTAACAGGCATGTATGTTCCAGAAATGAGCACTAACCCCTGAACTTGTTCAGGATAGTTCTTGGCCATCTGTAAACATACATTCACTCCCATACTATGACCTAGGAAAATGGCTTTCTTTATATTGAGGTGATTACAAAGATGATGAAGGTCGTGTGAGAGTTGATCAAAGGTGATCTCATCAATGGATGACATGGTAGACTGAAAGTGCCCTCGGTAGTCGTGAAGAAGAATTTGATAGCCTAATTTATCAAAGTGACTAACTTGATAACTCCAGTGGTGGTTACTACAAACAAGACCATAATTAAAAATGAGAATGGGTTTCTCATTATCAAAATCTTTTACGTTTCTTAGATAAAAGATTTGTTGATGATCAGTTGTTTTAAAAAAATTTGCTATGAGATGTTCAAACATAATTACTTCATTAATTGTCCAAGAGAGGTGATGACCTCTAGACGTGGATCTTGATTTTCTACTAAGGTTGCTAGCTTCTGATCGAGAATCTCTTTACGACTTGGGTTAGGAGTATAGTTAAAATGATTTATCTTTATAACTGTTTTACCAATCTGAATTGTATCTCCTGCTTTCAACTTTCTAATTGTTAATGCGCGTTTACCATTCAGTAAGTAGTGCCCCACATCTTTTTGAGGATGAAAGAGAAGCTTGTCATCTAGAACTTCCATAAAGGCATGGGAGTCCAAAAGAAAAGGGTCCTTTATTTTGATTTCAGTCAGAGTTTGACCTAGGTAGATTTCATTTTTAAAGAGATGATAAACTCCAATAACATCTTGGTCAGGACTCTCAGAAATTTCAAAATCAATCATAGCTACCTCTCTTAAATAGTATCGAGGATCTTTTGATCTTGAGCTAGTCGGGTAAAATGTGGTCCCAGAAGCTCTGGTCTTGATAGCTCTATTTCTCTTAGGTCTTTAATAACTTGATCTAAGATTTTACCGTGGGAGACATAGCTTGCAAGCCTTCTCACTTTAGTGTTACCTGACTGATCAACTCCGAACAAATCACCCTCACCACGAAACTTCAGGTCTTCTTCGGCGATGACGAAGCCATCTAAGTTGTCTTCAATCACTTGTAGGCGCTCTCTGGACTCAGGGGATGTTTCTTTATCTACGACCAAGAAACAAAAGCCAGGTCTCGATCCGCGGCCAACTCGTCCTCGTAACTGATGAAGGGAGGAAAGTCCAAAGCGTTCGGGATTATAAATGCTCATGATGGTAGCATTAGGAATGTTGATACCTACTTCAATAACACTGGTTGAGATAAGAATGTGTGCTTTCAAATTTTTAAATTCTTCAAGGACAGCTTCTTTTTCATCGCTCTTCATTTGTCCGTGAAGGGCCCTTACTTGAAAGCCTTTAAATACCTCTTGATATTTTTTAAGACTTTCTTTTACGTTGGCGATATCCATCACTTCACTTTCTTCAATAGCTGGGAAAACAAAATAGGCCTGCTCACCCATGGAAAGTCTTTTCTTTACGAAATCGATATATTTTAAATAGTTCTCTGTCTCGGTGATTCGAGTCTTAATGGGAATTCTTCCCTCTGGCATGGTTCTAATTGAAGAGATATCTAAATCACCATACTGAGCAAGACTAAGAGTGCGAGGAATGGGGGTTGCCGTCATGATGAGGCAATGACAGCTCTGACCTTTGGCAAGCAATTTTAATCTTTGCTCGACACCGAACTTATGTTGCTCATCTATGATAGCAAGTTCAAGCTTATTAAATTCAACTGAGTCTTGGAAGAGAGAGTGAGTACCAATGACTAGTTGAGTTTCTCCAGATTTTAAACGAGCGTATAATTCTCGTTTCTCTTTGGCCTTTGTTGAACCTAAAAGAAGATCAATTTTTAGATCAGGGTTTAGTTCTTTAAAACTTTGTAAGTGTTGTCCTGCTAAAGCTTCCGTGGGACACATGAGGGCCACCTGGGCACCTTTATTGATCACTATATTTGAGGCAAGGAAGGCCACAGCAGTTTTACCGCATCCTACGTCTCCTTGAACCATTCTCATCATGGGTCTTCCTTGTGAGAAATCATAAATGATTTCATTTAGAACTTTTTCTTGATCACTGGTTAGAGTGAAGGGAAGATTTTGTTTGAGAGTTAAGATTTCTTTGCTAGAAACGGGATACTTGGTGGCTTCTTTTTGTTTAAGAAATTTCCGACGAGTGAGGATTTTTAATTGATCCTCTAAAAACTCTTCATAAACCAAACGTTCAATGGCCTTGTTTTTAAGTTCAGCTGTGAACTCACTGACAGGTTTTTTTCCATGAAGAGTTTGGAAGGCTTGAGCTAGCGTGAGTTCTTCGTTGTTACCTAGTTCTTCAATTTTTTGGGGTATCTCATTCCATAAATAAGTAGGTATGGCATGGACAAACTTTTTTAAATGAACGCCGGAAACTTTATTAACAGTTGGGTATTCAATAATGTAATCAGTAGAGTCGTGGGTTTCACTAAGAATCTGTGGATTAACGATTTGCTTTTGAGCTCGGAATTCACTAACGACTCCAAGAAACTTTATATGATTAAGAGACTCGAGTTGTTTTTTTTGTGATGGATAAAGATTAAACCAGCGGAGAGTTATCGTTTCTAAACTCTTATCATCTTGGACAACAATGTAGCCGTTATAAAGAAGAAATTTGCTTTTAAACTTTCGACCAAAGGCAGGTTTAATATCCACGTGAACGACTTTACCTGCCCCCTTAAAATATTCATCGATTTGAGCATGGTTGAAGCTTCTAACTTCGGGCATGCGAAAGATTCTTAGGGGTAAGATCCAAAGGAGATCATAGAGAGAGTGTATGCCAGCTTCATAAAGCTTAGTAAGCGTAGGGGAAGGTTTCTTCCCCTTATTCAGTTCGAGTACCGAACTGTCCCAATTAAGCGTAGCGGATATCTTGGACCTCATAAGTAAGATCACCTTTAGGAGCTTTTACGATGGCCTCATCTCCAACTTCCTTGCCAATGAGGGCCCTGCCAAGGGGAGAGGTAAATGAAATTTTATTATCGCCAGTCATCGCTTCATCCTCTCCAACAATTTGGAAAGTAAGAGTAATATCTTTTTGTTGATCATAAACTTCAACAGTTGCTCCGAAAATGATTTTTTCTGATTTAATAGAAGCAACATCAACAACCCGGGCGCGAGCTAGTTTGGCCTGAAGTTCAAGAATTCGACCTTCAATAATAGATTGGCGTTCTTTGGCCGCATGGTATTCGGCGTTTTCTTTTAAATCTCCAAGATCTCGTGCCTCAGAGATGGCCACTTTCAATTCTTCTCTTTCTACTTTTATAAGGTGATCTAGTTCTTTTTCTAGTAATTTTTTTCCCACCAATGTCATTGGACATTCGTTCATGATTCTAATCCTGTGTTCTGTTGATTATTTTTTATTTTTTAAATAGTGCCTGAGCTCGGGCCAAGAGGTCCTCGCGCTCCTTGTTGGGATCATTATAGGAAGAGCTAAGCTTAAAGTAATCACAAAAGTTAGCCTTTTCTTTATCTACAACTCGATCTGCACTACTTTCACGGCATTCGTTATAGGCTTTGGTATCATAAAACTGGCACATACGACAGCATCTCATATCAGCACTGCACTGCGTGCATGTATCAGATCGAGCAATGAAAACGCTAAAACTTGTTGGTAATTCTGTTCCACACTTATAACAAGCACTCATTCTAAAACTCCTGTCCGACCCCAATACCTATTCCAAATTGACCATTCTGGTTGGTTGGTGCCAAGAAAATGCGAGGGGTGTTGCGCTTATTATACTCCTCAACTGACTTTTGGAGGAGATGTTCATTATTGTGCTGTTTAGTTTTTGATATTAAATAACTTAAGGCAATCATCGTGGCCCCTCCTAAAAGGAGAGTTCCTCTACCAGTTAATGCTTCGCTGTGACCTTCTGAACTTCTCAAGAATCCTGCTAGAATAAATGCTGTTCCAGCTGTGGAAAGAGCTGCACCTTTCCAAGTCGGTCGGTTATTTTCTTGGTATTCATCCAGTAATTCTTTAGCGACTTCATCTTTTTCAAGGTAAAAGCGCAAACCTTCACCACGATTGGAACTACTGACATCGACTAAGACTTCTTGATAGTTAATGATGGCCACACGACTACAAGTTTCCGCAGAGAGAGCAGAAAGTGAGTGAAGAATAAAAAGGAAAACGAGACTTATTTTGGTCATGCAATTTTTGCCGTTCATTAGCTACTTTGGTCGTCTGAGTATTTTAACTTACTATTAGATAAAAAGCGACTCTAAGAACATGGATTTAATTAAAACCGGTCTCGGTATCACCAAAACAATTAAAAACGTTTCTCGTTTTCGAGAGATCCTTACTGTATTGAGTCGACATGGATTCTCAGAATTAATTGTTAGATCAGGCCTTGATAAGCTCATTCCGGGTTTTGCCCTCCCACAAAGAGTGAGTGATTTAAAAAGAGAAGATCTCACCACAGAAGAGTGGTGGCGCATTTTTGGAAGACAACTGCGTTTAAGCTTTGAAAAACTGGGTCCAAGTTTTATCAAAATGGGCCAGCTGATGGCCACCAGAGAAGATATTCTCGATCCGGCGATGATTCGCGAACTGAAACTCCTCCAAAACCAAGTAAGTGGTATTCCTTTTGAGACAGCTGTGAGTGTAATTGAACACAGTCTGGGTAAGAAGATCGATGAGGTTTTCGAATCCTTTGATGAAGAGCCCATTGGAACAGCTTCCATTGGAGTTGTTTATAAAGCAGTTCTAAAAGATGGTAAGAAAGTAGTTGTTAAGGTTAGACGTCCAGGAATTAGGAAAACACTTACT
>Ga0079224_100009825_pt1 | contig 13097 bp, 12 predicted proteins | sample Stecom2015_FD_80414 | JGI IMG/M metagenome (GOLD analysis project Ga0079224, IMG submission 80414) | Agricultural soil microbial communities from Utah to study Nitrogen management - Steer compost 2015 | ecosystem: Environmental > Terrestrial > Soil > Agricultural land | place: USA: Utah... | reverse complement strand
TACATGTACACCAAGGAGGTCGGCTACCAGCTCGGCCTGCGCGGCCTGGACATCTGCACCGGCTGCGGGCCCGGCGCGATGAAGGGGCCGATGAAGGGCGCCACCATCGCCCACGCCAAGCAGCGCCAGCGCGGCAGCCGCTACATCGGCATCACCGAGCCCGGGATCATCGCCGCCGAGTCGCCGAACCCGATCGTCAACCACCTGGTGATCATGCCGGACATCGAGAAGCGGCTCGAATCCTTCGTGCGCCTGGGCCACGGCATCATCGTGTTCCCCGGCGGCGTCGGCACCGCCGAGGAGATCCTGTACCTGCTCGGCATCCTGTTGCGCGAGGAGAACGCGAAGCTGCCGTTCCCGCTGATCCTCACCGGCCCGACCGCCTCGGCCCCGTACTTCGAGCAGATCGACCAGTTCCTGCGCCTGACCCTGGGAGAGGCCGCCACCTCGCGCTACGAAATCGTGGTCGGGGACCCGCAGGACGTGGCCAGGAAGATGGCCGCCGGCATCAACCACGTGCGCCGGTACCGGATCGAGCAGAAGGATTCGTTCTTCTTCAACTGGTCCCTGGACGTGCCGCTGGAGTTCCAGAAGCCGTTCGTCCCCACCCACGAGGCGATGGCATCGCTCGACCTGCACCATGGCCGCAAGCCGCACGAGCTGGCGGCCGACCTGCGGCGCGCGTTCTCCGGAATCGTCGCCGGCAACGTCAAGGAAGAGGGGATGCGCCGGGTGGAGGAGCTGGGTCCGTACCAGATCCACGGCGATCCCGGGATGATGCAGTCGCTGGACGCCCTGCTGCGTGCCTTCGTCGAGCAGCACCGGATGAAGATCGCGGGGCAGTACCGGCCCTGCTACGAGATCGTGGCCTGAGGGCCCCGGCTACGCCCATACCCCAAAAGGCACCGTTCGTCCGGCACCCCTTGCAACCCCGCCCCGGCCCGCCGAGAGTAGGGGAGGGGAAAAGCGGAAGGGAACCATGCCCAGGGTACGCGCGAGGGGATTCACGCTGATCGAACTGATGGTGACGCTGGCCGTCGCCGCCGTCGTGCTGTCCATGGCGGTGCCGAGCTTCCAGTCCGTGGTCAACGGCAACAAGCTGGCCGGCACGGCGAACGAACTGATGGCCAGCCTGCAGGTGGCGCGGATGGAGGCCGTTCGCCGCGGCCAGCGCGCGGGTGTGTGCCTGAGCAAGGACACGAACGACGGCGTGGATGCCACCTGCTCCGATGCGGACATCGACGGGTGGATCGCTTTCGTGGATGAAAATGGTGACGGCGACTTCGACAAGGCCGGGGATGCCCTGATCCGCGTCTCGACCCTGCCCGCGGCGGTCACGCTGTCGGCCAACCCCGGACTGGGTGGTGGAGTCTCCGGTAGGCCGATCGTGTTCAGGCCCGACGGCCTGGCGCGCGACGAGCCGGGCGGTGGCGGGCCGGGTACCGGACTGCTCGATGCCGTGGTGCGCGTGTGCATCGCCACCAACCGTCCCGCAGAGAACGCACGCGACGTAGCGATTGCCTCCGGCAGCCGCGTCACGGTCAGCAACTTTGATGGAGGCGGCGCCTGTGCGGCGCCGGGCAACCCTTGATGGCATTCCCGGGACCCCACCATGAACGCGGCATCGGCCTGATCGAGGTCATGGTTGCCGTTGCGATCCTCGCATTCGGCATGCTCGCGATCGCCGCATTGCAGGCCACCGCGCTGCGCAACAGCCAGAGTTCGCTGGAGCGCAGCCAGGCGGTCATGAAGACCTACGCCATCCTGGATGCGATGCGGGCCAACCGGGACGTGGCGATGATCGGTGGCTACAACCTGGGCAACATCGACGGCGACGGCAACGTCGTCGACTGGGCTTGCGATCGGCCGGATGCCGGGGACCTTGCCGCGAACGACCGCCGGCAGTGGATCGGCGCGACCGGCGAGGAAGGGTCGGTGAAGGACACGCTCGGGGCCTCCGCGTGTGTCGCCATCCGCTGCTCGGACAACGAATGCATCGTCGGATTGCAGTGGAACGATGCGCGCGGGACCGGTGGCGACGACGAGCAGGCATTGGTGACGAGGACGCGGCTATGAGGCGGAATGCGCGCACGCCGGCCAGGCGACGGGCGCTTGGCGTCAGCTTGATCGAACTGATGGTGGCGCTGGTGCTTGGACTGATCGTCACCGGCAGCGCCCTGACCCTGGTGGTGACCAATCGGCAGACCTTCACGGCAACGGAGAACCTGAGCCGGGTACAGGAAAGCGCAAGGGTGGCGTTCGAGCTGATGAATCGCGAATTGCGCGCGGCCGGCGGCAATCCCTGCGACAGCAGCGTTCCGGTGTTCAACAACCTCGTGGACATGGACGCGTTCTGGTGGAGCAACTGGGGGGATCTGTACGGGATCGAGACCAGTCCCACCCCGGCGCCGGACACCGCTGCCGGGCTGCTTGGCTACGGCGGCGGGCAAGCCTTTCCCGACGGGCCCTTCGGGACCGCTGCGGGCAGCCGGATCGCGGGCACGGATGCGTTCGAGCTGAAGGCCGCTGCCCCGATCAGTGCGGACAACGCCATCGTGACCATCGGCCTGGGATCCCCGGGGACTGACGAGATCACCGTGAGTTCCACCTCCGGGGTGGCCAGCGGGGACCTGCTGGTGATCTGCAACTTCAACAACGCGACGGTCTTCCGGGTGACGGGGCTGTCGGCCACCAAGATCGATCTCGCGCAAGGCGGCGGAGCGACCGACAATTCCAATCCGCACCTCGCGCGAAGCAACTCGTTGATCGCCTACGATGCAGGGTCGGTCGTATCACGCGTGCGCGCGAGCCGCTGGTACATTGGCGCCAACGGGCGCGATACGGACGGCGACGGCGTCGCCGACGGCCGCTCCCTGTTCCGTGCCTCACTGGTCAACAATGGTGGCGCGCTCCAGGTGTCCACGGACGAGGTTGCTCCCGGTGTCACGGACATGCAGGTGGGCTACCTGGTCGCGGGTGCGGCCGACTACGCGGATGCCTCGGCGGTCGGCAGCTGGAGCGACGAGACCAATCCGGTGGTGGCCGTGCGGGTCGAGCTCACGCTCGAGGGCGACGATCGCATCGGGCCCGACGGAGAGTCCATCGGGCGCACGATGCTGTATACCGTTGCATTGAGGGGGCGTGCAGGATGAATCGACAGCTCTCTTTCCCGGGCGGGCGCCGCCAGCATGGCGTAGTGCTCGCGGTCGTCCTCATCCTGTTGCTGGTGATGACGGTCCTGGCCATCGCGAGCCTCAGCGGCACGCTGATGGAGGAACGCATGAGCACCGCGCAATACGACCGCAGCCTGGCATTCCAGGCCGCCGAAGCCGCCATGCGTGAAGCAGAGGAAGTCGCCCGGGCCAAGCCCGCGCTGCCCGCGAGCGGGTGTGTCGACGGGGTTTGCGCGACTCCCGACCCGACCGACGCCGACGAGCGGCAACGCTGGAACAACCCCGGCTTCTGGGACGACGGTTCCGGCACCTGGGCGGAGGCCGACGTGGAGGTCAGCGACCTGGCGGAGCAGCCGCGATACATCATCGAGCTGCTGGACGACGCGGTGCAGGACGACAAGGTCTGCACCACCGGTGGCGACGTGTCGCTCGAAGCCAACTGCACCATCCTCAGCAGCCGTTACCGGATCACGGTGCGCACCCCCGAGCAGGCGGGTCGCGCATCGGTGACGCTGCAATCGATTTATGCGGTCCCCTGAGTGGAGCCTGTGATGGATACCCGAACCCAACGGACGAACCGCCGGCGCACCCCGACATGGATCGAGCGGCGGTCGCGCTTGCAAGTCATGTTGCTGGCCTGCCTCGCCACCGTGCTCGCGGGGCCTGCAGGCGCCGCGACAGACGACGTGGTGATCCCGAAGACCCCGCTGCAGTCCGGCACGCCATACCCTGCGCCGAACATCCTGTTCATCCTCGACGACTCGGGATCCATGGAGTACAGCTACATGGACGATGAGGAGATGCCGCGTGTTTCGGAGAAGTCGTACTGCTACTCCTCCGATTGCGGTCTCTTCGACGAGCGGGAATCGTACGTCCACAACACCATCTACTACGACCCGCATACCGACTACCAGCCCTGGGTCAAGGCCGACGGCTCGCGTTTTTCCGGCGGAACGACGATGGACAACGTGTACGGGCACGACAGCCTGCTCAGCAGCCAGGACGATATCTCCGACGAACAATTCACGTATTACGTTCCGAAGAGCGGCATCACCGACTACTCGGACATCACCCAGTATTTCCGTTACCAGATCCGGGAGGTTTCCCACGACGGTGTCAACGGGCAACGCGTCGTCCGGAGCGAATTCAGCAACACCTCCGGAACGACGACCGAGATCGACAGGAGGACGAACCTCTCCCGAGGCAGCACGGGCGGCCTGACCTTCGGACCCTACTCGGTGCCGGCCGGCGCGGACAGCCTCAGGGTCGAGATTTCGGGCGGGAGCGGCAACGCGGATCTCTACGTGGAGAACGGGCAGGCACCCGACCGGAACAACGACGAGTGCGAGCGGACCGGATCCGGCAACGGCCACGTGTGCGTCATCACCGACCACCTCGACGAGCCCTTTTTCGTCACGGTGTATGCGCCCGAGACACGGATCCTGTGGTGGACTATCCCGGGCGAGTTCAGCGGCGTCACGCTGACCGTTTCCGCGATCAAGTCCGCCAGCGGCGTGGCCGGGGCCGGGTGCACGAGCAACGCATCGGGGTATGGCTGGCGCAACTGTACCTTCGCCACGCCCAACATCGGGAATCCCGGCTCCACCGCGGACGACCGCACCGAGAGCGAAGAGCTCGGGAACTTCGCGACCTGGTATTCGTACCACCGCACGCGCATGAAGGTCGCGAAGGCCGGTGCCGGTGAGGCATTCAACCAGCTCGGGAACAATTACCGGGTCGGCTACGATTCGATCTGGAACAGGAACTTCTATCCGATTCCGACCAATGGCGACCTCTTCAACAAGCCTTGCGACCCCACCAAGGTCGCGGATTGCGACACGACCGTCGGCGGGAACCGGGAGGAGTGGTACGAGCACCTCTACGATGCGAACGGCTCGGGCGCCACGCCGCTTCACAGTGCATTGCGGCGCGCGGGCAACTATTACGCCTCCGCGGACCCCTGGAAATCGGAGGGCGATTCGGTCGTCAGCTGCCGGCTCAGCTTCGCCATCCTGACCACCGATGGTTACTGGAACTCGCTGAACAGCGCCGACAGGGCCGTCCCCAACGTAGACAACCAGTACGGGCCCTACATCTACAAGCCGGTCGATCCGAACAAGCCGGACGTGGAACCCGAGAGCAAGCGGTACGAACCGGAGCGGCCCTACCGGGACTCGCACACCGGGACGCTGGCCGATGTCGCGATGTATTACTGGAGTCGCGACCTGCAACCCGACCTGCCGAACGACGTCCCGACATCGGGCGCCGACGATGCCTTCTGGCAGCACATGGTGACTTTCGGGGTCTCGATCGGATTGCAGGGAACCATTCGCAACCCGACGACGCGACTGGATGATCTCAAGAGCGGTGCGCTGGATTGGCCAGACCCGATGGACAGGGAAGACAACCGTCGGATCGACGATCTGTTCCACGCAACCGTCAATGGCCGGGGGCAGTTCGTTGCGGCCACCAACCCGCAGCAGTTCGTCCGCGGCCTGCTCGACGCGCTGACCGCGATCGCGCAGCGCCCGGGTTCGGCATCCAACGTCACCGCCAACAGCACGTCCTTCAATACCGACACCCGCGTCTACCAGGCCAGGTACACGGCTGGCCTGTGGACGGGCGAACTCGCCTCCTACGTCGCAACGAGTGCCGGCGTGGAGGACACGCCCGACTGGCTCGCTTCGCAGGGCATCGTCTACAAGGACCGCAAGGTCCTGACCTGGAACGGGACTGGCGGGGCGACCTTCCCCACCGATGCGCAGAAGACTGCGCTCGACCGGAGCGATCGCGCGTTCTCCGCGGTGTCCGGAGCGGACAACGCAGCCTACATCAAGGGTGACCAGTCGAAGGAGCTGGCCGTGAAGGGCGGCACGCTGCGCAATCGCGGCACGCTGCTGGGCGACATCGTCAACTCCTCGCCGATTTACGTGAAGGACAGCGAGACCATTTTCGTCGGCGCGAATGACGGGATGTTGCACGCCTTCGACTCCAAGACGGGCGAAGAGGTGTTCGCGTACGTGCCGGGCGGCATCAACCTGGGCTTGTTGGCGACCTTGAGCGATCCGTATTACACGCACGAGTACTTCGTCGATGGCCCGATCACCGTCTCGGCCAAGTCGCAAACGCCCGGCAAGAACTACCTGGTCGGCGCCCTGGGGCGAGGCGGCAGGGGCGTCTTCGGTCTGGATGTCACCGACCCCGGGAACTTCGACGCCGACGACGTGCTCTGGGAATTCTCGAGCGACAGCGATATGGGAATGGTCCTGGGCGAACCGCTGGTGGTGACCTTGAACGATGCCGCCAGGACCAAGGCGGTGGTGGTCAGCAATGGAATCAACAGCCCCGACGGCAGTGCCACCCTCTTCGTGCTCAACCTGGCAACGGGTGCGCTGATCAGGGAGATCGAAGCCGGCACCGCGGGCGGCAACGGCCTGTTCGCCCCCCGTGGATGGGACGACAATGGCGACGGTACCGTCGACTACATCTATGCAGGGGACCTGCAGGGGAACCTGTGGAAATTCGACCTGACGGGCGAGTACTCGACCGACTGGGACGTGGCGAACTCGAAGAAGCCCATGTTCCAGGCGCGTGACGACGACAACCGGCCACAGCCGATCACGGCCGGGCTGGCCCTGGCGAGGAACCCGGATACACGTGACATCTGGGTGTTCGCGGGAACGGGGCGCTTCATCACGTTGGGCGACCTCGACACGACCGAGGTGCAGAGCCTGTACGGCATCATCGACGATGGCATCGTGGGGGGCCGTACCTCAGGCGACCTCGTGAAGCGGGAGATCGTGTACGTCAGCGACGACGAGCGGGTGCGCGCCTTTACCCCGAACAAGAGCCCGTTGCCGAGCGGCAAGAAGGGCTGGTACCTGGACTTCGACGACCCGACGGAAGGCGAGCGGATCGTCAGCGGCCTGCGTGTGCTGGGAACGGTGTTGATCGCATCCAGCATCATTCCGCCCCAGGGGCAGAGCACCTGCGACTCAGGGGGCACGGGTTACGTGAACGCGCTGGATGCATTCACCGGAACCAGTACCAAGGAAGCGTTCTTCGACATCAATGGCGATGGCAGGGTGAATGCCGAAGATCTGGTGACCGTCACGGTGACGGACGAGGACGGAAACCAGGTGGAGGTCCAGGTCGCCGCGGGCTCGTACGATCCCGGCGTCGGCATGCCAACGCGCCCCACGATCATCGACAAGTTGCTGGTAGTGGGTGGATCCACGGGCCAGATGGGGTCGGTGACGATCAATCCACAGGGAGTCGGCGCGCGTCGGGTGTCCTGGCGCGAGATCGTGGAGGACTGACATGGATCCGGTGACTTGCAGGACGAACGCGCGGCTGGGCGGTTTCACGTTGATCGAACTGATGATCGTGATCGCCGTACTGGCCATCGTCACGGTGGCAGCGGTTGCGGGTTATGGGTCGTCGACGATGAAGGCAAGGCGCGGAACCGCGGAGGGCTGCCTCATGGAGGCAGCCCAGTTCATGGAGCGCCACTACACCATCAACATGACCTACGCTGGAGCAAATCCCAACCTGGCTTGCACCGCCGACCTGGCCGATTACTACAACTTCGGATTCGACGGCGCTCCCGATGCGACCAGCTACAAGTTGCGCGCGATTCCCATTGGATCGCAAGCGTCCGATACGCGTTGCGGCACGCTCACGCTGGACAACGCGGGATCCAAGACCGCAAGCGGCACGGCCGGCGTCGAGGGCTGCTGGTGATCCAGGGGACCGACCGGAAAATCAGCGTCCGGCCCGCAATCTCCGGGCGCACTCCCGCCTGATCGCCTCCTTCGGCCGCCCGGAGCGGAAGCGCCCGTTGTTCGCCAGCACGAGCGCTTCGGCGTCTGCCGGGCCGCGGGTGTCGCAGATGGTGAAGGTGGCATTGGATCCGGCATTGCCGCCGTTGGGCCGGAACACGAGCCGCCTCCGGCCGGGGCTGGTGAGCAGGCGGACGCGGTGGTCGAGTGGTCCGTCGTCGCGGAGCAAGGTATCGATGGGGTCGCGCGTGCGGTCGCCGTCGATGTCCGCGAACGCGATCCAGCCGCCGCTCCAGTCGTAGCTGCCGTTGCAACCGGAGTCGCGGCTGCCGGGACACATCACCACTTCACTTCCCGCCACCAGCGCGTGCCGCGATGCCGTTTCGATGCTCGCGAGCATTGTGTTGCGGGCAGCGTTCGATTGCACCCGTGCCGCGGCCTCGCTCCACGTGTCCACGGCGATACCGAACAGGATCGCCGCCACGACCAGGCAGATCACTGCCTCGATCAAGGTAAAACCCCGTGGTTTCCGACGCATGTTTCCCGACCGGTCCGTTCGACACCGCCAGCATCCCGTTCCGGCCGCCCCGCGGGCATCGGCAGGGCGCGCAACCGGAGGTCAGGATTAGCCGCCCCGTCGGTGCAGCCGGTCACACCAGCAAATCGATCCCCTGTGCCGCCATCGTCGCGAACTCGCCGCTGAGCACGCCGAAGACGACGACGGTCAGGGCGCCGGCAATCCAGGCCGCCAGCATCAGTGCACCATCGCGCTCCAGCATCGCCAGCGCGAACAACAGCAGCAGGAACCCGAACAGGTAGTTGGTCAGCGGGATCGGCAGCGACAGCAGCAGCCCCAGGAACAACAGCAGCAGCCCCGTGAACACCGCGGCCAGCGGGTGCCGCAGCACCGGTTGCAGGCGCGGCCGCACCAGCCGCTCCAGGCGCGCCAGCCAGGGCGAGATGCGGTCGTCGAAGCGGACGAGGGTGCCTCGCCTCGGGCCGCGGCGGGCAATGAAGCGCGGCAGCCACGGTCGCCTGCGCCCGGCCAGGAGCTGGAATCCGATCAGCATCACCAGCGGGCCGCTGACCGCGCCGCCGACCGGGACCGGGATGAAGGCGGGCAGGACCGCGATGAACAGCAGCATGCCGAAGGCGCGGCGCCCGAGTCCGCCCAGCAGCTGGTCCAGGCTCAGCAGCTCATCCGGGTCGCCCGCGCGGAAGCCGTCGAGCAGTGCCCGCAGGCCGCGCTCAGGCATGGCTGCCGCCGGTATCGTCCGGCGCCGCGACCTCGATGTTCCGGCGTAGCAGCAGCTTGTCGATCCGTGGCCCGTCCAGGTCCACCACCTCGATGCACCAGCCGTTCCAGTCGAAGTGCTCGGCCGGGTGCGGGATGCGCCCGAACCATGCGATCGTCATGCCCGCGGCGGTGTGGTAGTCGTGCTCGTCCTCGCCCGGCAGCCGTCCGCCGCCGAGCAGTTCGCGCAGGTCGTCCACCGGCAGCGAACCATCGACCAGCATCGAGCCGTCCTCGCGCACGACCACCAGCGCCTCGGCGTCCTGGCCCTCGCCCGACTGGACCCGGCCGATCACCGCGCCCATCAGGTCATTGAGCGTGACCATGCCGCTGACGTCGCCGTATTCGTCCACCACCAGCGCCAGCGACTGCTGTTCCTCGCGGAAGATCTCCAGCAGCTTCAGCGCGTGGGTGGACTCGGACACGAACACCGCGGGCCGCAGCTCGCGGAACAGGTCCGGCTCGCGCTGGTCGAGCCGCTCGAGCAGGGACTTCACCTCGAGGACCCCGAGCACCTCGGCGTCGTCGTTGCGGTAGACGGGATAGCGGGAATAGGGCGTCTTGCGCATCAGCGCCAGGTTTTCCTCGAACCCCGCCGAAGCATCGAGCCAGGCGATCCGGGTGCGGGGGGTCATCAGGCTGTCGGCGGTGCGGTCGCCCAGGCGCATCACCCGCTGCATCATGTTGCGTTCGTCGGCGTCGATCACGCCCTGCTCGTGGCTCTCGCTTACCAGCAGCCGGATCTCCTCCTCGGTGATCGCGTTGCGCGCGTCGTCGCGGATGCCGAGCAGCCGCAGCACCAGCCGGTTGATGGCGCCCAGCGCGAGCACCACGGGCGTCGCTGCGCGCGACAGCCAGTCCAGCGGCAGCGCCACCTTGCAGGCGATGAGCTCGGCGTTGGTCAGGGCCAGCCGTTTGGGAATGAGTTCGCCGAAGATCACCTGGGCGGCGGTGATCAGCCCCACGGCGGTACCGATACCGATCGCGGAGGCGTATTCGATCGCGCCGGGCCACACCCCGCCCAGCCACTGGCCGATGGTCTGGCCGATGGCCTCGCCGCCGACCAGGCCGGTGAGCACGCCGATCAGGGTGATCCCGATCTGCACCGTGGACAGCAGGTTGTCGGGTTGCTCGGCCAGCTTCAGCGCCTTGCGCGCGCCGACGCTGTGCACCGCCATTTCCCGCAGCCGGCTCTTGCGCGAGGTCATCACCGCCATCTCCGACAGCGCGAAGAAGGCGTTGAGGACGATCAGGGCGAGGACGATGAGTAGCTGCAGCACGTGGACGGGTCCGGGGCGGGCCGGACCCGCGGCCGGATCATACCAGCCGGCCCTGACACGAAACCGTCATAATCCCGCCATATCATCGCCACGTTTCCGACACGGAAGGCCCGCCCATGTTCTCGTTGCAGACCATTTTCGGCCAGGGAAAGCAGTTCTACGGGCTGCTCAATGAACAGGCCGAGGCGGCGCTGGACGCCACCCGGGCCCTGCACGAGATGATGCGCAAGGGCGGCCAGGTCCACGCCCTGGACGCCTTCAAGCTGGCGCGCGAGCGCGAGCGGGTGGCCTCCAACCAGATCAGCCAGGCGCTGGTGGACAGCTTCATCACCCCGATCGAGCGCGAGGACATCGAGGCGCTGGGCTCGGCGCTGTACAAGATCCCCAAGCAGGTCGAGCGCTTCGCCGACCGCTACGTGCTGGCGCAGGACCACCTCGAGGGCGTGGATTTCGCGCCGCGGGCGGCGATGCTGGAGAAGGCCGCCGAAGTGGTGGTGGAAATGGTGCACGAGCTGCCGCGGCTGCGCATGGACACGATGAAGCCGTTGAACGACAAGCTGCGGGTCATCGAGAACGAGGCCGACCGGCTGATCCTCGAGCTCTACCGGGACATCTATTCCGGCGACCTCGATGCCAAGGAGATGTTCCTGCTCAAGGAATTCTTCGAGATCCTGGAGAAGGCGATCGACCGCTGCCGCGAGGCCGGCGTGGTCGCCTACGAAATCGCGCTAAAGAACAGCTAGGCAGCGGCCGATGGAAGCCATGCTGGCCCTGACCCTGGTAGTGGTCGCCACCGCCCTCGTCTTCGAGTTCATCAACGGTTTCCACGACACCGCCAACTCGATCGCCACGGTGGTCGCGACCAAGGTGCTGTCGCCCGGTCACGCGGTGATCCTGGCCGCGACCATGAACCTGATCGGCGCCTTCATGGGCACCGCGGTGGCCAAGACCATCTCCTCGGGGCTGGTGGACGCGGAGGTGGTCAACGTCACCGCGCAGGTGCTGCTGTGCGCGCTCGCCGGCGGCATCACCTGGAACCTGATCACCTGGTGGCTGGGCCTGCCGTCCTCGTCCTCGCACGCGCTGATCGGAGGCCTCTGCGGCGCCGCGCTGTCGGCCGCGCACAACGACTGGAACGCGTTGATCTGGTCGCAGGACCTCGGCGGCTGGACCAGGAACGGCGGCCTGCTGTGGAAGGTCCTGGTGCCGATGATCAGCTCGCCGATCGCCGGCTTCACCCTGGGCGTGGTGCTGCTGGCGGTGCTCTACGGGCTGATCGGGTTGCTGTCGCGCTCGGGCCGGGTGCTGTCGCGGCTCGCGCGCCCGCGCTGGGTCAACGCGTTCTTCGGCAAGGCGCAGCTGATCTCTGCTGCCTACATGGGTTACGCGCACGGCACCAACGACGCGCAGAAGACCATGGGCATCATCGCGTTGACCATCTTCGCCGCGCAGGCCAACGGCGCGCTCGACAACGTCCCCGGCTGGCTCGCGTTCCTGCATCCGGACGGGGGCGAGACCGACATTGACGGCTGGATCATCGCGACCTGCGCGCTGGTGATGGCCGCTGGTACCGCCGCCGGTGGCTGGCGGATCATCAAGACGCTCGGCCACAAGATGGTGAAGCTGCATCCGATCGACGGTTTCGCCGCCGAGTCCGCTTCGGCCACGATCCTGGTGACCGCCGCCCATTTCGGCATGCCGGTCTCAACCACCCACAGCATCTCGACCGCGATCATGGGCGTGGGCTTCGCCAAGAACCCGCGGGCGCTGAAGATGACCGTGATCGAGCGCATCATCTGGGCATGGATCCTGACGATCCCGGCCGCCGGTGGCGCCGCCTACGGCATCTACCGCCTGTTCGAACTGCTCGGCTGGGCCTGAGCCGGCGCGGCGCGGGGCGCCGTATGCTGTGCCCATGGCTGGCGACACCCGGACATCGGCCGAACGCATCCTTGCCGCCGTGCGGGCGATCCCGCGCGGGCAGGTGGCCGGCTATGGCGAGGTCGCGCGTCGCGCGGGCCTGCCCGGCCGGGCGCGGCTCGCCGCCCGGGTGCTGGGCGCGAACACGGATCCGGAGCTGCCCTGGCACCGGGTCCTGCGCTCGGACGGCCGCATCGCGTTCCCGGAAGGATCGCCCGGCTACCTGGAGCAGTCGCAACGGCTGCGCAGCGAGGGCGTGCGGGTGGAACACGGGCGCGTGAAGATGCCGGCCCGGCGCCACGCACCGGACCTGGACGCCGAACTGTGGGGCATGCCCTGACGGCCGGTCACGGCGGCGCCGGTATCATGGGCGCATGTTTTCCAACCTCCCCCCGGTCACCAAGGCACTGCTGGTCGCCAACGGCGCGGTGTTCCTGCTGCAACTGCTGCTCGGCGATGCCGCGTTCGCCGTGTTCATGCTGTGGCCGCTGGACGTCGGTACGTTCAACGCCCTGGCGCCGGTCCCGCAGTTCCTGCCCTGGCAGTTGCTGACCTACGGGTTCCTGCACGGCAGCTTCGCCCACGTCGGCTTCAACATGCTGGCATTGCTGATGTTCGGCGCGCCGCTGGAATACACCTGGGGCAACCG
>Ga0079224_100009824_pt1 | contig 13097 bp, 12 predicted proteins | sample Stecom2015_FD_80414 | JGI IMG/M metagenome (GOLD analysis project Ga0079224, IMG submission 80414) | Agricultural soil microbial communities from Utah to study Nitrogen management - Steer compost 2015 | ecosystem: Environmental > Terrestrial > Soil > Agricultural land | place: USA: Utah... | reverse complement strand
GTTCAACGGGCGAGCGCGAGATCTCAACAACCATGGCTTTCGTACGCATCCTATCGACCTTGGTGAGAGATAAGCAGCTCGGCAAGTACGTCGTTCCTATCGTACCTGACGAGGCTCGTACATTCGGCATGGAGGGCATGTTCCGTCAGCTCGGCATTTACTCATCCGTAGGCCAGCTTTACGAACCACAGGATGCCGACCAGGTCATGTTCTACAAGGAGTCTAAGGACGGCCAGATCCTGGAAGAAGGCATTAATGAAGCCGGGTCTTTCTGTAGCTGGTTAGCGGCAGCGACCTCTTATAGTGTGAACGGCATTCAAATGATTCCGTTTTACATCTTCTATTCGATGTTCGGCTTCCAACGCATAGGTGACCTCGCTTGGGCAGCAGGCGATAGCCGCGCACGTGGCTTCCTGCTCGGCGCGACTGCCGGCCGCACCACGCTGAATGGTGAAGGATTACAACATGAGGATGGGCACAGCCATATCCTCTCCTCGACCATACCTAACTGTATTTCCTACGATCCGACCTTTGCCTATGAACTTGCGGTCATCATTCAGGAGGGTCTGCGTCGTATGGTTCAAAATCAGGAAGATGTCTTCTATTACATCACCCTGATGAATGAGAACTACAGCCATCCTGCTATGCCCAAGGGAATCGAGCAGAATATCCTGAAGGGTATGTACCGCTTTAGCCAATCCAAGGCTAAAGGTCCCAAGGTACAGCTTCTGGGCAGCGGCGTGATTCTGCGCGAAGTGATAGCCGCAGCCGAACTCCTCGAAAAGGATTGGGGCGTTTCCGCTGATGTTTGGAGTGTCACCAGCTTTACCGAACTGCGCCGGGAAGGCATGGATGTTGAACGTTGGAACCTCCTCAAACCCGAGAAGAAGCAGAAGACAAGCTATGTCACTGAATGCCTAGCCAAGGCCGAAGGCCCGGTTATCGCGTCGACAGACTACATGAAGGCATTCGCTGATCAGATTCGGGCTTACATTCCGCAGCGCTACGTGGTGCTGGGGACTGACGGTTTCGGGCGCTCCGATTCCCGGGAGGCTCTACGCGACTTCTTCGAGGTCGATCGCTACCATGTGGTCCTCGCCGCACTTAAGGCGCTTGCTGACGATGGCAAACTGCCTGCTGCCAAGGCCGCTGAGGCAATCAAGAAGTACAAGATCAATACCAACCGTCCTAACCCAATGACGGTTTAATTCGGGAGACGATCAGAACATGACAATCAAAGAAGTACTCGTCCCTGATATCGGGAACTTTGACAGCGTTGATGTCATTGAGGTGCTAGTCAATGTCGGCGATGTCGTCAGCAAAGATGACTCACTCGTCGCGCTTGAATCCGATAAGGCATCGATGCACATACCTGCACCGTTTGGCGGGACAGTCAAGGAAGTCAAGGTCAAGGTCGGCGACAAGGTATCAGAAGGCTCGCTTATCCTGATAGTAGACGCCAGCGAAACTGAAGCGCCTGCAAAGCCGGCCGAAGCGGAAAAACCGGTCGCCCCCCCTGCTCCGGCAACGCCAGCAGCAGATGTAAAGGTCGACATCCCGGAACCTACAAGGCCTGCACCGGAGCCTCCAAAGGTCATTCAGCCAGCATCGACGCCTAACCCAATCGGCGCCAGCGCGATAGTGGCCAGTGGGAAACTCGCACATGCCTCGCCTTCGGTCCGTAAATTCGCCCGAGAGTTGGGTGTCGATTTGGCATTAGTTCAAGGCAGCGGCCGCAAGAACCGTATTCTGCAATCCGACGTGCAGGCTTTCGTCAAGAACGAGTTGGCGAAACCTCGTAGCGAATCGATGGCTGGCTTCGGCTCGCCCTCATTGCAGATGCCAGTCATTGATTTCAGCCAATATGGCAAGATCGAGAATAAACCGCTATCGCGCATCAAGAAACTTTCTGGTGCCAACCTTCACCGGAACTGGGTCACGGCACCTCACGTCACCCAATTCGACGAGGCCGATATCACGGATCTCGAAGATTTCCGGAAGTCTATGCAATCTGAAGCGGAAAAACGTGGCGTCAAGCTTACGCTGCTGGCTTTCCTCATGAAGGCTGTGGTCAACGCCTTACGCGCCTATCCGAACTTCAACGCTTCGCTGTCGCCAACCGGAGAAGAACTGATTCTCAAGCAGTACTATCATGTCGGTTTTGCCTGCGATACACCTGATGGCCTGGTCGTACCGGTTATCCGTGACGTTAACCAAAAGGATGTACTGGAAATCGCGCGCGATCTTGGTGAGTTATCGGCCAAAGCACGAGAGCGCAAACTCAAGGTAGAAGAGATGCAAGGAGGTTGCTTTACTATCTCCAGCCTTGGAGGCATCGGTGGCACAGCGTTCACCCCGATCATCAACTGCCCAGAGGTCGCCATCCTCGGAGTCTCCCGCTCATCAGTGAAACCGGTATACAACTCTCAAACAAAGCAGTTCGACCCGCGCCTAATCTTACCGCTGTCACTCTCATACGACCACCGTGTGATTGATGGTGCAGATGGTGCCCGATTCACAAGCCATCTACGCATGATGTTGTCGGATGTACGTCGACTGTTACTTTAAAATTCTTAGCGACGGCATGCAGATGCAAAACGGCATCCCGAGTCTTTGCCTTATGGCGGGTACGGAAACCCTATGGGATCGGCTCAGGGTGCCCAAGCTAGGAACTTTTGACGAAGAAGGTATATGAATGAGCCAGTTAACTGAAGTGCTTGTGCCGGATATCGGCAACTTCGACAGTGTCGATGTCATCGAAGTACTAGTCAAGGAAGGCGATATCATCGCCAAGGAAGACCCATTGATCACGCTGGAATCCGACAAGGCATCAATGGATATCCCCGCCCCGGTCAATGGCACAGTCAAGGAGATCAAGGTTAAAGTCGGCGACAAAGTCGCTCAGGGCACTTTGATTCTGTTGGTGGAAGTCCAGAACGAAACCGCTGAGCCTAAAACCACCTCTATAGAGCAGGAAAAAACTCCAGCTCAACCCGCCCCTGCTCCAGTCAGCGCCCCAGCGCCTACTGCGGCCAGCGGGAACAACGATATCGAAACCGAAGTTATCGTCCTAGGTTCAGGCCCAGGTGGCTATACTGCGGCCTTCCGCGCCGCAGACCTGGGCAAAAAGGTCGTGCTGATCGAACGCTATGCAACATTAGGTGGCGTCTGTCTCAATGTAGGATGCATCCCATCCAAAGCACTGTTACATACTGCCAAGGTGATTACAGAGGCTGAAGAAACCAGCCACCACGGCGTGAGCTTCAGCGCTCCCAAGATTGACTTGGAGGCGTTGCGTAATTGGAAGGCCAACGACGTTGTTGGCAAGCTTACCGCAGGCCTTGGTCAGATGGCGAAGCAACGAGGCGTTACCGTGGTGCGTGGGTTCGGTAAGTTCTCCAGCCCACATCAGATAGAGGTCACTGACAACGAAGGAAAAGTGACACGCATCGGTTTCCAATATGCCATCATCGCTGCTGGCTCTCAAGCCACGAAGTTCCCTGGTGCTCCGGAAGATGGTCGGATCATGGATTCCACCGGCGCACTGGCCTTGGCAGATATTCCCAAGCGTATGCTGGTCATCGGTGGAGGGATCATCGGTCTTGAGATGGGAACAGTATACGATGCATTCGGAAGCAAGGTCAGCGTCGTTGAGTTCATGGATGGATTGATTCCTGGCTGTGACAGGGACCTTGTCAGGCCGCTACATAAGCGCATGGAGAAACGCTTTGAGAGAATCATGCTGTCGACTAAGGTTTCCAAGATGGAAGCCAAGAAGGATGGCATCCATGTCAGCTTCGAAGGTGAGAATGCGCCTACAGGCACTGAGGTCTATGATCGCGTTCTGGTCGCTATCGGCCGTAGACCGAATGGCAAATTGATAGGCGCTGAGAATGCAGGGGTTGCCATCGATGAGCGTGGCTTCATAGCGGTGGACAAACAAATGCGTACGAATGTGCCTCATATCTTCGCCATCGGTGATATCGTTGGCCAGCCCATGCTGGCACACAAGGCGACTCACGAGGGTAAGGTTGCTGCGGAAGTCATCGCAGGCCACAAAGTCGAATTTCAGGCTCTATGCATTCCATCCGTCGCATACACCGATCCGGAAGTCGCCTGGGTCGGCGTGACAGAGACTGAAGCAAAGGAAAAAGGTATCGAGATCGAGAAGGCATCCTTCCCTTGGGCGGCTAGTGGCCGTGCATTGTCCATCGCCCGCTCGGAGGGTGTGACCAAGCTGATCTTCGACAAAAACACCCAGCGTCTGATTGGTGCAGGCATCGTCGGCGTTAATGCCGGAGAGCTTCTGGCAGAGGCTGTTCTAGCCATCGAAATGGGAGCAGATGCGCAGGATCTCGGCCTCACTATACACGCCCACCCGACGCTGTCAGAAACCGTCTGCTTTGCAGCGGAAATGAAGGAAGGAACGATTACCGATCTTTATATCAAGAAAAGGTAACCATTGTAATGCGCTCGCCGCCTATTCCAAGCGGCGAGTCGTTCGCCATGAAGCTGGAATACGCCCCAAGCGCCTTAGGTGCTTGGGGTTTCTGTTTTATTGGGCGCTGAAGTAACAGTGGTATCTGTAGTAGATGCGGTTGCCTTGGTTTCAGCGGGCGCTGTAGCAGCCTTCGTCCCAGACGATTTCTTTGTTGTGGTTTTCTTCGTCGTCCTCTTTGCTGCTGTCTTAGCTGTTGAGGATTTTGCGGCTTTCTCTGCTGCCGCCTTTGGAGCAGCCTTTGCTGTGGTTGTTTTGGTGGCAGTCTTTCTAGCCGTCGTTTTCCTGGTTGTGGTTGCTTTTTTAGTAGCAGATTGTTTCGTAGAGACCGGTTTCACTGCTTCCTTAGGTTCGGATTTCCCCTTGTCGCTTACGCTACTCACGACCTTAGTCAGTACTTTCTTTCCGGCAACGACGGCAGCCGCTAATGCAACCTTCTTCAGCACATTCTTGAAAAACCCCATAATGCCTCCTATTGGCAAGTCACTAGTTTTATCTCGCTTCCAGGGAACTCCGCTTTGAGGCTTTCAAGTCCAGACATCAGCTCGGACGGCATACTGCTGATGTAAAGACTCGAACGCCCATGCTCCTGGTTACGAATACCTTTCACAGCATTACTTACACCCTTACTTCTTAAATCTTCCAACAGTTTAGTCGCTAATTGCTCATCCTTAAACACCCCTAGCGAAATTACATTCGAGGACTGCTGATCTTGGACTACCACCATATCAGTCACGCCTAGTGTACGCAATTCGCTCATCCTGGCTTGTGCCTGACGCGCATTGCCGACACCAGGGATGTAGACCCAGTAACGTACTGCCTCTTGTTCTGTAAGCTGTCGCGCGCTGCCCTCTATACCAAGACGCGCTAACTGACTCTGCGCTTTTGCCAATTCATCCTGAGTGAACATCCCCCACTCATAGCACCCATACTGTGCGCCTTGAAGATTCGAAGAAGTCATCGTACGTTTTGGTAACGTCTGTATCTCATCCGGACTCATTAACCGTATCTTCTCGGGGCTCATCGACGGTTCGTCGATCTTCAGTTGTATTGTAGATGGCTGCCAGAGATTGAAATATGCCGGCAACGCCAGATTAATCAGCAGCAATAATCCTAGAAGCCATTTCATCGTAATTCCCGCCCCATGACCAACAATCCACGTAGAACCAAATCCTCGATCAGCACTATATCACTGACAACGTTACTATTACGCAAGCACTCTGACAGTAAATGAGCATCGCCTCCACTCATCATGCAGTGCATCGAGCCGCCTGTCAGACGCTGCAGCCGCAGGCTCATTTGCTCGATAGCTCCAGTCATCGCCATTAAAGCGCCGCTATAGACCGCATCCTCGGTATTAACAGGAAGTTCGTCGAATCGTCGCTTGTCAGTCGCCAACTCGACTCCGTGAGTACGTTGTACCAATACCTGTTGCATCATATGGAATCCCGGCACGATCGCGCCTCCGGCAAAATGACAACGACCTGTATCCGGATCCTGCAGCAAAGCGTCCATAGTCATTGCCGTACCGGCATTGATCACCAGACAATTCTGTTTCGTATAGTGACGTGCACCGACCAAGGCCGCCCACCGATCAGAACCCAACTGTGCAGGGTTATCATAGGCATTAACAATGCCATATGCCTCTGCGCTGGGTGTTATCCAATGTTGCTGAACCGAATGATTCAACATCCGCTGCAGTCGATGTGCGACTGTCTCTCCTGCCACATTGGAAATCACGGCAAGAGAGCAATTAGCCCACACTTCCGGAGCCTCCTGCAGTTCCTCGTTGTAAAGCACTCCACTTGTCACGACAGCGTTCGCGTCGTTGAAGACGGCCCACTTTGTACGTGTATTACCACTGTCAATCGTCAATATCATGGAGTTACTCCACGCAAGCTCACATCTCCTGAAGAGAAACGTTGGATCGTGCCTCCTGACTCTACCAGTAAAATCCCGTCTTCAGCCACACCCCGGGCGACACCGTACATTTCCCGACCATCAGGTAACAGTAGCTTCACTTCCTGATTCTGGAAGGCATGATAGGATAGCCACTCATCACGCATCGCCCCGAATCCATGCTGCTCGAACAAAGACAGCGCATCCGCCAAATGAAACAGCGTGCTCCCCATCAGCTGACTTGGATCGCGCCAGTGATCACTCAGGGCTGCGAGGTCGATCGCAGGCTGATCGATCTGATGCTTTAAGCGTTCGGGGAGTCTTAGATTGATACCGATTCCGATGACAGCAGCACTCGGGCCTTCCATATCACCTTGCAACTCAATCAAGATGCCTGCCAGCTTGTAATGCCTGCCTTCATTGATAACGACCAGATCATTTGGCCACTTCAGTTGAATCGTCTCCATTCCTTGCGCGCGCATCGCTCGTATCAGCGCGATACCGACAACCAGACTGAGTCCGGACAGGGCTGCTGCGCCACACTGAAAACGCCATAGCAGCGAATAGGTCAGGCTGGCACCAAGTCCGGTCTGCCAACTCCGTCCACGCCTACCCCGCCCCTTCGTTTGCAGCAAAGCTGCGACACAGCTTGCATGTGGCGCATTGAGTGCTGCCTGCTTCATCAAATATGAGTTAGTTGACTCCAGGTGATTATGGATCTCCACCTTGAACCAAGCTCTATGCTCTCCAATCGCCTCGAGCACAGCTTCTTTCTCGAGCAAATAAACAGGTTCTGGCAGACGATACCCCTTCCCTCGTACCGAGAATATTTGTATGCCGAGGGATTCCGCTTCACGTAGCGCATTCCATACAGTCGTGCGCGTCACGTTGAAATGCCGCGCTATATCCTCTCCTGAATGGAAACGGCCATCCGAAAGCAGTCGCAAAATTGGGAAGGTGAGTGTGTTCATATTATTGTTCGTTGATCCCAACTGATATTAGCACAGCGCATAAGCCCTTAACCCTGCTTCTAAAGTGTAAAATACGCATATTCATATATTTTGTTGAGCGTCATGTCTTCGGAAAAAACAACTAACGTCCCTGCCACTAACTTCATCCGTAACATCATCGAGCATGATTTGGAGAAGGGCACCTATCAGAACCGCCGCTGGGGTGGCAGCCCCGGCGATGCTGCTCACCATTCAAATGGAAGCCCTGATCCGGCTAAGATCCGCACACGCTTTCCACCAGAACCCAATGGCTATCTGCACATCGGGCATGCCAAGAGCATTTTCCTCAATTTCGGCTTAGCCCGCGATTATGATGGTGTCTGCCACATGCGATTCGATGACACCAATCCTGAAAAGGAAGAACAGGAATATGTCGATAGCATTATCGATATGGTGCAGTGGTTGGGTTTTGGCTGGGAAAAATATGGCACAACTCACCTCTATTTTGCCAGCGACTATTTTGACTTTATGTATCGTGCTGCAGAAGCTCTGATAGAAGCCGGCCATGCGTATGTCGATGAACAAAGTGCGGAAGAGATGCGTATCAACCGTGGAACACTGACGGAACCCGGAAAGGATTCTCCCTACCGGAACCGCAGTGCTGCAGAGAATCTAAGGCTTTTCCGAGAGATGCGGGATGGTAAGCATCCTGACGGCAGCATGGTGCTACGCGCCAAAATCGATATGGCTTCGCCCAATATCAATCTTCGGGATCCGGCCATCTACCGGATTCGCCGTGCGACGCACCACAACACTGGGGATAAATGGTGTATCTACCCCATGTACACTTATGCACATCCTATAGAAGATGCGCTTGAGCAAATCACGCACTCCATCTGTACGCTCGAGTTCGAAGATCAGCGCCCATTCTATGACTGGGTCTTGCTCCGCCTCGCCGAACTTGGCCTGCTTGCCCATCCATTGCCTAGGCAATACGAATTTGCACGCCTTAACCTTACTTATGTTGTGCTTTCGAAACGTAAGCTCATCGAACTGGTCGAGAACAAGCATGTCAACGGCTGGGACGATCCCAGATTGCCGACTTTGGCAGGAGCAAGACGTCGTGGCTATACGCCTGAAGGCTTCAGGTTGTTTACAGACAGAATCGGCGTCTCAAAAGCTGACTCTTGGATAGACTACACCATTCTCGAGGACTGCATGCGAGAGGTTCTCAACGCATCAGCCCAACGTCGCATTGCCGTACTCGACCCGATCAGGCTGGTGATCAACAACTACCCTGAAGGGCAGGAAGAAGACTGCCATGCGCCCAATCATCCACAAAAACCCGAACTGGGTCATCGTGTGGTTCCACTCTCCAAGGAGTTGTGGATAGAACGTGAAGACTTCATGGAAGAACCGGTCAAGGGATATTTCCGACTATATCCAGGGAATATGGTGCGGCTGCGCTATGGCTACGTAGTCAAGTGTACCGGCTTCGACAAGGATGCGAACGGTAATGTGACCACCGTTTACTGTGACTATCTACCAGACACGAAATCTGGCACCTCTGGGGCTGATAGCGTCAAAGTCAAAGGCAATATCCACTGGGTCTCTGTCGCTCACGCTTATACGGCTGAAGTCCGCTTGTATGACCGGTTGTTCAAAGAGGCTCATCCTGGCACGGATGACCGCGATTACCTTGATGATCTCAATCCTGATTCCATCAAGGTTATCACCGCACAACTTGAGCCGTCTTTAAAGGAAGCGAAACCGGAAGAGACTTTTCAGTTCGAACGACATGGTTACTTCGTGGCGGACAGGATAGACAGCACTGTTGGTAAGCCAGTATTCAATCGCACCGTGACATTGCGTGATGCCTGGCAAAAAAAATAAGGTGCTGTATGCCTAAAGAAATCGACATTAACCAATCATATCGACTGCTGAACCATGGCCCGACCGTACTCGTTACGAGTTCACATGGGGATAATAGCAACATCATGGCGGCAGCCTGGAACATGCCGTTGGATTTCGAACCACCGAAGGTCGCGATCGTTATCGATAAAAACACCTATACACGAGAGCTCATGGAGGCCTCCGGTACGTTCGCGATCAATGTTCCCTGTAAAGCACAGGCTGAGATGGTCGTCCGAGTCGGAAACTCAAGTGGCCGGGAGCTGCTGAGCTTATCTCCCGATAACAAGTTCTCTGTATACGGCATCCCAACTTTCCCGGCGAACAACATATCTGCCCCTTTAGTCGCAGGATGCGTCGCTTGGCTAGAATGTCGAATCATTCCTGAGCCGCATATCCAGAACACCTACGATCTTTTCTTGGCTGAAGTGCTCTCGGCGCAGGCAGATGAGCGTGTTTTTTCGAATGGCCATTGGTGCTTCGACGGCCATGATGAACTACGTACCATCCACCATGTCGCAGGTGGAACCTTTATGCCGATCGGGGATCCTTTTAAAGGCTCCAGACCTGCCCGGTAGAGACTACTTAGTCCTGCCTTATCAGATCCGAGAATTTCTCTCTCACTTTAGTGACTTTAGGTTTTGCCACAGCCATACAGTAGGGCTGATAGGGATTCTTCGAGTAATAATATTGATGGTAATCTTCAGCTGGATAGAAGATTGATGCACTTGTCACTTCCGTCACGACTGGGTTTGGCCACCATTGCTCCGCTTCGACCCGAAGAATCATCTGTTCGGCAGCAAGTTTCTGCTCTGGATTCAAATAGAAAATCGCCGAGCGATATTGCGTGCCCGTATCGTTTCCCTGACGATTCAGAGTCGTAGGATCGTGTGCAGTAAAGAACACCTCCAGCAATTGCTCGAAACCAATGATACTTGAGTCGTAATGGATCTCTATCGCTTCCGCATGACCGGTCGTACCCGTACATACCTGCTTATAGGTCGGATCACTAGTGAATCCACCTGTATAACCAGAAATCACCTTCTGTACTCCTGCCAATTGGGAAAACACTGGCTCTAGGCACCAAAAACATCCTCCTGCCAGGATCGCAACATCTAGACTCATAAATCTGTCCTATGTTTATACATTTTAATTAAGATACAAAGATGCACGAAAAGTGCAATTCCGTAATTGCTTTACAATCATCTCCTATGTCGCTCAATGCCCTTTATGTCGATTTCAACTCCTATTTTGCTTCGGTTGAGCAGTTATTACAGCCTGAGCTAAGAGGCAAGCCTATCGCAGTGCTTCCTGTGGTGGCCGAAACCACATGCTGTATCGCGGCGAGTAATGAGGCCAAAGTATTCGGTGTAAAAACCGGCACCCGCGTTAGTAACGCCAGAAAGATGTGCCCAGACATCGTCCTGATCGAAGCACGCCCTGCGACCTATATCGAATACCACCATAAGCTTGTCGCCGTCGTCGAATCCTGCACCCATGTAGAAAGGACACTTTCCATCGATGAGATGGTCTGCAAGCTAACCGGCAGTCAACGCGACAAGAAAAATGCGCTGGCTTTAGCCAGTCGTATAAAACAACGAATCACTGAAGAAATAGGACCAGAGATACGCTGTTCGATTGGTATCGCTCCCAACACATATCTAGCCAAAGTCGCTTCAGACATGAAAAAGCCTGATGGCTGTGTCGTCATTGAAATGAAGGATATACCACACAAGCTGTTTGACCTAAAACTTCGGGATTTGATCGGTATCGGCAGAAAAATGGAGGAAAGACTAAAAGGGAGAGGCATCAGAACCGTACAGGATCTATATGCTCTGGATCGTCATCAGCTCCGTATCGTTTGGGGAAGTATTGATGGAGAACGCATGTACGAAAAACTCCGCGGGATTGAAGTTGATCGAGAACGACATGCAAGAAGTAGCTTAGGGCATTCCCATGTTCTCCCGCCAGATTTACGCACGATAGAAGCTGCACGCTCGGTATCACACCGTCTTTTACAAAAGGCCTGCCTGCGCTTACGCGCTCAGGAGTTATACGCTGGCCGCATCCATTTAAGAATCAAATTCATCGATCGCCCAGATTGGCATACAGAAGGCAGATTCTCTCCTACAGACAATACGCTACAGCTGACGAAAGCACTCGAAGCGTTGTTCAAGCGACTTCCTAAGCACAAATCGCTCAAGCCTTATGCGGTTGGTATCACCTTTTCTGATTTGACCGATCCCGCCGCTAGCATACAGGATCTTTTCGAACAGCCTACCTCGACGAAACGAAGCAAGCTTGATGCGGCTCTAGACCAGCTTAATATGCGTTATGGCAAAAATACGGTATATTTTGGTGGAGCGCATAACGCAGTGAATTATGCACCGATGCGTATCGCGTTCAATCATATTCCTGATCCAGATATCGAAGGGGATCAACCTAACGAAGGAGCTTCATGACAAGAATAGCGGTCTTCAATCAAAAGGGGGGAGTAGGCAAAACAACGACTGTGCTGAATCTTGCCGCGGCCATCTATCCGCATAACCAGAAGACCCTCGTCATCGATATGGATCCGCAAGGTCATTTAACTCAGATTCACCCCACTCCCCATAGCTCAGTCAATCAAAGTCTTTTTAGCTTCTATCAAAATAACAGGCCTTTATCCTCACTGACTTTGGACTGGAATGATATTGGCAAGTTGATCTGCTCTCACAAGGAACTGATCAAAGTCGACTCAGTCTTTGGGAAGGGGCCGGCGATACTCAATAAGCTCAAGCATGGCCTTGAAACTTATGACCGAGAACAAGGGTCTGGGAACACCATCATCGATTGTTGCCCTTATCTAGGCGTATTATCCTTGAACGCGGTATTCGCAGCTGACTTGATTCTAGTACCCATCGCATCCGATTATTTATCGTTGCAGGGTGCACAGAAGGTCGAGCATACACTGAAGGCCTTGGAGCCTGTCCTTAAGAAACGAGTTTCACGACGTTATCTCATGACATGCTTTGATCGAAGACGCGGTATGACTTTCGAGGTGTTTCAGCAAGCGCGAGAGTACTTCGGTGATGAAGTATGTAAAACGGTCATCTCTGAGAATGTCGCAGTGGCAGAGAGCCCTCAATACAAACAGACCGTATTCCAATATAGCCGCAACAGTAACGGCGCTATGGATTATCTGTCCTTATTTGACGAACTTAGAAGCGAAGGTCTGATTACCGTCTAAGAGAACTACAAACAAATAACGAGTGTCTCTAACGTCCGCTAGCGATCAAAGTTAAGACTTCTTCGTAATTTGAGTAAGCTGAACGTTCTGGCGCGATCACGCGTGACTCCAGTATCTCGCAATTGCGATACATCTGCTGCAACTTCTTTAGAGCCTCTTCTTCAGTACGCCCATAAATTTGCAAATTATCAACTATTGCCCCGTTACGGCTTCGAATCTGATACACGTACTTCGTCATTAATGGCGCATGCATAATACTTTTCCATGAATCCGTTATAGACAATATAGAATGAATAAATGAGAAAAACAAGCTATCTATTTGTATTTTATGAGGATATCAATATATGCACCAAACGAAACTTTTAGTTACAACATATTGTGATTAGGTGATGATTAGTGAATAGGTATGAATTGGGTAATCGGGAGATGCGGACAGGAAAACGCGATAAAAATGAAAAAGCCTCCATATAGGAGGCTTTTGTATAAGAAGCTTGGCGGTGACCTACTTTCGCATGCGAGAAGCACACTATCATCGGCGCGGATTCGTTTCACGGCCCTGTTCGGGATGGGAAGGGGTGGGTCCAAATCGCTATGGCCGCCAAGCATGACC
>Ga0079224_100009823_pt1 | contig 13097 bp, 9 predicted proteins | sample Stecom2015_FD_80414 | JGI IMG/M metagenome (GOLD analysis project Ga0079224, IMG submission 80414) | Agricultural soil microbial communities from Utah to study Nitrogen management - Steer compost 2015 | ecosystem: Environmental > Terrestrial > Soil > Agricultural land | place: USA: Utah... | reverse complement strand
GATCGTCGGCCGCGCGCCGAACGTGACGATCGAGGGCTTCACGTTCATCAACTCGAACCAGCCGCAGTATCACGGCGGCCTGTCGAACGACGGCCACGACAACTGGACGATCCGCAACAACACCTTCCGCGATGCCGGCAACGCGGCGATCGACATTAAGCAGGGTTCTGGCCACCTGATCGAGAACAACCATGTCTCGCGCTCGGGCAACGTCGGCATCCGCATCGAGAGCGTCGGCAGCGCCACGGTGCGCGGCAACGTCACGGTCGAGAACAACACCAAGAACCTGGACCCGGGCTGGGAAGCGGGCGGCATGAAGATCACCGGCAACTACGGAGGCGTCCACAACGTGGTGATCGAGAACAACGAGGCGGCCAACAACAACGGCCCCGGCATTTGGATCGACGTCGACGGCCACGACATCGAGATCCGCAACAACCGTGTGCACGACAACGCTCGCGCTGGGATTATCTACGAGCTGTCCTTCGGCGGCAAGATCCACGGCAACGTGGTCTACAACAACGGACGCGGCTTCGACGCCTGGGGCTTCGGCGCCGGCATCCTGATTCAGAACTCCAGCACCACCGAGGTCTACGACAACGTGGTCGCCTGGAACGCCGATGGCATCTCGGTCATCTCTCAGAACCGTGGCGAGTCGCGTTGGAACAACGTCACCGGCAACACGGTCCGTGACAACACGATCATTCTCAACCACGACGGCGGCTGGAACACGTACGCGCTGGCGTGGCTGGAAGACTGGGATGGCGTGCTGTCGCACTCCAACTCGAACAACCGCGGCTTCGGCAACCGCTTCTGGTTCTCGACGGCGGAGGGGCCCGAGCTGCGCTTCCGCTGGTGCCAGGAGGGCTTCTGGACGGTGGCGAACTTCAGCCAGTCGCCGGGCGGCCAGAACAGCAGCTACCTCTCCAACAGCGAGAAGGAGCAGATTCTGGCCAGCGTCGGGCTCTAATCCACCGCTCTCCGGTAATCGGGACCGCCGCCGGGAACGCTCCCGGCGGCGGTCTCACGCTTCATGGCAGTGGTGCCGACTGATGGCCCGGGGCGTTCAAGGACCTTCGTTCGCGGCCTCGGGCTGCGCGCCAGTATAGGCTGACGCTTGGCGCCGGACGCCCGGGCAGTCGTGTTGGCGGAGTTTGCCCGGTCCCCTGGAGCGGAGCTGGCCGGCTAGCCGGCTTCGTCGCCGAGCGCGGCGACCCCGAGACCATTGGCCAGGGCGGGTGGGTCCTGCGGGAGTGGCCGGTCGATGGCGGCGATCTGTCGCTCCGCCTCTTCCTGGCGCTTGATGCGCAGCGCCGTCTCGCGCCAGATGTCCGGCTCCAGCCGCGGGAGCAGAGAGGGTATGCCGCGTTGATCCGCCCAGAAGTCGAGCGCTTCCTCGTAGACCCCCACGACGCGCCGGGCGACCGATTCCGGCGTGAAGTGGAGGCGCGCATAGTCTCGCGCGCGCCGCGACCACGCCTGCAGCCGCTCGCGGTCGGCGAGCGCCTGGCGGATCTGCCCGGCGGCCCGCTCGGGCGCGGTCGAGACGACCAGCCCGAGGTCGTGCTCGCGGAACATGCCAGCCATCGACATGCTCTCCGCGATGACCGTCGGGGTGCCCAGCGCCAGCGCCTCGAGGATCGAGATCGAGAGCGCCTCCCAGCGCGAGACCTGGATGTACATCGTCGCGCCGCTCAGCAAGGCGAGCTTCTCGGCGCCGAAAACCGGCGGGTTGATCGTCAGGTTCGATGGGCGGTGGGCGCGGATCGTGTTCAGGTGCTCGAGGGTGGCGGCGTCCTCGATGCCGTGCAACACGAAGTCGGCCTCGGGGATGCGCCGGGCGATCTCGGCCAGGCGGTCGAGCCCCTTGTGGTAGACGTCGAAGCGGCCCAGAAAGAGGAGATAGGGCCGGCCGGGGCGCGGCTCCCAGGCGTGCCGTTGCAGGCCGTCGACGTCGACCGGGTTTGGCACCCAGCGCACCGGGCCCTTGAAGTCCGGGACGTAGTTGCGGATGTCGGGCTCGCCGCCGGGCGTGATGTAGGCGATGCCGGCGGCGTGGCGGAAGCGGGGTTTCTCGACCAAAGCGCTGTAGACGCTCTTCTTCAGCCAGTTGCGCTGGAGCACCTGCGGCATCAGCCCGCCGTGCGGCGTGATGACGTAGGGAATTGCCCAGCGGCGCAGGCGGCGGGCCAGCGTCGCCTGGCGCGGCACGAAGACGGAGTGAAAGTGGACGATGTCGGCGGGCGTCTGCTGGATCAGCGCCCGGGAAACGGAGTCGTCGAAGCGCCAGGTCGAGGCCGGGACGTGGTGCAGTTCGAGGCCGGTTCGCTCGGCCAGAGCCAGCGCCTCCCGATCGGGCGCTTCGGAGAGCAGCAGGCCGACCTCATGGCCGAGCTTGAGCTGCTCGACGGCAGTCGTCCAGACGACGGCGTTGATTCCATCGACGGTGTTGGGCGATGGATGCCCACCAACGTGCACGATTCGCATTGGGCTTGTCCTTCTTCCCCGCGTGGCAACGGTGATGGCGGTGCCATCCCCCGAACCTTAGCTGAGAACAATGGGCTATCTCTAAGGTACGAAGGTACCATTCCTCTAATTCAATTTGCTTGTAGGCAAGCTGCGATCGCGCTGATTTCGAATCGACCGCGATATCGCCGAAAGTTAGCCTCATGGCTTGCAGGCGTGCAAAGCTGGCCGCATTCGGGCAATCTCCTCCCCGTTCGCTGACGCCATAGAAAATCCGGCGATTCCGAAGTACTGGGGTACTGAGATGGTTAGGACCCCAGTTCCTTATCGGCCTAGTACCCCTCCCGGGACAATTGTCACATGCGGGGCGATTGGTTAACGAGGTTGGTCCGGAGGAACGTGGTGAGAACGACGCACGAACCGATTGCTCAGGGACATCTGAAAGTGATGGCGGCGCCCGCGCAGCACGATAGCACCGACGCGTGGCTCACCTTCCTCGACGTCGCCGACAGCATCAGCATCGCACGAGCGCTCTACGTGACCTGGATCAAGCGGTCGCTGGACGTCATCGGCGCGCTCAGCCTGCTGATCGTGCTCGGCCCACTGATGGCGCTGATCGCGCTGGCGATCCGGCTGGAGTCGGGTGGCGATGTCATCTTCCGGCAAGAGCGCGTGGGCCGCGACGGCGAGTTGTTCACGGTCTTCAAGTTTCGCACGATGATCCCGGATCGCCGCACGCGCCAGATTCCGTTCCTGGGGGAAGAGCGCCGGCGCAGCCACAAGACGCCGCGTGATCCGCGCGTGACCTCGGTTGGCGCGATCTTGCGGCGCACGAGCCTGGACGAGCTGCCGCAGCTGGTCAACGTGTTGCGCGGCGAGATGAGCTTCATCGGGCCGCGCCCGGAGCTGCCGCAGATCGTCGCCAACTATGAGCCCTGGCAGCACGAGCGCCACCTGGTGCGCCCGGGTCTCTCCGGCTGGTGGCAGGTGGTCGGCCGCAGCGACTTGCCGATGCACGAGAATACCGAACTCGACATCTACTACGTCCGCAACTGCTCGCTGATGCTCGATCTCCAGATCTTCATGCGCACCTTTGGCGCGCTGCTCAAGGGACGCGGCGCATTCTAGGCGGCTGGATCGAAAGGGCTTGGGAGGACGATGGCACTGGAAGCACCACTGAAGCTGCGGCCGCTGGCGGACCAAGTCGAAGCCAGCCCCGAGTTGAAGGCCCGGCCGCTGCCGGTCCAATCCCGTTACATCCTCGGCACGCGCGTCGATGGCACCAACTACGCCGGGGCAGTGGAGACGATTACTCGCTGGGCTCAGGAGGGACAGTCGCGCTACGTCTGCGTTTCGACTGTCCACATGGTGATGGAAGGGCACGACGATCCCGCCTATCAGGAGATCGTCAACGCCGCCGATCTGGTGACCTCCGACGGAATGCCACTCGTCTGGGGGCTGCGATTGCTCGGCGTGCGCCAGGCCCGGCGCGTCTACGGGCCGGACCTGACGCCGCTGGTGTGCGAGCGCGCGGCGGCCGAGGGTATACCGGTGGGCTTCTACGGCAGCTCACCGGAGGTGTTGGAGGCGATGACCGCGAACCTGCGCGAGGCTTACCCCAGCCTCGACATCGCCATTAAGGTCAGCCCTCCATTTCGCGAGCTGACGCCGGAGGAGGTTGAGGGAGAGATCGAGGCGCTACGCGCATCCGGCGCGCGCATCATCTTCGTCGGGCTGGGCTGCCCGAAGCAGGAGCGCTGGATGCACGCCCGGCGGGGGAAGGTGGATGCCGTGCTGATCGGGGTGGGCGCGGCATTCGACTACGTCGGAAAGACCAAGGCTCAGGCGCCGCGCTTTATGCAGGCGCACGGACTGGAATGGCTGTTCCGGCTGGTGACCGAGCCGCGCCGGCTCTGGCGCCGCTACCTGTATCACAACCCGCGCTTCGTGGCGCTCTTCGCGGCACAGCTGGCGCGGACCTATCTCAAGGGAGAATGAACATGACGACTCGCGTGCTCGTAACCGGCGCAGGCGGCTTCATCGGCCATCATCTGGTCAATTACCTGGTCGACAAGGGCTACTGGGTGCGTGGCGCGGATATCAAGGAGCCCGAATACGAGCCAACCCGCGCCCACGAGTTCATGCTGCTCGACCTGCGCCGCTGGGAGAACTGCCAGCAGGCCGTCGAGGGCATCGATGAGGTCTACCACCTGGCGGCCGACATGGGCGGCATCGGCTACATCAGCTCGGTCCACGCCGATATCGCCCGCAACGACATCCTGATCAACACGCACATGCTGGAGGCGGCGCGGCTGGCCGGGGTGCAGCGCTTCCTGTTCTCGTCCTCGGCGTGCGTCTACCCCGACTACCGCCAGGAGGACGCCGACGTCGTCGCCCTCAAGGAAGAGTTCGCCCACCCGGCGGCGCCGGAGGAAGGCTACGGCTGGGAGAAGCTCTTTACCGAGAAGCTCTGCCAGTACTACTACGAGGACTACGGCATGGAGACGCGCGTGGCGCGCTTCCACAACGTCTATGGCCCGCTCGGCACCTATGACGGCGGTAAGGAGAAGGCCCCGGCGGCGATCTCCCGCAAGATCGCCCTGGCCAACCAGATCGACGAGATCGAGATCTGGGGCGACGGCCAGCAGACGCGCTCCTTCATGTATGTCGACGACTGTGTTGAGGGCGTCCACCGGCTGATGCACTCGGATATCCGCCAGCCGCTCAACCTGGGCACCGAGGAACTGGTGACGATCAACCAGCTCGTCGACATGATCGCCGAGATCGCCGGCAAGAAGATCACCAAGCGGCATGACCTGAGCAAGCCCCAGGGCGTGCGCGGGCGCAACAGCGACAACACGCTGATTCGCGAGCTGCTCGGCTGGGAGCCGAAGACGCCGCTGGTCGAGGGCCTGCGTCCCACCTACACCTGGATCGAGGGCGAGCTCCAGCGCGCCGGCCGCATCCCGGCGCCGGTCGCGATGATCGCCGACGGCGACTAATTCGCGGGGCCGGCGAGCGCGGGAGCAACGCTCGAAGGGAGCACAGCGCGCCACCCACTCCTGCAGGGCTGTCGCCCAGGGGTACGCGGTGGCGCGCTGGTTCCTTGCCGGTGTCGATCAATGCGGGGACGTTGGCAGGCGAACTGGATGGGACGGCGCGCCGGGATGCGTAGAGCAGCCACTAACCTGATGAGCAGCCGGCTGGCCGGCATGCTCGGGCGCAGCTTCTGGGGACTGGCGGACCAGGCGCTCGTCTCGCTGACGAGTTTTCTGACGCTGGTGCTGCTGGCGCGCGTCCTCACGCCGGAGCGTTATGGTGCGTTCGTGCTGTTCTATGGCGCGCTGAACTTCTTCAACGCGCTGCAGAGCGGGCTGTTCACCCAGCCGCACAACGTTCTCGGCTCGTCGCGCTCCGGCGAGGACTACGCGCGCTACACCTCGACGACGTTCCTGATGCAGTTCCTGTTCAGCGTGCTGCTGGCGCTGCTGGCGGCCGCCGGCTACGTCGTTGGCCGAATGCTGGGCTGGGCCACGGCAGATCTGTTCCTGGCGATGACGCCCGCCATCCTGGCCTGGCAGGTGCAGGAATACCTGCGCCGCGTCTACTACACAGAGGGTCGCGTGCGGGCCGCCTTCCTCAACGACCTGATCGGCTATGGCGGGCAGATCGTGCTGGTGATCGCCGTCTGGCGGCTGGACCGGCTGAACGGGCCGGTGGCGATCTACCTGCTGGCGCTGACCTCGGCGCTGGCCGCGTTCGTCGGCCTCTACCACCTGCGCGCCGAGCTAGCCGCCCGGCTGGAGGGCGCCAGCGTCCGCGAGAACTGGCACTTCGGCAAGTGGCTGTTTGGGGCCAGCCTGGTCCAGAGCGGGCGCATCCAGGCGCATGTCTGGCTGATCGGTGGCCTGGTGAGCGTCACGGCGGCCGGGCTCTACCGCGCCGCTCAGAACCTGGTCGCGCCGACGCACATCATGATGAACGCCGTGCGCTCGGTGGCGATGCCGCGCGCGGCGGCGATCTACGAGCGCGAAGGCGAAGCGGCGATGCGCGCTTACCTGTGGCGCATGACCTGGCTAGGCCTGGCGCCGATCGTGCTCTACTTGATCGCCGTCTGTGCGGTCGCCGAACCCTTGCTGCATTGGCTCTACGCCGGGCAGTACGACGGCTATGCCTGGCTGGTCTACGTCTTTGCCGTCATCTACCTGCTGGCCTACCTGGGCCAGATATTGACCGTGGCGCTGAGCGCGATGCGGGTGACCCGCGCGGTGCTGTTCGCCGAGGTCGTGACGATCGTCGTCGCGGTCGGTGCGGGCGCGCCGTTGATCGCGGTTCTCGGCATCAGGGGCGCGATGGCGACCGATGTCATTGTCGGGGCCACGCTGTTGGCCGCGCTGCTGCGCCTGCGGCAGCTCCCGCGCCCGCGGCGAACCCCGGCTCCTCTCGTCTCATTCGTTCCGGTGGAGGTGCGTCAACATGGCGATTAGCGTGATCATGACCGTCTACAACGGCGAACGCTGGCTTGGCGAGGCGATTGAGAGCGTGCTCGACCAAACCTACCCGCACTTCGAGTTCATCATCGTCGACGATGGCTCGACCGACGGCACCCCGGCGATCCTGGCCGATTATGCCGCTCGTGACCCGCGTATCCGGGTCATCTCCCAGGAGAACATGGGCGTCTCGCGCGCGATGAATCGCGTGCTGCCGCTGGCGCGTTACGACTGGATCGCTCGCTTCGACGCCGACGACGTGATGCACCCGCAGCGGCTGGAGCGACAGCTGGACTTCTTGGCCGCGCACCCGGAACTGGCCGTGGCCTCCTGCTTCGCCGACTACATCGACGAAGGGGGGCGCAAGGTCGGCTTCTACGACAACCCGCTCACCAAATCCGAGGTCGTGCGCCGGTGGCTGGAGCAGGGCCGGGTGATTCACTTCATCCAGTCCGGGGCGATCATGCGCCGCGACGTCGTGCTGGAGGTCGGCGGCTACCGCCCGGAGTTCAGCGTGACCGAGGACACCGACCTCTGGAACCGCATCGCCGAGCGCGGCTATGGCGTGCTCGTGCAACCCGAGGCGCTGATGCAGGTGCGCGTGCACGCGCGCTCGCTGACGCGCACCTCAATGCTGCTCCAGGCGCAGCAGTTCCGCTGGCTGGAGGCCGGCGCGCAGCTGCGGCGGGCCGGTCAGCCCGAGCCGACCTTCGAGGAATTTCTGGAGGGAGAGCGGCGGCGCTCGTTCATCGAGCGCGTCAACGGCAGCCGCCAGGACTACGGGCGCGTGTTCTACAAGTGCGCCGTCGTCTCGCGCACGCGCGGCGACCGGCTGGCGATGGCCGGCCAGCTGCTGCTCTCGTCGGCGCTCTACCCGAGTCACGCGGCCAGCAACATCTGGGCTAAGGCGGTGCGCCCGGCGCTCCACCGCGGCACGTCGCCGCATGCCGCGGCCTGAGCAGGCTCCGGATAGGCGGTTGCGTTTGGGAAAATCGGGACTTCCTGCCGTCGCCACCGGCCATTCGCGCTGCCACACTCGATACGGGGCCGGCTGGAACGAAGTGAGTGAGCGGTCATGATCAGCATACCCACCAACGTCCACGAGAACAGCGCGGCGCGAGCGCAGGGCGCGGCGCCGGCCGCCGGCGGAAGCGGAGGCTGTTGAAATGGCGCGCGTACTGCTGCTCTCCTATGGCTGCGAGCCGAACAAGGGCTCGGAGGCCGGCATCGGCTGGCACTGGGCGCAGCAGATCTCCAAGACCCATGACGTGATCCTGCTGACTCACCCGCGCGGGCGCAAGGCGATCCAGCAGGAGCTGGCGATCAACCCGCGCCCGAAGCTGCGCATCCGCTATGTCGAGCTGCCGCCGATGCTCGACCCCTGGCGGCTGGTGCCCGGCGAGCAACTCATCCAGCCGCGCTACATCATGTGGCAGTTTGCCGCCTACAACGTCGCGAAGCGCATCGTCGAGCAGGAAGAGATCGACCTGGTGCACCACGTCTCCTGGACGACGATGACCGGCCCGACGCTGGCCTGGAAACTGGGTAAGCCCTTCATCTGGGGGCCGATCGGCAGCGGCCAGCAGGCCCCGCTCCAGATGCGCCGTTTCCTGGGCACCAAAGGCTGGCTGAATGAGGCCTTCCGCAACCTGCAGGTCAAGAGCGTTGGCTTCAACCCGCTGGCTCGCGGCGCCGCGCGCCACAGCTCGGTCGCCTTCGCTTCGAACCCGGATACTCTGCGCGCCCTCAAGAAGCTGGGCGCTGATCCGGTTTTCCTCCAGCCCGACGCGGCGGTCGACCGCGAGTGGCTGGTCCCGCAGCCGCCAGCTCCGCGCGACCGCGAGCGACTGGTGATCGCCTGGGCCAGCCGGATGATGGCCCGCAAGGCGCCGGGGCTGGCGATCGAGGCCTTCGCCAAACTGCGGCAGGAGCGCAGCGCTGAGCTGTGGTTCCTGGGCGACGGCCCGCTGATCTCACAGTGCCGCGAGCTGGCCGCGAAACTCGGCGTCGAGCAGGACGTGCGTTTCCTGGGCTGGGTGCCACACCGGCAGGTCAAGACGGTGCTCTCGGAGGCCGATATCTTCCTCTTTACCAGCCTGCGCGACACCTGCCCGATGCCGTTGATGGAGGCGATGGCCTGCGGCCTGCCGGTCATCGCGCTGGACCTCCACGGCGTCAAGAACTTCCCGGACGACGCTGTGCTCAAGGTGCCGGTCGGCCGCCCGGCGGACCTGGTCGATGACGTGGCCGGCGCGCTGCGCCTGCTGGCGAACGACCCCGAATTGCGGGCTCGTCGCGCCGCCGCGGCCTGGGAGTGCGCCGGCAGCGGCCACCTCTGGGATCACCGCTACGCTGGCGTCGAGCGGGCCTATGAGATGATTCTCGGGGAGCCGCGCGTGCTCGCCGGGGACTGGGAAGAGGTCTGTGGACGCGCTGCGGACTGACCGCTCCGCCAACACCTCGCTGCTGGTCGCCCGCCTGCTGGTCTTCGTCGTCCTGGGGTACTGGGCCTTCGGCAAGGCCTTCGCCTACCTCGGGCTCTACCCGCTCTATATCGGTGAGGTGGTCCTCGCCGCCGGGCTGCTCTACCTGATCCATCGCGGCACCATTCCAGTTCCCAACCAGGCGTTGTTCTGGCTCTATAGCGTGTTTCTGCTGGTGGTGCTGGGGCAGGCGTCCTATTCGGTGCTGGTGCACGGCCAGCCGCCGCTGGAGGTCGTCCGCAATCTGGCCGTGGTCTACTACGGCCTGTTTGCGATCATCACTTTCGTGCTGATCACCCGCTTCGCTGGTTCGAACCTCTACCGAGACGTGCTAGAGCGCTGGCTGCCGCGCGCCGCGCCCTGGCTCTTGCTGGGCGGGACGATCTCGGTCATCGGCGGCATCTTCCTGGCGTCGTCGCTGCCGAAGTTCCCGCTGACCGACTCGGTGAGCGTGCTCTATTACAAGCCAACCGACGCGGTGATGCCGTTGGTCGTCCTGCTGGCGCTCTGGCTGCGCGGCTACCTGACGACGCGCTGGATGATCTGGACGGCCGGGCTGCTGGCGATCGCCGCCGGGCGCAGCCGCTCGGCGATGCTCGCCGTCGGCGTGGCCGTCCTGGCGATGGTCTGGCGGCCGACGAAGCGAATGCTGCAGATGATGGCCATCGGCGCGCTGCTCTTCATCTTCCTACTGGTCACCGATATTCGCGTCGACCTGGGCTACCGCGAGGTCAGCGCGCGCCAATTCCTGGCCAACATCTCCTCGGTGATCGGTTCGGACGAGGCCGCCAGCGGGCTGGATGCCACGACGACGCGCAACAAGGACTGGCGCGCCGCCTGGTGGGATGCGATCTACAACGACGCGGTCGACAACGCCCGGATCGTCGTCGGTCTGGGCTGGGGCGTCAACCTGGCCGACCACTTCGGCTTCCAGACCGAAGCCAGCGACGTCAACGCGCTGCGCAACCCGCACAACGCCCTGCTCGGCATCCTGGCGCGCGGCGGCTGGCTGGCGGCCAGCCTGTGGGTGGCCTTCTACCTGTTCCTGCTCTACGGGCTGTGGCAGGCGACGCGCAAATTCGCTGGCGACCGCTACCGGCAGGACATGGCCTGGGCCGTCATGCTCTACGTGCTGGCCTCGCAGATCAACGGCGCAACCGACGTGTTCCTGGAGAGCCCGCAGAACGCGATCCCGCACTGGATCGTCGTCGGCATCGGCTGGGCGCTGATCCGCGACGCCCAGGCGCTGGCCCTGCCCGACCCCGGCAAGCCGCCTCGGGTGCTGCCGGTCCCTGATCCGCCCGTCGGCTCAGGCGCCGGGATCGGCCGCCCGCGCACTCCGGCGCTGGCCGCCCAGCTGGCAAAGGCGCGGCCCTGTCCCTCCCTAGCGCTCGATGGCGACCGAGGCACCTGCGGGATGGCTCCGCGCTCCGACCATGTCTGCCTGAAGCTGGATGGCGCGCCGGTCGGTACGGCCTGGCAAGAGCACTACTGCCTGGGCGCGCACCGCGCCTGCCCGCACTTCGCGTCGGAGGCCGCCTCCGCCCAACCACGCGCCGACGCCCGGGGAGCGACGGCGTGACGGCTCGCATCCTCGCCTACCATCGCGTCTGCGACGACCCGTCGCCGGGGCTGGAAACCTGGGCGGTCGCCCGGGGAGCCTTCCGGCGCCAGATGGCGCTGCTCAAGCGCCTCGGCTACCGGGGCGTGACGGTGCGCGAATTGCTCGACCGGTTGGATACCGGCTGGCCGGTGGACAAGCTGGTCGCGATCACTTTCGACGACGGGTACCGGGACACTGTCGAGGTCGCCGCTCCGATCCTGGCCCGCTTCGGCTTTACCGCGACGATCTACATCGTGACCGGCAAGGTCGGCGGCCATGCCGGCTGGGACGCCGGCGGCGATCCCGCGCCGCTCGCCGGCTGGGATGATCTGGCCCGGCTCGTCGAGGCTGGCTGGGAGGTCGGGATGCACACCTACAGCCACCCGGCGCGGCTCGACCTGCTGCGCGGCCCGGACCTCGAACGCGAGGTATCCGGCGGCCTGGACGACGCCCGCGCCTGCCTCGGCACCCGGATCGATAGCTTCGCCTTTCCGCACGGCAACTATAGCCGCGCGACGCTCGCTGCCGTCCGCGCCGCCGGATTTCGCGCCGCGCTGACGGTCGCGCCCGGTGCCGTCACCGCCGCCGCGCCACGCTTCACGCTGCCGCGCTACGAGGTCAAGCGCCGCGACACCCTCCCCGAGTTCGCTCTTACGGTCACGACCGGCATCGCCCCGCGCCGCCGCGCCACCCTCGCCCGTCTATTGCCCTCCCGCCCCACCACGACGGACCTTCGTGCCGGGCTGCGACGCTCCTGACCGGAATCCCGGCCTGACGCCATCGTAGGGGTGGAGCTTGTCTCCACCCCTACGACATTGGACGGCCTCGGGTCTCTCGTATGGCCAGGAGTTTCGGAATGCTTCATCGCGTCATGCCGCCCGTGGCGTTTTCAGGAGCGCGGGGTGCTAGCGAGGGAAACCAGGCGGGCACGGAGCACCACGCCGCGAGGCGAGTCGCCGGCCGGAGTGGCTAGCGTGAGAGGAAGCCGGGGATGCGACGGCGGCGGCCAGCGGGGTCGGTTGGGTCGGCGTAGCCGTTGTGGCCGGCGAGGTGGCCTTGCTCCTCGCGCTCGATGTTGGTGATCTGGGCGTTGTTGAGCACCGTCCCGAAGATCGGGCGGCCGGCCTGCTCCAGCGTGGCGATCGCGTCGGCCAGCTCGTTGGAGCGCGTCTTGCCAGCCGAGGCGACCAGCAGCGCGCCGCCGGCCATGCCGGTCAGGATCAACGCGTCGGCGTAGCGTAGCGCCGGGGTGTCGAAGATCACCAGCTCGGCCTGTAGCTCCAGGTGGCGGATGATGTCCTCCATGCGCTGGGAGTTGAGCAGGTCGGCCGGGTTGGGCGGCAGTGGGCCGGAGGGCAGCACCTTGAGCTGCGGGATGTCGGTCTGGGCCAGATACTGCTCGACATCGGTCAGCGACTCGCCCAGCAACAGCGAGGTCAGGCCCGACCGGTTGGCGATTCCGGCCAGGTTGTGCAGCGATGGACGGCGCAGGTTGGCGTCGACCAGGATGATGCGCTGGCCGCCCTGGGCCAGGACCATCGCCAGGTAGGCGGCGGTCGTTGTCGTGCCCTCGCCCGGGCCCGCGCTGGTGATGACCAGCGAGCGGACCACCTTCCCGACCGTGGCGAACTGGAGGTTGGTGCGCAGCGCCCGGAAGGCCTCGGCCGGCGTCGAGCGCAGGTCGGTTAGCGCCTCGAAGCGCTCGGGGTGCTCGAAAGTGGGGATCAGGCCGACCGTGCCGCGGCCGGTGATGCGCCCGACGTCGGCGGGCCGCTTGACGGTGTTGTCCAGGTAGCCAAGCACGAAGACGGTGCCGCCGGCCAGGGCGAGCCCGCCCAGCACGCCGACGAAGATCATGAACGCCGCGTTGGAGCCGAGTGGCTCCTCGGCCGGTACGGCCGGGTCGACGATCTTGACGAGGATGCCCGATTCGGCGGCGACCAGCGCCATGCGTTGCTGGATCTCGACAAGCTCAGCGTGGCGGCTCTGGTCCTCGCCGAGCTGGGTGCGTAGCTCGCGGATCTGCGCCTGGACGGCCGGCGTGGAGACGTCTTC
>Ga0079224_100009822_pt1 | contig 13097 bp, 9 predicted proteins | sample Stecom2015_FD_80414 | JGI IMG/M metagenome (GOLD analysis project Ga0079224, IMG submission 80414) | Agricultural soil microbial communities from Utah to study Nitrogen management - Steer compost 2015 | ecosystem: Environmental > Terrestrial > Soil > Agricultural land | place: USA: Utah... | reverse complement strand
TCCTCTCGGAAGGAGAGGCGGATTCGGCCCATTCCGTGGCCATTCCCGGCGGCCGCATCGCCTTCCCTCCGCAATTGCTCGACGTCGCCCGGGGCTTCACCGTGGACATGATTTTCCAGACGCCCGCCGGGGCCTTGGACGAATTCGAAAAACGGTTGACGGTGAGGTCGCTCGACAAAGGCCAGGTGGCGGTCAATTACGCGGTGGAGCTGGAGGATCGGGATCCCTTCCTGGTCGCCGAGGTCGTCAACCGCCTGGCGGACAACTTCATGGCCGCCTATGCGGGCGCCAGCGAAAACCAGGATCAGGGGGTGCTGGCGCGGATGGAGGCCAGCATGGAAGCCGCCCGCGCGAGTCTGGACAAAGCCCAGGAAGCGTTGACTGAATTCTACCGGAAGAACCAGTCGCGCATGTCGGTCAAGGAAGGCAATCCCTATGCGCTGTCCAGCGCCCAGGCCCAGAAGACCCAGATGCAAATGAACCTGGATCGGCTTTCCCAGACCTTGGCGGGCAGGCCGGGAGAGGGAGCCGGGGACGAGGAAAAATCCCTATGGATGAGCGAAGCGCTCGCCTTGCTCAGCGGCCAGGGGGTTCAGAGGGCGGAAGCCATGCGGAACCGCCTCACCGACCTGGAACGCAAGAAAATCACCCTTAGCGCCGACCACAGCCCGGTCCATCCCTTCGTCCGGGCGGTGGATGACGAGGTGGCCGGCTTCTTCGATCCCGTAGCGCGCTTGGCCGGGGAAACCCTCGGACTTTACCGATCCCGGCTGGCCCAGGCGGACGCTGAAATCGCGCGGAGCGTCCCCGGAGGGGGCGGCGACATGGGCCTCGCCATCGAAGCCGACAGGCTGGCCGCCAATCGCGACAATGCCGCCCGGGCCCTCGACGACCTGCGGGCGGAATACGATCGCGCCAAGCTCGGCGCCGGGCCCGGCATATTCGAAGTCGAAGTGATGGATGCGGCCCGCCCGCCCTTGTACGAAGCACCCAGTTTGCGCACCCGCCTGGGAGTTTCGGGAGTAGCTGTGCTGCTGGCGATCTTTCCCGGCCTGATCTGGGCGGTACTCTCGCAAATCGTCTTTCCCCGCATCTGGAACAAGGACGATGCGGAGCGGAAACTGAAAGTGAAGGTAGCCGGCTCCCTGTTCCACATCGGAGGCAAGTCCAAAAGGCCGCGGGGACCTTCTCCGCTTGTGGACGATAGGCTGCTCCATTACGGAAGCCTGCCGGGTCCGGCCGACGTGGAGGCCTATCGCGCCTTGCGGGTGGAGCTTGAGCACCGCTTCGATCCCGAACCCGGCCGCGAGGCCATGAGCCTACTCATCACCAGCACCCAGCCAAGCGAAGGCAAGTCCCTGGTCGCGGCCAATCTGGCCGTCGGTTTCGCCCGCCGCGGCCGCCGCACGCTCCTGGTGGACGCGGACTTCCGCCATGGCCGCCAGGAAGCCCTTTTCGGATACCGTCCGCAGCGCGGCCTCATCGAGCTTCTCCGCGGCGGAGTCGATCCGGATTTCGGACGTCGCGCCCACGCGGCCCTGCTGCCCACGGTCCACCCCAATCTGATGCTCATGCCCAAGGGCGCCTATGACGATTCGGCCGCCGAAGCGGCCTATCGCGCGCCGATGGAATATTATCTCAAGTCCGTGAAGGCGTCTTTCGAAGTGGTCATAGTCGACGGCCCCCCCGTAATCGTCACCGCCGATCCGCTGAGCCTGGCCCGCATGACCAGGGGGCTGCTCTATATCCTGCGTTCCGGCCAAGTCACGGCCCGGGAAGCGGAGCGCGCCCTGGAGCCCTTCAAGGATCGCGGCGTACCCTTGTTGGCGGCCGTCAACGGAATTGAACGTTCCCCGGCGGACGACAATTCCTACGCCCGCTACGGGTACTATTACATGACCCATCCGGAGCCTTCGGTGCCAAAGCCTGATCCCCGGGAAACTCACGTCGGGATATAATCATCCTTAGAGTCCGTCAAAAAACAACCGCTACATTCGGGCGGATCTCCGCCCTCGGTGTCGCGCAGTTATTTTTTAACTGACCCTTACCCAACGGTAACCTGACCAAAGTCCGTACCGCCCGGTCGCCGCCTTGCCGGCCGCAGGCCTTGGGAATTTCCCTTTCTGCTTTTTCTACCGGTTTTTCATACTTCAGTCGGGACTGCCCAGCGCTTCTTGGGATAGTTTCGATTATTGCTGTGGCAAGTTTTTTCCATTATCTACCTTCTCCGCTCTAGCCAAACTCCTCTCGGTGAATTAAAATGGAAACTCAGAAAACGGATACAGTTTCCATAGACCCATGCGCCCCCAACAAGAAACCAAATTGGACGAAGACGTCAAGAAACGCATCATGGACGAAGCGCGCAGCCTTTTCTTCCGTTACGGCTTCAGTAAGGTCACCATGGATGAGGCGGCCGAGGGCCTCGGCATGAGCAAGAAGACGCTTTACCGGTATTTCCCCAGCAAGGAAGTTCTTCTTGAGGAAATCACCGCCGCGCATATAGATGAGTGCGACGCGCACATGAAAACCATTTGCGCCCGCGCCGACATCATGCCTCTGGAAAAGCTCAAGCTCACCATGGATTACATTACCGCCATCTACGGGCAAATGAGCGAATCCCTCATTCACGATTTGCGGCGGCATGCGCCCGACGTCTGGCGGCGGGTGGAAGAACACCGCCAGAAAAGAATTGCCGCCGATTTCGGATCGCTTATCAAGGATGGCCGGCAAAAGGGCCAGTTCCGCAAGGACGTGGACGAAAACCTCTTCATTCTAATCTACGCGCAGATCGTGCGCGGCATCCTCAATCCCGAAGTCCTATCCGGACTTCCCTTCGAGCCATCGCAAGTGTTCGACACCATTTGCAAGGTTTTGTTCGAAGGCTTGCTCACCGATAAAGCCAGGACGGAATACCATGCCAAGTAGCTTCCATCCCATGCGCATCCTCGCCGTTATGGCGGCCTGCGCAACCGTTTGCTCCCTTACCGTCCGCGCCCAATCCGGGGACGAGGACCGGGAAGCCGCGGCCACCTCAGCCGGACCCGGCGCTCTTTCCCTGGAAGGCGCCATCCGTGAGGCTCTCGAAAAAAGCGAGGAGATTCTCATTCTCAGGGAGAAGAAGAATCGTTTCGACGCGGTCAAGCAGCAGGCCTGGTCGAGCGCCTATCCGCGGGTTTCGGCCTATGCCAACGCGGGGAGGGGAGCCTCGCCATTTGACCTCTCGTCGCTGGGTTTCGCACCGGCGGACACCTATATGAAGGACGCCGAGGGCAACCTCGTGGTCGATCCGGTCACCGGCAAGGTCATGGTGGACCGCACGCCACAGCCGGGCGGTCCCTCCGTAATCAACATGGCGCAGAACCGGTTCTCCTACGGGGTCCAGGCGGATCAGACTTTGTTCTCCTTCGGAAGGCTAAGCCAGGCGGTCCGCACCGCCAACGTGCAGGATAAGGCGGACGCCTCCTCGCGGCGGCGGTCGGTGCAGCAATTGCAGTTGGCCGTGCTGGACGCCTACTACGGCGCGGTAACTTCCAAGGCGCGCCTGGGAACCTTGGAATCGGCCCAGAAGAGGCAGCGGGAAACCGTGGCCTTTTTGGAAAGCAATTTCCGGATGGGATCCGGGGAACGGTCCATAGTCCTATTGGCCATTACGGCCCTGCGGAGCCTGGAGCCGGAGCGCATCCGCGCCGAGCGGGACGCGGAAACGTCGAGCATGGCCTTGAACCGCCTGCTGGGGCGTCCCCTGAACGCGCCGCTGGAATTGGATACGGCTACCCGTATAAAGCTGGATCCCATCGTCTCCCTGCCCGACAGCCAGGCGGTGGAATCCATCCTCTCGGAACGTCCCGACATAAGGTCGATGGAAATGCAGCGCGTGTCGTTGGAAGGGCAGGCCCGCTACCTTAAGATGCAATACCTGCCCACCTTGGGAGCCCAGGGCAAGGTGGGCGTGCTGGCATACAAGCTGAATCAATTGGACGAAATGGAAGACAACCGCGAGTGGCAGGTCGGCATAGGTCTCAACTGGCCCTTGTTCGACGGCTTCGGATTGCTGTCCCAGGCCCGGCAGGTCCAGTCGGACGCCCGCAGCCTGGGGCTCTCTGCGCGCCAGACCCGAAAAATGGCCCGCATAGAAATCGAAGGCGCCTATTTGGAATTCAAAGCCGCCGACACCGCCCTGGCCGCCGCCGAGCAGGCCGTATCCGCGGCGAAAGAGGCCCAGGCCCTGCTGTCCGAGGATTTCCGCGCCGGAAAAGGAAGGCTCACCGATTTGCTTCAGGCCGAGGAAAGCCTGCGCGAAGCGGAGTTCGGCATCCTGGGCGCCCGCTACCAGCAAGTCCGCTCCGAGGCCGCCTTGCGGCTGGCCATGGGCAAAGGTTTGATAAACGAGGAGACTCCATGAATACCCGCATAAAGGTTCCCATTTCCCTGATCGCATTCGCTTCCATGCTCGCCGCCTGCGGCGGAAAGGCCGGGGAAGGCGAAGGAGGGGCGGCCGCGAAACCAGGCGACAGTTCCGCCGTCCGCGTGGTGGCCTCCCAGGTGCAGGCGAGATCCTTCGAGGACTGGGGCACCTATAGCGCCGAACTGCGCGGATCCCAGGACGCGGTGCTGACCGCGGCCACGGGCGGCCGCGTAGGCGACATCGACGAAGTCGGCAAGCCGGTCAAGGCCGGCCAGGCCCTTTGCGATATCGAAAGCTCCCGGTACCAGGCCATGCTGCTCCAGGCGCGATCGGGCCTGGAAATGGCCAAGGGCGAGATGGAGCGCCAAAAGGTGAACGTGGAAAAAGGTTACGTGGGCAAAGCCGTGCTGGACAAGGCCGAGCTGGATTTCCAGACGGCCCGCGTCTCCGTGCTCCAGGCGCAACGCGCCTATGAAGACAGCCGTTGCCAGGCGCCCTTCAACGGGGTATTGGTCTCCCGCTTCGTCGAGCGCTTCCAGACCGTGGCTCCCGGAGCACCGACCGTCCGCATCGCGACCGTGGACCGCCTGGAAGCCGTGGTTTCCATCCCCGAATCCGAAGCCTTGGATTTCAAGGAAGGCCAAAGCGCCCGGTTCATCCTGGTCCAGGATACCACGCGCGTCTTCACCGGCCGCCTGAAAAGCGTGGACCGGGCCATAGAGGCCAGGAACCGCACCGTGGAAGCCCGCATCGAGATCCCCAACTCCGGAGGCGCACTGCGTCCCGGCATGGTGGGCCGCGCGCGCATCCTGCGCAAAAAGTACGACTCCGCCGTGGTCATCCCGTCCCAGGCCCTGCTGCGCCTTGAGGAAGGCACCATGGCCATGCTGGTCCGTGACGGCAAGGCCTTCCAGGTTCCGGTGAAATTGGGCCCGGCCTCCGGTGACTCGGTGGTGGTCGAATCCGGCATTGCGGCAGGTGACGTTCTCGTCACCACGGGCGCATTCCAAGTATCCTCGGGCACCAAGGTGGCCTACTGATTTTTTTTTCGGAAGCGAAATGAAGCAAAGAAACATGAAGGGCCGGATGCCGGCCCGAATTTCGCCGTCCTTCAAGCAACATTCCAGGGAGTGGTCCCATGACCAAGTTCGCAGTTAAGAATCCCGTAACCGTCCTTGTGATGGCTATCATCCTGCTCATCGCGGGCGCCATGTCCTACAAGAGCCTGCCCCTGGAATCCTTTCCGGAAATCAAGATCCCCCTGATTTTCGTGAATGTGGTTTATCCCGGCGCATCCCCGGAGGACATCGAAAAGCTGGTCACCGAAAAAATCGAGGACAAGCTCGAGGGAATGGACGGGCTCAAGAAGGTCACCAGCCAGTCCATGGAAAGCCTAGCCTCGGTGCAGATCGAGTTCAATGCCGACGTGGATGTGGAAACGGCCCTGCGGCGCGTGAAGGACAAGGTGGACGAGGCCAAGGCGGAGCTCCCGACCGACACCGAAGAACCGGTCGTCCAGGAACTCAACTTCTCCAACATCCCCATCTTCGTCGTGTCCCTTTCGAGCGAGTACGACAGCGAGCGCCTGGATCAGGTCGCCGAAACCCTCAAGGATCGCATAAAGGCCATTCCCGGCGTGCTGGATGCGCAATTGACGGGCAAGCAGGAGAAAGAGGTCGCCATCGACGCCGACCCGGCCCGCATGTACCAGTACGGCGTGAGCCTGAACGACTTGGTCACGACCATACAGAACCAGCATCGCAACATACCCGGCGGCACTCTCAAGGCCGGCGGCAACCGTTTCTCGATACAGCTCACCGGCGAGCTTACCGATCCGGAAGAATTCAAGAATCTGATCGTCCGCGCCGATGGGGCCAAGCTGGTGCGCATCCGGGACGTGGCCGACGTCCATTTCGGATACGCGCGCGACCGCAACACCCTTTTCCGGCTGCATGGCAAGAACTCCATCGCCATCTCCATCACCAAGCGCACCGGATCGAATATCGTGGACCTGGTCGACGAGGCCAAGGGCGTGGTGGAGGAGATGAAGCCCACTTGGCCCAATGGCACCAACGTCAACTATACTTTCGACCAGTCCATCGCCATCCGCCGGATGGCCAGGGAACTGCAGAACCACATTCTGACCGGCCTGTTCCTGGTGGTGGGCATCCTGTCCTTCTTCCTGGGGTTCCGGAACAGCTTCTTCATATCCACTGCCATACCCTTCTCCATGATGATGGGCTTTCTGGTGCTGGATTACATGGGCATTACCCTCAACATGGTCGTGCTCTTCTCCCTGGTCATCGCCCTGGGCATGCTCGTGGACGACGGCATCGTGGTGGTGGAAAACATCTATAGGCACATGCAAATGGGCAAGAGCCGGAAGCAGGCGGCCATAGACGGCACCAAGGAAGTGATGCTGCCGGTCACCACGGCCACGATCACCACCGTGTTCGCCTTCCTGCCCCTGCTCCTGATGCCGGGCATGATGGGGCAATTCTTCAAGTACCTCCCCATCACCGTTTCGGTGACCCTGATGGGCTCTTTGTTCGTGGCCTTCGTCTTCAATCCCGTGTTCGCCTCCCTTTTCATGAATAAGAACACCAAAAGCGATTCCGCGCGATCGGCCCATGAGGGCGGCGAAAGGTTCGACAGGTTCAAGAATTGGTACAGCCGCGTATTGAGCCGCATGATCCACCACCCCGTGCTCATGACCCTTTTCTGCGTTCTTTTCGTAGTAGGCGGCATCGTCGCCTACGGCGCCTTTGGGTCCGGCGTGGTCTTCTTCCCCAAGATCGACCCGTTGGTCGTGGCCGTTGAGGTGGAAGGCCCCTTGGGTATCGATATCAAGGAGACCGATTCGGCCCTGAAGGTCATCGAAAAAAAGGTGTTCACCATTCCCCGGGACAGCGCCCACGTGGAAAGCTTCTCCGGCGTGGTCGGGTTCGGGAAGTCGGATATGGGCGGCGATCGGAGCCCCGAATCCCATAGGGCTTATCTGGACGTGGCATTCATGGACTACAATGAGCGCGACGTGTCTTCCTGGCTTTCGATGGAATGGCTGGAGAAGAACACCAAGGACATCCTCCCGGGATGGCAGGTGCGGGTCAAGCAGCAGGAAGAGGGGCCGCCGCAAGGGCATCCGGTTTCCTTCGAGGTGGCCGGCGAGGACTTCGCCCAGCTTTCCAAGGTCGCGGAAGAACTCAAGGCGAAGCTGGCGGGAATCCCCAATCTCGTCAATATCGACTGGGATTACGAGCCGGTGCGTCCCGAATTGCGCGTCGATATCGATCGCGAGCAGGCCATGGCCATGGGCGTTTCCACCGCCGACGTGGCGATGGCGGTGCGCGGATCCATTCACGGCATAGAGGCCGCCAAGTACCGAGTGGGCAAGGACGAGTACAATATCATGATCCGCCTCGATCCCAAGACACGCGAGGCTTTTTCCGGACTCGATCGCATCACCGTTCCCTTCGAAGGCTCCCGCGTGCCGCTTTCATCCATGGCCCGCATCACCCAAGGAGCCAGCCTGGCCAAGATCAATCACCTGGACGGCGACCGCACCATCCAGGTATGGGCGGATCTGGCTCCCGGCGTCAAAGACGAATCCGGCCCCAAGGCCGCGGCCCTGGCGGCGGCCAAGGAGATCCGCATCCCTCCCGGATACGCCATTCAGACGGGAAGCAGCAACCGCGAGCAGGACGAAACCACCGAATTCCTCAAGAAGGCCTTTTTCATCGCCGTGGCGCTCGTGTTCCTCACCATGGTGGCGCAATTCAACTCGGTGCTGCAGCCCTTTCTGGTGCTCGTGGGCATCATCCTGTCGGTGGGCGGGGTATTCTGGGGCCTTCTCATCGTGAACACGACCTTCGCCATCATGATGACCGGCATCGGCATCATCGCCTTGGCGGGCGTGGTCGCCAAGAACGCCATCGTGCTGATCGATTTCATCAACCACCTCCGGCGGCAAGGCATGCCCTTGCGCGAGGCGGTCGTTGAAGGCGGGGCGACCCGCTTGCGCCCGGTGATCCTCACCGCGGTCACGGCCATGATAGGCCTGTTGCCCATGGCGACGGGTTACGGATTCGACTTCATGCATTTCGCCTTCGAAACCAAATCCGAATCCTCCCTCTGGTGGGGCCCCATGGCTTGGGGCATTTTCTGGGGCCTCCTCTTCAATACCATCCTCACCCTGGTGGTGGTTCCCACCTTCTACTATTCCTGGGAGCGCCGCAAGGAACGTTGGGGCATGGGTCTCAAAAAGGACGAACCGGAGGCCGGATCCATGGCCTGATCAATCCCTGCCGAACACCGGTAACGCGGGCGTTTCCTTGCCCGGACTCGCGGCGGAGCGGCCGGCGACGGAAAATTCATCGGACCAGACTTGTACCCAGGCCCCCGCCGCCTGGGCCGGAATACCACCCGTTCCGGCCATTGCCGCCGCCAAAACGGCCATCCTCGCCGCGGCCAAGCCGGTTGCGGCGCGCATGCAAATCCAGTCTTTCCATCGGCAAAAGGATTTCGAAGCCTCCGGCTCGCAAGAATTTATCCGGCCAAGGGCTTTCGGGCCCGCCGGAATGGCTATTTTATGCGCGATGTTGCGTTGCGCCCTCTCCGTTTCCCTATCGGCCGTCTGGCTTTGCGGCTGCGCTCCGTCCCTGGACGCCTACAGGGTGCTGGGCGGAAGGCCGCATCGATTCTTCGGCCGCGGTGTCGGGGCGCGCCTCTATCGAAATCCAGGCCCCGCCGGAAAAAATGTGGTCCCGACTGGTGAAGGCTGGAGAAATGGCTGGCGAGCCTCAAAGCCAGGTCGGAAATGGATTTCCACGTCCGGAAATCCGGGGACCGCCTGACGACCCATGGCGATTGATACGCCAAGCGCATCCGCGGCGGAGCGCATCGAAAGGCGGAGAGATGGAAAATAGAACGACCATATTGGCGGCGATAGGAGCGATCAGCCTCATCTGGGGACTATACGATCTCCGGAAAAAAAGCGGGAACGATACCCCTTATAACCGCTGGCAATCCTGGGCCCAGGTCATCGCCGGGGTGCTCGCGCTTTGCTTCGCCGCATTGAACGCGATGCGCTGACGGAGGCATTGCGCCGACCTCGGGCCGCGCCCATTCACTGGATGATGCGGGAATCCTCGGGGGACTCGGGGCCGCCGCCCCGCAGGATGCTGTTCCCCTCGAATGATTTCGTCCGATCGATCGAAGCCGGGTCGAGCCAATCCTCCTCGCGGAACTGGCCGCTCTGTCCGTAGGCGAGCAGGGCGTTCCCGTAACACATGGCGGCGACGTCGTCCGGCGATATGCCGTTTTCGATCATCAATTGCGCCGTCTTGGGCACGGCCAGGGGATCGCTGATGCCCCAATCCGCGCTGGAATCGACGATGATGCGATTGGAGCCGTAACGCCTGGCTATTTCCACCATGCGCATATTGCCCATCTTGGTCTTGGGGTAAATGGTGAAAGCGGCCCAGAAGCCGCGGTCAAGCACCTCTTTGGCCGTTTCCTCGTTGTTGTGATCGATGACGACCCGGGAAGGCGGGAGTCCGTGCTCCAGGCACACGTCCATGCTGCGCGAGGTGCCGACCTTCTTGTTGCGGTGCGGGGTGTGGATCATGACCGGCAGATCCATTTCCTTGGCCAGATCGAGCTGGATGCGGAAGAACTTCTCCTCGGCCTTGGTCATTTCGTCGTAGCCGATTTCACCGATGGCGACCACCCCTTCCTTGCCGGCGAACAGGGGTAACAACTCGATGACCTCCTCGGCCAGGGCCTCGTTGTTGGCTTCCTTGGAGTTGAGGCCGATGGTGCAATAATGTCGGATGCCGAATTGGGAGGCCCGGAAGCGCTCGAAGCCGACCAGGGAGGAGAAATAATCTTTGAAGGTCCCGATCTCCGTGCGCGGCTGCCCGGTCCAGAAGGCGGGTTCTATCACGGCGACGATGCCGGCGGCCGCCATGGCCTGGTAATCGTCCGTGGTGCGCGAGACCATATGGATGTGAGGATCGATGTAACGGGGCTGCTTAGTCGCCATGATTGAAATTCTCCCAGGTAAGTCTTCCGTCCCGGACGGCGTCGGCGAGGGCGGGTTCGCCGCGGAGTATCAAGGCCGCTTGCGGATCGGGACAGGATGCGAGGGCCAGAGCCGCGGCGCGTTTTTCCGCGGCGCCTCCGGCCAGGGTCAGCCGGAGATCCTCCAGGGCGCGGGCGTCGGCATGGGGTCCTACGCAGCGCCATAGCTCGGGGTTGAAGGATCGGCCCGCGGCGCGGCGTTCATGGGCCAGATCGGCGAACATGCGGGAAAGGGGCGCATTGGCGCGCCGGTCCAATTCTACGATGGCATGCAAGGGCCCGTCGATGAACAGGGTCTTGACTACCATTTGGTTCCACCCTATATCGTCGAAATGCAGGGCGGGATAGGGATTGCGAAGGGCCACGGCCTCGAAAACCGCCTGGATATTGCTGCGGATGCCGTCCCGGGCCCGGGCCATGTGCCCCTCCGGGTACCCGAGCACGGCCAAGGCCTTCTGCACCGCCACGGCCTCACCGACGTCGGCGGTGTGGTAAATGCGGTCGATAAGCCGGGAGGATTCGGGTCCGGGGGGAAGCGCGGCGAGCAGAAAAATGCGCCCGGTCTGATCGCAGGTCCAGTCCGAAGGATCCCATCCCGGAACCGCCGCGCGGGCGGCCTCGAGTTCGGAGGCGTCCAGGGCGAGAGCGGCCTTTCCGGAATGCCGGATCCCGGCGCTGAAAGAGGCGAAAACGGTTTTGTCGGGTGCGCCGGCCGCCAACAGGGAGGCTTTTTCCTCGAACCAGGCAGCGGCCGCGGGCGCTAAGCGGTTTTTAAGCCATTCCAGGAGCAGGGTTGGGGCCGACAAGGGAACCTTTCCTTGAAAGAGTGGTAAAGATACAAATGTGGCCGTTCCAGGCTCCTGCGGCCCGGGGATTCGCCTGACAAATTGGCGTCATGCCTGAATTATCCCAAAAACCGCCGGTGAAATCCTGTCCCCGGATCGGCGCCGATTCAGATATGGCAGCCGGGCATTCCCCGCTTGGCGAGGTAACGTTGGTGATATTCTTCGGCGGAATGGAAAACGGGCGCGGGAACGATTTGCGTGACGACGGGGCGGCGGATCCGCGCTGCGAACCGTTCCTTCGACTCCAGGGCCTGGCTCCGCTGCTCCTCTCCGTGGAAAAAGATCGCGGAGCGGTACTGGGTGCCGATGTCGGGCCCCTGACGGTTCAAAGTGGTGGGGTCGTGGCATTCCCAAAAGGCTTGCAGCAGGCTTGCATAGGTCGTGATGGACGGATCGAACACGACTTCCACGGCCTCCGCATGGCCCGTGTCGCCTCCGCAGACGGCGCGGTAATCGGGAGCGGGATGCTCTCCGCCCGTATAACCCGCGCGGGTCGAAATCACGCCGGGAATACGCCGGAAGGTTTCTTCGACGCCCCAAAAACATCCGGCCGCGAATGTCGCGGTTTCGTTTTCCATGATTCCGCCCCCTATTCTTTCCTTAAAATACCAAGAAGTACCGATGTGGAAGCAGGCGGTGACATGGAAGCCGGTTCCCCGGGCGAGTCAGACGGCCGGGTGGGTTCGCTCCCAGGCATGCCGTTCGCGGATGGCCTGATGCAGGCTTTCCAGGTTCGGAAATCGCCGGTCTTCGAGTTGCACCACCAAATCGTGGAATTCGGCGGCGCGCCCTCCGCCCCGGGAGAATGCTTCCACCGCCAGATGGGCCGCCAGGGATTCCTTGCTGGCCGGAAAGGAAACCCCCGCCAGAAGGCCGTCCAAGGCCTGGATTTCCTGTTCTGACCGTTTGGCTACTCGGGACCAATCTTCCGGGGAGCGTGGTTTCTTATCCGAGTCCGAGCCCTCGCCTCCGTGATTTTTCAGGTCCGCCATAGATCCCTCCCTTCAAATCGCCCGGGAACCGGTATACCCGGAGAAAATCATTTGCCACGAGGTCTTTCCGGCCTCTGTATTCAAAATAAACCCGGGAAGGGCCCCCGGGTGGAAATCATCCCGGACCCGAGCCCGGTTCCCGGCTGTTTTACGCGGCTTTTTTGCGCGGTCATGTGATAAAATTCCTATTGTAACTTTGAGTCTCCCTGGAAATCCGATGGCAGCGGGGGATGGAGTCGGATCCGGGAGGGTCGCTCCGGCACGGATAAAGAGAGTTGGTTTCCGATGGCGCAAAACAAGACCGGTACGGACAGTGGAGTCGATCCGGCCGTCGCCGGAGAATTGGATTCGCTGCGCGCCAGAGTGCGCGAGCTCGAGGAAGTAGTGCGGGTTTGCCGACTTACGGGCCTGGGGCCGGGCGCATTGTCGGCGCGCGAGGCCCTCCTGAGCGAGGCCGAAAAGATAGCCCACCTCGGAAGCTGGTTCCTGGATACCGCCACCAATGAAACGAAATGGTCCGAGGAGTTGTACCGTATTCTCGGGTATGATCCCGCCGTGGACACAGTGTCCACGGACCTCTTTTTCCAGGCGCTTCATCCCCAGGATCGGCCCCGCGCCCTTGAGAATATGAAAACCCTCACGGAAACGGGAGTGATGACTCCTGCGGAATTGCGTTTATTGCGGAAAGACGGGACCGTCCGGGAAATCCAGTGCAACGGCACGGAGGTACGGGACAGTCAGGGACGGGTTACCCGGGTTGTGGGCACGGTGCTG
>Ga0079224_100009821_pt1 | contig 13098 bp, 11 predicted proteins | sample Stecom2015_FD_80414 | JGI IMG/M metagenome (GOLD analysis project Ga0079224, IMG submission 80414) | Agricultural soil microbial communities from Utah to study Nitrogen management - Steer compost 2015 | ecosystem: Environmental > Terrestrial > Soil > Agricultural land | place: USA: Utah... | reverse complement strand
TTGGTCTTTTTTGTCGATGACAGGAACTCTGCAACTTCATATCCGTCCATTTCCGGCATCTGGACGTCAAGGATGATAAGTGCATATTCGTTCTTGAGGCATTTTTTCAAAGCCTCATCCCCAGAAAGGGCAGAATCTGTCGGGAAGCCTTTAACTTTCAGGGTCTTTTCCAGGGAAAAGATGTTTTCGGGTTTGTCGTCAACTATTAGGATCATTTGTTAATCTTTTTTCTGTGGAACCGGGTAATTCAGGACCATTGCCGAAGGTAGGTGATAGGGCTAAATTATCAAAAAAAAAGAGTGAAAAACACAAAATTACAATGGATCATTATTTGATTCCCTCCTTTAGTCCCATCAACTCTCCATGCATGCCCCCAATTTCAGGAATGGATTGGGATGGCCGAGTGGCTTTCAAGCTTACATGGGCAGCCCATTTATCCATGTTAAAAAGGGACAAAGATAGGCGAAGAATGTTCATTTCTAAATTATATTATCGCCCTTTTTGAAGAAGAAAGACCAATACTTCGAGTTCATACAGAAGTTATTGGCAACAGTACCTTGCTGTCTCGCTTGGGAGAAATTCTGACGCCATCGCAAGATTGGCTGATCGGCCGGGGACCTTCTGCAGACAACTACTGGCAAATGAAAAAAAATTGGTGGCCTTGGAAATATCCCCGATTCCCATCCCAAGAGCAGTTCAGCACGGACTAACCATCCTTAATTGACCTTAGCTTACCGATATGTAGTTCGACCGCCCCCTTGTTGGGGAGGTTTACAAGTTCTCCTATCGGAACGTTTTCGACGATCTCCTGGAGTATCCATACCATTTTGGAATATATCGTTGTATCCCACCTAATCCCCGAACCGCTGGGAAGGAGTGCAATTAGCGCCTCTGTACCTTTCTTTAAGTTGAATTCATTCTTAGGCCCTTGGACCAGCCTAGTGATGCCGCCCAAGGTTGCCCTTTGGTTACGATAGCAGTCCTTCTTCCCGCTCCAGGGTGTACCATAGATATATACATGCCCATCTCCAAAGACCCTAACGGCTGGATTGTCATCATTAAGGAGTTCACATCCAGAAACATATTTTATCCATAGTTCGCTGTGGGTGCTCTTCCCTGTGCCGCTCTTCCCTAGGAAAGCATAGGCTACTTTCCCGATCTGGACCGATGAGGCGTGTACCAAGATGGTTTTGGATCTCACGCATGCCTGGCCGAATGCTATCATGATCAACCAACTTAGCTTGCTTGTTGTGTAGAGTTCCGCATGATCTAAACTTATCGTGGATCTCGAGAAATCAATAGAGCTCCTCATCCTCCAGCTCTTCCCCGTTTCCCTGGGTAGTATGCTTGTGAGATAGGAGTCCGCCCCTCTCTCAAGGATGAACCTTTCATCCATGATATAATCAACGTCATTAAGTTTTTCCAATTCTTCCCCTTCCTCACTAAGCTCTTCGGTTGTTAATTGCACTTCCATCAGGACATCCATTATCCCAATATCAGTGATCCGAAAAGGAAGGAAGCTCGGAAGGCATTTATAGAGATCAAAGGGAGTACGACAAGCAATGCGGACAACGTGGTCTGCAATCCTGAAGTACTGGAAAACAGTGCTTATATTCATTTATTTATTATTTTTTGACGAATCAATCAGATATTGAACTTGTGTGTGCACTTATCTGCCAGTGAGATATCATGTGTCACGAAAATAATGACCTTCTCAGAGCCCGCCTCTAAAAGGTTGTTGACCAAATTCTCCCTATTTTGCTCATCAAGGGCAGAGGTCACCTCATCGAGCAGCCAGACCTTTGCGCCCTGTAGGATGGCCCTGGCAACACCGATCCTCTGTGCCTGTCCCTCCGAAAGGGCGTATCCTCCCTCACCAACCTGGGTATCCAGTCCCATGGGCAGGTCGTGTATAAATTCCGAACAGGAGATCCTTAATGCCTCTCCAATCATTGCCTCAGGAACTTGCTGCCGACTGCCCACCAAATTGTAAAGTACGGTGCCCGACAGAAGTTTGTCTCCCTGAGGTACAAAGGCAATATTTTTCCGTAGATCAGCGGACATGGGAATGGCCCGGCCTTCGGTGTGAACTAGTACATGCCCTGAATTGGGGAGATGGAGGCCCATCAATAACCTTAAGAGGGTTGATTTCCCTTTACCGCTGGCTCCTATAACTGCCGTGGGTTCCCCTTCCTTGAAAAGAAATGAATGTCCTTTAAGGACCGGTTCACCACCATATCCATAAACCACACTCGACAGTTCCAATCCCTTTATGGAGCTGCTTAGATGACTGGCACCTGTCCGGTCCTCTTGGGGCACCAGAAGGGCATCGACCACTCTTTCCATAGCTGTCTTTGATCGGACAATAGCAGGTAACAAGGCGATCATGGATACAAAGGGTCCCTGGACCCTTCCCACAAGCTGAAGGAAAGCGGTCATAGTCCCAAAGGAAATTTCTCCCTGTTGTATCCTGAATAGGCCCCAGCTGAAGGTAAACAGGTAGCCGATATGGAGGGCTGCACCAAATATCCCCCGTGAACGGACTGAGAAATTTATAAGGTCCATTTTCTGCCAAAAGATGGTAGAATTGTTGTCCTGTAACATTTCCCATCTTTCTTCTTCCCTATTCAACTGCCGGATGAAAGTCCTGCTACGGAAGTTTTCTTGGATCAGGTTTCCCAATTTACCCTCTAATTCCTTGAGGGACATGTTCAAGCCCTTCAATTTCCGGAAATATGGTCTCGAAAGAAGGACAAGCGGCAGCAGGAAGACCAGAACTGCCGCGAGCTGGGGATCTAGGTGACCCAGAAAGACTACAGCGGCAAATATCCTGATTGACGTTAGGATAACACTGATCCAGTTGTTCCCAAGCAACTGGACAGTTTCCTGTGCATTCGAACCTGCCCGAACGATCAGGTCTCCGGATTCTATTTCTATTGATCCATCAACCTTGGAATTGAACTGCGCACGGGTGATCATTCCCTGAAGGTCCATAAGCATCCTGGCCTTTGTCCTCTCGTTGAGCCTAGTCGCAAAAACTGAGCTCAGGTAAGACATGAGGAGCGAGGTACTGAGCATGGAGATAATGGGCAATAGTCCCTGGTTTCCCGGTCTTACAGAAATGTCGATAGCCTCCTTGGACCACCATATGGACAACAGGCCAAATACCAATGAGGCAACCTCCAACAGAAAGTAGCCCAAGAGTTCATAACGGTAATCTGCGCAGAATTTCCAGCCCCATTTCATGTCAGAGACTCTGTTTTCCATCAGCTGAGCACTTTATTATAAAGGTGAACAAATGGAAAGCAGATCGTCTCAACGGGAGCTAAAGGATAGAAATTCCTGAAATTCGCCAAGAGCCTCTCTCCGCGGTTGACCCTGCCCCCCGGTTTTTCGATATCAGGGTTCTCGGGATCGTAAAAACCGAAATTGCCCGTTCGGAGGATATATTCCTTCATCCATTCAACATCGGGCTCACCTTCGATCTCAAAGGGTAGATCTTCCCTATTGAGGTCCAGTAGCTCGACAAGAACCTTATGGAATGAATGTGTCCATTTCAATATGCCCAAACGGCCATAGATCTGCCTGAGCTCCTCTCCCTGGATACTACCTCTGCAGCAATGGTAGAGCCGGGCGGAATCACAGAGCTGCCTCAGTCCGATCCCATAGGTGACCTGGTGCTTGAGTATATGGGCATTGACCTGTATGATGTTCAGCAAGGGCGCTGGTATCTCGATGTTCTCTCCCTGTATCTCAAAAGTAGTATTCTCTTTCTGGAGGTCAGCCACCAAACTATCGATATAAGGAGTGATTAACGGGTTTCTCAGCTGGACCAGTTTACGGTGGTGCTCGATCTCAATCCCTTCGAAAACGTATCCCGCGCTGTGACGGCTCGTGACCTGGTAGGACCTACCTGGATCGTCCACAAGCCGGTTTGCCTGCAGGTAACCCATTTTCGTCGGAAAGTACCAGTCAATGTCGCCACCGTGGCGGATATGCGGTTTCTCATAGTAAAGGGAGACCCCGTGGCCTTTCTGGAGGACCGACCTGACACCGTTTTCTTGGAAAAGCCGACCCAGTTGGGCGACAACATTTCTCATGCGTTGGTCACGGTCCTCAATGCGTTGCAGCCTTACTGCCCATTTAAGCATCAAGTTATGTGGAGGGAGCAGATCGTCCGGGAGCGTGCCCACTGCCTCTGCGATGTGGCCCTCAACGGTCTGGTGGAAGGAAAGTACAAATATCTCTTCCCAATCTTCCCTGGTGAGTCCATCGAACAACACTGGTAGGATAGGCCTTCCCCAGAGCGAGGCCTGGAGCGCCTCAAGGAAGGCGTGCCTGACACGTGGTTTCAATTGGGGCTTGCGCTTTTTCATGGCCAGATAAGGTTTTGCGACCTGAAACTGGTCAAAATCTTGTCCCCATCGATATAGGCGGTCCTTGGATCGAGCTTATATTCCTCGATCAGGATGTTGGCTACGTCATCCACGGTAAAGTCCTTGCCCTGGAGTTCGTCCCAAAGCCAAGCGGCGGTCCAGTTCAGTGAATATACGTTGGTAAGGTCAGTTTTGCCCTTTCCCGGTTCGACGATCAGGTATTCACTCCCGATCTTTCTCAAAGTGAGGTCATTTCTTAGTTTCATGTTCTAAAATTTTTAGCAATTGCATATTTAATCCATCGGGCGGGCCTCAACAAGAACCATAGCATCCCCCGGATCCTATCTTTGAGACCTATCGAAGGAGTGATACATCCCGGCCTCTCAAATCCAACTGCCTTAGCAACAACATTTTCTTGTCCAACCTTTTCAAGCCTGAAGAGGTTGTTGTCTCCGGCCATGTAAAAATGGGTTTTGGTCTTCAAGACCAACCTATGGAGGAGGAACAGTCCTTTCCATTTCACCAGCAGGATATCTCCTGTGCGAAAACCGGATGGCTCCGATCTCTCGAGCCAAATCCTGTCGCCTTGCCTGAGGAAAGGCCGCATGCTCTCTCCCTTTAGGATGAACTTGACCTGCTGGCCGTTCTCCAGGAATTCTTGGGCAATCAGGAAAAATTCAGCATTATCAAGGATCAGGATAGCTTTCTCTGTTTCTTTCATTTGCCAATGGTTTTGGTCCGACTACCAAAAGGACAGAGCGGCCCCTTCACCGGGCCGCTCTGTAATTCGGGTCAATCCCGGTTTTTTATTCTGTTAGTTTCGGACACAACGCACGTTTTTCATAGTCGTGCTGAGAAGGTCAACGTTAAGTGCCTGGACTCCGTTTAGCAGTTCTGCAGTTTTTTGGGCAGTCACGAAATCGCTACCTAGCAGAGGATCAACAGTTGCCCCGAGGTATCCCCATGTGCCCATACCCGCTAGGCCCAATAGGTTCAGGGCCTGCTGGTTGGTCCATAGTGCCGTCAGGTCACCATAGCTGTCCAAAAGGTCTACCCCAAGGTTAATGGCAGTCTGTCCAACAAGGTTGACAGAAAGATCGTTCAGGCCCAGGCCAAGAAGGCCCCCGCCATTTCCAATCGCAGTGAGTACAGTAACATTGTTGATCTGGCCGTTGTAATAGAACCTTAACCTGTTTGAGGTGCTGTTAGCATCACCGAACGCATTGGAACCACTTGATGGCGCCCCTGAGTTCGCACCCAGTGTGTATTCCACGTAATTGGACCCGCGTACTGAATTTGGAGCATTGGAGCCACCAAGAAGACCGCCAATGATGTCCCCCAAAAGGTTGGAAAGAACCCCCTGGCCGTTGACCATATTGTCAAAGTCGGTATTTCTCGGCTGCCTCCAGGTACCTGCTGGGTAAACCTGTGCACAAGGGTCTCCGCTGGTAGAAGTGGTAGCGAAACTACCCGCTACTGTCCCACCGAAACCGAAGTATCCGTCTGCCCTAGATCCCTGCGCATTGCTGGCATAGAATGCATAGTTCCTGTTGCCACCGTTGTTTCCCCTATAGTAAAGGTTGGAGCGGGCCCACCTAACGGTATTTCCGCCATATGAGGTTACAAGAGGGGATTCGATCACATTTAGCAATAGGTGGCTGCTCTTCCCTATTTCTGGGGTTATGCTGGAATTAAATTCCGCCCCACTGGCGAAATAGGTCCTGTTGGTCGTAACCGGGGCTCCTGAAGGACCTCCGTCCACATGTTCGATTGTCAGGTTCTGCACATTTACCGATATGTTCTGCTGAGCAGAAGATGCAGTGTAAACATACGCTATCTTGGCATCGTTGTGGTTTGGATCTACGTTCTGGAAATCCGCATAGCTGAGCACCGGACCATAGGTCGCCCCAGGGGTGACCGACCCATCCAAGAGGTTTATCGAGCCAGCTGCAAGGCTTAGCCCAGTTACCTCTACGGAAGGGGTTCCAGTTATCTCACCAAATATGCCGATGGTATTGAGTTCGATCCCTATTCGGGAAAGGGCATGGTCGAAAGTAATTGCAAGGTTAGGATCCGTGCCTATGTTGAGCGTTCCACTTGCGAACAGCAGGTCCGTGTTCTGCGGGATATCCAGACTCCCTGCAGAAGGCGTAAGTGAGGGGGCTGTATTCTCGCTGTTGTGAGATACAGAGACCCATCTATAGGATTTCGCGGCGTCCAGCCCTTCAATGGTTCCGGACGTGCCGGCAGTTAGTTCCTTGGATGCGACCATGTTCGCCCCATCAAATATGTATACTACATATTTGATTCCCTGGTCCATTTCCGCCGCTGCCCTAGCGCCCGAACCTGAGACTCTTCCAGTGGAATTTGGTGCCACGGTGGCCCTGGATTGCTTGACAGGTAGGGAATTCCCTACCGAAACCGCCATGTCCACATCGGTGAACTGGTATAGTTTTTGGTCCGATGAACCTGTGGGACCGACCGCTTTCGCTTTAACGGACGAAGAACCCTTGGTCACCGGTTTCCCGGATTCCTGGCTCTCGTTTATACCAGCGACAGAAATTGTAAGTTTCTGTCCCTTGGTGTCCACTAATTCTGTTTTGCTTTCTTTGGAACAGCTTGTGATAAGGGTAGCTGGTAGCGCTAGCATTGCCATTGCAAACACCCAATTTGCGCGTTTAAGTCTAATTTTCATGTCTTTAGATTTTTAGTTTTAAATAATTACACGAAATTAGTTCCCGTCCCAGTTACCGGTCTCGGTCGGACCCCCTGTCCAGTCATTAACAGAAGGATTAGGGCCTGCCGTGGTCGATGCACCGGCAATGCCCTGCTCCAATTCTACTACGAGCACCTTCATCTCAGGCGCTTCGTACACTTGATTTTCCTTTTTTTTCATATGAACACTTTTTTGGTTAAAATTTTCTTGTTTTGATCTATTTCATCTCTGTACGTTAACTTTTTACGGCCCTGTTGCCACAGGCCAGGTTTTAAATATGCGTTTTTACGTTGATTATTTTTGGATTAATAATTTATTAATTGGCCTAAGGTTACTCACTGGAGATAACGCCTGGTACAACCTCAACAGCAATGTTAATAAAAAGTTTTTATAATTTAAAATCTTTCAGGGTCCGTGATTTCCCTTCCATGGATTCCCGAGTGCCCTTCCGATTTTTTTTAGGGCTCCTATTATGGCCCCTGGCCCTTTGCCCTGATCTTCAACATGTCCATAACCGTAGCCATAACCATAGCCATAACCGTAACCGCTCTTAAGCTCTACATCGTTCAGCACCATCCCCATGTTCCTCAACTTGGAATTAACATAGAGCTCCCTAGCGACTTCGGTCAACCGCCTGTCGAGGAATCCCGCCCTGCTTACGTAGAGGGTCAAGTCCGCAAATTCGCTTATAAGCAAAGTATCTGCAACCAAGCTAACCGGAGCGGTATCCACAACCAGATAATCGTAATTCTGGCGTCCGTAGGCAATTATGCCCTGGAAATTACCGTTCATAAGGAGCTCCGCTGGGTTAGGGGCAATATATCCCGAATATATGACATCGAACGGAAACCCTTTAGGTTTATCCAAGACCAGGGAAGCCACGCTTATACTAGGGTCCACAAGGTATTGGGTTATCCCAGCTTGGGTATGTTTTAGGTGCTCAATCCCTAGATATTCCAGGACCTTTGGCGACCTGATGTCGGCTCCAACCAGCAGCACCTTCTTTCCCGATTGGGCGATGATGCTAGCGAGGTTCGTAGAAATAAAGGACTTCCCTTCCCCCGAGACCGTACTGGTAACATAGAGTACTATTGCCCCCTGGCCGCTACCTTGCCCCAACATATAGGATATGTTGGTTCGGAGAATCCGAAGTGACTCTGCCAGTGGCGTCCGTGAATTCTCCTCCACTGTCCTCTCCTTCACTTTGGGAACCTGGCCAAGGATGGGAGCGCCTACAAGCTCCTCTAGATCCTTCTTGCTCCTGAGCTTGTTATCAAGCATGAACCTTAGATACAACAGGCCAATAGGTATGCAGAGTCCAAGCGCGAAACCTGCCAGAAGGACATATGCCCTCTTGGGGGAAATTGGGACACCGTACCCGTAGGCGTAGTCAACCACCTTGATATTGGCCGGTGTCGCAGAGGCATTGATCTCGTTCTGCTCCCTCTTTTCCATGAGGAACAGGTACATTGATTCCACAACCTTCTGCTGACGGGATATTTCCTGATACCTTTGTTCCTGGTCAGGATAATTCCCTAGGCTTCCCGAAAGCGCACTCTGCTGAAGTTCCAGGCTCTTTATCTTTTCCTTCAGGCCTGTGGCATAGTTGTCTAACGACACATTCAAGCTGTTCCTGAACAGATCGATGTTCGCTTCAAGCCTGAGGACAGTAGGGCTCTGTAGGGTTGCGGAGCGCAGAAGGTCCGATCTCTCCAAGATCAGGTCATTGTAATGTTTGATAGATTTCTCGACGGAAGCGTCCTCCAGCCCTATGTTCGAGGGAAGGAGCCCGAAACGGTCAACCTCAGAGCTTTCCCTGACAAGGTTGGCAAGGTAGAGCTGTGTCCTGTATTCTCCGACCTTCTTTTCTAGGTCAGAGGCATCCCGTAATGTGAGGTCTCTCTGGTACTTGATGTCAGAAAGACTGTTATCCTTCTTAAACGAAGCAATCCGAGAATCGACAGACTTCAGTTCACCGCTTATCAGGTCCAACCTGGAATTAATGAACTTGGAGGTGTTCCTGAAAATCGTTTCCTTGTCCAGGCTGCGGTCTTTGTCATATTGGTCGATAAGGGAATTAATGATAAGGACTCCCTTTTCTGGTGAACTGGTCTCCACGGATAACCTGATGGCGAAGGATTGTTCCTTTGAGTTTGATTCAACAGCGAGAATGTTCTGGAGGGCACTCACCTCATAATCGACGGGCCGGTACTGGATCCTTAGGACACCTGTCCAACCTGATCTGCCCGATTGGTCCAAAAGTTTCAAAGGCCCTACTGGGCTCATTAAGACATCCCCTTCCCTATATTGTCTCCTTGGGCTGTATTCATCCCAAACCTCGATGCCATGAATTGACTTCTTGACCCACATTTCATGTACAGTGCTGTCAAGTCTTGGATCCATGGGTTCCAACAGAATCAATTTAACCGGGGAAAATGCTTTGAGGACCTCGCTCTCCCTAATCTTGCCCTGCACATAATAACCTATGTTGAGTTCATGCGATTCGATAACCTTTCGAATCAACCTCCTTGATCTTAGGATCTGGGTCTGGTCATTTACGTAGGCTGCAGATGAAGAGGTCCTACCTGCCAAGTTGGCCAGTTCTGCCAGACCAGCCATTTCTCCACCTGCCTGCTTTTCGTCCTGGAGTATTACCATTCCCTGCGCATAGTAACTCTTTTTAGCATACCTCAGGTACAATAAGGAAATGGCCAGGCTCACAAAGAGAAAGGCAATGATGAATTTCCAGAAATGGAGGTACAGGTCCACTTGTTGCTTCAAAGAAACAGGACCATGCCCTACAGAGTTCGGTTCAGTAGAGTTTTCCATCTTAGAGTTAATGACACTTGGTAATATCTTAATCCTATACAATATTACGTTTAAATTTCCGTCTTTGAATAGTATCGCTCTAATTTTTTTTGATTCGGATTTTTGCGGAACTGGTAAGCAGATATTGGGATGATTGTCCTATATTAGGGGAACTAACCAAGTGATCATGGAAATTTCTCTCCCCCACAGAAGGGCAGACCTGGACTTGCTGCGGAGCATAGCCATTATCTTCGTCATCGGATACCACCTGAGATGGACCGGGTTACAGAACGGTTTTATCGGGGTGGACATCTTTTTTGTCCTCTCTGGATTCCTGATGAGCAAAATGGTTGACAGGGCGAGGTCTAAGGGGAACTTCTCCTATCTCGGTTTTTACAGGGCAAGACTCTGGAGAATATTGCCCTCCCTCGGCGTACTAATCCTTACCTTCTGGCTGTTGATCTTCGCCCTGCTTGGCATAAAGGCATATGACTACGCCAAGGTTGCCTCAACCAGCATATTGTTTGTTTCCAATTTATATTATTATCTTCAATCGGGCTACTTCAGCCCTAAGGGAGATCTGAACTTTCTCCTCCACACATGGTCTCTTTCCCTAGAGATGCAGTACTATATGGTATTCCCTGTGGTGGCGACTTTTTTAAACAGTTTGGGATCTCAGAAGTGGAGGAAGGGACTTGCAATCTTGACTTTTTGCTCGGGTTCCTTTCTAATTATGATGATATCGGGCCAAAGAGACCAATCTTTTGCATTTTACATGCTACCCTCGAGATTCTGGGAATTTATGGTCGGCTCCCTAGTATGGAATACCCTAGGAGATGCCTCCATGGCACAATCGAAGTGTTTTAGGATAAAGGTAATGAGGGAGATGGTTTTCTACATGTCAATTACCGGTCTCATCATCTGCGCAAGCGGCCAGATCGACCTGGCAACCTATGATTGGCCGAATTCGCGAACAATTATTGTTGTTATTTGTACTGGGGCCGCAATCGCAGCCGGCCACGGCTCCACATTTGCTGGTTGGTCATTTTTCGAGGGATTGGCAAAAAGGTCATATGCACTTTACCTCTGGCACTGGCCAACCATCGTTCTTTTCCGATACTTCGCATGGGACGAGGGAAGCCTTAGCTCACTCACCATCCTTGCGATTTCCTTAGCTCTGGCCTCTCTGAGCTACTCCGTGATTGAAAGTCCCCGCGGCCATCAAAGGGCAGGGTGGTTCCCTTCCCCCATCGCCTCTTCAGTGCTCGCATCTGCCGTTTTCTTCTTGTCATTGGGGTGGAGCATCCATTGTCGGTGGCGAAGTCCCCTATCGAACTTTATGTACGGATACCATAGGTCCAACGCCCCTGTACAATTCGGCTTCGACAGATCGCATTTGCGCTACCACCAGGATACCTCAGAATTTAATCCATTGCTGGAAATATCCTTAGATACCAGCACCAACAACTATCTGCTGATTGGAGACTGTTATGCCGCGATGTTCTCTGCCTCCCTTTCAAAAGCCGCAACCGAGAGCCGGGTAAATCTCATCCCGATCACAGCTGACGACACTTTTCCTACCCCACAGGGCCCCTCGGAGTATCCTGGACCTAGCGCCCTGATGAAGAGTGCATTCAGTCAATTCATCCCACAGAACAGGGAGCGGATCAAGGGAATAATCCTCATGGCCAACTATTCGGCATATAGGAAATCCCAATTGCAATTGTACCTTGAAGAGAACAGAGCTTTCTTTAAAAATCTTCAGATACCTATAACGTATATCGGCCAGACAGAGGGATTTAGCATCGAAGGTCCGGTTGTTGCATGGATGCAGGAAAAATATGGGATAAACCCTGAGAGGTATACCCTTACAGAACGGAGGCGCGCGGGAGAATTCGTTAAATCTATCACCGGAAAAACAGCATACATTGATGTAATGTACCGTCGGGACATGAACTTTTCGGATGGGCACTCAGTGTTGTTATATGACACCGAGCATTATAGTACATTCGGTACCGAGCAATTGAAAGGACGCTTCGAGGGAATCTTTACAAGAGGTTTGCCTGAAGGAAAAAAATAGGGCTCCGATCGGGAGATCGGAGCCCATTAACCAAGTGTTCATAATCCTCTAAGGAAAATGATGCCCAAATATAAGCCCAATCCAAGAAAAACTTCTGTCCACTTAAAAATTTTATAGTTGTTTAACTACATTTAACCAATCGATGAGCCGCCTTCCGGTACAACAAATTGCATTTCAGCAAGTTAACCAACAGGGAAAACTTCAGAAAATTGTAACAGAATTGCGACTAAAAGGAATTAGGTCGAAGAAAATCAAGGTACTGAAATGGAGAAGACAGCAACTGGCTCCTAATTCTTCTGGAAGGATAGAGGAAAGGTGGTTTTTTACAAAAAAAAACCTTCCTTAATATCGGGAACAGAATGTGTTATCAGCGATCCACGGAAGGCCCTGGATTGCAGCAAGTGAGTATGGGATATTCAACAAATTATTTTGGACGGTAATATGGTAAAGTAAGAAGCTGGAAAACATGAGGCACCTGAAATAATTCATCTTGGAGCCCCTTTGCAGCATCAACTAACCTTTAGGCAGTTTTCTTTTCCGTTTTGGATTCGAAAAGTTTTGAATTTTTGATCGGATTCCCCCTCAACAACTCTTGGACATCATATTTCATAACTACTGCCTTGAGAGCCTCCAAGTGCCGTGTATGGTGCATATCGGTACCGACAAAATCATACATCCCTGCACGGATCAGTGTCAGAGCACAGGTCTTCACGTTCTCTCCGTAATACTTGCTTATGGAAAGGAGGTTCAACTGCAGTTGGCAACCCGATTGTTTGATCTCTTCGAATATCTTGAAATTATTGTGGAAATAATTGTAGCGCTCAGGATGTGCGAGGATGGGCTGGTAACCCCGATCCTGGATGTCCTTGATAACGCTGAACAGGGCCTTGGACTCTGAGAGATAGGACATTTCTATCAGCATGTACTTATCAGCGATCAGACACAGGTTATCTGCTTGGATCCATTCCTGAATCTGGTCATCGATCATGTACTCCGCGCTGAAGTTAAGTTTAAAATCCAGCGAATTTGCCTTTAAGTGGTCGTTTAACTCTGCATGTGCGGATTTGATGGTCTGCGGTGTGTTGTTGTGCACCCCGGCCATAACGTGCGGTGTCGAA
>Ga0079224_100009820_pt1 | contig 13098 bp, 13 predicted proteins | sample Stecom2015_FD_80414 | JGI IMG/M metagenome (GOLD analysis project Ga0079224, IMG submission 80414) | Agricultural soil microbial communities from Utah to study Nitrogen management - Steer compost 2015 | ecosystem: Environmental > Terrestrial > Soil > Agricultural land | place: USA: Utah... | reverse complement strand
CAGCAGGAATGAGGATAGGCTGGTGATCTCCCAGAATATGACCAGAAGTAGCAGGTTTTCTGACAATACAATACCCAGCATGGCCGACATAAAAAGCAGGAGAAAGGCATAGAAGCGTCCTAGTCGATCTTGCTGTGGCAGGTAGTAATAGGCGTAAAGTACGACTAATAGACCGATACCCAGAATCAGTATGGAAAATAACGTACTAAGTCCATCTAGACGAAAACTCAGATCCAAGCCAAAGGCCGGTAGCCATTCGCTATGCGTGATGACGGTTTGCCCCGCGAATACGCTGGGGAAAAACGGTGATAACAGTATTAGTGTTACAGACATCACCACGCCTGCAGCGATCGCAGATGCACTGCGGCCGTAGCGTTCAACGAGGATAGGCAGTCCGACGCCAGAGAATGCAAGTAGCAGCGCGATCGGTATCAGTGAATCAGACAGCATTTCAATCATGCTGGGATCCTCGTTTGGGCATGATAGGGTGGCCTGTGCGTATTGGTTTTATTGTGAATGGGCATCCTGGAAATTCAAATTCAGGAATTATTCAATCCGGCTGGGTTCAATTATTCGAAATTGGTTCATGTTGACTACATTGGAAACTGTGTGAATTATAGCATGGAGCCTTTGGCCTACTCTGATGCCAATGACTTGAAATTCGGGCGAATTTCCTCATCTAGCTAGTAACTACTATTGATTATTAAGAGGACAACATGCGCTTCGACAAACTTACAACCAAATTTCAGGAAGCGATTGCTGACGCACAGAGTATCGCTGTAGGCAATGACAATCCGAATATAGAGCCGCAACATCTGTTGCAGGCCTTGCTGCAGCAGGAGGATGGTGGAACATCTTCCTTGTTGAGTCATGCGGGTGTCAATTTGCTGCCTTTCCGTGCAGCACTCCAGCAATCCATCAAGGATCTGCCGCGAATAGATCAGAACGTGGGTGAAGTTTCTATTTCGCGAGACCTCAACAATCTGCTCAATCTGACCGATAAATACGCGCAACAACGCGGTGACACATACATTGCGAGCGAAATGTTCCTGCTTGCGCTCGCGGATGACAAAGGGGCAACGGGCAAATTGCTAAGGCAACACGGGCTTGCCAAGGCTGCATTGGAACAGGCGATAGAGTCTGTGCGTGGTGGCGCTCAGGTGGATAGCTCGGATGCTGAAAGCCAGCGTGAGGCTCTGAAGAAATACACGCTGGATCTGACTGAGCGTGCCCGCATGGGCAAGCTGGACCCTGTCATCGGTCGTGATGATGAGATTCGGCGTGCGATACAGGTGTTGCAGCGTCGTACTAAAAATAATCCGGTGTTGATCGGAGAACCAGGGGTCGGTAAGACCGCTATCGTCGAAGGCCTGGCTCAGCGTATCGTTAATGGCGAAGTGCCAGACACGCTGAAAGGTAAGCGCGTGCTCTCTCTGGATCTGGCTTCCCTTCTGGCTGGTGCAAAATACCGTGGTGAGTTTGAGGAGCGCCTTAAGTCCGTCTTGAAAGAGCTGGCTCAGGAGGAAGGCAGGAATATCGTCTTTATTGATGAGATCCATACCATGGTAGGTGCAGGTAAAGCAGAAGGCGCGATGGATGCGGGAAACATGCTTAAGCCCGCGCTGGCCCGTGGCGAGTTGCATTGTATCGGCGCGACTACTTTGGATGAATATCGCAAATACATCGAGAAGGATGCGGCGCTTGAAAGGCGGTTCCAGAAAGTGCTGGTCGAAGAACCTACCGTAGAAGCGACCATTGCGATATTACGCGGACTGCAGGAGAAATATGAACTGCATCATGGTGTCGAAATCACAGACCCTGCGATCGTCGCCGCGGCTGAGTTATCGCACCGCTATATCACGGATCGATTCCTTCCTGACAAAGCGATCGACTTGATTGACGAGGCGGCTGCGAGAATCAAGATGGAGATCGATTCGAAACCAGAGGTGATGGATAGGCTTGATCGCAGGCTTATCCAGCTCAAGATCGAGCGTGAGGCCGTTAAAAAGGAGAAGGACGAAGGTTCTCAGAGGCATTTTGCGCAGATTGAGGAAGAGATCGCCAAGCTAGAGCGGGAATATGCGGATCTGGAAGAGATATGGAAGAGTGAGAAGGCTCAGCTTCAGGGTAGTAAGCACATCAAGGAGGAGATAGAGCAACTCAAACTACAGATGGACGAGGCGAAGAGAAAGGGCGACTGGCAAAAGGTCTCCGAGCTTCAGTATGGCAAGCTACCTCAGCTTGAAGCACAGCTGAAGCAGGCGACTAAGGCGGAAGCGTCTGGCGATCAGCCTAAACACCGTATGCTCCGCACCGAGGTAGGTGCCGAAGAGATTGCAGAAGTCGTGTCTCGCGCAACGGGTATTCCGGTCTCAAAGATGATGCAAGGAGAACGAGACAAATTGCTGGCAATGGAAGACAGATTGCATGAGCGTGTCGTTGGGCAGGACGAAGCGGTGCGTCTGGTTTCCGATGCGATCCGTCGCTCAAGGTCTGGACTCGCAGACCCAAACCGGCCATATGGCTCATTCCTGTTCCTAGGGCCTACCGGTGTCGGTAAAACGGAGTTGTGCAAGGCTTTAGCCAGTTTTCTGTTCGATAGCGAAGAGCATCTGATCCGTATCGATATGAGCGAGTTTATGGAGAAACATTCCGTAGCTCGTTTGATTGGTGCGCCACCTGGTTATGTCGGTTATGAGGAAGGCGGCTACCTGACGGAAGCTGTGCGCCGTAAACCCTATAGCGTCATTTTGCTGGATGAAGTGGAGAAGGCACATCCAGATGTGTTCAATGTGCTGCTACAGGTACTCGATGATGGTCGTTTGACGGATGGTCAAGGGCGCACCGTCGATTTTAAGAATACGGTCATTATCATGACATCCAATCTAGGTAGCCAGATGATACAAAGTATGTCCGGTGATGATTACCAAGTCATCAAGCTGGCCGTGATGGCTGAAGTGAAAACTCACTTTAGACCGGAGTTCATCAACCGGATCGATGAAGTGGTGGTGTTCCATGCGCTCGGCGAGGAGCATGTCAAATCCATCGCCCAGATCCAGCTTAAGCGGCTGGCCGAGAGGTTGGCGCAAATGGACATGCAGCTTGAGGTGAGCGACGCTGCGCTGAAAGAGATCGCCAATGCTGGATTCGACCCGATTTATGGCGCAAGGCCGCTGAAGCGTGCCATCCAGTCCGAAATCGAGAATCCGCTGGCTAAGGAGATCCTCAGTGGCAACTTTGTCGCAAAGGATGTAGTCAAAGTCGATTACAAGGGCGGCAAGATGCTGTTCAGCAAGGCAGACGACGTGAACTAAGGAGAGTGTGATGCGCAGACTGGCTATGGGATTGATCGGTGGGATCTCCATCGTGATGGCAGGCTGCGCGACCACTCCCCAGGAGCCGCAGATACAGCGAATCTCGGCGGAAGAGTTGGAGCAACTCATACCTCCGCCAGTCGCTACGCTCAGCCTTGAGGAGATCGTGAGTCTATCCAAGAGCGGCGTATCTGCAGATGACGTCATTGCCAAGATCAAGGACACGGGCTCCCAGTATGACCTTACGCCTTCGCAGGCTGTCGAGTTGGCCAAACAGGGGGTAGACGCAAAGGTCCTGGATCACATCTATAGCAGTCGCGAACAGGCGCTGCGGGTTAGTATGGCGGAAGAGATCAATAAACGGGAATTGGAAAACCGCAAGGAGCAAGAGCGCATCAAGCGTGAGTATCAGTTGCGGTACACGCCTTACTACCATCCTTGGTATGGCTATACCCCTTGGTGGCGCTTTCGCTACTATGGGCCTGGATATTACTGGTAACTAGTGCTGACTCCGGGAACCGGCATTCTTGCAGTGCCGGATCACCGGTCGCGGTGCCGGACCATCATTTTCAATAGGACAGATCCTTTCTTGCAGCGAGTCTACGTATACGTTTTGCATACTGATGACGGGCCTGTAATCGCAAATCGGTGAGGATAATCTCCAGTGTCTCACCAAGCACCGTGACAATGCCAAGAATCGGAATGACCAGCATCAGTCCGGCGATGCCAGCGATAGCTTCACCTACCAGAAACATCATCAGAGTCAGTAACGGGTGGATACGCAGACTCTTTCCGACGATGAGTGGCAGGAACAACAGGTCGTCCAAGAGGCGTAGGGTGATGAATAGAGCGATGATGCTGTATACCAAAGGCATATTCCCCGGGAAGTCGGCGGCTACGACCATCATCACGATCGAGAATCCAAGCAAGGGGCCAAGGTAAGGGATCCAATTCAGGACAGCGACCATCAGCCCAAGAAACAAAGGCGAGTTCAGGCTCAGAAGCCATAACCCACATGTCATGATGAGTGTATCCAAGACGGCTACTTTCATCAGTCCGACAAAATAAACCCGTGCCGCGCGGTCAACGGCGTGCATCAGGTACAAGGTCTTCTCAAAGAACGCGTTCGGAACGGCACCGCCGAGCAGTTTTCGGAGTCTGGCATGATCCTTTAGCAGAAAGAAGCTGATGATAGGAGTGAGCAGTAGTGAAGGAAGCCAAGCTGCCACACCCAGAATAAAATTGCCCAGATAACGTTCAGAGAAGTTCGTGGAGAAGTTCTCGACCTGTAGATAAAGATCGTCGTCGAACTGAGCCTGTCTGAGGAAACTGAATTGCTCCTTGAAGGATTGGAGCAATCCTTCGAGTAGAGTCGCCCCGCCGGCCAGGTACCGTGAGACGGCGTTCTGCCATTCATCGGCATTGGCGATAGCCAACGGGTAGAAGGAAAGGATGCTGATCGATATGACGAGCAGGAACAGGCCACTTAGGCTGACGGCGGCGACATTGTTGCTGAAGCCAGCAAGTATCATCCGGCGCGACAATGGTTGTAGCATGTAGTAGAGGATGAGTGCGAGTAGGAATGGAACAACGAGCCACAAGACCTTTTTAAAGATGAATAGCAACAGGCAGGTAACGAGCAATATGCCTAGCCATGTCAACGGTCCTGGAATGTTACGCTGGTTGGAGATGCCATAACCATTCTGTGTCGGCGCCTCAATCTTGTGTACGGTGTCCCGGAGTATGCAATGTTCTGAAATCTTACGAGCGATCACAGGATGTGTCTGCAATAGCCAAAGAAAGTCCGCGCGGAACAATACCGCGATCACGCTGTCCTCTGCCGCCCTCGCCTGTGCTATGCGGGGTTGGTTCTCCAAAAGGGCACGTTCCCCAAAGAACTGGCCAGGAATGATTTCGGCTAGAACCTCATCGCTCCCCTGTTGATGTATCAGCACTCTCCCGGAAAGTACGAAATAAATAGCCTGCCCATCCTCACCTTGGTCAAAGATGACTTCATTTTGTACATAGTCGCGGTGGTGCAGTAGATCCTCTAAAGTGCTTAATTCGTGCGTGCTGAGATCGGCAAATAGCGGGACCTCGCGCAGCAAAGTCAGGTGGGCTGGTTCCTCAGTTCGGCGAAAGTGGCGTAATAGCATGTTTTTTATTTGATTTTTTGGGTCAGGATAGATACATCATATGCCTGTAGCGGAATTGCAGACAAGCCCCCATGAATCCCATCGTGGTAATGGCTGCTTCGGAATGGCATGCGAGTTGCCGAGCTATAATCAAGTATTCGCATCGAAAGAGACAACCTTATGCGTCAACTTACCCATCAGATCAGTTTAGAAACCAATGGCCGCCGTCTTTATGACATCACGCCAGTAGTCACCGACTGGGCGAATAGGAGTGGCTTAGAGACGGGAGTGTTAACTCTCTATATTCAACATACATCCGCAAGTCTGCTCATCAATGAGAATTACGATTCAGATGTACTGGTCGATATGGAGGCCTTTTTTGCCAGACTCGCCCCAGATGGTGATCCGCTTTTCATTCATACGGTAGAAGGGCCGGATGATATGCCGGCTCACGTTCGTAGTGCACTGACTCAGACGAGTCTTTCCATCCCGTTGCTGCGTGGGCATTTGGCTCTTGGGCAGTGGCAAGGGATCTTTCTGTATGAGCATAGGTTGATGCGGCATACAAGGCGTGTATTGCTGCACCTGATTGGAGATTAAGGATATTTCTCTACTCGTTGGGCTCAAAACGACGAACAGAGGTATCCGATCTTTATTCTGAGATGGCGTTACAGTGAGGGCGCGATATGTGCGAGTGCGTGAACCACGGTCGACGTAGGTTTCTACAGACGGGAGTCGCTTTGGCTGTTGGTGGCCTGGTGTTGCGATCGTCTCATGCGGCCGATTTGCAGGATTACTACGATAAGGGATTGCCGGTACGTGAACTCGCTTTTATGAATTTGCATACAGGAGAGAGTCTGAGTACCGTGTATTGGGCGAACGGCGATTATGTTGCTGAAGGACTGGCCGAGATCAATCACATTTTAAGGGACCATCGCAATGATATGGTCGGTACGATCTCGCCACACTTGCTGGATCTGCTCTATAAGATACAGGTGAGATTCGATACGACCCTGCCTTTTCAGGTGTTCTCAGGATATCGTTCTCCAGTAAGCAATAGGATGTTGCGAGAGGCAGATCCGAACGTAGCGAAGCGAAGCCTCCATATGGAGGGGATGGCGCTAGACTTCTGCATTGAAGGCATCGAGCTGGAGGCGATACGTCGCGTTGCGATGGAACTACAAGGGGGCGGTGTCGGTTACTACCCGGACTCTCACTTTGTCCATGTGGATATCGGGCGGGTACGCAATTGGTAACGGGTCGAAGCCCGGTATACGGTGAATTCGCTGTTTGGCTGATTTGTCACGTGTTTAACTCTTTTAAAAGACGATCCAAGAGATGATCATTCCGCAGTTTTCCATATCTTCCATCCCTAATATCGTATTTGGTGATGGCGCCCGTCGACGGCTACCGGAGTTGGCGAATCAGTTCGGCCGTATCGCCCTGATCGTGACAGGTGCTGCGTCATTTCAACGCTCTTCCGCATGGCCGGAATTATGTGATGGACTCTGGCAGCGCGGTATGCAGTATAAGCATATGGCGGTCAGTGGGGAGCCATCCCCGCAGTTGGTGGACTCTGCTGCTCAGAAATATCGCGATTGCGCTATCGACGTCGTCGTCGGTATCGGTGGAGGCAGTGTTCTGGATGCTGCAAAAGCGATAGCGGGCCTCCTCAGCGTTGATAACAGCGTCATGGATTTTTTGGAGGGTGTGGGTCCAGAGTTGCCTTATCCAGGCTCAGTTGTGCCGTTCATCGCTGTGCCGACCACTGCCGGCACAGGGTCTGAAGCGACCAAGAATGCGGTACTCTCACAACAAGGGGAGGGCGGATTCAAGAAATCTTTCCGGCATGACTCATTGGTTGCGCGATATGCTGTACTGGATCCTGAGTTGCTGGCGAGTTGTCCTGCAGACTTGATCGCTGCGGATGGCATGGATGCGTTCACGCAATTGCTTGAATCCTATGTCTCCATACGGGCAAATCCGATCACCGATGCCTTGGCTATATCTGGCATCTATGCAGTTCGCGATAGCTTGCTGGGCTGGTACCGGCAGGAAGGCGATGTTTCCAGTCATCGGGCTAATATGGCATATGCCGCATTGTTGTCCGGAATCACTCTTGCGCAGGTCGGACTAGGCTCAGTCCATGGTCTCGCAGCGCCTCTAGGGGCATTTTTCCCCATACCCCACGGTGTGGTCTGCGGGACATTGGCCGCTGAGTGCACCCGGGTCAACATCCGGTTGCTGCAGCAGCGGGAGCCGGATAGTCAGGCGCTATGGCGCTACGCTCATGTTGGTAAGGTGCTTGCCGATGATATGACCTTAAGCGAACAGCAAGGTCTTGATGTGCTGGTGCAGTCACTAGAAGACTGGACGCTGCAGCTGCAGTTGGCAAATCTCAGCGCATACGGCATGGGTGAAGAGGATATTCCACGTGTTGTCGCCAATTGTCGGGGAAGCAGCATGAAAACCAATCCGATCGTGCTGACAGACGACGAGGTGGTCAGCATTCTGCAGGCACGTCTGTAGATGGCCACTGACGGCTGGGAAAGTCAGGTTATAGTCTGAAACTTTGAAAGCTAATCTATAAAGCCTAGTTTTTTCAGTGACTTGTACAGGCTTCTCTCTACCTGACTATATCCTTTTGCATTGGGATGTATCGGATCTGACTTTAGGGCGTTCTTTGCAAGCACTTCTGAGAAGACGTCCGTAATCAAAGGTGTGCCGGTCTCATTTGCCAACCGTTGATAGATATCATGGTCAGATAGACTACCTATCGCCGCGCCTATTGGGCTGAACGCAGGGATCGCCAATAGCAGTGGCTGGATGCCATAGGTCTTTGCCTCATCAAGGATAGCGCGCAAGTTATCCATGGTCTGCTGTTCAGGAACCCGACGGAGAAAGTCATTTCCGCCCAACTCGACGATTAGAAGGTCGACCTCATGTTGCTCCAGCAGATCGTGAAGGCGTTCTAAGCCATCTGCCGATGTATCACCGGGGACGCCGGCATTGATGATGTTCCAACCTGTGCTGCTGGCCAGAAGACTAGGGAAGTCTTCACCCTTTTGCGCGCCAACGCCATAGCTCAGGCTGTCCCCAAGGATCAAGACGTTAGCGCCGCGAGGCAACGCTTCGAATTCTGGGGGTTGACTACAGGCGGTCAGTATGAGCGGTAACAGGGAGACTGCCAGAAACTGCTTAAGATAGGTGAACAATGCTACTAGACTCCTTGGTTTAGCGGACGACGCTCCAGCTTAGCGGGTCAAAAGGCTGACTGCGTCGTCGTAACTCGTAATACAGACCTGAACTTTCATTGCCGCCAGTGTTGCCGACAGAGGCGATGGTATCACCACCCTTAACATCGTCTCCGAGTTTTTTGAGTAACGCCTGGTTATTGCCATAAAGACTCATATAGCCGTCGCCATGGTCGATGATGATGAGATTGCCGAAACCTCGCAGCCAGTCCGCAAAGACGACGCTGCCTTTAGCTATGGCCTTTACCTCAGATCCCTCTGGTGCCCGGATGAACAAGCCTTTCCATGATAGACCCGTGTCCTTGCGTGCCGCACCGAAGCGATTGATGACATCACCTCTCACTGGTAGATTAAGTTTCCCCTTGAGTGAGGCGAAGTTGCTGCCATCGTGTTTGCTGGTCGGCAAGGCCTGATTCTTCGCTACTGCGGTCGACTTGCTGTCACCATCAGGTTTCTTGGGGGCGGTTTTGGACTGTTTGCGCTTGGCTTCTGCTTGCTCGCGAGCGATCTTCGCCAGACGCTCGACCAGATCGGACAGACGTTTCTCATCACGCTTTAATTTGTTGATCTCGTTACGCTGGCTCGCGATCTGTAAGGACAGTTTCTTCAGCAATTTGCTGCGCTCAGCCTTTTGTGCCTGTAATGACTTACGCTCTTCCTCTTGTGCGATCTTCAGTTGCTCAATCTCGGCTAAAGCCTCAGTCGTCTTTTGGTTGATATCATCTATCTTATCGAGATTGTCCTGCATATCCGCAATCAATTCCGCCCGCGCTTTCGAGATGTGCGAAAAATAATGCAATTGACGCGCAATGGTGTTGGGATCCTGCTGTTTTAATATGATCTGTAGGTGATGTTGCTGTCCATGCAGGTATTGCTGATAGAGCTGATTGCCAAGTAGTGTGCGTTGCGCTTCCAAAGTCTGGATGAGTTCTGTCCTCTGTTTCTCCAGTGTCTGAAGGGTGTTCCGGTTCTTCTTTTCCTGTTGTGTCAGTTCATGCAGTTTCCGATTAGCCTCACTGATGGCTTTCTCACTGTCCTTGAGCTCGTCGGCAGCGTCCTTGTGCGCCGCCTGTGAGCTGTTGAGCTCTTTGTTAAGCGCATCGATCTTCTTCTTTAAGGCATTCAGCTCGGTTTTGGACTTCTCTGCATTATTGGCGGCAACCGGGGTCGTATCGCAAATGGTGAACAAGGCCAGAAGCCATAATATGGCCAAATGCTTTGCTGTTGGTTTTCGAACCGAGCTGAATGACCGCATCTGCACCTGATTTAGACAAACTCGATCAACGGTTTACCGGTCATCTCTGCCGGTTGTGGAAGTCCCATCATTTTCAACAAAGTAGGCGCTATGTCGGCCAGTCTGCCATTCTCGGACAGTCTTGCGTTACGCCCGATATAGACGAGGGGTACGAGGTTTGTAGTATGCTGTGTGTGAGGCTGATGGTTGACCGTATCCATCATCATCTCGACATTTCCATGGTCGGCCGTGATGATGACTTCTGCGCCGACCTTCTGAGCTGCGGCGACGATACGACCGATTGAAGCGTCAACGGCCTCTACTGCCTTGATGGCAGCCTCTAGGATACCGGAGTGACCGACCATATCGCAGTTAGCGTAATTACATATGATGGCTTGATATTTTTGGCTGAGTATCGCTTCTTCAAGCCGGTCAGTTACCTCTGGTGCGCTCATCTCCGGCTGCAGGTCATAGGTGGCAACCTGAGGTGAGGGTACCAATATGCGATCTTCGCCATCGAACACACGTTCTTCTCCGCCATTGAAAAAGAAAGTGACATGTGGGTACTTCTCAGTTTCGGCGATGCGTAACTGTTTTAGGCCGAGCCCTGAAACGTATTCGCCAAAGGTGTTGCGAACTTCGATTGGCGGAAAGATCGGCACAGCCGCCGTTTCCTTTTTATCGTGCAGCGTCAGCGTGAAATAGCCAGCCAGTTTACGCACATGCCGGCGATGGAACCCATCGAAATCCGTCGCCAACAAGGCATGTGTGAGTTGCCTTGCCCGATCGGATCGGAAGTTCATTTGTACGATGACGTCGCCATCTTCAAGGTGCACCGGCTGTTCATCAGAGGCGGCGATAACAGTCGGTTTGACGAACTCATCGTTCTCTCCGCGCGCATAAGCGGCTTCTAGCCCTTCGCGAGCTGTGGCTGCGCGGAATTCGCCGATGCCCTCAGTGATCAGGTCATAGGCGGCCTCTACGCGTGGCCAGCGCTTATCACGATCCATGGCGTAGAATCGCCCACAGATAGAGGCGATCTTGCCGCCACCGATGGCAGCGATATGAGATTCCAGTTTTTCAATGTATGCATTCGCACTGACAGGGGGGGTGTCTCTACCGTCAAGGAAAGCATGGACGTAGACCTTCTGCAGACCCTTGCGGACAGCCATTTCCATCATGGCATGTATATGATCCTGGTGGCTGTGAACACCACCGTCTGAAAGCAGTCCAAATATGTGAAGTGCTTTGTCTGTAGTCTTCAGTTGCTCTATGGCTTCGGTCAGAAGGGGATTTGTAAAGAACTCACCTGATTGGATCGATTGGTTGATGCGTTCGAAATCTTGGTAGACCACGCGTCCTGCGCCGATATTGAGATGGCCGACCTCAGAGTTCCCCATTTGCCCACTAGGAAGACCGACGTAATGCTCTGAGGCATTGATCAGCGTATGCGGGTAGCTTGCCCACAGACTGTTCCAGTTTGGCGTATTGGCTTGCGCGATGGCGTTGTCGGTGGTTTCTTCCCGGTAGCCGAAACCATCAAGGATGAGGAGGATGACAGGCGTTGACTTCATTATGATCGACTTATGCTTTCTTGACTCAATTACATTTAAGGTGACAGAACAATTGTATTATATTCCCGACAGAGCGCAGACCGCGAATTCTCATAGGAATTCAATGCTTTTTGCTCAATTTCGGCGATAATGTCGGGCTGCCGATCCGAGGTGGTCGGCTTTGACAATCAATTTTCAAGAGGTTTGTTGTGGATTTTATTTTGGACAATGCGTTGTTGGTCAGTCTGGCTGTGGTCTCCGGCCTTATGCTGATCTGGCCTATGTTGCGTGGAAATGGGGGTGCCACGAGTCTTGCCCCTGCGGAAGCCGTCCTACTTATCAACCGAAGCAACGCGCTGGTGCTGGATGTCCGCGATGACGCCGAGTTTGCCGAAGGGCATATCATGGGGGCGCGTCACATCCCTTTGACCAAGCTCGCAGAGCGCTCGAAAGAGCTCGAGAAATACAAAGACAAGCCGGTGTTGATCAACTGTCAAAGCGGGATACGTTCACTCAAGGCTTGTGACATTCTGAGGAAACAAGGGTTTAACCAGTTACATAATCTTGAAGGCGGCATCAATGTCTGGATCGCCGCTAAGCTTCCTGTCGTAAAGGGATAGTCATGACTGAAGTCGTAATGTACACGAGTGACTACTGCCCATATTGCATGAACGCGGAACGCTTGTTGGTGAGTAAAGGTGTCAGTGTCAAGAAGATTCGCATAGACTTGGACCCTGAACAACGTGACATCATGATGGAAAGAACCGGTCGGCGTACCGTTCCACAGATATTTATCGGCGACCGGCATGTCGGTGGGTTCGATGATTTGCGTGCACTCGATCTCGCAGGCGAGCTCGATCCACTGCTGGCAGGTTAGAGGGATCTGGGTTATTGAAGGCTTGCGGTTCCAAAAGTCCGGTATAAAAAGTTAAAATAACGAATTGATTTATTTTCTGCGGCGCGTGATATACACCATGTGCCGTTTAACCATTGGTGTCCGGGTGTGATCCGGCGCACTTAAACTTAGGAAGTGTCATGGCAGAAGAACAGAACCAAGCAGCTGAACAGCAACAGGAAGCCGTCTTTGGAATCGAAAAGATCTACGTCAAGGACGTGTCGCTCGAGATTCCCAATGCCCCGGAAGTCTTTTTGCAACGGGAAACACCGCAGATCGGGATCGAATTGAGCAATTCCGCCAAGAAGCTGGAAGAAGGTCTGTTCGATGTGACTATTACGGTCACCGTGACTTCCAAGATCGAAGATAAGACGGTATTCCTGGTGGAAGTGGCTCAGGCAGGCATCTTCCAGGTTCGCAATATCCCAGAACAGAATCTGGAAGGATTGTTGGCGGTAGCATGCCCCAATATTCTGTTCCCATACGCGCGCGAAGCAGTTTCTGATCTCGTTGTACGCGCTGGTTTCCCGCCAGTTCTACTCAATCCGATCAATTTCGAGGCGCTCTACCTGCAGCAGAAGCAACAACAGCAGGCTCAAGCCGAAGAGACTCAAGGCAGTAGCACCCACTAGCCGTGTACGCCGTCGCCAGATTCATTATCGTATTGACCCTGTCGCTGGTTCCGATCTCGGCATCGGCGACAGACTTCCGCT
>Ga0079224_100009819_pt1 | contig 13098 bp, 12 predicted proteins | sample Stecom2015_FD_80414 | JGI IMG/M metagenome (GOLD analysis project Ga0079224, IMG submission 80414) | Agricultural soil microbial communities from Utah to study Nitrogen management - Steer compost 2015 | ecosystem: Environmental > Terrestrial > Soil > Agricultural land | place: USA: Utah... | reverse complement strand
GGTAATCGAACAGAAAACCCGACCGAATGGAAAGTTCTACCGCCGATTCCATACTTGTGATCTTCATCACATTATGTGTATCGGGTTGTGAAAGTGGGTTCCGAGACAGTCCACGGAGACGACGAAAGCGCTGTGCGCCACGACGTGCGTCGTGCCGCACAGCGCTTCGCGCCGAGCGTGGCGGGCCGGTGCCCGAAGAAGAGCCGGAAGTCCGGCGGGTGGTCAGGACTCGCTGTTGCGCTTGAGTTCGAGCAGCGCGGGCAGGTTGATCCTGCGCAGGCCACGCGCACCGGCCAGGCGCATGGCGCCCACCGCGGTCATCAGGTTGGGCACCTTGACCGGGTACCAGAACAGCTCGCGCTCCTGGGTCGGCACGATCGGCTTGGTGATGGCCTTCTGCTTGCAATACTTGCGCACGCCCGCGGCGCCACCCCAGCGCGCGCCGACGCCGGACAGGCCCCAGCCGCCCATCGGCAGGGCGAAGCTGAACAGATTGGCGAACACGTCGTTGATGTTCACCGCGCCCGCGTTGAGCTGGCGGGCGATGCGCTCGCCGCGATTCTTGTCGCCGGTCCAGACCGACGCGGACAGGCCGTAGATCGAATCGTTGGCCAGCCGGATCGCCTCGGCCTCGTTCGCCACCTTGATCACCGGCAGCGTCGGGCCGAAGGTCTCCTCCTTGATGCAGCTCATGCCGTGGTCGACATCGACGAGCACGGTGGGCTCGAAGAAGGTGCCCTGCCCGGTGCGCTTGCCGCCGGTCAGCACCCGCGCGCCCGCGGCGACCGCCTCGTCGACGTGGCGCTGCACGATCCGCACCTGGTTCTCGTTGGCCAGCGCGCCGAGGTCGTGCTCGAGGGTGCGGCCGTCGAGGCCGTGACGCAGGGCGGCGACCTTCTCGGTGAGCTTGGCGACGAACTCGTCGTAGACCGGCGCCTCCACGTACACGCGCTCGACCGAGATGCACACCTGGCCCGCGTTGAACATGCCGCCGAAGGCGATGCCGTTGGCGGCGCGCTCGAGGTCGGCGTCGGCCAGCACGATGGCCGGGTCCTTGCCGCCGAGCTCCAGGCTGTAGGGGATCATCCGCTCCACGCAGGCGGCGGCGATCTTGCGGCCGGTGGCGGTGGAACCGGTGAACTGCACGTAGTCGACGTGCTCGATGAGCGCGGCGCCGGTGGAACCCTCACCGGTGACCACCTTGAACACCGGCGGCGCGCCGATCTCCTCCCAGCCCTTGGCCAGCTCGAGCGCCGAGAGCGGGGTGACCTCGGAGGGCTTGAGCACCACGGTCGCGCCGGCGGCCAGCGCCGGGAAGACGTCCATGATCGGCATGGCCAGCGGGAAGTTCCACGGCGTGATCACCCCGACCACCGGATACGGCTGGTAGGTGACGGTCAGCTTCTTCACCCGCGCCAGCGGGCTGTGCGGCGAGGGGTGCTCGTCGGCGAGGAACTTGCCGGCGCGGCGGGCGTAGAAGCCGATCAGGTCGGCGCCGAAGGCCGGGTCGATCAACGCGTCGCCGCGGGCCTTGGCGGTCTCGGACTGGAGCACGTCGGCCAGGCGCTCGGTGTTGTCGATCAGCCAGTCCTGGAAGGCCAGCAGCCACTTCTTGCGGCCGTCCGGGCCGAGCGACTCCCAGCCGGGCTGGTGCCTGCGCAGCTCGGCGACGACCGCGGCGACCTCCTCGGAGGTCTGCACCGGCACCGAGCCGACGACCTCGCCGGTGCCGGGATTGCGCACCTCGACGACCCGTGGGACGGCGGCCTGCTCGGTGACCGCCTGTTCGGTGACCGCCTGTTCCGTGACGGCCTCGTCGGCGGCCTTGCCCGCGGCGGCCTTCTTCGGGGCCTGCTTCTTCGCGGGGGTCTTCCTGCTGTCGGCCTGCTCGGTCGCGACCTGCTCGATCGCGGACTCGGTGTTGGTCACTGCTGTTCTCCCACTACGTCGTGCGGCGACATCGTCCGTGTGCCGACCTGTGAGTCAGCTCACTGACCTATGATCGTTGCACAATACAAGGGGAGATTCTTGGCCCATTTTGTCAATCGGATCGGGTCGATTTGTGATCGTGAGCCAAAAATCGGAGTCGCACCGGCCACCGGGCCCGGAGCCGGGTCGCACCGACCCGGTGGTGGTGGCCTGGCTGGCCGACTACGTCTCCGACACCATGCGTTCGGACACCCTCGAGCTGGTGGTCGCGCGGCTCGACAGCGCGATCGTGGCCAGGGTGCCCGAACTGGCCGACCGCGACATGAGCCGCGACCTGGCCGCGAGCACCCGCGCCCACGCGCGCACCCTGCTGAGCAACCTCACCAGTGACAGCTTCGAGTTCAGCCTGCCGCCGGAGGCGCACGCCTTCGCCCGCACCATCGCCCGCCGCGGCCTCGACCTGAGGGTGCTGCTGCGCACCTATCACGCGGGCATGGAGGCGGTGCTCGAGTACATGAACGAGGCGGTGGAACAGCGCACCGTGCCGCCGCGGATCGAGCGCGCGGTCATGCTGCGGATGTTCGACCGCACCACCAAGTGGATCAGCATGTCGGTGGAACTGCTCACCGACACCTACGTCGAGGAGCGCGAGCGGGTGCTGCGCGCCGCGCTCAACCGCCGCACCGAGACCGTGCGGGCGCTGCTGGCGGGGGAGGAACTCGACACCGACCAGGCCGCGCTCCGCCTCGGCTACCGACTCACCGGCCACCATCTGGCCTTCGTGCTGTGGACCGACCAGAGCGAGCCCGGCGGCGACGCGGAGGTCACCGACCTGCTCGACCGGGTCGCCGCGCGGGTGACCGCCGACCTCGGCGGGGCCGGGCTGCTCACCGTCTCCTCCGGGGCCAGCGGGATGTGGGCGTGGGCGGGCATCGACGATCAGGCCCACGCCGCCGAACTGGCCGCGCCTGGCCGCATCGAGCAGTTGCTCGCCGGCTCGATCGACGAACCGGTGCGGGTCGCCTTCGGCGTGCCCGGCGCGCGGATCGCCGGTTTCCGCACCGGTCACCGCGAGGCCATGGCGGCACGACAGGTGGCCGAGCGCGGCGACGGCGTGCGGCGGGTGGTGGCCTACCGGGACGTGGAGATCGCCTACCTGGCCGGCGTCGACGCCGAGGCCATGCGCGGGCTGATCGAGCGGGAGCTGCGCGGCCTGGCCGGGCCGGACGCCGCCTCGGCGCGGCTGCGGCGCACTCTGCACACCTACCTGACCCAGCAGCGCAGCCCGGAGGCGACCGCGCGGGCGCTCGGCGTGCACAAGAACACGGTCCGCTACCGCCTGCAACGCATCGAGGAGCTGCTCGGTCACCCCGTCGAGCAGCGTGGGCTGGCACTGGAAGTCGCGCTCACCTGCCTGGACGCCTACGACGGCAGGCCGGGGGAACGGTAGGAGATCGCGCCACCGTGGCCGGACAGGCCGGTGCTGTCCGCCGGGGTCGGTGGGCGGCCTTCAGCCTGCGAATCGGTCTACCTGGTTCAGTCTGCGACGCCTTCCCCGACCCGCGCCCGGCGCGCGGGCGGTTCGACGCCGTCCGCGCTCGGGTGGCTCGGGAGCTCGGCCAGCAGCGTCGTCGTCGCGGCCGCGATGGCCGCGACGGCCTTGTCCACCGCTGCCTTGGTGGTGGTGGACAGGCCGGACACACCACCGACCTTGCGCACGTACTGCAGTGCGGAAGCATAGATTTCCTGCTCGGTAGCGGCGGGCTCCAGACCTCGCAGGCGGGTGATGTCACTACACATGGGCTGCACATTAGCTCGCCGAAAGCCGTAGTGGGACCGCAAGAATACGCACGACCACAAATAGGGGGCGATTCCGTCGAGAATTCCTCTCCGGGCCGATAACGACGCAGCCGCACCGGTGCATGGTGAACAATCGGGGGCATGCCAGCCCGCGGTATACCCACATTGACGACCTTCCCGTACGAAGAGCTCGACAAGCGCGAGGAGGACCACTGGTCTGGCGCGGCCATTTCCGACGACGAGCTGCGCGCGCTGGCCCTCGGTGGCTACTACTCCACCCGCTGGGACGCCTTCCACGACGCGCTGCTGCTCGGCCCCGAACGCGACCATCCGCTCGGCGACCGGCGCGAACTGGCCATCGACACCCTGACCGGTGCGTGGGGCATCACCGACGGCACCGAGGCGCAGGCGTCGATGGAGCAGTTGCTCGACGGCATGCACGCCCCGCTCTACGCCCTGGTGCACCCGCTGGTGATGGCCTCGGTCAACGCCAGCGAACGCGACCGCTTCGGCGAGCGCGCCGACCGCCACCGCGCCTTCCTGCGCCAGATCGCCTCCTTCCGCGGCATGGAGAACCCGGAGTCGCTAGTCCGCGACTACGACATCTGGGCCCAGGCCATCAAGATCGGTTTCACCGAGCACCTGGCCCGCCCGTTGCCCGCCGACATCCACGCCTGGGATCTGGCCAGGGTGGTCGCGGTGGCGCGGATGGCCTTCACCGCCGGCTACATCGAGGCCGACGTGGCCTGGGGTTATCTCATGCGCGCGCTGCCGCTGGCCCAGCGCAAGTACCGCAACTGGCGGCAGTTCGGCGACGCCTATCTGACCGGCTGGACCTACTGGCAGGCCTGCGAGGATCTGGCCGAACTCAAGAACGGCGGCGTGGACCGGCGGCTGGAGCTGCTGCGGCTGTGGCTGCGCCCGACCAGTCCGTGGCGGCGCATCGAACTCAACGCCCCCAAGGCCGAGACCGACCCCTTCGAGCAGGCCGATGCCTTCGAGCGACCGGACGCCTTCGAGCGGCCGTTCGATGGGCCGGAGCGGTTCGACGGGATCGACTCCGATGGCCGGGCGGACGGCGACGACCCCGGCGCGGCGGCGCTGTGACGACTGTGTTGTGAGGACGACTGGGCTGTGACGAACGTTCCGGGACGACCGGGCCGGGACAGTCGTGACGTGACGACCGGGTCGTGACAGTCGTGACGTGACGATCACGTCGTGACAGTCGGGCAGTGACAACCGGGCAGTGACAACCGGGCCCTGAAACGCCCGGCGCCGGGCGGTCCCCACGGGGGATCGCCCGGCGCCGGCCGGTCGGGGCGCGGTCGAGCGGGGGCGTCAGCTCGCGTCGGGCAGCGAGCGCAGGATGCCGCGCCCGTAACGCTGGAACTGCACGTCGTCGACCATGCCGAGCGAATGCCGCTCGACCAGCAGCTCCCACTCCGCGTACAGCTGGGCCACGCCGGGGTCGGGCGGGCCGACCGCACCGTCGACGGCCAACCGGCGCACCGCGAAGCCGACCGCCAGCGCGACCCGCTCCATGTCGGCGCGGTCGGCGCCGGTGAAGCGCAACGTCAGGTGACCGTCGTTGATCTCGAGGCCGGTCTCCCCGCGCGCGGCGCCGATCTCGCCGGGCACTCCGGCGGGCGTCTCGGTGGAGTGCGCGTAGAGCACCGCGGCGACCGGGAACTCGTGCGCCCACGCGGTCTCGGGGTCGAGCGAGATGAAGAGCACCCGGGCGGTGGTGGCGGCCAGCAGTCCGGGACCCGAGGCCGGGCGCGCGGTGGCCACCGCCGTCTCCAGCACGTACTCGTCGGGCTGCACGAGATGGTGCAGCGCGGCCACGCCCGCCGCCACGCCGGGGCGCGGGGTCATCCGCGACACCGCGCGGTCGACATCGCCCCTGGTCGGCCCGTCCTCGCCCCACACCTGCGGCGGCGGCTCCAGGGCGGGCGCGGCGATGTCGACGCGCTGGGCGTCGAGGATCTGGTCGTTGATGCGCTCGACGATGCGGCTGGCCGCGGGCACGTCGTGCTCGGCGATGATGACCGGCAGCGGCGTGCGGTCGGCGGGCACTCCGGTCAGGACCGGGGCGGGATGACGTAGGTAGATCTCGATGACGACGGTGTCGTCGGCCCGTCTGCTCAGCCGGACCTTCAGCAGTTCCTCCACGGCGACGTCGAGGACGCGTTCGCCTTCGGCGTCGTCCTCGCCGCCGGGGCGGAGTACGACGACCCGGCCGTGCCCGTGTCGCATGATCGCGGTGGGTGTTCGTAGCTCGACTATGTCCATACCCCCTGCGCTCCGTCTGTGTGTCGTCGCTCACGATAGGCCGAACATGACGTACTCGGGTCCACTCGGGCCAAACCGGAGCGGAGAATCGGGAACCGTGGCCGCCGTTCGGACGTTTACCTGTCGAACTGCACCGATTGCCGAACGGCGCGATGTAACGGGTCGACCGTACGCGGTAACCTGGCATGTCCGCATCCGATTCCCCCAGCGGACGGAACCCGGGTGCGCAACGCCACACGCTGTGCCTGATATCGGTGCCCGATCACTCGGCAGAACCCGGAGAAACCGGAAAGGACTGGCCGCCCGGCCTACGCTCTATGAACCGCAAGACAGTGTTTCGCACCCTGGCCATAGTCTCCGGCATCCTGCTGGTGATCTATGCGTTCAGCTACTTCGGAGACGACACGCGCGGCTGGCAGGGCGTAGACACCTCGGTGGCGCTGAGTCAGCTGCAGGACAAGGACAACGTCGAGAGCGTCCAGATCGACGACCGCGAGCAGCAGCTGCGGATCGATCTGAAGAACGGCAACGACGCCACCAAGGGCTCGGACAAGATCATCGCCAAGTATCCGGGCGGCAGCGAGACCTCGTCGAAGATCTTCGACGCCGTCCAGGAGTCCGGGGCCCCGTACAACACGGTGGTCAAGCAGGACAGCTGGCTGGCCCAGATCCTGCTGTTCGTGCTGCCGATGGTGATCCTGCTCGGCCTGTTCATCTTCGTCATGGCCCGCATGCAGGGCGGCGGCCGCGGCGGCATGATGGGCTTCGGCAAGTCCAAGGCCAAGCAGTTGTCCAAGGACATGCCCAAGACCACCTTCGCCGACGTGGCAGGCGCCGACGAGGCGGTCGAGGAGCTCTACGAGATCAAGGACTTCCTGCAGAACCCGGTGCGCTACCAGGCGCTCGGCGCGAAGATCCCCAAGGGCGTGCTGCTCTACGGCCCGCCCGGCACCGGCAAGACCCTGCTGGCGCGCGCGGTCGCGGGCGAGGCGGGCGTGCCCTTCTTCACCATCTCCGGTTCGGACTTCGTCGAGATGTTCGTCGGCGTCGGCGCCTCCCGGGTGCGCGATCTGTTCGAGCAGGCCAAGCAGAACAGCCCCTGCATCATCTTCGTCGACGAGATCGACGCGGTCGGCCGTCAGCGCGGCGCGGGCCTCGGCGGCGGTCACGACGAGCGCGAGCAGACCCTCAACCAGCTGCTCGTCGAGATGGACGGCTTCGGCGACCGCACCGGCATCATTCTGATCGCCGCCACCAACCGCCCCGACATCCTCGACCCCGCGCTGCTGCGCCCCGGCCGCTTCGACCGGCAGATCCCGGTCGGCAATCCCGACCTGGCCGGCCGCCGGGCCATCCTGCGGGTGCACTCGCAGGGCAAGCCGATCTCCCCCGAGGCCGATCTGGAGGGCCTGGCCAAGCGCACCGTCGGCATGTCCGGCGCCGACCTGGCCAACGTCATCAACGAGGCCGCGCTGCTCACCGCGCGCGAGAACGGCTCGGTCATCACCGGCGAGGCGCTCGAGGAGTCGGTCGACCGCGTCATCGGCGGCCCGCGCCGCAAGAGCCGCATCATCAGCGAGCACGAGAAGAAGATCACCGCCTACCACGAGGGCGGTCACACCCTGGCGGCCTGGGCGATGCCCGACATCGAGCCGGTCTACAAGGTGACCATCCTGGCGCGCGGGCGCACCGGCGGTCACGCCATGACCGTGCCCGAGGACGACAAGGGGCTGATGACCCGCTCGGAGATGATCGCCCGGCTGGTCATGGCCATGGGCGGCCGCGCCGCCGAGGAGCTGGTCTTCCACGAGCCCACCACCGGCGCGTCCTCCGACATCGACCAGGCCACCAAGATCGCCCGCGCGATGGTCACCGAGTACGGCATGAGCGCGCGTCTCGGCGCGGTCCGCTACGGCCAGGAACAGGGCGACCCGTTCCTCGGCCGCTCGATGGGCGTCGCCTCGGACTACTCGCACGAGGTCGCCCGCGAGATCGACGAGGAGGTGCGCAACCTGATCGAGGCCGCGCACACCGAGGCCTGGTCGATCCTCAACGAGTACCGCGATGTGCTCGATGATCTGGCCGGCGCGCTGCTCGAGCGCGAGACGCTGCACCGCAAGGATCTCGAGCAGATCCTCGCGAGCGTCACCAAGCGTCCGCGGATCACCGCCTTCAACGACTTCGGCGAGCGCGTCCCCTCCGACAAGCCGCCGATCAAGACCCCGGGCGAGCTGGCCGCCGAGCGCGGCGAGCCGTGGCCGCCGGAGCAGCCGGACGACAACGAGCCGGTGCGGGTCGGCAAGCACCTGGAGCCGGTGCCGGCCAACGGTCACGCGGCCACCCCGCAGCCCGCGGGCGCCGCGCCGGGCGGTTACCAAGGACAGGGCGCCTACCAGCCCCAGGGCGGCTACCAGAGCCAGGGCGGGTACCAGGCGCAGCCGCAGTACGCCCAGCCCCAGCCGGGCGGCTACACCCCGCCCGCGGGCGGCTACCCGCGCCCCGGTGCTCCCACCCAGGGCTCACGGCCGGACTACGGCGCCCCCGCGGGCTGGTCGGCGCCCGGCTGGCCGCCGCGCGAGGAGCCCGCGCCGCCCGCGGGCGCGCCGGGCCACGGCGGGTGGACGCAGCCGCAGCCACCCACCCAGGGCTTCCAGCCGTGGGGCGAGCAGGCCGAGGAGGGCGCGGGCAGCGAGGGTTCCGGGTCCGAGGCCCCCGGCCGGCCAGGACAGGGCGGGCCGGGATCGGACGACGACCGCCACGACTGGGACGGGCCGAACGGCCGCAACCGTCCCGCCGACTAGGCTCGACCCTCGCCGGGCGAAGGATCGCCGGCGCGGATTTGGAGGTGTCCTCGATTGTCGGCCAACCATGACACAGCGCTCGATGCCGTGACCGGTGTGGACTTCGACGCCGCGAACGGCGCGTTCGATCCTGAGCTGCGCGCCGAGGCGACCGGTCGCGTGTTCGACCAGTCGCGCGCCGAAGCGGCGATCCGCGAGCTGCTGATCGCCGTCGGCGAGGACCCGGACCGCCCGGGTCTGGTCGACACCCCGGCGCGCGTCGCCCGCGCCTACCGGGAGATGTTCGCCGGGCTCTACACCGAGCCCGACCGGGTGCTCGACACCACCTTCGACGAGGGGCACCAGGAGCTGGTGCTGGTCCGCGACATCCCCATGTACTCGACCTGCGAGCACCACTTGGTGTCCTTCCACGGCGTCGCGCACGTCGGCTACATCCCCGGCCCGGCCGGACGGGTCACCGGCCTGTCCAAGCTGGCCAGGGTGGTCGACCTCTACGCCAAGCGCCCGCAGGTGCAGGAGCGGCTGACCAGCCAGATCGCCGACGCCGTCATGCGCAAGCTGGAACCGCGCGGCGCGATCGTTGTGGTCGAGGCCGAGCATCTGTGCATGGCGATGCGCGGCATCCGCAAGCCGGGCGCGAGCACCACCACCTCGGCGGTGCGCGGGCTGTTGCAGACCAACGCCGCCTCGCGGGCCGAGGCGCTCGATCTCATCCTGCGCAAGTGAGCTCCGTCCCGATCTGCGCGCGCGGGGGCCGCAGCTGCGTGGTGATGGGCGTGGTCAACGTGACCGGCGACTCCTTCTCCGACGGCGGGCGGTATCTGGACCCGGATCGGGCCATCGCGCACGGCATCGAGCTCTACGAGGCGGGCGCCGACATCATCGACGTCGGCGGCGAGTCCACCCGGCCCGGCGCCGACCGCGTCGACCCGGAGACCGAGGCGGCCAGGGTCACCCCGGTGATCAGCGGCCTGGTCGCCGCGGGCGTGCCGACCAGCGTGGACACCATGCGGGCCACGGTCGCCGAGGCCGCGTTGGCGGCCGGTGTCGCGGTGGTCAACGACGTCTCCGGCGGCCGCGCCGATCCCGCCATGGTGAAGGTGGTCGCCGAGGCGGGCGTGCCGTGGATTCTCATGCACTGGCGGGCGGCGGCCGACTACCGGCACACCGGCCCCGCAGAGCACTACGACGACGTGGTCGCCGAGGTGCGCGCCGAACTCGACACCCAGGTCGAACTCGCCGTCCGCGCCGGCGTCGATCCCGGCAGGCTGATCCTCGACCCCGGCCTCGGCTTCGCCAAGAACGCCGAGCACAACTGGGCGCTGCTGGCCGCGCTGCCGCGGTTCGTCGCCGCCGGGCTGCCGGTGCTGATCGGGGCCTCGCGCAAGCGCTTCCTCGGCACCCTGCTCGCCGACGACAGCGGCCCACGCCCGCCGGACGGCCGCGAGGTGGCCACCGCGACGGTGTCCGCGCTGGCCGCCGAGCACGGCGCCTGGGGCGTGCGGGTCCACGACGTGCGCTCCTCGTTGGACGCCATCGCCGTGGTAGACGCCTGGCGGCGCGCCGGCGCGCCGAGGACCGACCACGCCGGACAGCCCGGAGGTGCCCTCCGATGACCGAACCGACCACCCGGGCCGCCGAGCCGCGCCAGGCCGGACTCGACCGCATCGAACTGCGCGGGCTGCGCGTGTTCGGCAGGCACGGAGTGTTCGAGCACGAGCGCCGCGACGGCCAGGAGTTCGTGATCGACCTGACCGTCTGGGTCGATTTCACCGTGGCCGCCGCCTCCGACGACCTCGCCGCCACCGTCGACTACGGCGCGCTGGCCGAGCGGGCGGTGCGCATCGTGGCCGGCCCGCCGCGCAACCTGATCGAGACGGTGGTCTCCGAGATCGCCGACGACGTCATGACCGATCCGCGCATCCAGCGCGCGGAGGTGGTGGTGCACAAGCCGTCCGCGCCCATCCCGCACACCTTCTCCGACGTCCGGGTGGTCACCACCCGCACCAGGCAGGAGGCCGGGTGAGCCGCGCGGTGCTGTCCATCGGCTCCAACCTCGGCGATCGCCTGGCGCATCTGCGCGGCGTGGTCGAGGAGTTCGCCGACTGCCTGGTCGCGGTCTCCCCGGTGTACGCCACCGCGCCATGGGGCGGGGTGGAGCAGGACGACTTCCTCAACGCGGTGCTGGTGGTCGACGACGACGCCCGCGAGCCCGGTGACTGGCTGGCCGCCGGGCAGCGCCTCGAGCAGGCCGCGCACCGGGTGCGCGAGATCCGCTGGGGCGCGCGCACGCTCGATGTCGACGTGGTGTGGTGCGCGCGCGGCGGCGAGCCGGTGGTCAGTGACGACCCGGTGCTCACGCTGCCGCATCCGCGCGCCCACGAACGCGCCTTCGTCCTCGTGCCCTGGCTGGCCGTGGAACCGGACGCCACGCTCGCGGTGGCGGGCGAGCCGCGTTCGGTACGTGAGTGGCTGGCCGACCTGGACGCTGGGGAGCGGGCGGGCGTGCGGCGCACCGAGCTGACGCTGAGTCGCACCGAGCTGACGCTGAGTACCGACGCGCACGCGGGGGAGGGGAGCCGGGAGTGCAATTGAAGCCGACCAAGGCGTGGGACCTGCTGGCCACGGTCGTGATCGCGGCGCTGCTGGCCTGGGGCGCCACCAGGTTCGCCTACGGCAGCCTGCCGCCGATCTCGGTGTTCGCGGGCGCGTCGCTGTATCCGGTGGCGGTGATCGAGGTGGCGCTCGGTTTCGTCATCCGGGCCAGGGTGCGCGACGAGGAGGTCGGCACCGGGCGCAAGCTGCATCCGATCACCGCCGCCCGCGCGGTCGCGCTGGCCAAGGCCTCGGTGCAGGTGGGCGCGATCGTGGCCGGCATCTGGCTCGGTTTCCTGTTCTGGGTGTTCCCGCAGCGTGGCGAGCTGACCGCGGCCGCGGCGGACGCGCCGGGCGCGGTGGTGGGCTTCTTCGCCGGGGTCGCGCTGGTGGCCGCGGCGCTGTGGCTCGAGTACTGCTGCCGGGCGCCGGACGATCCGACCGACGACGCGGCAACCACCTAGCATTCCTTCCGGCCGGTATCACCACGGTTCGTCGTGGGCGTGGAAGACGGCGCAGGCTACCCTGGCGGGCATGGTTGGACCGTCCCGGAGCAGCGCTTCCCGTATCGGACGGGATCAGGCCGGGCGCTATCTGATGGGCGCGCTCGTCTTCTCCGGTCTGATCGCCAGCGTGTTCCTGATCTTCAGCGAGAATCTGCAGTGGATTCGCGTCGGCATGGTCGCCGCGCTGTGGGCAGCGGCGATCGGCGCGATGGTCGCCACCAAGTACCGCAAGGACGCCGCCGTAGACCAGGCCAAGGTGCGTGACCTGCAGAAGGTCTACGAACTCCAGCTCGACCGCGAGATCTCCGCGCGCCGGGAATACGAGATGGGCGTCGAGGCAAGGGTGCGTGCCGAGGTCGGCGCCGAGGCCGCGGAGCTGGCCGCCCTGCGCGCCGAGCTCGCGGTGCTGCGCCAGAGCCTGGAACGCCTCTTCGACGGCGACCTGCCGGTGGACCGGCCCGCCCTGCGCGCCGAAGCCGTCCGGGTGCGGGAGCTGACCGATGGCGGGGCCGGTTCCGAGGCCGACGCCAACGGTAGCTCCGCGGATGCCCGCGCCGGGTCCGCGACCCCGGTCTTCGACCCCGCGCATCCGCATCCGCCCGCCTTCGCCGGCCCCGACGACGAGCCGGTCACCGCCGAGACCGCCATCGTCCCCGCCGACTACGAGCCCGCCGCCGACATCGGGCTCGGCTCCGGCAGCTGGCCGCACGCCTTCCACGCCGTCGGCGATGCGGGCGCCTGGGCCGACGTCTTCGCCGAAGCCGACACCCCGGCGGAACCGGAGACCGGCACCGCACGGCCCGGCACCGCAGAGGCGGATATCGGCCGGAGTGCCGCCGCGACACCCGCGGCCTCGTCGCAGGTGTCCGCCTCCGGGCCCGGCGTGCCGCTCGGCGCCGCCTCCGGCCGTCGCCACCGCGAGGACGCGGGCGAGTCCGCGGGCGAGCGCAAACTCACCGTCGCCGAGATCATGGCGAATCTGGCCGCCGAGCGGCAGCGGAGCAGCTGAGCGCGGCACCGGCTCCGGCCGGTGAGCGATAAATCACGCGCCGACCCCGTAGCTGTGGCAAACGGCGGGCGGATATCCTCGTCACGAAACGTCCGGTACCCGCACGGCGGGACTGGAACGACATCGAGAGGACAACGTTGACCTCGGAACCGACTTCCGACAGCGC
>Ga0079224_100009817_pt1 | contig 13099 bp, 10 predicted proteins | sample Stecom2015_FD_80414 | JGI IMG/M metagenome (GOLD analysis project Ga0079224, IMG submission 80414) | Agricultural soil microbial communities from Utah to study Nitrogen management - Steer compost 2015 | ecosystem: Environmental > Terrestrial > Soil > Agricultural land | place: USA: Utah... | reverse complement strand
GAATATAATTATAAAGTAGGTAATAAATGGGAGGTTAGAGGCACTAAATCTGGTTTTAACCTAAGGTCCTTTATGGATAACCCATTTGCTGCCAACGGTTTAAGGTATTCATTTGGGGTAATAGATGAGGTTGGTTTCATGGGAAATATTGAAGAGGTACTAGGACAATTAGAGGAATGTACCACAGTAGATGGTGAGAAATACGGATCTGTTTGGATGTGTGGTACCGGAGGGGACTTTAAAGATGGAGGTGCTACTCATAATGTACGTAAGGTATTTGAAGATCCTAAAGCATATAACTGTTTAGAATTTGATGATATATTTGAGAATTCTGGTAAAAAGATAGGATTCTTTGTACCAGCATGGATGGCACTAGATGAGTTTAGAGATGAACTTGGTAATGTAAATAAAGAACTTGCCCTTAGAAAACTTAATAGAGAAAGGGAAGAAAAGAAAAAAGCTAAAACTAAACAAGCTTATTATAACTTACTTCCTGCTAAACCATTGTCATGGACTGAAGCATTTTTAAGTACTTCAAAACAAAGGTTTCCTGCAAATCTTATTGAGGAACAGATTAAAATATTAACTGAGCCAGAATTAAAAAAACATGAAGTTGGAAAACTAATGTTTAATGCTGAAGGTAAATTAGAATTTATACATGATTTTAATTTAGAACCTTACAGAGAATATCCTGTAAAAGAATTTTTACCAGGAGCCATAGAAATATTTGAAAGACCTCAAGATGGAGATGATGCTCCATTAATACCTTTTAGGTATATTATTGGAGTGGATCCATATAAATATGATACTTCTAAAGAAATACAATCTATAGGTAGTGCGATAGTATTTGATAGATTAACTAGAAGAATTGTTGCAGAGTATTCAGGAAGACCTGATACTACTAATATTTTCTATGAAACTTGCAGGAAATTATGTATGTTTTATAATGCTACATTAATGTATGAAAGTAACTTTACTAATATGTATCATTACTTTGAGGAAAAAAGAAGTTTACATTATTTAGCAGACACTCCTTTAACTTTAAGAGATAGAAATACATGGAAAGCAAATACTAATACCTCTAAAGGTATTATAGCAACAGCTCCTATTAATGAAAGGGGGTTAGAATTCATTGAGAATTATTTAATGGAACCTCTTTCAGAGAATTCTGATTTAACTAGAACTTCTACTATAAGATCTTTAGGGTTACTTAGAGAGCTTAGAGGATGGACTCCAAGTAACAATACTGACCGTGTTTCAGCATTCAGTATGGTTATGTGGTATGATGTTACTTTAGGTAATTTAAGTAATCAGGAAGAGATTAGAGAAAGAAATCAAAAGAAATTTGGTGATTACTTCAACCAATTTAGAAAAAATCCGTATAACAAATCTGAAATAGATAGATTGTTTGAAAAACACTTTTAAATTAATATATTTGTAACAAATGAGTTCTCCTAATAGTATTATAACCATACCTTCACAACTTGTATCTGATAATGTGAAGAAAACTAAATTATGGCAAGAAGGATGTATAAATTCCTTTGAAGCTCTTATTTTGTATGAAAATAGACAAGTAAGACAAACCTATTTAAATAAGCAGATCAATTATAACCTTAAAAGAGGAGTACTTGATACTAAAGATGTATTAAAACATTGTTTACCGGTAGGAATAGATCCAGATAGCTTTCCTGCTAAAATGGAACATAAAGGTATAGGTAACTCTAAAATAGATACCCTTATAGGGGAACATATAAGAAGAAAGTTTAGTTTTAGAGTGGTACGATCAGCATCAGATCAAAACGGATTAAAATTTATTGAGCAACAAAAAACTAATGAAATAATAAATAAATTAGCTCAAGTATTTCAAAGTACTGATGAGGAAGAAGTTGCTCAAGCTAAAATTCAAAAATTAATGGAGTATGTAAATTCTCCATTCTATGATTTAGCTGAAACTGGTTGTAATAAAATATTAAAATATACTTATAAAAAATATAGATTAAAAGAAGATTTTAACAGAGCATTTGAAGATGGTCTTATCTCAGGTGAACAGTGGATGTTTGCTGAAGATTTAAATGGTGAGTTTAATAACAGAAAAGGAGACCCTACTAAGATATTTGCTTTAATGGATGCATATGCTACTGATGAAAGTGGTGTTGAAGCATTGGTAGAAGTATCTTATCACATGCCATCTTCATTAATTGATATGTTCCATGATAAACTTACAGTAGATCAAGTAAAACAATTAGAGGAATTTAGAATTGGTGGTCAGGGAAATATGTTACCTACTTATCCTAATATAGGTAATATAGGTGAACTTTTAATTCCTTCAGACTCTTTAACTGCTGCTATAGGTAGAGATGTTGATGCGTATGAATCAGATGGATTATCTTATAGTGCTACATTTGATAGTAAGGGTAATATCAGATTATTAAGAGTTTATTGGAAATCAAAGAGAAAACTTAAAGTTGTTAAATATACTGATGAAACTGGTGTAGCTCAAACTAGATTTGAACCGATTCAATATAAAATCAGAAAAGATTTAGGAGAAGAATTAGAGAAAGAAATTGTTATAGATGAATGGTGGAGAGGTTATAAAATAGGAGTTGATATTATTATTGGAGCTGAACCTATTCCATATCTATCAACTTCATTAGAAGATATATGTAAACAACAACCTCCATTTACTCTTCAACTATATAATACTAATAGTTCTAGAGCACAATCATTAATGGATATTTTAAAACCTTATGATTATTTATATAATATAGCAGATTATAAAAGACAACATCTTATCAATCTATTAATGCCAGAAGTATTACAATTCCCTACTTCTATGATTCCTGATGGATTAACCATTCATGAATTTATTAATATGATTGTGTTAACTGGTACACTTCCATTGGATCCAGCTGCTGAAATAGTGACAGGTAAAGGAACTATATCTGCCGGTCAAATGAACACAGTAATTGGTAATAGATTACAGTCAAATCAAGGAGGTGCATTAAAAATGGTAACTGAAGTAATGGCTGATATTAGAAATACAATGAGTATTGTATCAGGTGTTACAGATCAGAGACAGGGTGCTATTAACCAGAATGAATTAGTAGGTAATGTTGAAAGAGCAATTACTACTTCATCTAATAATACTGAGAAATGGTTTGCATTAAATGATTCTTTTAAAGAAAGACATTTACAAAAATGTCTGAATATTCAGTTAAATATTCTTAGAAAAAATCCTAAGAAACTAGCTTTAATCACAGATGATTTTACAACTATGTTACTTACGGATGAAGAAATGCAAGCTATAGATACAGGATCATTTGATGTTATGGTATCAAATAGTAATGAAGATAATGTATTGATGGCTAATATAGATAAATTATTCCAAATGGCTTTACAGTCAGGAAAAGCTAATATATCTCAATTAGTTACATTCTATAAAGCTGATAGTATCTCAGAAGGAGCTAGAATGTTAAAACAATCTGAAGAAGAAGCTGCAAGAAAGGCTGAAGAACTACAAAAGCAACAACAACAAATGCAAGCTCAACAAGCTCAGATGCTAGCTCAAATTGAAGAGCAAAAACTTCAATTAGAATATGAGAAATTAAATCTTGAAAGATATAAAATAGATACTGAAGCTCAGACTAAATTACAAGTAGCTGCAATATCTGCTTACAGATATACTGAAAATCTTGATCAAGATAATGATGGTATTCCAGATCCATTAGAGATGGAAAGAATCTATCAAAAAGAAAGAGAGAATGCTGTTAAAGATGCTCAGAAGAAATATGAATTATCTGTAAAAACACAGTTAGAAAGAGAGAAGTTAAATATTCAAAAGTCTCTGAAAGAAAAAGAAATTAAGATGGCTTATGATAATATGAAAAATGATAAAGAAATAGCATTAATAAATGCTAGAAATAGAGCTAATAAATCTAAATAATTATGGAAAATAAATTAAAAATACCTACAAAATTTCAAGTAGGATCTTCTGATTACAAAGTAAAGATAAAACATGTAATTTATAGTTCTGAGTCAGGTCAAGAAATATATGGTTACCAAGATCCTCTTAATGAGGAAATTGCATTAGCTTTAACTTATAATTCAAATACACTTAACCATAAAGAAGTGTTTAGAACATTTTATCATGAACTTGTACATGCTATTTTAAGAGAAATGGGAGAAGAAGATTTAAATGATAATGAGAGATTCGTAGAAGGATTTTCTAGATTACTAGTACAATATGAACTTAGTAAGAAATTCACAAAATAATTATATATTTGTATAAAATTAAAATATTATGTTTGAAGAACTATTTAATAACGTAAACTTAGAAGAATCTAAGTTATTCACTCCAGAAGAATTGGAGAAACATTTAACTACTGAACAAACTTATGAAAAAGATGATGTAAAAGGAGATGAAAAAGATGATGCAGGAAAAGATCAGACAAATAATCCAAATGATATGCTTTCTCCTAAAGAATTGGAAGAAGCAGGACTTTTATCCAAGGATCAAGAACCCGGATCAGACTCTTCATCATCAGAATCATCTTCAAAAGTAAGTGGTAAATACTTGGCTTTATTGGACGCTCTTATTGAAAAAAGAGGTGTTAATAAAGAAGAATTATTTGAAAAGATTGGTGTAACTGATGAGGATCTTAAAGATGATCCTGAAGCAGTTTTAGATCTTTTAGATAAGATTTATTATAAAGATGCTCAGGAAATTGCTGATGAATATATTAATAATAACTTGAATGATTATCAAAAGAAATTTGTAGAGTTAGTAGAAGAAGGAGTATCTGAATCAGTTGCTGCATCCATTATTAAAGATTACAAAGCTATTGATGGAATAGATGAAGATAAAATTAGAGAATCTGAAGATGGTTCTGTAGCTAAAGCAATCTATAAGATGTATTTAAAAGAAACTACTAAATTCTCTGATGCTAAAATTGATTCAGAAATTGAAAAGAAATTTGAATTAGGATTATTAGAAGATGAAGCTGTAGATTGTTTAGATGAATTAAAAGAGATTGTTAAAAATAAAGAACAGCTTGAAATAGAAAAAGTTCGTAAAATGGAAGAATCTCAAAAACAAGAAACTCTTAAAAAGGTTGAGGAACTTAAAAAGTTATTAGAAGAAACTAATGAGGTAGCAGGGCTAAAATTAACTAAAGAGTTAAAAAATAAATGGAAAAAACAATATGAACCAGTTGAAGTTACTATAAATGGAGAAAAGAAAGTAGTTTCTCCTCTAGTGGCTACCCAAATGAAAAATCCAACTGAATTTGATGCTTTAATTAAGTTTTATAACGCTATTGGTTTATTCAATTATGATGGTAGAACAGGAAGATTTTCACCTGATTTCAAAGTTTTAAAATCTCTTGGTCAAAATGAAGCTATAAAAAATTTAGTAACTACTATTGAAAATGAGCAGAAAAAGACTATTAGTAAATCTAATAATATGAGATCTGATTCTGGTTCAAGTGGTAATAAAGATATTAAAGCTACAGCCCAAGATTTTGCTAAGATTTTAGGAATAAGTAAATAAAAAATAACTTTTTGTATATAATTTATGTATAAAATGTAACCTAAATAGAAATTAATCGTAAAAACCAGTAATTTAAAACAGAAACTAATTAAAACTAAATTAAAGAAAACATGCAAGAATTATTTCCACTTTTAGCTCGATATGGTGCAAAGACATTTAATGGTCCTTTGAAAGCATATCATTTCGGAGAATTGGGAATGCAAGCACCTCAAATTGAAAGTGAATTGTTTACCCGACTCTTTAAAAATCTACCATCAGATGATTATGTTAATTTGATGAATGAATTCCCTACCATTGAATTAGAGTATGAGGATTCTTTCTATCATTGGCGTATAGCAGGTAATAATAATAAGAATATTCCTCTATTAGATTGGGAAGATTCTTTAGGTGCTAAACCTACTTTAATCCCTGCAACTGCTCATTTCTTCATGTATTTTAATGAAGATTTCTTCAATCCTAACGATATTATCGTAGGTAATAATCCTGATGAATATTACATCCGAATTGTATCAAGAGAACAATTAGCAGCAGGAAACTGGAAGTATGAAGCTAAGTTAGTTACAGATGATCCTTTAAATAAATCTTTACCTGCAACTGAACTTACCATTGGATCACTTTGGTCTAAAGAAACTAACTTCCAACCAGGAAGCCGTTCAGATCGTGGTACTGAAGCTCACTTCACTACTTTTATTGAATTAAAAGCTCGTGCAGCTAAACAACGTATGCAATATACAGTAGATGGAGACGTAATTGCTAAGGGACAAAATAAACCATTGTTAATGGGATTCCCTGATCCAACTGATCCTAAGAACCCTAAAGCAATGAAAGGTGCATTCATTAACTTCTATGATGTAGTTGCTAGATACCAATTTAGAAAACAACAAGCTCGTGCTTTCTTGTTCTCTCAGAAAAACTATGATCAAAATGAAGTTTACTATGATTTTGATGGTAAGAATGGTACTACTATTCAAACCTTCAGTGGAATGTTTAAACAAATTGCTGCTACAAACATTCAGCCATATTCAACTATCAACTTAGATAAGATTGTTGATATGACAATTGAAATGGGATTAGCATATAAGCAAGATGATCAATACTATGTAGTACTTGAAACAGGTGCTTATGGTAAAAAAGACATTTCTCAATGGATTGAAGCTCGTAGTGCTCAATATACTCCAAACTGGGATGCAACCCGTGTTAAAGAAAATGGTGATATGGGAGGTGCAGGTCGTACATTGACTGGAGTATTCACTCAGTTCAAATCTTATAATGGTGTTAACATTGCTGTTAAACAACGTCCATTCTTTGATGATACTGAGCGTTACAAAGTTAAACATGCATCAGGATTAGGTCTAAACTCATCTCGTAACATTCTAGTACGTGACTGGGTTGGTGAAGCAGGTATCCATCGACTAAAAGTTAAAAACTTTGGTAATGGTATCTTTAGATATATCCCAGGTATGCGTGATCCATTCTCATGGGGTGGTGAAGAGTTAAGCAAAGGTGCTTTAGCAACTAACCCTGTAGATGGATATGAAGTACATGGTATGGATATGATTGGTTGTGTTGTAAAAGATCCAACTAAACTATTATATATGCCTTACCAAACTATCTAATAGTACTTATACTAACCTAAATAAGAAGAGTGGGAGAAATCTCACTCTTTTTTTGTTTTATATAAAAAATAATTATATTTGTATTATTAAATTAAAATTTTATGGCAAAAAAGAAAAATACACAAGAAACAACTGAACCAAGTTTAAATGAAACTGCTCAGTTTTTAAGTGGTATGTTAACTGAATCAGAACAAGTTTCTCCTAAACAAGAAATTATGGAAGCTATTCAGCAAAAAGCTACTGAATCTAAAGAAGAATCAAAAGCTACTGATCATGTAAATAAAATGAATAGCATTCTTGAAAAGGCTATTAAAACTGGTATTGAAGAAACTGACATTACTAAATACGAATTTAAAAATTTCTTACCTGTAAAGAAAATTCAAATTAAACGTATTACAGATAATGCAAATTTCTATGGTAAATCATTTGAAGGTGAATTACCTCCAGGGTATATGCCAGATATAGCTAAAAAATTAGAGTTACCTAGAAATAATTCTACAGGATCTTTTATACAAATTTTTGATACTGTAACTAAATATAGGACTCCTCAATTCCCTAAAGAACCTATGACTGAATTAGAGTTTTTTGCAAGGATGTTAGGAGTAACTCCTGAGATACTAAATCCTTTAAATTCAAGTTCTGATTTTTGGAAAGGTAGAAGAGCTTATGGAAGTTATGATGCATTACAACCTTACACAGCAGTAATTCAACCTTCTGGAAGAACATTAGATTTATCAGATATTAATGATGCTTTAGATTATAAAATTATTAAAGTATATGCTGATAATTATAGTATTAATGGAGGAATTTCTCCAAATTGGCACTCTAGAAAGTTGAAAAATTTTGTATTTGCATTAGTAGATGACACAGTTGAGACTGATGTAAAAGAAGAGAAAAGAAAAATTGAGATTCAAGCCATTACTATCTTTAATAATATTTGTGATAATAAAGAAGCTCTTATAGACTTTATTATCACTATGAGTCCTAATAATGTTCCTCCAGCAAATGCCGATTTAAAATGGTTAAGGAATAGAGTTTGGGATGTTGTTAAGGAAAATCCTAAACTTATTATTGCAACTGCTAATGACCCTGATAAAGAAGATAAATTATTAATTCACTATGCTTGTAAAGCTGGTGTAATTAAAAAGATGGGTCAGAAATATTATACTATGGCTGAGGAACCTCTTGGAACAGTAAATGATATTTTTGCTTTACTAAGAGATCCTGAGAAACATTTCCAAGTAAGAATGAAATGGGAAGCAGCTGTAGATGAATATAAAAAGTTAGCTAAATAAAACTAAAATTTCATAATTACGTAAAAGGGAGTTAGAAATAACTCCTTTTTTAATTTAAAATAAGTTTCAAATATGACTGCAAGTGAAATGCACGCAAATGTCTTAGTGACATATGAAAAAATTACTTCAAATCAAGCTCCAGGTATTACTGATAGAGATATGTCCATTATTTTATCTAATGCTCAACTTCATGTAATAAAGACTACAATATCTTCTATGTTAAATACTAAAAAGGAAGGGTTTGAAGAATCTGAAATTCGTATGCAAGGTTTATCAGCATTAATAGCTTCTGCAAATATTAATACTTTCACTACTGATGCTATGAGTTTACCTAATGGGGTATATGCTGAGTTACCAGCAGAATTTATGTACACTATTTTAGAAATGTGCAGAATCAATCAAGATAATTGTGCTACTGGACAACCAGATTTAGTACCTGTATTTGTAATGAATCATAATGATTATTATAATCAAATATTAAACCCTTTTAAAAAACCTTATTATAATGGTAAAGAAGGACTAGTATGGAGATTAACTGTTAATAGAACTATTACAGGATATGATAGTCAGGTTCCAATCTCAGTAGATCCTCAAACAGGTTATTCAACAGTTCCTAGAAGTCCTAAAAGACATGAATTGATTACAGCTCCTAATTTTTCAGTTGTAGATTATTATATAAGATATATAAGATTTCCTAGAGAAATTGTAACTGTATTAAATAGTGATGGTACTACTAATTTGCAAATAAATTGTGAGTTAGATGAATCTATTCATAAAGCTATTGTAGATGTTGCTGTAGATATGTTAAAAGAAGCTATGAGCCAACCTAATCAACAAATTTTACCATCAATGCAACAAATTGAGTAATAATACGTATATTGTAACTGTTAACTAAAAATATTAATTTAAAATACGAAAAGTATGAAAGCACAACCAAAAGGTATTAATTCCTATAAGTTTTTAGTAGGTAAAAATATCGCACGTTCAGCTGGAGCTACAGCAGGTACTGTAGCAAGTGATTTAGTTTTAGCAGAAGGTGAAGTAGTAGTAACTGATGAAGGTAATGTTATCCTTGATTCAACTACTGTATTAACTGCTGATAAAATCAAAATTATCATGGGTCGTGGAGCTGGTGTTCCTATGGTAGAATCTAAAGTTCTTACCCCAGCAGAATTATCAGGTTATAATATCAAACGATATGAACCTAAAGTAAATGAAGTAGCTTATGTTGGATTTAATGGTACAACTGGAGCAATTGATGTTAAGAATAATTTCTTATACATGGTTCCTGTATCATTTAATACATTAATGATGCAAGAAACATCTTCTTTGTATCAACCTATGTATTTCACATATGAATCAGATAGTACAGCTACTCAAGAGAAGATTGCAACTAATTTATATAAAAATGCACTTGCAATTAATTCTCGCTGGACCCGTCCTGTTCTTTTAATTGAACTTGTAAATAGTGGTGCTAGAACTGCACCGGGTTCTGCTGGTACACTTACCTTTACTAAAGGTAGTAATGTTGTAGTTGGATCTGCTGCTACAGCTATTGATGCTCCTGTTGCTATTGGTGATTATATTTCATCTGGAACAGCTTCTACAAGTCCAGTTTATAAAGTAGTAGGTATTCAAGGTAATAACTTGATTATTGATGTACCTTACCAAGGAGCTAGTACAGGTCCTATTGCTGCAACTGGTAACTTACTTATTGCAAATGCTTCTTTAGGAGATTTTGGAATTAAAGTTACAGGTGTAAATCAAGCATATGCTTTAGATTCTCGTGGTCCAAGTGTAATTAGTTTCCAAATTGGATGCTCTGATCCAGATACTCCAACAAGTATTGCAACTGGTCCATTCTTAGGATTTGGTACTTATGAATTAATGAGAGAGCAAGAAGCTTTATCATGGAGAGCACAAGGTTTAATGTTTAATTACACTGAATTCCCTCCAATGGCAGTTCCTACCAATTTAAATCCATCAGCTTTAGGATATTCAGTTGTCAGTTTAAATTGGAAGAACATCACTCATAGCACTCCTGATTACACTCATATCGGTACTATTGAAGTAGGCTGCGAGATTTCAGGTATAGGTGTTCCATCTACAATGAGTACTAACAACTATGGTGCTAATACATCATTAATTGATGTGATTGATGCATTTGCAACAACACATGGTTTTGCATCTCAAGCTGCTAATCGTTAATTTAGTAAATATAAAAATAAATGGAAAAAAGGGTTGCTTAAATGTAACCCTTTTTCTATTTTTGAGTATAATATAAAAAATTTATAAAATGCTATCACTCAAATTTAAAATATGCCCTGCTGAAGATTGTAAATCTTTTGAAATTATAGATATTACAGGTATCTATGATGCTGTAGATAATCCTGAAGGTTGGGGTGGTTCTAATATAGATCCTGCAAGTGTTACATCAGCTATTATAAGAGTATTTCCTCCAGGAGTTGATGAAAATGACCTTACTAATGGAATTGTAATAGATGTAACTTCTAGTCTAAATAGTGTAATTTTACCTTCATATATTCCAGGATATACTTTTAATGTAACTACATTTTCAAATCAAAATTTAAATAATAATTGTAATTTAGAAGATGGAGTATGGAATATAACTTATATAGTAAGTAATAATTCTTCAACATTTGAATCGCATGTGTAATATGTTCATATTTGTGCAGTACAATGTTGTGTAGATAAAATGTTAGAGAAAGCTATAGATTCTAGATTATGTGGTGCAAAATGTGATGACAATTCTATAAAACAAGCTTTAACTGCAAGAGCTTTATTAATACAAGCTGCAAAATATTCTACAGGATGTGCAGATTTTAAAACTGTACAAAAGATAATTAATAGTGCTAAAAAATTGTGTAACTTAGGAACTTCTTCTACATCTGGTGGATGTGGATGTGGTTGCTCTTAAATAATAAAATTATATGTGTTATAAATGTGGACATAATAGTTGTGGTGGATGTAACGGATTAACTGTTCCAATGGCTTCAGGTCCAGCTGGAGTTGGTATCAGTAATATCATTTTTAATAATGATGGGACTATGACTATCTTTTTATCTAATGGAAGTAGTTATACTAGTCCTAGTTTAATTGGTCCTCCAGGACAAGATGGCACAGATGGTCAAAATGGATTACCAGGAACTAATGGAATTGTTCTTTTAGAAGCAAAAGGACCTCAGCCTTCACTGTTTGTAAATATTGATTTTGATGTATGTGTGAATTTTTTAACAGTTCCTTTAAATACATTAAAGGTTGGAGATAAGTTAATAGTTACATTTTTAATGCAATTAGATAATATAACTCTTTATCCAGCAGGAGGAGTACTTTCCCCAGAAATTAGTATTTCTAGTTCAGTTACAGGAACTTTACCAACAGTAGGAGGGACTATTCCTCCAAATTTTGCATTCATAGGTCCTGTAGAAAATTTTAAAGATAAAGATTTTTTCAGATGTCAATATACCTTTACAAGACATTCTCAAGACCCTTTATCAAATTTAAATGCTATAAGTATAGAAGGAGTTTACATGGTAACTCCTGACACTGTAAATAGTGTTTCTCAATCTTATTTAAATCCTCCTAAATTAATACATAGGTATTCTAATACTTTTCCAAATATATTAGATAATACTTTTTATTTTACTATTAATGTAGGAACTTCTCATGCTTCATTAAGCACTGAATTAAAATATGCGAGTGTTGAATTAATTAAAAAATCTTAATATGTCTTTAATATATAATATACTATCAATAGATCTTAATAACTATTCTACAGGAGGAAACATTACTTTACCTATAAGTAGTAGTTATAACTATTTTAATTTTATTAATACTGTAAATCCTTCATCTAATATAAATATATTACCTGATACTACTCCTGTAGAAGGTACTTATTTGAAAATTGGATTTGAACAAGGGTTAGATTGGACTACGAATACATTGACTATATTTGGAAATGTTATTCCTAATAGCATAGCTAACTCTCCATTTGAAGTAGAATTAATGTATATAAATTCTACTTGGAAATTAAAGTTATTTGTTAATAATGAAAGTTATGGAGGTATTCCTGTTTGGAAATATGCAAGTAGTATAGCTGGTAAAAACTCTATAAGTAACATTCAATTGCAACCAGGACAATTACCTAATGAAAGACATTCTGAAGGAGGACATGATTTCTTTTTCGGACAAAATAATGAAAGTAGATCTTCTGGATGGAATGCATTTATTGGAGAAAATAACTCTGCTACTCTTGGGTCTAATTATGGATTTATTTTTGGAAAAAATAATTCCACTGGAGGAGGAAAATTTAAAGCTGTTTTTGGAGAAGATAATACAGCTGGAATAGGTGATTATTCTTTTACATTTGGTAAAAGAGCAGGTACTTTTCATCCAGCTTTTTCTTATAATAGTTTCAATAGTAACCCAGGAGATAGGTTAAATAGTCAAGTTGTGACTTTAGGAGCATACACAAATGACGATACTCCTACAGATCTTTATTCTTCTGGATCAGTTATAAATGTGGTTTCAGTAGATCCTGAAACTATTTTTCATTATGAAGCCGATATAACTGCCCTTCAATTAGACAGTGGATTAACAGAGGGTTCATGTAAAATATG
>Ga0079224_100009816_pt1 | contig 13100 bp, 10 predicted proteins | sample Stecom2015_FD_80414 | JGI IMG/M metagenome (GOLD analysis project Ga0079224, IMG submission 80414) | Agricultural soil microbial communities from Utah to study Nitrogen management - Steer compost 2015 | ecosystem: Environmental > Terrestrial > Soil > Agricultural land | place: USA: Utah... | reverse complement strand
GCCTCGTTGGCGGACCATCGCTCGGCGATCCGGCTTCAACGTGTAGACGCTCCGCCGCGGTGGACCATCCTATTCACGCAGGATGGACGACAGAAACCATGAGCGACGCCAGCACGAATGTGGCGACCCGGCCGGTGCGCGTACTGCACTTCGTAACCGGCGGTTTCTCCGGCGGCGCCACCCAGGTCGCCATATCGCTGGTGAAGGCGGCGTGCGCCGGCCAGCGCATCGCTCCCCTGCTGGTGCTCAGACGCAAGCGCCACACCGACGATGCACGCGTGGAGCGCTTGCGGCGCGAAAACGTACCGCTGCGCGTCACGCCCGGCTGGTCGCACGCCGCGACAGTATGGAGTCTCGTCGAAATATGCCGGGAGTTCCGCCCCGACATTCTCGTCGCGCACGGCTTCAGCGAACACCTGTGGGGACGCTATGCCGGCTTGCTTGCGGGCGTGCCGCATCTGGTGCACGTGGAGCACAACTCCCGCGAACGCTACACATGGTGGCGCCTCGCGCAGTCGCGCTGGCTGGCGCAGCGCACGGACCGAATCGTGGGCTGCTCGGAGGGCGTACGTCGCTGCCTGCTCGCGCAAGGCATGCCAAGCGATCGCACCATCGCGATCTCCAACGGCATCCAGCTGCATCCGTTCGATGCAGCGGAGCGACATCCCTACGTGGACCGCGTAGCGGGCATCGTGATGGTGGCGCGCCTCTCGAAGCAGAAAGATCACGCCACCCTCATCAAGGCGGTCGCGCTATTGCGGGAGCGCGGGTTGACGCCGCCGGTGCTGTTCGCCGGAGGCGGCAAGGCGCTGCACCGCCGGCCGCTGGAGAAGCTGTCGGCGCAACTCGGGCTGACGAAGCAAGTGCAATTCCTCGGCGTGTGCTCAAACGTGCCCGAGTTGCTGATGACCCACCAGCTGGCGGTGCTGAGCACGCACTATGAAGGCATGCCCCTGGCCCTGATCGAGGGCATGGCGGCGGGCTGTGCAGTCGTGGGGAGCGCGGTTCCAGGCGTGCAGGAAGTGATCGAGGACCGCGTCGATGGACGGTTGACGCCGGAAGCCGACCCGCTCGCTCTGGCCGACGCGCTGGAGTCGTTGCTGCGCAATCCGAGCGACGCCGCGAAGTTGGCGCACGCGGCTCGCCGCAAGGCTGTCGCGCAGTTCAGCCGCGAGCTCATGCATCGACGTTACGAGGAGTTGTTCCTGACGCTCACGAATGGCGAGCGCGACCGCGCATGAGCCACGCGCCCATGCCGCCAGCAGACACAACTGGTTCTCGTCGAATTCTGTTCGTGCCAGTGTCGGGATCCGGGGGCGCGGGCGAATACTACCGCGCGCTCGCGCTGGCGCGTGCAATGGCGGGCGCGTATCCGCAGACCCAGATCATGTTCGTGCTTGACCGGCATGCTCGCTATGCGGCCGAGGCGCCCTTCCCTGTGCACCTGCTGGACGATTCACCGACCCGGGACGCGCGATCGGTCGTGCGCTGCATTGAACGGTTCAAACCTCACCTGATCGTATTCGACAACGCCGGTCGCGTCTCGCAGCTGCGCGCAGCCCGGCGTATCGGTGCGCACACGGTGTATCTCAGCTCGCGCTGGAAGACGCGCTGGAAGGGTTTTCGTCTGCGACGCATGCGCTGGCTGGACCAGCACTGGATCATTGGCCCGGACTTTACCAATCCCCCGCTCAACCGTTGGGAACGGCTGAAACTCAAGCTCTATCCTCGCATGCGGGTCCGGCGCTTCGCGGTGCTGTCCGAACCGGCGTCATGTGCAAAGATCTTGGAGCGATTCGACGTACAACCAGACGGCTTCGTGCTCGTTTGTCCCGGCGGCGCCGGCCGGTTCAGCGACGCCCCGGATTCCTCCGGCATCTTCCTGGCCGCCGCGCAGCGCATCGCACAGCATGGTTCGCACAAGGTGTTGTTCGTGGGCGCTGCAGCGAACGTGACCGCGCAGGAAGGCGTGCAAGTGATTCCCTCGGTGCGCAACGCAGACCTCATGCTGCTTGCGCGCGCGGCGCGCGTGTGCGTGCTGAACGGCGGCAGTTTAGTGCTGCAAGCGATGGCCGAAGCGGCGGCGGCTGTCGCCGCCCCCATCGCCGGCGATCAGCAAGAGCGCATTACGCGGCTGGCGCAGCGCGGCGCCGTGATTCCGGCGGAGCTGGATTCTGAATCACTGGTGCAAAACACCATCATGCTGTTGCGAGACGACGCAGCACGAAGCGCATTACGTAGCCGGGCCACGGCCCTGGGAATACGCAACGCCGTCGAGGAAGCGACTGCGGCTCTTGCGGCGCTGCTCTGGCCAGAAAGCCGGGCGACGGAAGCGCGTAAGGCCGATGAATGACGGATCGCAGCCGGACTGTCGATCAGCGTCTGACCACCATCCAGACATGACGCGAGCCGCTCACGCATGCCCGCAGCGGAAGTCCCGGCGCCCAGCGCCCGATTCACGCATGACGCCAGAGCCGCTCACGCATGCTGGCAGCGACAGTCCGGGCTCCCGGCGCGGATCCAGGCATGCCGCGCGAGCCGCTCACGCATGCCTCCGCTCGATAGGCGCGGCGAGACAGCTGCTCGTGGGCGGCGTCACTTCTTCTTGGTGATCGCGGTCAGAATTCCGGTAAGAAGCTGAACCGGCGTCGGCGGACAGCCGGGAACGGCGACGTCCACTGGAATGACGTTCGAAATACGACCGCGGGTCGCATAACTTTCACCGAACACACCCCCAGTGCAGGCGCAATCACCGATCGCGACGACCAGCTTGGGATCCGGCGTCGCCTCCCACGTCCTGCGCAGCGCGATTTCCATGTTCGCCGCCATCGGGCCGGTGACCAGCAGCATGTCGGCGTGCCGGGGGCTCGCAACGAAGCGCACACCGAGCCCTTCGAGGTTGTAGAGCGGGTTGTTGAGCGCGTGAATCTCGAGCTCGCATGCATTGCACGAACCCGCGTCCACGTGCCGAATGCACAACGCACGGCCGATGATCTCGAGAATCCGCGCCTGCAATTCATCGCGTACGCGCAGCGCTTCATCGGGCGAAGGCGCGGGTTGCGTGGCGATGCCGACGCGATGAATCTGACGAAGCGTTTTCCACATGGAGAAAAGCGGTTAGCGGTTATGAAGAAGCGGTTAGTGTTTCGCGGTAAGCGTTCGGCGTTCGGATCGGCGTTCGGCGTTTGGCGTTCGGCGTTCGGCGTTCGGCGTTCGGCGTTCGGCGTTCAGCGTTCAGCGTTCAGCGTTCAGCGTTCAGCGTTCAGCGTTCAGCGTTCAGCGTTCAGCGTTCAGCGTCTAAGAGGTTAATGAGTTTGCTACTCACAAGACTACCCCAGACCCTCCGAACTAACCGCTAACCGCTAACCGCTAACCGCTTCTTCTCTCGCTAACCGCTTCTTCCCTCATAACCGCTAACCGCTTCATAAGTCATGCCCGCTATACGACAGGTTGAACGACTTGTTGATGAGCGGAAAGTCCGGAACGATGTCGCCGATGATCGCGTGCTCGAGGACGGGCCAGTTCTGCCACGACGGATCGTGCGGGTGGCAGCGGTGTATGACGCCGTCCGCCCCGGCTTGAAGCGCGATGAACACCGGCCCGCGCCATCCTTCGATGAACCCCACGCCCGAAGCGCCAGCAGGCGGCGTGGGCAGATCGATGCGTTGCGCCGTTTGCGGCATGTGCTTCAGCAGGATCCGCACGAGCCGCGCAGACTCTTTGATCTCGTCGAAGCGAATCGCAACGCGGGCTGCGACATCGCCCTCATCGTACACCATCTTCTTTGGCGCCAGACCATTGTACGGTTCACACGGCTGATCGACCCGCAGATCGTAGGCGCGTCCGCTGGCGCGTCCTGCAAGACCGATCAGACCCAGACGTGTGGCAAGCTGGGGGTCGACGACGCCGGCGCCGACGAACCGGTCCCGTAATCCGGCATGCTCGTCATAGATCGTTCGAAGCGCCTCCACTTCCGCGGCGATCGATTCGACGGTCCGGCCGATCAGTTGCAACGATGCACTCGACGGCTCGAAACGCACCCCTCCGGGGACGATGTAGCTCATCAGGTAACGCTCGGCAAACGCCTCGGCGCCGACGCGCAGCAGCTGTTCCTTGAGGCGGGTGAACTGCGCAAGACCAAATGCAAAGCCCGCGTCGTTCCCGAGCGAGCCCAGATCGCCCAGGTGATTCGAGATCCGCTCGTACTCGAGCGCCAGCGCGCGCAGCCAGGCGGCCTGTGGCGGAATCGATGCATCGCAGAGCCCTTCGTAAGCCTGGCAATACGCCCATGAGAACGCGACGGCGGAGTCGCCGCAGATGCGTGCGGCGAGCCGGTGTCCTTCGCTGAGCGGCAGTTCGGCGAAGCGTCGCTCGATTCCCTTGTGCGTGAACCCAAGGCGCTCTTCCAGCTTCAGCACCTTCTCACCGACCACCGAAAATCGGAAATGGCCCGGCTCGATCGTGCCGGCGTGTACAGGCCCGACGGCTATCTCGTGCACGCCGTCGCCTTCGACGCGCACGAACGGGTAATTCTCCAGCGTAGCCGGACCCGGCGGCGGCGCGTGCGGATCGCTCAGCGGGTGAAACGTCTCGGGCCACGCCGTGTGGCGCAACCACGGTCGTGTGTCCGCGCCCGTCGTGCGCAATCCGGAGAGATCCCAGATCGCGCGCTGCATGCGTTCGGCTGCGGGGAACAGTCCCTCGAGCCCGGGATAGTAGGCGCCGGAGGAAAGCGGCAGATCGATCTGCAGCAGTCCGGCGTTGGCGGCGAACGCGGCGTGCACCACGTCTCCGCCAGTGATCTCACGGCTGGCCCACATACTTACGAGCCGCCCGCCGGCCGCTGCGATGTTCTCAGCGCTGTCCCGCCATTCCTCGCGGGTGACGATCAGCCGCCAGCAGCGTGCGGCGCCGGCGAGTCGCGATCCTCTTTCGAAGAGCATGCGCAGCCGCATCTCACTGCCCCCCGATCAATCCGGCGGCGCTCCGGTACCACGCGGCGAGCCAGGGTGGAATGAACACTCCAAGCATCAGCACGAGCCCGAGATGCGTGAATACCGGCAGGAGCGCCGGCGGATGCGGCAAACGCTTCGCAGTCGTCTCGCCGAACACCATCGGTTGCACGCGACCGAAGATCGCCGCAAAAGCGACGCCCAGCGCCAACAACAGGATCGGCGTCGCCCATGGCTGCTCGCGCATGGCCGTCGTAAGAATCAGGAACTCACTCGCGAACACACCGAACGGCGGCATGCCGAGGATCGCAAGTGAGCCGAGCATCAATCCCCAGCCGACCGTCGGGCTCAGCGTGACCAGCCCGCGTATGTCGTCCATCATCTGCGAGCCCGCCTTCTGCGCCGCATGGCCGACCGCGAAGAAGATCGCCGACTTCGTGAGCGAGTGCACCGTCATGTGCAGCAACGCCGCAAAATTCGCCACCTGGCCGCCCATGCCGAAGGCGAACGCGATGACGCCCATGTGCTCGATCGACGAGTAGGCGAACAGACGCTTGATGTCCCGCTGGCGCCATAGAAAGAAGGCAGCCAGCACGACTGAGAGCAGACCAAAGCCCATCAGCATCCGGCCCGGCAAACTCGATTGCAGCGAGCCTTCCACCAGCACCTTGCAGCGCACGACCGCGTAGAGAGCCACATTGAGCAACAAACCGGACAGCACGGCGGAGATCGGCGTCGGACCTTCGGCGTGCGCATCGGGAAGCCAATTGTGCAGCGGCGCGAGCCCGACTTTCGTACCGTAGCCGACCAGCAGGAATACGAACGCAAGTCCGAGCACCGCCGGCTCGAGCTCTCCTTTGACGCCGTTCAGGTGCGTCCAGAGAAGCGCGCTCACGCCCGCCGCGCCCAGGATTTTTTCGGCGGCGAAATACAGCAGGATCGTTCCGAACAACGCCTGCGCGATGCCCACGCCGCACAGAATGAAATACTTCCAGCCCGCTTCGAGGCTGGCGGGCGTGCGATACAGCGTGACGAGCAACACCGTCGAGAGCGTCGCCGCCTCCATCGCGACCCACATCAGACCGAGATTGTTGGTCGTAAGGGCCACGAGCATGGTCGTCATGAAGAGCTGGTACATGCTGTGATACAGGCGCAGCTGTCTTGCGCCGACCCGGCCATGTTCCATCTCGGTGCGCATGTACGGTCGCGAAAACAGCGACGTGGTGAATCCCACGAACGCCGTCAGCGTCACGAGGAACACATTGAACGCGTCTATGAAGAATTGCTCGTTCGCCGCGATGAGATTGCCTTCGCTGATGACGCGATAAGTGAGTGCGCAAGCCGCCAGGAACGTCGCCAGCGAGAACGCTACGTTGATCTCCGGCGCGTACCGCCGATGACCGAGCAGCGCGAGCACGACGGCGCCGAGGAGCGGCGCGCCGAGGAGTGCAATGAACTCCATAGGCTAGACCTCCTCCACCGCGTCCGGACGTGCGTGCGTCTCGGCCGCTGTTTCCTTGAGCGACTCGAGATGCTGCAGGTCCAGGCTGTCGAACTGCTCGCGGATCTGGAAAAAGAACACGCCGAGCACCAGCATCGCGACCAGCACGTCGAGCGCCACCCCGAACTCGACGATCATCGGCATGCCGTAGGTCGCGCTCATGGCGCCGAAGAACAGTCCGTTCTCCATCGAGAGGAAGCCGACCACCTGAGACATCGCCTTGCGCCGCGTGATCATGGTGAGGAAGGCGAGCAGCACGACCGCCACGGCGATGCCGATGGCGTTGCGAGTTGCCGTGCTCGCGAGCGCCGAGATCGGCTGGGCGAGTCCGAACGAGAAGACCACGACGACGAGGCCGACCAGCATCGTGCCGGTCACATTGAGGAGCGGCTCGGTGTCCCAGTACACATCCAGTCGGCGAATGAGCCGGTGCAGAAGCCACGGCAGAAAGGACACCTTGAGCGCAAGCGTCAGGGCGGCGGAGAAGTACAGGTGATGCGCGCCCGTTCGCACCGCAAGGAGCAGCGTCGCGCCGAATAAAAGCACGCCCTGCGCTGCGAGCAGATTCACGAGCGTCACGATGCGACGCTGCGACAGCATGGCGAAGGAGATCAGCAGCAGCAGCGCGGAGAACGCGTTCAGCAGCTGCAGATCGATGGGAAGGCTCTCCATCTCAGGCTCCCAGCAGCAGGTGCACCAATAGGCCTAGCACCGCGAACAGGAACGCGACTGCAAGAAACTCGGGGACACGAAACACCCGCAACTTTGCGGATATGGTCTCGATCACGGCCAGGCCGACGCCGGCGAGCACGAGCTTCGCAGCGAGCGCCAGCACGGCCACGCCGAGCGCAAGCGGCGTGTGTGTGGTGGCGACCCCCCACGGAATGAACAGCGCAAAGCCGATGCAGGCGTAGTTCAGGAGCTTGAGCGCCGCCGCCCATTCCATCAGCGCAAGGTGACGCGCCGAATACTCGAGCAGCATCGCCTCGTGGATCATCGTGAGCTCGAGGTGCGTCGCCGGATTGTCGACCGGAATGCGCGCGTTCTCCGCGAGCAGTACGAGCACGAAAGCGACGCCAGTGAACGCCAGGCTCGGATAGATCGCAAACTCCTGCGTCGCGATGTGATCCGAAATGGCCGGCAGCGCCGTAGTCGCGGAAATCAGCGACGCGACGAAGATCACCATGAGCAGCGCGGGCTCAGCGAGAAATCCAATCATCATTTCGCGGCGGGCGCCGAGCGTGCCGAACGCCGTGCCGATGTCCATCGCCGCCAGCGAAAGGAACATCCGCGCCACTGCAAACAGACCGACGAGCGCAATCGCGTCCGCCGCCCGCGTAAAGGGAAGCCGTGTGCCGAGCGCGGGAACCACCGCGGCGGCGGTCAGCATGGAGCCGAATACGATGTAGGGCGCGAGTCGAAAGAGCGGCGAGGCGTTGCGGGCGATGACCGCATCCTTATGGAAGAGCTTGCGGATGGCGCGATAAGGCAGCAGCAGGCTCGGCGCAGAGCGGTTCTGCAGCCAGGCGCGACACTTGTTGACCCAGCCCATGAAGAGCGGCGCCGCGGCGAGCGCAACCAGGATGCCGGCGATTTGTACGAGCCAGTCGGGAGCGCTCATAGCATCAGCGCCAGCAGAACCACGAGAGTGATGAAGCTGTAGAGCAGGTACGCAGAAATGCGGCCCTGCTGAAGCCAGGCGACGCTGTTTGCGATGCGCTGAACGAGCCCTCCGAGCGGCTCATACAGCCCGCGCCAGATCCGATCGCCGATCTCGATGCTATATCGCGGTTTGGCGTCGCGCGGACCAGGCAGCTCGCGACGCATGAAGAAGAAGGGCTGGAACAGACGGCGTATCGGCTGACCGAAACCTTCGGCGGTGTCCTGCATGCGGCTGTCGAGGCGGCCGAAGCCGCAGTCCCATGGATCGGCCTGGCGCACCCGCTCGTGATAGAAGAGGCGCACGCCGTACGTCGTGAGGACGACGATCAGCAGGATTGCGGCCAGGAACACCAGCGGCGCATAAGAGGCCTCGCGTTCGGCGAGCGGCTCGAGCAGCCACCAGGGCGCATCGCTTATCGGCAGCGACGCGAAGCCGAGCTGGCGAGTCACGATCTGCAGATGCGCGATCACCTGGTTGGGGAGCAAGCCGAGCAGCACACAGCCAAGCGCCAGCCATGCGAGCCCTATTCGCTCCCGCACGCCTGCATCGTGCGCATTCCTCAGCGCACTCTCGCGCGGCTGCCCGAGGAAGATGACGCCGTAGAACTTCACCATCACGTATCCGGCGAGCGCGGCAGCCAGCACGAGCATTGCGGCCCCGAGCGGCAGCAGCATGTTCACGAACGTCTTCGGCACCTGATGCGCGAACAGGAACGCCTGCAGCAGGAGCCACTCGGAGACGAAGCCGTTCAGCGGCGGCAGTCCGGCGATCGCCAGTGCGCCGACGAGGGTCAGCCAGGCGACCCACGGCATGCGATGAATCAGTCCGCCGAGCCGCCCGAGATTCCGCTCGCCAGTCGCATGCAACACGGCTCCCGTGCCGAGAAACAACAGGCTCTTCATGAATGCGTGATTGAGCGCGTGATACAGAAGCGCAATGAGCGCGAGCGCCGCGACCGCGCTCATGCCGACGCCCAGAAAGACGATCGACAGGCCGAGCGCCGTGAACATGATCCCGATGTTCTCGATGGAGGAGTAGGCGAGCAGCCGCTTCATGTCCGTCTGCGCAGCCGCGAACACCACGCCGTAGAGCGCGGTGAACAAGCCGAGAACGAGCGGGACGAGCCCCCACGTCCACTGCGGTTGGCCCAGGAGATCAAACGTGACGCGCAGAATTCCGTAGACGGCGGTCTTCAGCATGACGCCGCTCATGAGCGCCGACACCGGCGAGGGCGCCGCAGGGTGAGCCTCGGGCAACCAGACGTGCAGCGGGGTCAGCCCAGCCTTCGCGCCGAAGCCGAACAACGCAAGCAGAAACGCGATCGCGGCCCATGCAGGCGAGAGCTCCGCGCCGCGCATTGCATCGAAAGTGAATCGCCAGCTGCCGCCCTGCATCACGCCGAAGCTCAGCAGGATGGAAATCGCGCCGACATGCGCGATCAACAGATAAATGAAGCCGGCGCGCCGTATGTCTGGAATCCGGTGCTGTGTCGTGACCAGGAAGTACGACGACACCGCCATCGTTTCCCATGCGACCATGAAACTGTACGCATCATCGGCCAGCAGCACGAAGCCCATGCTCGCAAGAAACAGGTGATACAGCAGGCAGAGCAGGCCCGCTGGAGCGCCTTCGCCGCTGCGAAAGTAGCCGGCCGAGAAGATCGATACGCCTGCAGACGCGGCGCCAAGCAGGAACAGGAACACGCTGGCAAGCGCGTCGCGGCGCATGTGGAAGGGCAAGTCGGGCAAGCCGATTGCGAGCACCGCCTGTTCGGTCGGCGCGCCGATGCTGAAAGCCGCAATCGCCGCGATGGCCAAGCCGCAGAGCGCGCCGAGCGGAAAGAGCGTGCGAGCGACGAACGCGATGTTTCCGGGGCGCAGCAGCCCTGCAAGCCCGATCACACCCCACAACGTGAGCAGCGCAAGAAGCCAAGACAGAGGCGAGGCGAATGCGTACGTCACGGAGCAGCGGGCCTTGCTTGATGAAGTCCGGTCGAAACTGCGGGCGCGGGGGCCAGAATGTCGCGTTCACATCCAGCGCAGTTTGCGCCGATGTGCGTTGTATTGTAATGTGGCGCACATTCGATTGTCACTGACTGTGAGACGGTCTTGGCCCTGGAAGAACGCACCGCACGGCTCACGGTTCTCATCGATCCGCGCAAGAAGGCTCTCTTCGAACGATTGTGCGCGGAAGAAGATGCAACGCCCTCTCAAGTCGTACGACGGCTCCTGCGACGCTATATCGAAGAGCGCACGGGCCAGCCCTGGGAGCCCGAGGAACCGAAGTCCGGCTCGCGCCGCAAACGCTGAGGAAGCCCCCACCTCACAACAGCTCCGCCAGCCGCCGACGCCAGAGCCCGACGTCGCCGCAGGCGAATTCGATTTCCTTGGCCTTGCGCGTCCAGAGGTGCAGATCGGTTTCCCACATGAAACCCATGCCGCCGAAGATCTGGTGCGCAGTCAGACAGGTGCGCACGAAGCACTGGCTGCTCGCGCATCTTGCGATCGCCGCCTTCTCCTCGACGGCGTTTCCCCCGAACTCGAGTTCGGTGATCGCCTCATACGCCGCGAGACGTGCGGTTTCGACCTCGGCCCAGACGTCGGCCAGCATGTGCTGAACCGCTTGGAAACTGCCGATGGGCTTGCCGAACTGATGGCGCTCGCGGGCATGCGCGACCGCCATCTCCAGCACGCGCTGCGCGCCGCCGACCGCAGCCGCCGACTGCAACGCTGCGGCGCGCCGGATCGCGGCTTGCAGGGCCGATGCAGCATCGATGGGCTCGCCGAGCACCTGCCCGCCTTCGATCGCGACTCCCTCGAGCCGCACTTCATAGAGATGCGGGTGGGCCAGCGAGCGCAGGCGAACGAGTTCGACGCCGGCGGTCCGAGGCGCAACCAGCGCCAGACGCACCCGGCCGCTGGCGGTCTCACGCGCAGCAACCAGCAGCAGATCGGCGTCGGCGGCCCGTTCGACGAAAAGCTTGCGGCCGCTCACGCGAAATCCCGTTCCTTCAGCTTCCAGCCGCGTCTCGATGCGCTCGGGGTTGGGATCCGCGGGCGACTCGAGCAGCGCCAGGCTCACCAGCAGCTCGCCGCGCGTGAGTGCGGTCAACCAGCGTTGCTTCTGGACGTCGCCGCCAAGATCCTGGATGAGCCCGCCGCAATTCACCACACAATCGATGAAAGGCGTCGGATCGCAGGCGCGCCCGAGTTCCTCGACCACGACGGCGAGCGTGACCCATCCGGCGGCCAGTCCGCCGCAAGCTTCCTCGAAAGGCAAGGTGAGCCAACCCTGCTCGGCCATGCCGGCCCACAGCGCCTGCGGATGTGAGGGCGCGCCCTCACGCACCCGGCGCACGAGCGACGGCGAACACTCGCGTTCGAGGAAGCGTCGCGCAGCGTCGCGCACCTGCGCCTGTTCTTGACTGAGCTCGAGATCCATCGTGTCAGCCGCGCGGCAAGCCCAGACCGCGCTGGGCGATGATGTCCCGTTGGATCTCGTTGGCGCCGCCGCCAAAGCGCATCATCGGCGCCAGCAGCCACGAGCTCACCAGGCGCCCCTCCATGGGCGCGTGCGGCGAGCCGGGCTCGAGCTGCCCGCACGGTCCGAGGATCTTCATGCCTTCGTCCGCCAGCCGCTGCTCGAGCTCGGAGGCCATGACCTTCTGCGCCGAGGCCTCGGCCGTCGGCGTCTTACCCTGATCGACCATCCACGCCGACTTGAAGCACAACAAGCGCAACCGCTCGATGGCGATGTGCAGATCGACGAGACGGTCCTGTACGAGGGGATCCCCCCAGAGCGTGCGCCCGTCGCGCGTGAGGCGCCTGCAGCAGGCGATGAGCTCATTGAAATTGCGCCGCAGCCTGGCGTACTTGCCCATGAAGATGCGCTCGAAATCGAGCGCGACGGCCACCGTATAGAAACCGCTGTTCGGCGCGCCGATCATGGCGCTCCCAGGCACGCGCACCCGATCGAGGAATACCTCGTTGGTGCGAATGCCGCCCATGGTGTAGATCGGGCGGACCGTGACGCCTGGACTATCCAGCGGGAAGATGAAGATCGACAGGCCCTTGTGCCTCGGCAGCTCAGGCGCCGTGCGCGCCAGCAGCCAGATGTGCGTGCAATAGTGTGCGCCAGTCGTGAACACCTTCTGGCCGGTGATCACGTAGTCCTCGCCGTCGCGCTCCGCGCGGGTGATGAGGCTGGCGAGATCCGAGCCCGCGCCGGGCTCGGTATAGCCGAGGCAGATCTCGAGCTCGCCGCGGAGAATCCGCGGCAGGTACTGCTGCTTCTGCTCTTCCGAGGCGAGCTTCATGAGCGTCATGGCGAGCGAGGTGATGGTCAGCCCGCCATAGTGGATGTCCCGCAGATCGAGCTCGTCGTAGAAGATCATCTGCTCGATCATCGTTTTGCCCTGGCCGCCGTACTCCTTCGGCCAGCCGACGCCAAGCCAACCTTGCTCGCCAAGCAGGCGCAGGAAGTCCTTGGCGAGCGGCCCCGGCGTGTATGCGCACGTAGCGATCTCCTCGCGCAACGCTTCGCTCACGTGCGCATCGAGGAAGCGACGGATCTCCCGGCGAAAGCGCTCCTGCTCGGGGGTGAAGCGAAAATCCACGTTCAGCCTCCCGCCGCCGGCAGCAGATGCGCGCGACCGCGCGCCGCGAAGGCTCGCTCGAGCATGTCGATGTCCTCGGCAGTGAGCGGCCGATAAGGGTCGTTGCGCTCCCGGCGCCACCACACCGGATCGGCGCATCGCCAACCCGACCGCTGCAGCTCGCGCTTCAGCACCTTGTTGGTGGAGGTGACCGGCAGTCGCTCACAGAGGCGCACGAAGCGCGGCAGCCACTTCGAGCCGAGATCCTCCTGGCTCTCGAGGAAGCGGCGAAACTCCTCGAGGTCCAGGCGCGCGCCGGGCGCGGTCTCGATGGACGCCATGAGCTGATCGCCCACGATCGGATCGGGCACGGCATACGCGGCTGCGACG
>Ga0079224_100009815_pt1 | contig 13100 bp, 11 predicted proteins | sample Stecom2015_FD_80414 | JGI IMG/M metagenome (GOLD analysis project Ga0079224, IMG submission 80414) | Agricultural soil microbial communities from Utah to study Nitrogen management - Steer compost 2015 | ecosystem: Environmental > Terrestrial > Soil > Agricultural land | place: USA: Utah... | reverse complement strand
AGTCACGTTTGTAGGGGTCTCCCCGATAAAAGGAATACCTCACGGAAACCTCATGCGCGCCCCCAGAATGCTTTAATCCAAGCTTGGAGGTGGTCAAGTCGAAGCTGTACCCAACATCCATTCCACTTTGTAAGGCCAGACCAACCAACATAATCAACGACTCACTATTGGGCAAACCATACTTAATAGGCAAACCCCGGTACCATAGCCCCAATACAAGCGGTTCGAAAAAAACTTGGCCTCCTATATCTAACTGGTGGAAGGGTTCTTGGTTTTTATAATTAAATGCAAAAAAAACTGCTCGCTCCTGCAGTGTGTTATTAAAGTAATCATTGATAAAGCCTCCCGTCAAATCCAACCTCAGGCCTCCGTGCACGCCATACTTGATCGGGAGACGCCCATTTCCATCATGAAGATAGGATAGATGAGGCTTTGACAAATGATGCGCAGACAAACCCAGCCAAAGATTCCTACTGTTCCACAACAGCCCCACATTCAGGTCAGCGTAATGATGATGGCCTCCATCGGTCGGCAAGTACGGCTGAGTGGCGTCGATCGTTCCCCTATCCACATCGATCTGGCTCCCAAACACCAGGTCTTCGAAGCCTGCACTTCTGGACACGTAACTGAGCTGTCCGCCGAAATTCAAGAACTGATATTCATTTAGTCTCAGCCTGTAGGCATATAGCGCTCCGATTTCCATATTACTTAGCTGAGCAAGGCTCTCTGTGCTGCCATTGATCAACAGCCCCACGCCACTGTTTCTGCCCTCAATAAAATGGTCCACGTAGGCGGAGTACGCGCTAAAGGAATGGGTTAATCCCGGCCATTGATTTCGATAGTTGAGCCCGACCCGCGTGTTCTCCTCGGCACCGGTCATGGCAGGATTTAAGTATAAAGGGGACGCATAAAATTGCGAATATTGAATATCCTGACCCAATAAAGGCACTGTCCATAAGACAAAGCATAAAAGTACAAAAAACACCCTCATTGATTACCGAATTAAAGTAAACCTTCCTGAATCTGTCACCATTTCTCCAAGCACGGTAGTGACTTCTACCTTAAAAGCATAGTTACCCGCAGGCTGAATCCTACCGTTATTTCTCCCATCCCACCCTTGGTCATGGATGTCTTCGGACATGTAAATCAAATCGCCCCAAGAATTAAATATAGACAAACGCATTGATTTAACACCTTTGGTTTTTGGTTTAAAGAATCGGTTTTCCGGTCCTAATGGTGTAAACGCGGTAGGATACATGATCCGGTATGACCGGGTTACGTTCACCTCTTGGGTATGGACCGAAGAACAATATCCCATTTCATCATACACCGTCAAAGACACCAAATAATTTCCTTCATTGGTGTAAGCATACCGGGGATGTCTTTCGTTACTCTGACTACCGTCTCCAAAGTCCCATTCCCAAGCTACCGGGTTCTCAAGGGAAGCATCTTTGAACTGCAGCTCGTCATTGACGAAAATATCGATCACTTCCTGTCCCCCATCCGCCATTAACACGGCATAACTAAAATCGGCTTCCACCGGGTCCCTCACCATGATCAATTCAGTAGTGGAGGGTTCGGACCAGCATGTCAGGTCCTTGTGCTTTGCCCTTATCTGATAAAATCCTGGCTGTTGTATCTGCGTCAGCGCGTTGGCTGACAGCGTGCTTCCATCAGGGGCTACTACCTGATAATCGTACAGGTGATCGTCAAAACCTTCGATCAGAAGGGTGAAATCTACGAAATCAGCCCCGCAAGAAACGGTGCGTTCTTCCATTTTGGAGGAAGGTGGGGCGGGGTAATCAACCACAACCTCCTGGGAGGATGTGGAACAATTAGCTTCATTGAAAACCCAGGCAGTATAGACGCCCGGCTCACTCACGCTTAGGGTGGACGCTACTTCCCCATCGAGCTCCCCGCCATTTCTATACCACTTGTAAGACAATGAAGGTGACGATACCGCCTCCAAAACAATCTTTTCCTCTTCGCATAACCTGAAAGAAAACACCGGCAGCCCACCGTCCTCCTCCATAATTACCGGTGCTTCTGGATAATCGAACACTCCGATCGTCCACTGCTCAGGCAAGGATGTTTGTCCATAATTATCTGTTACCGTATAGTAAATGGTCACCTCTCCTTCTTGAAAATCAGATGACGGTTCAAAAGCGACAGTTCCCCCGGCTGCATCCACAATAAACACCCCCTCTTCAATTTCCAACCGTTGATGGTCGGGGCTACATTGTTCAAAGGAACATGGATCCACTTCTTCTTCGTTAAAAATTTCCTCCTCTGTTTTATATAATTGAACGCAGCGGATCACAGAATTTTCATTAGGAAGGAAGACATCTTCTTCCGTAATCTCGAAATGAGCTGTCTCCCCTGCACAGGCCAGATCCTTTTTCGGTCTCAATTCCGGGAGACGCAGATTTTTATCATCAGAAACCTCCACCACAATGTTACGGATTTCATGAAAATTGGTGGACTCTCCGGTAGTAGCCGCAAAGCCGATTTTCAGGTTGTCTGGTGCCCGATGTTCATACGGAAAGTCTTTGAAAATAGAGACCATACGCGGCTCATTGTCCACGGTTGTCACCAACATATCCAGATTCAATACCATGCCGACTCCTCCCTCGACAGGCCGAAGGTCAAGAAACACCTTCCGGTAACCAGCTTGATTACTATCTGTCACCCTGGAGGTGCCTAGGCCGCCGGAACTAAGAGAAAACTGATCTCCTTCTGCTAAGCCTCCTCCAGCTTGATCTGTACGCACGCCGTGGATAAATTGGTAACCTTCAAAGCCCTCCCCAGGTCCCCGTATAGATATGTTGTTGGGTCGAAATCCGGGCCCATCTTTCCCTTCAATGGCATTGGTGAAGTTGCCATATTCATCCAATCCTATTCCGATGTACGCCCCTGATAACCCTGGAGCCTGGTGAGCCGTGTTAAAAGCGTAGCCTAATGCGCCACCAAAACCACCCGGTCGAAAGACTGGTACCTCAGCGTCAAACAAAAAACAGACGATTCCATCCGCATTGCCATTTCCCCCATAACTGAAATACTCAAAGGATGCCTTTAAACCATAACTAGAAGGAAAAGGAATATCAACGTATAAATAGCCACTCTGTTGCCTCTGATTGGAAGTCAATTGAAGTACCCCAGCTCCTCCAGCATCTGCTACAAATTGAGCGTCCCCACCAAATATGGTATTTTCAGGAACATGCCCCTCGCTTAACGGCTCGCAATAGGGGAAGCCGGTCTGTGCATCCGCCAAGAAAGGGACCAAAAAAACACCTAGCAACACAAACGGTAAAAAATGTAATCTGTGTGGGTAAAATTGCTTCATTAACGGGAATAGAAGATAACTAATTGCAATAATTCAAAGTTAAATATAACAATAAAAATTAGGACATCATCGGTGCCTTGAGTGTAAACTTTTCTTTCGCGGTCGCGGGGTGTATCCCAGATATCGTCCTACTGTAGAATAACCAGCCTCACCACGGCGATCAAAATTCCGACAAGCCCGCCTACCACGGCTCCGTTCAGCCGGATGTACTGCAAATCATCCCCTACCTTCTCTTTGATCTGCATCACCAGTTCTTGGTCATTCAACTTCAACAGGTTTTCCCTCACGACGTTGCCGACTTCATGATGATATTTATCGACCAGCTGTGTCACGGTGTTCTTGATCCAAAGGTCCGCTGTTGAAAGGAAATTCTCATCGGAGCCGTATCTGTCGATCAGCGTTGCTGCCTTGGTCTTAAAAAACTCCATCAAAACCGTCTCGGGGTGGCCCAACTGTTCTTCCATGGCTTTTTTTATCCTATTCACCATATCAGTAAAGGTGGACTGGAGCTCCGTGTCCTCCAGCAGGCGCTGCTTTGTTCTATCAATAAAAGCCATGGTATGTTCCTCGCCATTCTTGAGCTTCCCGCTTAGTTCCATTAACGTTTCATCAAGCTTTTTCCTCAGAGGATGGCTTGGGTTGGATTCGGCCTCATCAGCCATCTCCCGGATCATTTGCAGCAACCGGTCGGTGAGTACATCAATATCAATCCCGCCGGTCAGCTTTCCGATTCTCACCGCCACCTTTTTCACCACACCCTGTTGTTCATAGGAAGCCAACACAGCTTTGAGCTTCTCGTGAATCATAATTCTGGTGGCAGGCTCGTCCAGCGCTCGAGTGGATCTTTTAAGAAGGTTGTCCACAAACGGCTGGTGCTCTCCGGCCAGCACCATTTTCTCCAACCAAGCTCCTAATGGGCGAGCCATATCCGCGCTGTTGACCTGCTCATTCAGCCAGCCTTTTAAATAGATAACCGACTGAGGACCATCTACGCCTCCCACCAGCTGCAGCAGTATTTGCCTCGCCACATCCAGGGCCAAATCCAGGTTCTTCTTCTGTTGTAAATACTTTAAAATGCTCCCAGCAATCTTCACCCCTTCCAACTTTTGGTGAATAATAGCAGCGGAAAGCCATTGCATGGTGACAAGCTCAACAATGGCCTCTGTCAGCTTCTTTCGGTTTTTGACAATGATGTTGGTATGCCGCCCTATCAAAGGCAAGGGGATCCTATGAAATAGTGCACTTACCGCAAACCAGTCTGCCAAAGCCCCTATTGTTCCTGCCTCGAAACCTGTGGCCAATACCCGCCAAAAAGGACTCTGAAGCAGATCTAAATGGATTCCCATTTCGGTGAGCAACAGCCCACTGACCGCTATGATTAAAGAAATATGCCCAATTCTGCTCTTCAAAAGCCAAGTTCTAAAAGTCCAAAAAGTACTAAGCCAGTTTAATGCCAAGGCACACCGCTTTGTTTTATTGGTAGCCTTTTATCATTCTTTGAATGTATTTCCCTACAATATCAAATTCCAGATTGACGCGATCCCCCACCTTAAGCTGGTGAAAGTTAGTATATTCGAAGGTGTAGGGAATAATGGCGACGGAAAATCTCCCTTCTTTCGAGTTGAAGCAGGTCAGGCTTGTCCCGTTAACCGTGATAGAGCCTTTCTCTACTGTGACATTGCCCTTGTCAGCGTCATAAGCAAAATCAAAAACCCAACTACCGCCCCTTTCTTCAATCCTATCAACAACTGCAGTTTGATCCACATGACCTTGTACAATGTGGCCGTCAAACCTCCCGTTTGCAGGCATACACCTTTCCAGATTCACCTTTTTGCCAACTATCCACTCGCCAAGGTTGGTTTTCTGCAGGGTTTCATCGATGGCGGTGACCCGGTATACGGAACCATCGATACGCACCACGGTGAGGCATACCCCATCATGCGCTACGGACTGGTCAATTTTCAGCTCGTCTGACAGATGGGAGAAAACATCAAAATGGACGTTAGAACCATCTTTTTCTATGCCTCTAACCTCGCCTACTGTTTCTATTATTCCTGTAAACATCTTTTTTCCTTTTATAATGAATGGAAGGAGCCTTTGCCTTCCCGCCAATTTATGCCTTTTGGAATTCAAATTAAGCCAATTTAAGCCTTAACTTAGCAAAAAGATAAGGAGTAAAACAAAAATGACAGCTTTGCAAAATGCTTAATTTACAGGACAGCTACATTCATAAAGGGCAAAGAAAAGCCTTGGTCGAGACTATCAAGAGAAAAGGGATACAAGATGCAGCAGTTCTTCAGGCAATCAACACTTTTCCACGTCATTTCTTTTTTGATAGCGCTCTCCATTCCCATGCTTATGAGGATAAAGCATTCCCTATAGGCGAGGGACAAACCATTTCCCAGCCCTATACCGTCGCTTTTCAGACCGAACTATTACAGATCCGTCCCGGAGACAAGGTGCTTGAAATAGGGACCGGATCAGGCTATCAGGCCTCTATTCTCTATTTGCTGGGCGCGGTAGTGCATAGCATTGAATATAACAGGAACCTCTATTTAAAGGCAAAACAGTTTCTCCCCAAGCTGGGTATCAAGATCAAGTTTTACCTTGGAGACGGGTCTAAAGGCCTTCCAGAACAAGCACCTTACGACAAAATCCTCGTGACCGCGGGAGCACCGGCTGTGCCGGCGGCCTTAATAGATCAGCTGAAAGAAGGTGGCAAACTGGTAATACCTGTGGGTGACAGGACATCCCAAAAAATGCTTAGACTGACCCGGAAGTCAGACCAAGAAATAATCCAGGAAGACTTTGACAACTTTTCCTTCGTTCCATTGTTGGGCGAGGAAGGATGGTAAAAGCATCCTCTTATCGAGAATCCTACAAACAAGCCATGATAAAAAGCAAGACCGTAAAGGAATCGGAAGTGACCATGACAGAGATGGTGTTGCCCAACGACACCAACACCCTTAACAATTTGATGGGAGGCCGGCTGATGCATTGGATGGATGTGGTTGCCGCCATCTCCGCCCAAAGGCACTCCAACTCACTGGTTGTCACTGCCTCTGTCGACACCATCTCCTTCAACAACCCCATTGCCTTGGGGAATGTAGTGACTTTACACGCTGTTACCACCCGGGCTTTCAACACTTCTATGGAAATTTTCATCGAAGTATATTCTGAGGATATTCCTGCCTGTATAAAACAAAAAACGCATCAGGCTTTCTTTACTTTTGTTGCCGTGGACCCCCAGGGAAAACCGGTGAAAGTCCCCGAACTCATACCCCAAACGCCCGAAGAGAAAGAGCTTTTTAAAAGTGCTTTGCGGAGGAGGCAGCTAAGACTTGTATTTGGGGGAAGAATGGATCCCAAGGATGCGCTAGAAGTACAGGCCCTGTTTAACATAGAGCAGAACAAGGAGAACAATAAGTAGTAAGAAATTCGGGATGAAGGCACCCCCAAAAATGTGAAATCTATGGAAGCATTGAACCTACAGCAACTCAGCCTTATTCTTGACCAAGACCTGGTCATCGTTCCTGGAGAGACCCTGCCACAGCCCCAAACAACTGCCGATGCCGCTGCGCAGCTTGGGTCCTCTATAACCGCCCTTGTAGAGGATTCACATGAGCCGGAATATGCAGAGGAAGTCCGCCGAATCAGCTATGAAGGAGGCTTTGAAAAAGGAATTCTGGTTGTATTCCAGGGCAACAGCCTGGACAATAGCCACCGGGAGTTTTTGTTCAAGGTGTTGGGAGCGGTTGGTTGTTCATTAAAAGACGTGGCACTCGTTTCGTCCACCCATATCCTAGAGCTCCCTCCAGAAAGCGTGGATCAGCTAGCCCCACGCAGGTACTTGGTGTTCGGTTCTTTCAACCATCCCATTATGAAGTTTAAAAAAGCCAATTACGAGATCGTAAGTGGCGAAAGAGAATATTTCTTTGCCGATGCGCTAGCGGATCTAGCGGACAATGTACAACTAAAACGGAACCTGTGGAACGGCCTTCAGGTTCTCTTTCAAATTAATAAATAAAGATGAACTACGAAAAGAAATTGTCCACGCTTAAAAGATTCAGGATGATAAGCCTGATAGAAGGTATATCCATGATCGTATTGCTATTTATAGCCATGCCGCTAAAATATGGGTTTGATATGCCTTTGATGGTGAAGTACGTAGGCTGGATTCATGGGATTCTCTTTATGTTATATATCGTCATCTTGATTCCTACCAGCAGAAAGCTGGGCTGGACTTTTCTTAAAACGTTCATGGGGCTGGTGGCTTCGGTTTTACCATTCGGGCCTTTCCTTTTCGACCGCAAGCTGAAAACTGAAGAAAAATTGATGCAACAAGAAAACTGATTTCCGCCTATGGCTTTGATCAGCAAAAAGAAGATAGTCTATCCCATTAGCGAAGGCCTAAGGAACTACCTGATCAGGTATGGACGGGAAGTGGATATTCCTATTCATTACAAAGAACTGCTGCGTTTTTCCAATTCGATAGCCCTCTACGATTTTAAAGGAAATGACACGCTTTGGGAAACGGTCTTCTATGACGAAGCGGATCGAGAAGAGATTCATTACAACATCAAAAAAATCTACGCCATTCTAAAGGCTGATGGGGATATGTCCGTCATGGAGCACCTCTATGTCGACCGGGTGGATCTCTGTACGTATGGCAATACCCAGCCTTTTCGCATTCGGATCGTCAACAAGATCAATGACAACTTCGATTATTTCTACATCAAATACGCCGATGCATCCAGGGTCTATGGACTAGAGCTGGAACATCTGCTGTCGCCCAACCGAATCAGTTACCTGGTATACAAGGACTCTCTAATCGAGGAGCATATTGCCGGGATTCCGGGGCAACAGTTTATGAAAATACAGATTCACGATCCTTTGCTAAATCCCATTCGGCTATCGAAGGAGTTTGTAAAATTCAATGAACGGTGTTTCGTACGGCTGCTGGGCGATATGCATTCTTCCAACTTTGTGATTGACGTCACGCCGGATTTTGAAGACACGCATTTTCGCATCCGGGCGATTGACTTTGACCAGCAATCCTACGAAGGAAAAAAATCAATTTATCTGCCCCAATATTTCAAGCAAAACAACATCCTCATCCAGCTAGGTATCAAACACATAACAACAGAGTCGATGGTTCAATATCAACGGGAAGAAAGGGCACTGATCGCCACCCGTCTGAAGTCTTCTTCCGTGGAAATCACCGACTTACTCAAATGCATGGAAGAGGACGTCATTTCTACCCCCGAAAATGTTGCGTCTTTAAAATCGGAGTTAGCCAATCATTATAAAAACAATGCCTTCTTACAGTGTAGAAACATGGGGCAACTCTTACGCCTCAGTTTGATGCAGGTTCTATCCAAATGAGGGACTTTAGGCCAATCAATCGCAGGTTATGTTGGCATTGTTTGTGATATATTTTGTCCAAATCACACGACTATGTTTGACATGAAGAAAAATGAAATAAAGTTCGTCTACAATAGCGGCAAAAAGGACGACCGAGAAGCCTATGGATATGCCTTATCCCTAAACAAGCATAAGATCAATGAAATTGACGTGGCCAGGACCCAACTGACATCCACCCAGATCTCAGAGTTGGCTCAGAAACTAAACGTACCGATCATCGAACTTTTTGACGAAAAATCTTCTTATTATAGGGACAAGGTTGCTGGAAAAGACATTAGCGAGACTGATCTCCTGACGGTTTTGAGAGCCGAAGTAGACTGTCTGAAAACTCCCATCATGGTTTATGAAAACCGGGCAGTTTTCCTTGAAAGCAAGTACGACACAAATAATATTGACATCGCCATTGAAGGTATTAAACGTTACGATACCAACCAATAGCTATTTTAGTAGGTACCATTTTTAAACTTAAACTTTATTAACTATGGGAAATTCTGATAAGAGAGTATTTAAGAAATTGGGTTATAAGCAAGAAGAGTCTGAGGCCATCGTCCAGTCGCTCAACCAATTGCTGGCCAACTATCATGTTCATTATCAAAAGCTTCGCAATTTTCACTGGAACGTGACGGGGGGTGACTTTTTTGATCTTCACGAAAAATTCGAGGAATTGTACAACGAAGCATTCGCCAACATTGATCTGATCGCAGAAAGAATACGGGTATTTGGAATGACACCGCTCAGCAGGATTACGGACTACCTAGAGCATTCGACTATTAAAGAAGTCGGAACCGATCTCGATTCGCGATCAATGGTAAGAGAGGTGCTAAAGGATTTTGAGATCTTGGCGGAAAACATGAATGAATGTGCGGAAAAGGTGTCTGAATTGGGCGACACAGCCACTGAAGACATGCTGATCTCCTTTATCAAAACCTTAGAGTCCAATCATTGGATGCTTACCTCCTTCAACAAATAACTGGGGAAACCCGCAATACAAAAGCCCGGATCCTTACGGTTCCGGGCTTTTTTATAATTAAGATTTTTCGTGGCACCTAGTAGTACCTTACCTCACAACCTGGGTTTGCCTTTTTGAAATTATCTACCTGCCGGCTATTAATTCGGGTATTGAAGCAGGTCAGGCTTTGGAGGTTCCTCAAGTTCATCACAGGATTCAAGCTCCTCACGTTTGTACTTGCAATATCCAATTCCTCCAAAGCGATAAGGTTATCCAGCCCCCGCAGATTCTTCACGTTGGTACCCGAGGCAATGAAGCTTCTTAGGGAGTTTAGAGACTGAAGCGGCCTCAGATCTTCTATACCCGTATTGGAGAGATTAAGGTACTCAAGCTCTGCCAAGGAGGACAAAGGAGAAAGATCGGATATAGGAGCCTGGATCACCGAGAGATGGGCCAAAGTAGTCAACTGTGACAAGGGTGCGATATCCGCCAGTGGCACATTCTGTACATCGAGTTTTCTGAGGTTATAGAATGCCAACAAAGGCTCTAAGTTGTTAATCTGTCCCCCTTCGATGTTCACTTGGGAACTGGCGGTCATAGCATGCAAAGCTGCTGGGCTAGGATCTTCATCTAACTCAAATTCGCGGGCAAAAGTGGTTCGCCAGGCATCACTTAAGCTTTCCCACCATGCTTGCAGTTCCCGGGATCTAAAGATTACATTGATTCCAGGCACCGCCTCGACGAGTGCCAGAATTTGCCATTGAGGAACTTCAGTTTGGTCAACATCCAGAAATCTCAATTTCTCCAGTCTCTTTAGTGGTTCAACCGACCCGATATTGGTGCTGTTGAAGTGAAGTTCCTTGAGAGATCGAAGGTGCACCAACGGCTCTACATTGGTAACCGCACTGCTATTGGCGTGAATTTCTTCCAGGGTCCGCAACTCAGACAGCGGGGTGAGGTCATGGATTTTGGTGTTATCCAGCGTGAGTTTGATCAACTTTTTAAATTTGACAATAGGCCTGAGGTTCACCACATTGCTTCCAGATAGATCCAACGAGTCTGCACCGACCATTCTATAAAGTTGTTCTATTGAGGGTTGTCCGCTCAAGTGTGGATTTGCTTTGCCTAACACCTCTGGCCAACCTTGCGGTAGACTCTGCCACCAGGCCTGCAGGTCTTCAACCCGATGAATAAGTAAGACAGAGCGGTTCTTGATCGCGAAGCTATCTGCTACTTCTTCGGGAATGCTGGTTTGGTCTGCATATACTTTCTCAAGCTTCTCCCGGCCGTCCAAGGCCTCCAAGTTACTGACTTCAGTCCCGTTGATGTTCACAATGCGAAGTTTGGACAATCCAGACAAAGGAGCCAGGTCCATGATATTGGTTTCCTCCAGATTGAGGGTTTCCAGGCTTTTCAGCTCAGACAGAAAGCCAAAGTTAATCAGGTAGTTACCCTTCAGGCTCAATGCACGCAGGTTTTCCAGGGCGCTGATGTTCTCAATATTGCTAAATCCACACTCTTCCAGATCAAGCGTTTCGAGTGCCTTAAAGGAATTTAACACACCAAAACTCTGCAGGTTGGTATTGATAATTTTAAGGTGTTTCAGGTTTTGAAGGTTCTTTAGCTCCTCTATATCTCCCACCCGTGTTCCAGAAATATCAAGATAAGTGAGCCGGTCGGAGTATTTGATAAATTGAATATCATCAGTAGGTGTATTTGAAATATCCAGGTAGCTCAAGAAAGTGACATTGCTGATCGGGCTCAGATCCTGGATATTGGTATTGCTAATATCCACATACTTAAGCTCCCGCAAGGCATGTATGGGGGAAAGATCCTGTATAATCTGGTTGCCTGCAAGGTGTATTGAATCAATATCACTGATCGCGTTTATCTGGTCCATCGAGAGCGAGTCTTCGGTAAAACCAAGTTTATCTCTGAAATAGCTTGACCATTCGAAAGAGAGATTATTCCACCACTCCGCGAGCTCTTTGTCCCTGCTGAGTTTGGTCGTGTAAATACTTGCTATTTTTAATTCATTGGAGTCCTTATCCAGGTTTACCTCGATAAACCGTGGCTGGGTGTTTTCAATTTTTTCGTTATTTAAGCCGATAGCTGTAAGGGTACGGTCGAGCGAAACGATAAAAAAAAGGGCATCATTTTCCCGCAGGGAAGGCTTTACTTCCCTTACCTTAAATTTGAATTCGGCGTCTTTAAAGAAGAACTCAACGTCCTTAAGGTATGCGGTGACATCCTTATTGGTAATTACCTTCCTGTCTAACAACAGATCATCTTCCACTTGAACTTTTTCGTCACGAAAAATCTTGGAATAGCTATCCCTAATGATGACATCCTTATCGCGCGCAGAAGTTGACTCGCTTCCGACGGTGTTGAGGAAGTATTCCAGGAAACGAATTTGGTCTTCTACTTTCTGGGAAAAATCCTTTACCTCGTCTTTGGTATATCCACCGAGATCTTGAGCCCTCAAGTTGAAGATGGAGACCAAGGATATCAATGATAATACTATTAGCTTATTTCTGATCATAAATATACTCCAGTATCACTTCTTTATCATTTTCATTCAATCTCATCAGATTGGAAATCAGCCAGCCTGTATTAAAGCCAGGCCTGTTGAATTGGGAGAGTTCGAAGTACCACTCATCTATTTGGAAAAAGTGGAACTTCACATCCGTCACGGTTTCAAACTTGATATTCCCCTTCTTGATCTCATAGAGAAACAAGGTAAGGAAATCAGGGGTGAAGTCCTTGGGGGTGTACGATTCTGGTTTTTGGTTATCCTGAAGCGCTTTGCGCAGGTTCATAAAACCCAGTTCGTGGCTCAGGGGATGAAGAAACTCCTTTTGGTTGCCTTCTGCCTTGTTAAAAGCTGCTTTAAAAGCTTTAAAGGAAATTTTGTCAATTACCCACTCGAAACCCAGTCCCTCCGGTTGAAGTTTCATAAATAAAGTCACTGGCTCCCGTTTCCCCTGATATGTAAAAATGGTGCCAACTTCAGCAAACCAGTTCCCTTTATGGAAGTTGAGGTATCGAGGATAATTTTCCGCGGTGACCTCGGTCACAAATTGGTGTCTAAGTTCTTTGGGAATTTGTGAGGTCTCGTTGTCAAAAATGACCCCTAGAAACATCCTTCTCAATTCCCTATCACGGTACTCCTTGCTTCCAGGGTAATGCCGGACTTTACCGTCCTGGCTTTCCTCGCCGTTGAATCGCCTAAAAAATTGGTTAACTTGTTTGGTGGATGCAGCAAACCTGCCGTCATCTTCAGGTTGTCCGGGGCTGTACAAGCCTTGCCCCGGAACAAACTGAATAGATATTATTAGTAATAATACTGATATTAAACAGAATCTTTTTCTCATGCGGAGGTTT
>Ga0079224_100009814_pt1 | contig 13101 bp, 14 predicted proteins | sample Stecom2015_FD_80414 | JGI IMG/M metagenome (GOLD analysis project Ga0079224, IMG submission 80414) | Agricultural soil microbial communities from Utah to study Nitrogen management - Steer compost 2015 | ecosystem: Environmental > Terrestrial > Soil > Agricultural land | place: USA: Utah... | reverse complement strand
TAGGAAATCCAGGAAAGATTATTAAAATAAAAAATATCTAAAAAAGTAAATACACCAAAATATAGTTGTCCTGCCATTTCTACTTGTACCTAATTTTCAATTGGCTTTACCATTTTCGTAATCTCAATAAAATCCTCTACCGATAATTGCTCCGGACGTAAATCAAAGATTTTTTCTCCTTTTTTATTGTCAGGAATATTGAGAGATTTCAAACTGTTTCTAAGAGTTTTTCGTCTTTGATTGAAAGCAGTTTTTACTACACTAAAAAACAATTTTTCATCACATTCCAAACTAAAATTATCTTTTCGAGTGAGTTTAAGCACCCCTGACTTAACTTTTGGGGGAGGTGTAAATACATTTTCCGATACGGTAAACAAATATTCTGTTTCATAAAATGCTTGAACTAAAACTGAAAGAATTCCATAGGTTTTACTTCCTTTTTTCTCACAAATTCGCTCTGCTACTTCTTTCTGAAACATTCCTGAAAATTCGGGAACTTGTCTTCTCATTTCCAGCATTTTAAATACAATTTGTGATGAGATATTGTATGGAAAGTTTCCTATTATGGCAAAAGGTTCATCTATAAAGATTTCTTTCAAATCATACTTCAAAAAATCTTTTGATATAATACGATTTTGCAGTTTTGGATAATGAGTATTTAAATATTTTACCGATTCAGTATCAATTTCAATAACATAGGTTTCTATTGATTTTTCAAGCAAATACTTCGTAAGCACTCCCATTCCGGGACCTATTTCCAAAACTTTATTGTACCCTTTTAGTGAAAGGGTGTCAGAAATCTTTTTGGCAATATTTTCATCGTTCAGAAAATGTTGCCCCAGATGTTTTTTAGCTTTTACTTTTTCCATTATTAATTTCCTTTAATTCTCTCCCAAAGTTGCATAAGCAATTCTTTTATTCTTCCTTTTTGTTTATTGGTAACCGGAATAGCTTTAACCGAATCTCCTTCTCGGGTCAATTCATAACTAAATGAAAATTCAGAGTCTTGTCTATCTGTTGATATAAGTCCAAAACGCATATCATTTAAAAATAACTGGTGGTTGGTTTGAGTGATAGTCCACCACCCTTCAGTAATCCATTGAAGTTGACGAACAACTTTTTGATTTTCATTGTTCTTAATAAGTTCTCTGTTTTTAGGATAAAAGTCAAACGAAATAGGTTGAGAATCAAAAAACGAATAATCTCCCATATAATACCCGTCTTCTGTTTCTATAATAGAATTCCAAAGGATGATATTCAAAGGCGATGGTTTTGTTATTTTTCTGACATACTCAATATTTTCTTCAGCCAGTCTGCTTTCAAATTTTGATTTAACTATTTGTTGAATGAATACTGTCAAAAATAAATATAAAGAACTTAACCAAAGCCCTAAATTATTCCATTTTTGTCTTTTCGGATTATTTCTCTCAAAACGCATAACCATTATCATACAGAACAAAAAAGGCAATGTATAGAGAGGATCAATTACAAAAATTGAATGCAGAGAAATTCGATAATCTAACGGATAAAAAAGTTGTGTGCCCCAAGTGGTAAAGGCATCTAACAAAGCATGAGTTAATAATCCTAAAAACCAAAAAACAGTAGCTCGTTTGAAAGTTATCTTGTTTTTTTTCTCAATTTTAGATAAACACCCGCCTAACAAAGGCGAAAGCATCACAAAAAACAAAATAGAATGACTAAATCCCCTGTGAATTGCAGTTGCTGTAATTGGGTCAAAGAACTTTCCTACATAAACATCTAAATCCGGTATGGTGCCAGCTATTGCTCCGTATAGCAAAGCTTTGTTTCCTAACTTTTTCCCTAAAACCTTTTCTCCTACCGCTGCTCCGAGTACAATTTGAGTAAGTGAATCCATTTATATTTTTGGAGTTTAGTATTTGGCAAAGATAGGAATATCATCTTCAATCCACAGATTAAAAAAAAAGAGATAGACAAAAGGTCTATCTCCTTAGTATAATTGATATTCTAAAGTATTACTTTACTAAGCTTGCTTTGAGATATTCTCTATTCATACGAGCAATATTTTCTAGCGAAATACCCTTAGGACATTCTACTTCGCAAGCCCCTGTATTAGTACAGTTTCCAAAACCTTCCAAATCCATTTGGTGTACCATATTAAGTACTCTTTCGGTAGCTTCCACTCTACCTTGCGGAAGTAAAGCGAACTGAGATACTTTAGCTGCTACGTAAAGCATTGCTGAAGCATTTTTACAAGTAGCTACACAAGCTCCACAACCGATACAAGTTGCAGCATCAAACGCTTTATCCGCATCCTCTTTACGAATCGGAATAGCATTAGCATCTTGAGTATTTCCGGAAGTATTTACAGAGATAAATCCTCCTGCATGTTGAATTCTGTCAAAGGCACTCCTGTCAACTACCAAATCTTTAATCACAGGAAATGCTTTCGCTCTGAACGGCTCGATAAAAATCGTATCACCGTCTTTGAACTTACGCATATGCAATTGACAAGTTGTGATTCCTCTATCGGGTCCGTGAGCTTCACCATTAATAAATAATGAGCACATTCCGCAAATTCCTTCACGACAGTCGTGATCAAAAGCAACAGGGTCTTCGCCTTTGTTTATTAAGTCTTCGTTCAAAACATCAAGCATTTCAAGGAAAGACATATCAGGCGAAACATTATCTATTTTATACTCAACGATTCTTCCGTGATCTTGAGCATTTTTCTGTCTCCAGATTTTTAATGTAAGTTTCATCTTATTTAGTTTTTAAAGTCTTGATGTCAAATGCCTAAAAGTCATTACGTTTGACCTTCGACTTTTGACTTTCGACTAAATTTTATTTGTAACTTCTCTGTACTAATTTAATATTCTCAAATACTAATTCTTCTTTATGAAGGATTGCCTCTCTCGGATTTCCGGTATATTCCCAAGCTGCTACATAAGCAAAATTTTCATCATCACGTTTAGCTTCTCCGTCTTCTGTTTGATACTCTTCTCTAAAATGTCCTCCACAAGATTCGTTTCGATGTAGTGCATCTTTAGCGAATAATTCTCCCAACTCTAAGAAATCGGCTACACGAAGTGCTTTTTCAAGTTCTTGATTAAAGCTTTCTGCTGTACCCGGAACTTTTACATCCTTCCAGAATTCTTCACGAATAGCCTTAATCTCATCCATAGCTTCCGTAAGGCCTTTTGCGTTTCTTGCCATACCTACTTTGTTCCACATTACTTTTCCAAGTTTTTTGTGGAAGTAATCAACAGAGTGAGTTCCTTTATTATTCATGAAGAAGTTGATAAGTTCTTTTACATTCTTTTCTGCCTCATCAAACTCAGGTGTATCTGTAGGAATAGCTCCCGTACGGATTTCTTTAGACAAATAATCTCCGATAGTATAAGGCAAAACGAAATATCCGTCTGCCAAACCTTGCATCAAAGCAGAAGCTCCCAAACGGTTTGCTCCGTGATCTGAGAAGTTTGCCTCTCCGATACAGTAACAACCTTCGATAGTTGTCATTAGGTTATAATCAACCCAAAGCCCTCCCATTGTATAGTGAACAGCAGGGTAAATCATCATAGGAGTTTCATACGGATTCTCATCTACAATTTTCTCATACATTTGGAATAAGTTTCCGTATTTTTCCTCAATTACTTTTTTACCCAGCTCATAAACTAACTTTTCGTCATTTTCGTCTAAATGTTTGATACGAGCTTGCTCTTTACCATAACGTTGAATTGCCGAAGCAAAGTCAAGATAAACAGCCTCTCCGGTAGCATTTACTCCATAACCGGCATCACAACGCTCTTTAGCAGCACGAGAAGCTACGTCACGAGGTACTAAGTTACCAAAAGCCGGATAACGTCTTTCTAAGTAATAATCTCTATCTTCTTCAGGTATCTGAGTTGGTTTTAATCTTCCTTCTCTGATAGCCTGAACATCTTCTAATTTTTTAGGCACCCAAATGCGTCCATCGTTTCTTAAAGACTCAGACATCAACGTAAGTTTTGACTGATGATCTCCCGAAACAGGAATGCAAGTTGGGTGAATTTGCGTATAGCAAGGGTTTGCAAAATAAGCTCCTTTTTTATGAGCTTTCCATGCTGCTGTCACATTTGACCCCATTGCATTGGTAGAAAGATAAAATATATTTCCGTACCCTCCTGTTCCTAATACTACTGCATGGGCAGAATGTCTTTCAATTTCCCCGGTAACCAAGTTACGTGCTATGATTCCACGAGCCTTTCCATTAATCACAACCAAGTCCAACATCTCGTGGCGATTATACATCTTAATTTTACCACGACCTATTTGACGATTCATAGCCGAATAAGCCCCTAGTAATAATTGTTGTCCGGTTTGTCCTTTTGCGTAGAATGTACGAGATACTTGAGCACCTCCAAACGAACGATTATCTAACAAACCGCCATACTCACGAGCCAATGGCACTCCCTGAGCCACACATTGGTCAATAATATTAGCAGAAACTTCGGCTAAACGATAAACGTTTGCCTCTCTTGCACGATAATCTCCTCCTTTTATGGTATCGTAAAATAAACGATAAATCGAATCTCCGTCTCCTTGATAGTTTTTAGCTGCATTGATACCTCCTTGTGCTGCAATAGAGTGTGCACGTCTTGGAGAATCCTGAAAACAAAATGCTTTTACGTTGTAACCTAATTCTGCCAAAGTAGCTGCAGCAGAAGCTCCTGCCAAACCGGTACCAACAACAATAACATCTAACTTACGTTTGTTAGCAGGGTTTACCAGATTAATTTTCGACTTATACTCTGTCCATTTGATAGAGAGGTCTCCTTTTGGTATTTTATTATCTAATGCCATAACTGAAAACTATTTTAAAAAGAAACGAATGTATATAGGAATAATAGCAAAAAGGAGCGGAACAATAATAGAAAAAACAACTCCGGTCTTTTTGATAATTCCGTTATATTTTGGATGATTTAAACCAAATGATTGGAATGCACTTGCAAACCCGTGGTTTAAGTGAAAGGCCAAAATAGCCATTGAAAAAACATAGAAAATAGTGTACCACAATCCCGCTTTTTCATCTTTGAAAAAGTCTATGGTAATTTTATAAAGATCTTTATAACCTTCTGCTATTTTTAAACCGGCTCTTACATCAAAGAACTCTGTTTTATTTTTTATCTCAATTTGACCATTGTCAATTTGAGATGTACCAATATAGCTCCCCGCTGTTGTTACATATAGATCTTGCGTCCCATAATCAGTAGCGATAGAAACCTTTTGAAGCGGCATTTGAGTATAGTGCATTTTAGCCCAAAAATGGCTCATATGCAAAGCAATGAATATTAATATGAGTGTTCCGAGCACTGCCATATTTCTGGAAGCCCATTTAGTATTAGCAGCCGCATTTTCTTTATTGTAACGAATTGGTCTTGCCTTTCTGTTTTGAATCGTTAATATTATTCCATCTACAGCATGAAAAATAATCGAAATGTAAGTAAGGTAAGACAACACTTTTATGAACGGATTAGTTGTCATAAAAAGTGCATACTGATTAAACTGTAATGAAGTTCCGTAAATGAGTTGCAGGTTTCCTATAAGATGTCCTACTAAAAACAGACAAAGAAACAAACCTGTAAGAGCCATCCAGTATTTTTTTACTAAGGATGACTTTAAAAGCGCAGATTTTGCCATAACACTAAATAATTTTTTGGAAATGATTAGCAAAAGTAAGATTTATAAAAAAATTCACAAAGTGAATTTGTTATTTATAATCAGTATAAAATAGATATGATATTTGCCCCATTTATATCAAATTGATTTTCAATAAAAATGCATTTTATTTTTAAATATTCCGGAATATAATTCAGGTTATGAAACCTATTTTCCAATTATTTTGTTGAGCAAAAAGAATTTTACTTTTTATACAAAGGAATAAAATAAGAAACAGTATAATTAAACCCTACCCCCCAGTTTCCGTCATAAGTTCGATTAAAGCCCAGAATGTATAAATTTTCAAAATTATCAGGTTGTTTTTGGGTAATCAAATAGTTAAGTCGAACACTAAATCCCACATAAAAATTGTTAAAAATTTCAGCTTTAATACCTCCTACAAATTCTATCCAATGTGCAGAAAGCCCTTTAAATTCCTCATTGGTCTGAACAACTGTATGCTCTCCTAAAAAGCCTCCTGTATTATAATAAATAGAATAATGGTTTAAAGTTTGCGAAAAAGTACTTGTTCCATAACGGGCTCCAACATAAATCATATTTTCCATATCGAGCCAGTTTTGGTAAGCATTGAAATCTATTCCTACTTTCAAATAGGTTCCTTTAGTAGTAAAATTGAGTTGAGGTTCATCTGTAGTTTTATCTTCGTTCCCGAGCTCTCCTGCTAAATAGATTTTTTTGGTAATCCGATAATCTCCTACCAATTCCAAGCCTCTATAATCATCTGTTACAAAAGATTTAGTCAGTTTGAATAAATCTGCTCCTATACGCATTCCGTAACGTTGAACTTGTTTGGTTTTCAAAGAATCGGTTTGGGCTTCTTGTGCCAAACAAGCCACTGACAATCCCAAACTAAAAAAGTATATCCAAATGCGTTTCATTTTCGTTTGTTATTATGGATTGTCTCACAATGTATTCCTTAATCCAGAATTCATCATTACCGTAATCAGTAATTTTCGGATTAGGGTTAAGCGGTTCAGCATCTAAAAGCATAAAATTAGATTTAAATCCGCAAGCTCTTGATATATAAACATCTTCTTTATCGTATCGAATTTGAACCAAGTCTTCGTTAGTGACTTCTGTATTGATGTTGGTATAAGTGAGTCTGAAAATATAATTACTCTCAGGTGAATCTGTTCTAAGAGGCAACAGTATCCTGTCTGTATGTTCAAATACAAGAATATTACTTGGGTTATCTATCTCAATAATTTCAATCTTTTGAAAACCTTTTCTAACAGACGAATTAAGATATTCGTAAAAATCAATAACAACTTTAGGAGTAGTAGGAGTTCCTGCTGCGCAAATGTCATCTTTTTCGCACTTTGACAAAGTCCCGAAACAAAGAAATATAAGAAGAATTAGAAATAAAAAGCGTTTCATCTAAAAATAATAAAGGCACAAATGTAATAATTTTTCACCTTTTGTTCACGGTTTAAAAACGGAAGATTTCTGAGAAAAATACAACAGAAAGGGATAATTTTAAAATTACTATTTCCTAAAATCAATCATAAACTATAATTATTCATCCGGCTTAAAATACTATCTTTGCATTTTAATTTTCTAAATTTTTTAATTTTAAAAATACATGAAAGTCGCAGTTGTTGGAGCAACCGGAATGGTAGGAGAAGTAATGCTAAATGTTTTAGTCGAACGTAACTTCCCTTTAACAGAACTATTAGTTGTAGCCTCTGAAAAATCAGTAGGAAAAGAAATCTTTTTTAAAGGAAAAACACATAAGGTAATCGGTTTGCAAGAAGCTGTTAATGAAGCTCCTGATATTGCTCTATTCTCAGCCGGTGGTCAAACCTCTTTGGATTGGGCAGAAAAATTTGCCGCAGTCGGTACAACCGTAATCGACAATTCTTCTGCTTGGAGAATGGACAATACTAAAAAGCTAATTGTTCCCGAAATTAATGCAAATAAACTAACCGAAAACGACAAAATCATAGCTAATCCGAATTGTTCTACCATTCAAATGGTTATGGCTCTTGCTCCTCTGCACAAAAAATATAAGATTAAAAGAATTGTTGTTTCTACTTATCAGTCTATTACCGGAACAGGTGTTAAGGCAGTTCAACAATTAGAAAACGAATATCAAGGAATAAGAGGAGAAATGGCTTACAAGTACCAAATTCACCGAAATGCCATTCCTCAATGCGATGTTTTTGAAGAAAACGGATATACCAAAGAAGAAATGAAATTGGTTAGAGAAACACAAAAAATCCTTGATGACAACACAATTTCAGTAACTGCTACAGCCGTAAGAATTCCCGTAGTGGGCGGACACAGCGAAGCGGTAAACGTAGAATTTGAAAACGATTTTGACCTAAGTGAAATTCGAAAAATTCTGCACGAGACAGAAGGTGTGAAACTACAAGACAACACAGATACTTTCACTTATCCGATGCCTTTGTATGCACAAGGAAAAGATGATGTATTTGTGGGGAGGATTCGCAGAGATGAATCACAACCCAATACATTAAATATGTGGATTGTTTCGGATAATCTCAGAAAAGGAGCTGCTACCAACACTATTCAAATAGCAGAATATTTGGTCAAAAATAATTTGGTCAGAACAAAGGCAAGGGTTTAAAACAGTAAATTTTGATTAAAACAAACCCCATAAAAGATACTATAATCCAAGGATTGGAACTCCCCTTGATGGAAGATTTTTACACTATCCAAGGGGAAGGTTTTTATACGGGAGTAGCCGCTTATTTTATCCGAATCGGAGGATGTGATGTAGGCTGTCATTGGTGTGATGTAAAAGAAAGTTGGGAGGCAGCTAACCACCCGGTAACTGCGGTAGAACAAATGGTAACAAATGCTAAAAATTCTCAAGCCAAAATTGTTGTGATTACAGGGGGCGAACCCTTAACTTGGAATATGAATGTCCTTACCCGAAGATTAAAAGAAGAAGGTTTTAGAGTACATATTGAAACGTCCGGGGCTTATCCGTTTTCAGGAGAGTGGGATTGGGTTTGTCTTTCTCCGAAAAAAACTAAACTTCCGGTAGAAGAAGCTTATCAAAAAGCTGATGAATTAAAAATCATTATTTATAATCAACACGATTTTCAGTTTGCCGAAGAACAAGCCCAAAAAGTGCGGGAAAATTGTCTTTTGTTCCTCCAAGCCGAATGGGAAAAAAAAGACAAAATGTCCCCTCTTATTGTTGATTATGTGATGAATAATCCTAAATGGAGAATTTCGGTTCAAACTCATAAGTATTTAGACATTCCGTAATATTTATAATTTAAAAAGATTATGAAATTACTTATTTTTAATGGAGCCCCCGATAGTTCTGTAAGTAGTTTTTCACATAAAATAATTCAATTTTTCCTTTCTTGTTTTGAAGGAAAGAATATAGAAATTTCTCATTATAATTTAGCTGAAAATAAGCTCCCTCTGTTGGAAATACCTTTTGGAGAAATTCCTGAAAGTGTAAAACAAATGGCTGAATTATTCTCTGAAAGCGATGTTCAAATATGGCTTTCTCCTTTGTATCATGGGGCTATTCCCGGAAGTATGAAAAACTGCTTGGACTGGCTCGAAATCACCAGCAAAAAACCAAAGCCTTATCTTACAGGACAAGTCATTGCACTTGTTTGTTGGGCAGACGGAGTACAAGCCATGCAAGGTATAAACAATATGGACTCTATTGCAAAAGCACTTCGAGCTTGGGTTTTACCTTATTCTGTACCTATCCTAAGGAAAGACTTAATTATAGAAGATGAACTTAACCCAATTTATAAAGAACGCTTTGAGTTGATGTCTCGCCTTATTATGGAAAGCGACAATAGATTCAGTTAATAACAAATACTCAAAAAATCCCAAGTAAACTTGGGATTTTTTATTAAATAGGTATAAAATCATCTATTCAACTACCCTACTACAAAAAATCACTTCCAAATTGACAAATTGACACTTTTTCAGATTGATTATCTGTGCTTTAAGCCATTTTTTCAGTTTTAAAGTTATGGTATTCTATTTGCTTCCTGTTAGACAAAAAGAAGTTTAACCTAAAAAATAATTATGGCTATGGACTTAGTTAAATTCAACCAAGACGAATTCGGCTATATGCCAAGTTTTTTTGAAGATTTCTTCGGGAGAGATTTTTTCGGCAGATTTCCTAAAACTTCTTTTCCGGCTGTAAACGTAAAAGAAAGTGAAAGTAAATATGAAGTATTTGTAGCTGCTCCGGGGCTTACTAAAGAAGATTTCTCTATTTCTGTAGAAAATAACATCCTTCAGATATTCTCTGAAAAGAAACAAGAAAAAGAAGAAAAAAACGAAAACGGTAAATTTACCCGAAGAGAGTATAGCTACAATAAATTCTCTCGTTCTTTCAAACTACCGGAAAATACCAATCCTGAACAAATTCAAGCAAAATACGAAAGCGGAGAACTTATCATTCAAATCCCTAAAATAAACGCTACTGTAAGCTCCCATAGACAGATAGCAATAGAGTAAATTGGGTTAGTAAAAAATCCCTGAAGTCAAAAACTTCAGGGATTTTATTTTTTAGAAACATTCTTTACAAAGAACTAATCTTTTATTATATTTCCATCCTGCATAATGAGTTTTCGGTCTGCCATACCGGCAAATTCCATATTATGCGTCACTATAACAAAGGTCTGATTCATTTCGTCCCTGAGCTTAAAAAATAATTTATGAAGATTTTCAGCAGAAACTGTATCGAGATTCCCTGAAGGTTCATCAGCAAAAATTACAGACGGCTCATTAATCAAAGCTCTTGCAACAGCTACTCTCTGCTGTTCTCCTCCTGAGAGTTCAGACGGTTTATGCCCAATTCTGTGTGATAGTCCTAAATAATCCAGTAATTCCTTAGCTCTTTTTTCTGCTTCACTTTTATCCTTTTGAGCTATAAAAGCAGGAATACATACATTTTCTAAAGCGGTAAATTCCGGTAAAAGCTGATGAAATTGAAATATAAATCCCAAATGACGATTTCGGAATTTTGATAATTCTTTATCTTTTAACGTAAGAATGTTTTGTCCGTTGATTTCTAAAGAAGACCCTTGTTCTAAAGTAGGTTTATCAAGTGTTCCTAATATTTGCAGTAAAGTTGTTTTCCCTGCTCCGGAAGCTCCTACAATCGAAACTATTTCTCCTTTTTGTACACTTATATCAACTCCTTTCAGAACTTGTAAATTACCGTAATACTTGTGTATATTTTTTGCTTGTATCATCATAATACAAAGAAACGAATTTTTGAGATAGATTAAACAACTGCCAATTCTTAATTTTGTAGAGATTAAATTCCAAAAACCTCTTTAGAATTTTGAGTTGTGATTTCGGCTATTTCTTCAACAGAAATTCTATACAATTCTGCTAATTTTTGGGCTACATTCACTATATAAGCACTTTCGTTTCTTTTTCCTCTGTACGGAACAGGAGCCAAATAAGGAGAGTCGGTTTCAAGAACAAGGTGTTTAATATCTATTTGATTAAGATATTGGTCGATTTTTCCGTTTTTGAAAGTTACCACCCCTCCTATTCCGAGCTTAAAATTAAGAGAAATTGCTTGTTGAGCTTGTTCAAAGTTTCCTGTAAAGCAATGGAAAATTCCAAACAAATCTGATGATTTCTGCTCTTGTAAGATCTCAAATACTTCGTCGAAAGCTTCTCTGCAATGAATGACAATTGGTAATTTGTATTTTTTAGCTAATGCTATCTGATACCTAAACGCATCTTGCTGTTCTTTCAAAAATGTTTTATCCCAATACAAATCAATCCCTATTTCTCCGATAGCGTAAAACTTTCTTTCCGCTAACTGCTTTTCTACTAAAGTTAATTCTTCTCTATAATTCTCTTTTGTAGAGGTAGGATGTAATCCGCACATCAAAAACATATTTTCAGGATATTTTGCCTCCAACTCATACATAGCCTGAACGTATGAACTGTCAATAGCCGGAATAAAAAAGCGCCTCACTCCTACCGACAACGCTCTCTGAATCATTTCGTCTCTATCTTGTGTAAATTCTTCGCTATATAAATGAGTATGGGTATCCGTCAACATTAGTCTTAAAAATTTAAACGTGAAAATTAAGATAAAAAGCTGTCTAAAACTCTTTATAAATCGGTTTTTAGACAGCTTTAGAATTATGAATAAAAAATACTATTTCAGAATATTTCTTGAAATAACTAATTTTTGAATTTCAGTTGTTCCTTCTCCGATAGTACACAATTTAGAATCACGATAGAATTTCTCTACCGGAAAATCTTTTGTATACCCGTAACCTCCATGAATCTGAATAGCTTCAGTCGAAACTCTTACACACATTTCTGAAGCATACATTTTTGCCATGGCTCCCATAGTAGTTACAGGCAAATTATTATTTTTCAAATAAGCGGCTTTATGTAAAAGTAATTCGGCAGCTTCAATTTCAGTTGCCATATCCGCTAATTTAAATGCGATTGCTTGGAAAGAACTAATCGGTTTTCCGAACTGATGGCGTTCTTTAGAATATTTAAGAGCGGCTTCATAAGCTCCTTTTCCAATTCCAAGAGCTAAAGCTCCGATAGAAATTCGTCCTCCGTCCAAAATTTTCATAGCCTGAATGAACCCTTCTCCTACTTCACCTAAACGGTTTGCATCCGGAATTCGACAGTTATCAAATATAAGCTCCGCTGTTTCAGAAGCTCTCATTCCGAGTTTATTTTCTTTTTTTCCGCTCGAAAATCCGGGAGTTCCTTTTTCAATTACAAAAGCAGTCATTCCTCTTGAATCTCCTTTTTGTCCCGTTCTGGCAATTACTACGGCTACTTGTCCTGAAATAGCGTGAGTTATAAAGTTTTTAGCTCCATTCAATACCCAATAATCTCCGTCTTTTACTGCAGTAGTATTCATTCCTCCTGCATCCGAACCGGTATTATGCTCAGTAAGCCCCCAAGCCCCAATCCATTCTCCTGTTGCTAATTTCGGAATCCATTTTTTCTTTTGTTCTTCATTTCCGAAAGTAAGAATATGATTAGTACAGAGTGAATTATGAGCCGCAATGGACAGTCCGATAGAAGAATCAACTTTAGAAATTTCCTCAACAATAGTAATATATTCGTGGTAACCTAAACCTGAGCCACCCAACTCTTCAGGAACCAAAACTCCCATAAATCCCATTTCTCCGAGTTTTCTAAAAAGTTCTACGGGAAACGTTTGGGATTCATCCCACTCCATTATATAAGGTCTGATGTGAGTTTCTGCAAAATCTTTGATAGATTCTGCAATCATTTTTTGGGTTTCAGAAGTCTGAAAGTTCATAGTATTTTTCCTTAAAATTTTAAAAACCCAAATATAAAGCAATTATTTCAATTTTTTCAACAGGAAAATCAGGAATTTTCGACAATTCGTCTTTATTTTTAATCCCTCCGTTCATACTTCTGTAC
>Ga0079224_100009813_pt1 | contig 13102 bp, 10 predicted proteins | sample Stecom2015_FD_80414 | JGI IMG/M metagenome (GOLD analysis project Ga0079224, IMG submission 80414) | Agricultural soil microbial communities from Utah to study Nitrogen management - Steer compost 2015 | ecosystem: Environmental > Terrestrial > Soil > Agricultural land | place: USA: Utah... | reverse complement strand
GCTGCCGCACTACACCGGCGACCAGTGGACCGCGGGCCGGCACATCTCCCGCGACGAGCTGCGCCCCGGCGACCTGGTCTTCTTCTACAGCGACCTGCACCACGTGGGCATCTACCTCGGCGGTGGCATGATGGTGCACGCGCCGCGGACCGGCGACGTCGTACGGATCGCCTCGATCGACCGCCGGCCCTACGCCGGCGCGGTCCGCATCGCCGACTGAGCCGACTGAGCCGAGTGAGCGGCGCCGCTCAGATCAGCTGGCGGCGCGCCGCCCAGGCCACGGCCTCGATGGCCGTGGCCACCCCGATCCGGTCGCAGATGCCGCGCAATCGTCGCCGTACGGTGCGGCCGCTGCAATCCAGGCGCCGCCCGACACGGTCGACAGTGACGCCCTTGGCAAGTTCAGCCAGCAACGCCAGATCCGCAGGGCTCAGTTCGACATTTTCACTGAGCACACCCACTGGGAGCCCTCCCCCCAACAGACACCTCTGTGACGTACTGGCACGAGCCTCATGGCCTGGCTCGTCCCGGACTACGTAAACGCATCCGGGAAAGACCGTCAAGCACAAGTCTGCCCGACTTGACCCCGGCCATTGACTTGCTCTCGGCTATGTGACGTACTCGGCATATATCGACACATTTCGGAGCGGAATGATCGATCACAGCGCCTCTGACAACGCCTCGCCACCTGCGCCGACGCCCGATGACATCCTGGGTTTCGACCCGTACGAATATGGTTTCCTGCGCGATCCGTATTCCCGCTACCGGAAGCTGCCCCGACCCCTCTACCGCACACGCGCCGGGCTGATCGTCGCCACCTCCCACGAGCTCTGCTCGGCCATCATGCGCGACCCCCGTTTCGGGCACGGCCACCAGCAGGAGCCCGGCCCGGACGAACCGGCCCGTTCGTTCCTCATGATGGACCCGCCGGACCACACCCGGCTGCGCGGCCTCGTCAGCAAGGCCTTCACCCCCGGGATGGTGCGGCGGCTCCGCCCGCGCATCGAGGCGATCACCGCCGAGCTGATCGCCGCGCTGCCCGGCGAGGCCGACCTGGTCCGCGACTTCGCCTACCCGCTGCCCGTCATGGTGATCAGCGAGATGCTGGGGGTGCCGCCCGAGGACCACGAGCGGTTCCGAACCTGGAGCGAGACGCTGGCGCGCAGCCTCGACCCGATCGTCGGCGACGAGCTGGCCGAGCGCGGCCCGCGCCACCGGCGCGAGTTCCACGACTACTTCCGGGACCTGATCGCGCGGCGGCGCGCCCGGCCCGCCGACGACCTGCTCAGCGCGCTCGTCCAGGTGGAGGAGCTGACGGAGCGGGAGCTGCTGGCCACGTGCGTGCTGCTGCTGGTGGCCGGGCACGAGACGACCGTCAACCTCATCGCCAACGGCGTGCTCAACCTGGTCAGGCACGGCGTGCTGGGGCTGGCGGCGGAGCGGCCGCGGCAGGTCGTCGAGGAGGTGCTCCGGTACGATCCGCCGGTCCAGCTCACGGCCCGCAGCGCGCGGGAGGACACCGAGCTGGGCGGTGTCGAGGTGCCGGCAGGCACGATGACGCTGGCGCTGGTCGGCGCGGCCAACCGGGACCCGGAGGTGTTCCCCGATCCGGACCGGTTCGACGTGGGGCGGGCGCCGGGCAGGCACCTGGCGTTCGGCCTGGGCATCCACTTCTGCCTGGGGGCGCCGCTGGCCCGGCTGGAGGGCGAGGTGGCGCTGGCCGCGCTCGCGTCGGCGGCGCCGGGGCTGGAGCTGGCGGACCCGGATCCCCCGTACAGGGAGAACCTCGTGCTGCGCGGGCTGGCGGAGCTGCCCGTGCGGCTGAACCGGCCGTAGCGCGGCGGGCGGGCCGCGCTACGGCGCGGGCGTCAGCGGGTGGGCTTGACCAGCGGGAAGAGGATGGTCTCGCGGATGTTGCGGCCGGTGAAGGCCATGACCATGCGGTCGATGCCGGCCCCCATGCCGCCCGTCGGGGGCATGCCGTACTCCAGGGCCTGGAGGAAGTCCTCGTCGAGCTGCATCGCCTCGGGGTCGCCGCCCGCGGCCAGCAGGGACTGCTCCTCCAGGCGGCGGCGCTGGTCGAGCGGGTCGTTGAGCTCGGAGTAGGCGGTGCCGAGCTCGGTGCCGAAGCCGATGAGGTCCCACTTCTCGGTGAGGAGCGGGTTGTCGCGGTGGACGCGGGCCAGCGGGGAGGTCTCCAGCGGGTAGTCCATGACGAACGTCGGCTGGATCAGGGTGTGCTCCACCAGCTCCTCGAAGAGCTCCTGGACGAGCTTGCCCTGGCCCCACTTCGGGTCCCACTCGACGCCGTGCTTGTCGGCGAGGGCGCGGACCCGGTCGAGCGGGGTCTCGGTGGTGACCTCCTCTCCCACCGCGCCGGACACCAGGTCGTAGAGCTTGACCCGGGGCCACTCGGCCAGCCCGAGGTCGATCTCGACGTCGCCGTGCCGGACCACGGTGGTGTCGAGCGCCGCCACCACGGCCTTCTGGTACATCCGCTGGGTCAGCTCGGCCATGTCGTGGTAGTCGAGGTAGGTGCCGTAGGCCTCGACCATGGTGAACTCGGGGTTGTGGGTGGAGTCGGCGCCTTCGTTGCGGAAGTTGCGGTTGACCTCGAAGACCTTCTCGATGCCGCCGACGACCAGCCGCTTGAGGTAGAGCTCGATCGCGATGCGGAGGTAGAGCTCCATGTCGTAGGCGTTGATGTGGGTCACGAAGGGCCGGGCCGACGCGCCGCCGTGGATCGGCTGCAGCATCGGCGTCTCGACCTCGAGGTAGCCCTCCTCGTGCCAGAAGTCGCGCACGGCGCGCACGGTGGCGCTGCGGATGCGGGCCATCCTGCGCGACTCGTCGTTGACGATGAGGTCGACGTAGCGCTGGCGGACCCGCGCCTCCGGGTCGGTCAGGCCGATGTGCTTCTCCGGCAGCGGGCGCAGGCACTTGGACGTGATCTCCCAGCGGTCGGCGAGGATGGACAGCTCGCCGCGTCTGGAGGTGATCACCTCGCCCTCGACGCCCACGTGGTCGCCCAGGTCGACGTCGTGTTTCCAGGACGCGAGCGACTCCTCCCCCACCTTGTCCAGGGAGATCATGATCTGGAGGTCGCCGCTGCCGTCGCGCAGCGTGGCGAAGCAGAGTTTGCCGCCCACGCGGTTGAGCATGACGCGCCCGGCCACGCCGACGCGGTCGCCGGTCGCGGTGTCGGGCTCCAGGCCCTGGTATTTCTCCCTGACCTCCGCGTGGGTGGTCGTGCGGGGGAAGTTCACCGGGTAAGGGTCGACGCCTTCGGCGCGAAGGCGGTCGAGCTTCTCCCTCCGGATGCGCATCTGCTCGGGAAGTTCGTCGCTCACACCACCACAGGGTAGGGGATACGGCCACCTGCAAGGTCTCGTCGGTCCCCTGCAGGGGGCGTGCAACCACCCTCTGTTACCCATGAGTTACGCGGGCGGTCCCCCTTTCCCGAGCAGCAGGGTCCGCCCGCGCGGCGTCAGACGGTGTTGCGCTGGTAGATGAGACGCAGGCCGATGAGCGTCAGCCACGGCTCGTGGACGTCGATGGAGCGCGACTCGCCGACGACCAGGCCGGCGTGGCTGCCGGTGGCGACCACGGTGACCTCGTCGGGGTCGTCGGCCAGCTCGGCGGCCATCCGCTCGACGATGCCGTCGACCTGGCCCGCGAAGCCGTAGATGATGCCCGCCTGGAGGGCTTCGACGGTGTTCTTGGCGATGACGGAGCGGGGCCTGATCAGCTCCACCTTGTGGAGCTGGGCTCCGGCGGCGGCCAGGGCGTCGACGGAGATCTCGATGCCGGGGGCGGTGACGGCGCCGATGTACTCGCCCTTGGCCGAGACGGCGTCGAAGGAGGTGGCGGTGCCGAAGTCGACGATGATGCACGGGCCGCCGTACTGGTCGATGGCGGCCAGCGCGTTCACGATGCGGTCGCTGCCGACCTCCTTGGGGTTGTCCATCCGTACGGGGACGCCGGTGCGGACGCCGGGCTCCACCACGACGGCGGTGACGTCGCCGTAGTAGCGCCGGCACATGTCGCGCATCTCGTTGAGCACGCTGGGCACGGTCGAGCAGATCGCGATGCCGCCGACGTCGGCGCTCTTCAGCAGGGGCGACTGGGCGAGCAGGCCCTGGAGGAGGACCGCGATCTCGTCGGCGGTGCGGCGGGCGTCGGTGGCCAGCCGCCAGTGCTCGATGACGTCCTCGCCCTCGAAGAGCCCGAGCACGGTGTGGGTGTTGCCGACGTCGATCGTGAGCAGCATGTGTTACCCCCGTAGATCCAGTGCGACGTCAAGGGCCGGCGCCGAGTGGGTCAAGGCGCCTACCGCAAGGTAGTCGACGCCAGTCTCCGCCACATCACGGGCCGATTCCAAGGTCAATCCCCCGCTGGCTTCGAGCGCAACCGCCTTACTGCCACGATTTCTCACGATTTGTACGGCTTGGGCGGTTTGCTCAACCGTGAAGTTGTCGAGCAAGATCAGATCCGCCCCTTCGTCCAGCGCCTCCTCCAGCTCCGCGAGGCTGTCGACCTCGACCTCGATCGGCAGGTCCGGGTACCGCTCGCGCACCGCGCGGAACGCCTGCGCCACCCCTCCGGCGGCCACCACGTGGTTGTCCTTGATCAGCGCCGCGTCCGACAGCGACATCCGGTGGTTGAGGCCGCCGCCGCAGCGCACCGCGTACTTCTCCAGCGCGCGCAGCCCCGGCAGCGTCTTGCGGCTGTCGCGGACCCGCGCCCCGGTGCCGCTGATCGCCTCGACCCACCGCCCGGTCAGCGTGGCGATCCCGGACAGGTGGGTGACCAGGTTCAGCGCCGTCCGCTCGGCCGTCAGCAGGGCCCTGGTCGGGCCCTCCACCGACATCAGCACCTCGCCCCGGCGGACCCGCTCGCCGTCCTTGGCCTTCCTCTCGGTACGGGTCGCGCCCAGCCGCAGGAACACCGCCTCGGCCACGGCCAGGCCGGCCACCACGCCGTCGGCGCGGGCCACCAGGTCGCCCGAGGAGAGCTGCCCGGCCGGGATGGTGGCGATGCTGGTGACGTCGCCCGCCGCCGACAGGTCCTCGGCCAGCGCCCGGTCGATCACCGCGTCCACGCCGGCCGGGTCCAGCCCGGCGGCGGTGAGCTCCTGGGCCAGTCTGCCCGGCATCGCGTCGCCGTGCGGGGTGAAGGTCATGTGCAGGCCCTCCTCGGTCAGGGTCACGTCCAGGTGCCCGAGCCACTCGTGGTCGTCGCGCTCGGGGTGGTCCTCCCGCCAGTGGGAGCCGCGGGTCTCCAGCCGCGCCGCCGCCGTGCCTGCGAGGACGGTGGCGACGGTGAGCAGGTTCGTGGCCTCCCAGGACTCGGTGCACGGCGCCACGTGGACGGGCGTCCACCGGGCGTCGCGCAGCGCCCTGGCCGTGGTCACCAGGGAGTCGCGGCTGCGCAGCACGCCGGCGCCGGTGCTCATGTGACGCTGGATCCGGGGGCGCACCCGCGGGTCGACCAGCCCGGCCGGGGCCTCGGTCCGCTCCGGGGGGCCGGGGCGCGGCCGGGAGCGGTGCACGTCCTCGGCGATGCGCTCGGCGAACACCAGCCCTTCGAGCAGCGAGTTGGAGGCCAGCCGGTTGGCGCCGTGCACGCCGGTGCAGGCGACCTCGCCGCACGCGTACAGGCCCTCGATCGAGGTGCGGCCGTGCAGGTCGGTACGGACGCCGCCGCTGGCGTAGTGGGCGGCCGGGGAGACCGGGATGAGCTCGGTGACCGGGTCGATGCCGTTAGCGCGGCAGACGGCCTGGATGGTGGGGAACCTGGTCTGCCACGTCTCGGCCCCGAAGTGGCGGCCGTCGAGGAAGACGTGGTCGCGCCCGGTCTCGCGCATCCTCCGCATGATCGCCTTGGCCACCACGTCGCGCGGCGCCAGGTCGGCCAGCTCGTGCACGCCGGTCATGAACCGCTCGCCGTCGTGGTCGACCAGGAACGCGCCCTCGCCCCGTACCGCCTCGGAGATCAGCGGCTGCTGGCCGGTGGAGTCCTCGCCCAGCCACAGCACGGTCGGGTGGAACTGGACGAACTCCAGGTCGCGCACGACCGCGCCGGCCCGCAGCGCCAGCGCGACGCCGTCGCCGGTGGACACGACCGGGTTGGTGGTGGCCGCGTACACCTGGCCCATGCCGCCGGTGGCGAGCACGACCGCGCGGGCCCGGACCGCGCCCACGCCGTCGCGCGCGCCCTCGCCCATGACGTGCAGGGTCACGCCGGTGGCCCGGCCCCGCGCGTCCTTGAGCAGGTCGAGGACGAGGGCGTGCTCGATCACCTCGATGCCGCTCGCGCGTACCGCCTCCACCAGCGCCCGCTGCACCTCGGCGCCGGTGGCGTCGCCGCCGGCGTGCACGATGCGGTCGCGCCGGTGGCCGCCCTCGCGGGTGAGCTGGAGCCTCCCGTCGGGCGTGCGGTCGAAGCGGGCGCCGCGGTCCATCAGCCGCCGCAGCGCGCCCGGGCCCTCGGTCACCAGCGTCCGCACGGCCTGGGTGTCGCAGAGCCCGACCCCGGCCAGCAGCGTGTCGTTGAGGTGCTCGTCGGGGCTGTCGCCGGGGTCCAGCACGGCCGCTATGCCGCCCTGCGCCCACCGGGTGGAGCCGGAGGAGAGCACGTCCTTGGTCACGACCAGGACGCGCTCGTCCGGGGCCAGCTCGGCGTAGCGCAGCGCCACGGTCAGTCCGGCGATCCCGGATCCGACGACGACGACGTCGGCCTCGGCGGTCCAGCCGGGATCGGGGGCCGTCAGCCGCAGGGGAATCGCCGGTGCACTCATGGGCCCTCCTCGAACGGGGCTATCTCGTCAATATGACGATAATGCGTCGCTGGGGATGCGCGCGCCCCGGGCCCGCTACCGGCCCAGCCGCACCACCACATTGTCGATGAGCCGCGTCGCGCCCACGCGGGCGGCCACCGCCAGAACGGCTTCTCCCTCGTACGAGTCGGGAACCTCCGTGAACGTGGCCGGGTCGACCAGCACCAGATAGTCGACCTCCAGCTCGGGCGGGGCCTCGGCCAGCACCTTCGCGGCCGTGGCGCGGACCTGGGCCGCGCCCGGCTCGTCGGCCGCGGCCAGCAGGGCGCGCGACAGCGTAAGCGCCACCCGGCGCTCGCCGGCCGACAGGTAGCGGTTCCGGCTGGACAGGGCCAGGCCGTCGGGCTCCCGGACGGTGGGGGCGCCGACGATCTCCACGGGCACGTCCAGGTCGGCCGCCATGCGGCGGATCAGGGCCAGCTGCTGGGCGTCCTTCTGCCCGAACACGGCCAGGTCCGGGCGCACCAGGTTGAACAGCTTGAGCACCACGGTGAGCATGCCGTCGAAGTGGCCGGGCCGGGAGGCGCCCTCGACGATCCGCCCCATCTCGCCCGCGGACACGCTCACCTGGCGGCCGGGCGGGTACATGTCGTCGGCCGACGGGGCGAACACCACGTCCACCCCCTCCTCCCGGCACGCCTCCAGGTCGGCGTCGAACGTGCGCGGGTAGCGGGCGAAGTCTTCGCCCGGGCCGAACTGCAGCGGGTTGACGAAGATGCTGACGACGACCTGGTCGGCCCGCTCGCGGGCGAGCCTGATGAGTGAGCGGTGCCCTTCGTGCAGGGCGCCCATGGTGGGGACGAGAGCCAGAGTCCCGTCACGGCGGGCTTCGATCAGGTCGGTGCGGTTCCTGGCGACGATCGGGTCCATGCGCAGCCTCCGAGAACGGATCCATGCCCATCGCGGGTCACGGTCACGTCCATATGTTGCCACCCAGCGCGTCGAGCAATCGCTCGGCCTCCTCCGGTTTGAGCAGCCCCGCCGCCAGCGCCCGGTCGGCCGTGAGCCGGGCCAGCGCTATGTAGGCGTCCGCCGCCTCCGGAGCGGCCACGATCAGCGCGTCCACGTGCTTGCGCACGGTGCCCGCGTCGCCGCGCACGACCGGCCCGGTGAGCGCCGACAGGCCGAGCCTGAGCACGTTGTCGAGGGCCGCGCCGAGCAGCGGCCCGAGCATCCGCCCCGGGTGCTCGACGCCGATGCGCGCGAGCAGCTCCTCCGACTCGGCGATGAGCGTCACCATGTGGTTGGCCGCGCTGGCCAGGGCGGCGTGGTAGAGCGGGCGGTCGGCGTCGGCGATCCACACCGGCTCCCCGCCCATCTCGATGACCAGGGCCTCGGCGATCGGCCGCAGCGGCTCGGGGGCGGTGACGCCGAACGAGCAGCCGGTGATCCGGTTGAGGTCGTCGTCGCGGCCGGTGAAGGTCATGACCGGGTGGAGCGCCAGCGGCAGCGCGCCCGCGGCCGCGGCCGGGTCGAGCACGGACAGGCCGTACGCGCCGCTGCAGTGGACGAGGATCTTGCCGCGCAGGTCGGCGCCGGTCGCGGCCAGGCCGCCCACCAGGTCGGGCAGCGCGTCGTCGGGCACGGTGAGCAGGATGAGCTGCGCCGCCGCCATGACCTCCTCGGGCCGTACCGGCTCGACCCCGAGGCGGGCCGCGGCCCAGCGCCGGGAGGCGTCGGAGACGCCGCTGGCGGCGACGACGCGGTGACCTGCCTGGGCCAGGGCGGCGCCGAGCGCGGAGCCGACTTTCCCAGCGCCCAGCACGCCGACGGTCAGGCGCGCCGGGCGATCGGCTGCCTCCATACGTCACACCCCCGGTCGACCTGTTGGCATCGCCGACCAGAGTAACCGGCGCCTCGCCAAGAGGAAGTGACCGGTCTTTTGCCGCATGTTGCGTTACCGACAAAACGGACAGGGGCAGGGGAGCGGGTGCACCCCCTGTCGGAAGAGATGAGGAGAGGGGTTCACCGCCAGGAGCGGGCGCCGAGTCCCAGCGGACCCGACGCCCGCACTCTGTCATACCTCTCGGGCGGTGCGCGTGGCCGCCGACGCCGACAGGCGGTCACGGCGGGGCCCGGGCCGGGCAGTCCGGCCCGGGCCCTTTGACGGGTCGCTCATGAGATAGTCAAGGCATGTGGCTCACCTGGCGTGCCGCCACCCAGCGCGCGCTGTACGGCGAGGGCGGTTTCTACCTGCGCGAACGCCCTTCCGGCCACTTCCGCACGTCCGTCTGCGCCTCCCCGGTGTTCGCCGAGGCCGTGCTGGCCCTGCTGTGCGAGGTCGACGCCGAGCTGGGCGCGCCCGCCCGGCTGGATCTGGTGGACGTCGGCGCCGGCGAGGGCGTGCTGGTCACCCACCTGCTCGGCATGGCCGCGCCCGAGCTGCGGGCCAGGCTGCGGATCACGGCGGTCGACCTGTCCCCGCGGCCGGACGACCTGCCCGAGGAGGTCGTGTGGTCCGCCCGGATCCCGTCCGGCATCCGCGGCCTGGTCATCGCCAACGAGTGGCTCGACAACGTGCCGCTGGACGTGGCCGAGCAGACCGCCGACGGGCCGCGGCTGGTCCTGGTCCACACCGAGACGGGCGAGGAGCGGCTGGGCGGCGAGCCGTCGGAGGCCGACCGCGAGTGGCTGAAACGGTGGTGGCCGCTGTCGTGCGTGGGCAGCCGGGCCGAGATCGGCCACACCCGCGACGCGGCCTGGGCGGCCGTGATTTCCCGGCTCGACCAGGGGCGGGCCATCGCCGTCGATTATGCACACCCTGTGGATAACCGGCCGCGTCTTGGGACGCTCACCGGATATCGTGACGGCGCGGTCGTTTCCCCCATACCCGACGGGACCTGCGACATCACCGCACATGTCGCGCTCGACGCGTGCGCGGAGGCCGGCTGGCGGGCTGGCGCGATATCCACAGGCTTGTCCACACAGCGGGCCGCGCTGCGCGAATTGGGCGTCACCGGCGCCCGCCCCGCCCTCGACCTGGCCCGTACCGATCCACGGGGGTATCTCAGGGCTCTGGCCCGCGCCTCCGAGGAGGGCGAGCTGATCGATCCGGCAGGGCTGGGCGGGTTCGGCTGGCTCTGCCAGCGGCGGTGACCGGCGTCAGCCCGTGCGCAGTTCCAGCGCGCGCGGGCCCCGGATGACGTATCCCGGCTTCCACTCCGGCTCTCGGACGAGCTCCAGCTTCGGCGCACGGTCGAGCAGCACGCCGAACGACTCGACCATCTCGATCCGGGCCAGCGGCGCGCCCAGGCAGTAGTGGATGCCGAGGCCGAACGAGATGTGCGGGTTGTCCGCACGGCCCACGTCGAACCGGTCCGGGTCCTCGAACACCTCGGGGTCGCGGTTGGCCGAGCCGAACAGCAGCGCCACCTCCGACCCGCGCGGGATCCGCACCCCGCCGACCTCGATGTCCTCCAGCACCCAGCGCTCGAACATCTGCGCCGGCGTGTCCCAGCGCAGCACCTCCTCGATCGCGGTGGGCAGCAGCGAGCGGTCGGCGCGCAGCCTCTCCAGCTCGCCGGGGTTCCTGAACAGCGCCCACCAGCCGTTGCCGGTGGCGTTCACGGTGGCCTCGTGACCGGCGTTGAGCAGCAGCACGCAGGTGCCGATCAGCTCGTCCTCGGTCAGCTCGGGGATCCCCGCCAGCGCGCTGATCAGGTCGTCGCCCGGCTTGGCGGCCCGCTCGCGGCCCAGCGCCCTGAGGTACTCGGCGAACTCCTCAGCCGCCCTGACGGCGGTGTGCTGCATCTCCTCGGTCGGGTTGAGCTCGTACATCAGGCAGATGTCCGACGACCAGGGCCGCAGCAGGTGACGGTCCTGCTCGGGGATGCCCAGCATCTCCGCGATCACGGTGACCGGCAGCGGCTCGGCCACCTCGGCGATCAGGTCCCCGCCGCCCTTCTCCACGTACGTGTCCACGAGCCCCTCGGCGATGGCCCGCACGCGCGGGCGGAGCGCCTCGACCATGCGCGGGGTGAACGCCTTGGACACCAGGCGGCGCAGGCGGGTGTGCACCGGCGGCTCGACGTCGAGCATGCCGGCCCGGATCACCCGCCAGAACGGCTCCTGGAACTCCGGCTCCGGCGGCTTGCCGAACTCCTCGTGGGTGGCGACGTGCAGGTAGGAGCGGCCCAGCCTGCGGTCGCGCAGCAGCTCGTCCACGTCGGCGTGGCGGGCGATCAGCCACTGGTCGGTGGGCTCGAAGTAGCTGACGGGGGACTCGGTCCGCAGCTTCGTGTAGACGTCGTACGGATGGGCCACAAAATCCGGATTCCAAGGATCAAAGCGCACGAATTCATAGTAGGAGGTACATCAAGCGGGTTGTTACCCCTGGTCAAGGGAGGCTCGCGATTCACGTGAATCATCGGTTATAGTCCGGGACGTAGGTCATGAGCGCCAGCGTCAAGCCCCGGCTCGCTGGCCGGCAACCCTCGCGTCCGCGGCGGGGTGCCCCGGGTGAAGACCTGGTCCGCCACGAAGTGTGGCGGGCAAGCGCGGGCTCCGTGGCTGCTCCAGGGGTCCGACGACCCCTGAGGAGGCATGCCGTGTCCACGCTGACAATCTTCGACCGCCCCCGCGCCGCTTCTGTGCAGCGCCCGCAAGCCCCTGCGCGCCCGATCCCCGCCGTGCTCGGCGCCGACCTGCGGGTCCCGGTCAAGGGCGGCACGCTCACCGGGTACGCCAACCTCGACTACGCCGCCAGCGCCCCCTGCCTGGAGCCGGTCAGCGCCGCCGTCGCCGCCGCGCTGCCCGCCTACTCCAGCGTCCACCGCGGCGCCGGGTACGCCTCGCAGCTCACCACCGCCCGCTACGAGCGGGCCCGCCGCGTCGTCGCGGCCTTCGTCGGCGCCCGCCCCGACGACGCCGTGGTCTTCACCCGCAACACCACCGACGCCACCAACCTGCTGGCCCGCTGCCTGCCCGAGGACGCCACCGTGGTCGTCTTCGACACCGAGCACCACGCCTCGCTGCTGCCCTGGCCGCGCAAGGTCCGGCTGGCGCCGCCCGCCTTCCCCGGCGAGGCCGTGCGCGCCGCCGACGACGCGCTGGCCCGGATCGACGGGCCCAAGCTCCTGGTCGTCACCGCCGCCTCGAACGTCACCGGCGAGCTCTGGCCCGTCGCCGCCCTGGCCCACATCGCCCACCGGCACGGCGCGCGCATCCTGGTGGACGCCGCCCAGCTCGCCCCCCACCGGCCGCTCAACCTCACCGCGCTCGGCCTGGACTACGTGGCCTTCTCCGGGCACAAGCTGTACGCGCCGTTCGGGGCGGGAGCGCTGGTCGGCCGCCGTGACTGGCTGTCCGCCGGCGACCCGTACCTGAAGGGCGGCGGCGCGGTGCGCCAGGTCGGCGAGGACGAGGTCGACTGGCACGACGACCCCGAGCCACGCCACGAGGCCGGCACCCCGAACGTGCTGGGCGCCATCGCGCTGGCCGCCGCCTGCGACGCGCTCACCGCCACCGGCTGGACCCCGCTCGTCCGCGAGGAGCAGCGGCTGATCGCGCGGCTGCGGGCCGGGCTCGCCGGCATCGACGGCGTACGGGAGCTCTCGCTGTGGGGGCCGGACCACCCGCGCGTCGGCATCGCGTCCTTCACCGTCGACGGCCACCCGGCCCGCGAGGTCGCCGAGACGCTCTCCGCCGAGTACGGGATCGGGGTGCGGGACGGCAAGTTCTGCGCGCACCCGTTCGTCCGCCACCTGCTCGGCGCGCGCGAGGGCGGCTGCGCGGACGGCACCGACTCCGCCGTCCGCGCCTCCATCGGCATCGGCACCACCGACGAGCACGTGGACCGGCTGATCGCCGCGCTGCGCGACCTCGCCCGCCGGCCCGCTCAGGCCCGCTGAGGACTCACCGTTTGTGCGGGTTGGGCTGGGTCGGATCGTCGGAGAGCAGGCTGTCCACCTCGCGCCTGTCCCGGTCGTCCAGCCCGCCCGGACCCCGGCCCTGCCTGGGCACGTCACGCGGCCGCTCGGCCGGCCGCGCGACGGCGGTTTCCTGGTCTCCGGCCTTCCTGTGGCGGAAGACCGAGTGGACGATCGCGTCGAGGCCGATCCGGCCGCCGCCCAGCGCCGCCAGCAGCAGGCAGGTCACGCCCAGCGCGGCCGCCAGCTCCCAGCCGCTGTCCTGGACGAACACCCCGTTGGCCCCGTGCACGAACACGATCGCGCCGATCATGTCGATCAGCAGCAGCAGCGCCACGGCCCGGACCGCCAGCCCCAGGATCAGCAGCACCCCGCCGACCACCTCGAGGATCGTCGC
>Ga0079224_100009812_pt1 | contig 13102 bp, 10 predicted proteins | sample Stecom2015_FD_80414 | JGI IMG/M metagenome (GOLD analysis project Ga0079224, IMG submission 80414) | Agricultural soil microbial communities from Utah to study Nitrogen management - Steer compost 2015 | ecosystem: Environmental > Terrestrial > Soil > Agricultural land | place: USA: Utah... | reverse complement strand
TCGGGCGAGATCGAGGTCGAGGTCGGTGGCGAGCACAAGCGCGTGTTCGTCGAGGTCGCGATGCAGTGGAACGACGGCTACACCGAGCAGGTGCTCTGCTTCACCAACAACATCCCGCAGAAGGACGGCGGCACGCATCTCACCGGCCTGCGCGCGGCGATGACCCGCGTCATCAACAAGTACATCGAGCAGAACGAACTGGCGAAGAAGGCCAAGGTCGAGACCGGCGGCGACGACATGCGCGAAGGCCTGGCGTGCGTGCTGTCGATCAAGATGGCCGACCCGAAGTTCTCGAGCCAGACCAAGGAGAAGCTGGTCTCGTCCGAGGCGCGCCCGGCGGCCGAGGAAGTCGTCGCGAAGGCGCTCGACGAGTTCCTGCTCGAGAAGCCGGTCGACGCGAAGATCATCTGCAGCAAGATCGTCGACGCGGCGCGCGCCCGCGAGGCCGCGCGCAAGGCGCGCGAGATGACGCGCCGCAAGGGCCTGCTCGACGGCGTGGGGCTGCCCGGCAAGCTCGCCGACTGCCAGGAGAAGGACCCGGCGCTCTCCGAGATCTTCATCGTCGAGGGCGACTCGGCCGGCGGTTCGGCCAAGCAGGGCCGCGACCGCAAGTTCCAGGCGATCCTGCCGCTGCGCGGAAAGGTGCTCAACGTCGAGAAGGCGCGCTTCGACAAGCTGATCTCGTCCGAGCAGATCGCCACGCTGATCACTGCGCTGGGCACCAACATCGGCCCCGACTACGACGTCGACAAGCTGCGCTATCACCGCATCATCGTGATGACCGACGCCGACGTCGACGGCAGCCACATCCGCACGCTGCTGCTGACGTTCTTCTACCGGCAGATGCCCGACCTCGTCGAGCGCGGCCACGTCTACATCGCGCAGCCGCCGCTGTACAAGGTCAAGCACGGCAAGGACGAGCGCTACCTGAAGGACGACCACGAGCTGAACCAGTTCATGCTGCGCCACGCGCTCGACGGCGCGGTGCTCGTTCCGTCCGCCGACGCCGTGCCGATCCGCGGCGAAGCGCTCGGCGAACTCGCCCGCAAGTACCTGGTCGCCGAGGCCGTGATCGAGCGGCTGGCGCGCATCATCGACGCCGACGCGCTGCGCGCGATTCTCGACGGGTGCGCGATCGACCTCTCGAACGAGCAGACGGCGATGGCATCGGCCGCGCGGCTCGCGCAGGCGATGGCGAAGTACGCGCCGCCCACCAACGGCGACGCACCGTCGGTGCGACCGCGCTTCGACGACAAGCACGAGAAGTGGCTGCTGGTGATCGAGCGCAAGCACCATGGCAACGTCAAGGTCAGCGCGATCGACGCCGACTTCCTGGTGTCGGCCGACTACCTGGCGCTCACCGACTGCGCGCAGACGGTGGCCGGCCTGATCGGGGCCGGCGCCGAGATTCGCCGCGGCGAGGGCGACAAGCAGAAGAGCCAGCCGGTGAGCGACTTCCGCTCGGCGATGCGCTGGCTGCTCGCCGAAGCCGAGCGCGGCGTCGGCCGCCAGCGCTACAAGGGCCTGGGCGAGATGAACGCCGAGCAGCTGTGGGAGACCACGATGGACCCGGCCGCGCGCCGCCTGCTGCACGTGCAGATCGAGGACGCGCTGGCTGCCGACCAGATCTTCTCGACGCTGATGGGCGACGAGGTGGAGCCGAGGAGGGCGTTCATCGAACAGAATGCGCTGGTGGCGCGGAACATCGACGTCTAGGTGAACCAGCCCACGCTGCCGATCCGTCGCGTCGCCATCGACACCTGGCGCGAGAGCGTGGTGTTCCTGCACCGCGACTGCCCGGTCGTGCGTGCGGCGGGCTTCCAGGCGCTGTCGAAGGTTCGCGTCCAGGCCAACGGGCGGACGCTGATCGCGGTGCTCAACGTGGTCGACGATGCCTGCATCTGCGAACCGCGCGAGCTGGGGCTCAGCGAGGAGGCGTTTCGTCGCCTCGGCGCCGAGCCCGGCCTGCCGGCGCACATCGAGCAGGCCGAGCCGCCGCCGTCGATGGCCGCGCTTCACCGCAAGATCGCCGGCGAGCGCCTCGAGCACGACGACCTGCGCGCGATCGTGCAGGACATCGCTGCGGGGCGTTATTCGAAGATCGAGCTCGCCGCGTTCGTCGTCGCGATCAGCCAGTTCGAACTCGACCGGGGCGAGGTGCTCGACCTCACCGAGGCGATGATCGCCGCCGGGCAGCGGATCGACTGGCAGCGCGAGGTCGGTGCCGGCCCGGTGGTCGACAAGCACTGCATCGGCGGCATCCCCGGCAATCGAACCTCGATGGTGGTGGTGCCCATCGTCGCCGCGCACGGCATGCTGTGCCCGAAGACCTCGTCGCGCGCGATCACGTCGCCGGCCGGCACCGCCGACACGATGGAAGTGCTGGCCAGGGTCGAACTTCCCCTCGAGCGCATGAAGGAGATCACCCGTGCCACGCATGGCTGCCTCGCCTGGGGCGGGACGGCCGCACTGAGTCCGGCCGACGACATCCTGATCTCGGTCGAGCGGCCGCTGGCGATCGATTCGCCGGGGCAGCTGGTGGCGTCGATCCTGTCGAAGAAGATCGCGGCCGGGGCCACGCATCTGGTGCTCGACATCCCGGTCGGCCCGACCGCCAAGGTGCGCGACATGCCGGTGGCACAGCGCCTGAAGCGCTTGTTCGAGTACGTGGCCGCCCGGCTCGGCCTGACCCTCGACGCGGTCATCACCGACGGCCGACAGCCGATCGGCCGAGGCATCGGCCCGGTGCTGGAAGCGCGCGACGTGATGCAGGTGCTGGCCAACGATCCGCAGGCGCCGCAGGACCTGCGGCAGAAGGCGCTGCGCCTGGCCGGGCGGATGATCGAGTTCGATCCCGACGTACGCGGCGGCGACGGTTACCGTATCGCGCGCGACATCCTCGAATCGGGCCGTGCGCTCGCCAAGATGAACGCGATCATCGATGCACAAGGTCGCAATCCCGAGCCGCTGGCGGCCGCGCAGCTGAGCTTCGAGGTGAAGGCGCAGATCGACGGCACGGTGATCGGCGTCGACAACCTGCGGCTCGCACGCATCGCGCGGCTCAGTGGCGCGCCGCAGGTGCGCGGCGCGGGAGTCGACCTGTTCGTCAAGCTGGGCGATGCCGTCCGGGCGGGGCAGGCGCTGTACCGCGTGCATGCACAGTTCGAAGCGGATCTGGAGTTCGCGCGCCGCATGGCGGCGGAGGGCAGCGGATTCAGGCTGGGCACCGCCGAGCGCGCGCCGCGCGAATTCGCGGCGCCGGACGACGTGTAGTGGACCTCCTGCTGGCGTTCGACGACGAGGAGGTCCTCGCGCGGCGCCTGTCGCAGGCCACCGGCTGGAAGCTGGCCTTCGTCGACCGGCACCGCTTTCCCGATGGGGAGTCGCGGCTGCGGCTGCCGGCGTCGCTGCCCGGGCACGTCGTGCTGCTGCGCGGCCTGCAGCAACCGAACGAGAAACTGACCGAATTGATGCTGGCCGCCGCCGGCGCGCGCGAGCTCGGCGCGCGACGGCTGACGCTGGTGAGCCCCTATCTCGCCTACATGCGGCAGGATACGGCCTTCACGCCGGGCGAGGTCGTGAGCCAGCGCCACGTCGGGCGCGTGCTCGGGGCGTGGTTCGACCGCGTCGTCACCGTCGATCCGCACCTGCATCGCGTGACGTCGATGGACGACGTCGTGCCGGGCGGGCGCGGCCACGCGCTGAGCGCCGCACCGCTGCTCGGCACCTGGGTGGCGCAGCAGCGACCGGACGCGCTGCTGCTCGGTCCCGACGAGGAGTCGCTGCAGTGGGTGCGTGCCGCGGCCTCGGCGGGCGGGCTGGACCACGCGGTGTGCCGCAAGCAGCGTCACGCGGACCGGGCGGTCGAGGTCGAATTGCCCGGCGTCGCGCTGCGCGGCCGGGCGGTCGTGCTGCTCGACGACGTGGCGAGCACCGGCGGCACGCTCGCCGAGACCGCGCGGGCTGCGCTTGCGAGCGGCGCGGCGAGCATCGACGTCGCCGTCACCCACGCGCTGCTGGTCGGGGATGCGCTGCGGGAACTGCACGCGGCCGGCGTCGGCGAGGTCTGGAGCACCGACAGCGTGCCGCACCCGAGCAACGTGGTGTCGATCGCGCCGCTGGTGGCGCACGCGTTGTCGACCGTGACGGCGCCGCTGCCATCGCGCTGATCGCGGCCGGCCCGGGCCGGCGGGAAGGCCGAAGCGGGTGCGGCCGGGTTCGGCCGGTTGACCGACCCGGGGCGATGTAATACGATTTCATGATCGATAAGGATGTCGTATGACGACCGTGACCGTGTCCGGGAAATTCCAGGTCGTGATCCCGAAAAGCGTTCGCGAATCGCTGGCGATCCGCCCCGGCCAGAAGCTCGAAGTGATCGTGCACGAGGGGCGCGCCGAATTCGTGCCGGTGCGCGAGATGAAGGCGATGCGCGGGTTCCTGCAGGGCATCGACACGCGGGTCCCGCGCGACAAGGACCGCGTCTGAACGTCGTCGACTCGTCGGGCTGGCTCGAGTTCTTCGCCGACGGGCCGAACGCCGGGTTCTTCTCGGCCGCGATCACCGACACCGACCGGCTGGTCGTGCCGACGATCAGTCTGCTCGAGGTGTTCAAGCGGGTGCTTCAGCAGCGCGGCGAGAACGCCGCGCTCCAGGCGATCGCCCAGATGCGGCAGGGCCACGTCGTAGATCTCGACGCCGACCTCGCGATACAGGCCGCGAGCCTCGGCTCGAGGCACAAGCTCCCGCTCGCCGATTCGGTCATGCTCGCGACCGCGCGAGCGCACGGCGCGATTCTGTGGACGCAGGATGCCGACTTCGACGGGATCGACGGGGTGCGCTACGTGCGCCGCGCGCCGCGCTGAGTCAGCTGCCCGCCTTCCCCGCCTTCTCCGGCGACCCCTCGAGCCCCGCCAGCAGCTTCCGGCTGTTGCCCGGGATCACCATCGAGAACTTGTTGTCGACGAAGGTGTAGGCGCGGTGGCTCACGCGCCTTAGGCCAGGCGACCACCGTCGTGAATACTCCCCAAGCCGCCGAACGCATAACCTCACGGAATGATCTCCCGGGAATTCATCATTTGACGGTCATCGAAGCGCACTCCTACCATCGCCCCCACAAGACCTGAAACCGAACAGGTCGACGCGAGCAGTCGATCGCGCGTTGGGCTCCCGGAGGCGAAGCAGTGGCGGCAGACAGGCAGGATGCGGCTGGGCCGATTCTGGAAATCGAGCGCGTCACCAGGAGCTTCGGCGATTTCCGGGCCGTCGACGACGTGTCGATCTCGGTCCGGCGCGGCGAGTTCCTGACCTTTCTCGGACCCAGCGGATGCGGCAAGACGACGCTGCTTCGCATCATCGCGGGTTTCGAGACCCCTACCGCAGGCGACGTCAGGATCGGCGGCCGTTCGATGGCGGGTGTCAAACCCTACAAGCGGCCCGTCGGGATCGTCTTCCAGAACCTCGCGCTCTTCCCGCACCTGTCGGTCGGCGAGAACGTGGCATTCGGGCTTGCGGCTCGGCGGGTCGCCGCCGCGGACATCCGCAAACAGGTCGCGAGCGCACTCGCGCTGGTGGAGTTGGCCGGGCTGGAGCAACGCCGGATCCACGAGCTGAGCGGCGGGCAGAAGCAGCGGGTCGCGCTGGCCCGGGCGCTCGTGCTCAAGCCGGAAGTCCTGTTGCTCGACGAACCGCTCGGCGCGCTGGACCTGAAGCTGCGCCGGCAACTCCAGTACGAGTTGAAGGAGATCCAGCGGCGCGTCGGCACGACTTTCCTGTTCGTGACGCACGACCAGGAAGAGGCGCTGACCATGTCCGATCGGATCGCGGTCATCCATGGCGGCCGGGTCGAGCAGATCGACGAGCCTGAGGTCGTCTACAGCCGACCGTCCAGCGCCTTCGTCGCCCGGTTCATCGGCGATACCAATCTCTTCGAGGGTACGGTCCGGACCGTCGGTGCGGATTGGCTCGAACTCGACCTAGGACCGTTCGCGAGCGCGGTCCGCGTACCCACCACGACGCGCGCCGAGGCGGGCAGCCGCGTGGTGCTGTCGGTGCGCCCGGAGCACGTCCGGCTGGGAAGCGAGGCCGCTTCGGGGGTCGCCGGCGTTCGCGCGACGGTCGAAGGCCGATCGTACGTCGGAGCGAGCACCCGATACGTCCTCGCCGCGGCCGGCATGTCGATCGTCGCGCTCGAATCGAATGCCGACGCTGGCCGCCGAGGCTACCGGATCGGCGAAGTCGTCCCTCTCGCCCTCACTTTGGACCATGCCGCGCTCGTTCCGGATCGCGACGCGTCGACGACTGTTCCCGTCGCGTCGGCGGGGTCCGCATCGGCGCACGGCGACGCCAGCACGGCCCGGGCGTGGCATGGCGAGCAACCTGATCGACCAACCTGATCGACCAACCTGAGCGACCAACCGACAAGGAGCATGAAAATGCGGATGAGATCAGTTCTGGCAGGCGCCGTTGCAGCGGTCGCGATGCTTTCCTCCGGGGCGCGTGCCCAGGACATCACGATGGCCACTTTCGGCGGCGGAGTCGAAAAGGTCTGGGAGGCGGCGTTCGCGCAGCCCTTTGCCGGCTCCGCCGGCGTCGCCGTGAAGATCGTCCCCGTTCCCAGCCCGGAAGCGCAGTTGCGCAATCCGGCGTCGCGTGCCCAGTACAACGTGGCGCTGGTCACCTATCCGCAGGCCGCCAACCTGCTGAAGGACGGGTTGATTGAGACGTTCACGAGCGCCGAGCTCCCGGCCTCCGCGGCCACCGACCAGAAGTACCTGATGAAGGCGCCCGACGGCCGATTGGCGGGCGCCAGCCCCTACTTCATGTTCTACGGCATCGCCATCAACACCGGCCAGGCGAAGAAGAGCGATTTCGCGTCCTGGGCCGGCCTTGCCGACCCGAAGTGGAAGGGAAGGCTCGCATTGACCCGTCCGATCTACCTCTCTTCGTACGACATGCCGATCATGGCGATCGCCCAGGGGGGCAGCGAGAAGGACATCGGCCCGGGCGTCGAACTGCTCAAGAAAGTCGCGCCGAACGCGCTGACCCAGTACAGCTCGATCGCGCACATGAACGGATTGCTCACGCGCGGCGAGATCGCCGCGGGACCGTACTACTCGGGACGCGTGTGGCAACTGCGCCAGGAGGGCGCCAAGGACGTCGACATCGTCATCCCGAAGGAGGGCGCGCTGATGATTCCGTACATCGTCGTGGTCCCGAAGGGCGCGAAGAACCTGCCCGCGGTGAAGAAGTGGCTCGACTTCATCTCGACCGCGCAGCCACAGGTCCGGGCGCTCGAGCTGGGCGGGTACTTTCCGCTGAACCAGGACGCCCGGATGCCTGCGGAGCTCGAGAAAGACATGGGCTTCACGCTCAAGGAACTGCTGCCGAGGCTGCATCAGCCCGACTGGGCGGTCATTTCGGCCGCGGACAAGGAGCGCACGAATCTCGCCGAGCAGATTCTCGCGGGTGCGAAGTGACCGGAACTCCGAACGCGAAGTCATGAACGTCGAAGCCTACATCGCGCATCTCGGCTCGATGACGACCGGGGAGCGGCATCGGTTCATGGAATCGGAGCCGCTGCCGGTCAACGTCGGCGCGCTCCTCGACCAGGCCGTCGCCGAGGCGCCCGATTGCCATGCCTGGAACTTCTTCGAGGGCGACGGCCCGGTCACGTATCGCGACCTGCAGCGCTCGGTGAACAGGATGGCCAACGCCCTTCGGCAGTGGGGCGTCGGCAGGGGCACGCACGTGGCCGCCATGCTGCCGAACATCCCCGTGATGCCGACGATCTGGCTCGCGCTGGCGCGCTTGGGGGCGGTCATGGTTCCGGTCAACGTCCGCTACACGGCGCGGGAGTTGCGCTACGTGGTGGACGACGCCTGCGTCGAGTTCCTGATCGTGCACGCCGACTTCGAGCCGCTGCTGACCCAGCGCGGCGATGATGGCGCCGGTCTGGCACTCGACCCAGATCGCATTGCGCTGTTCGCGGCCTCCGACGCCGCACCGTACCGCTCGTTCGAAGCCCTCCTGGCCGGGCACGGCGACGTGCTGGCCCTCGACTACGAGGTGACGCAGGACGACCTGCTCAACATCCAGTACACGTCCGGGACCACCGGGTTCCCCAAGGGCTGCATGCTGACGCAACGCTACTGGCTCACCAGCGGCAAGGTGAACGGACTCAGGGACGGCAAGCGATTCGAGCGGATCCTCGCCGCGACGCCTTTCTTCTACCTCGACCCGCAGTGGCTGCTGCTGGTGGCCTTCTACCAGCGCGGCACCCTGTTCGTGGCATACCGCCAGAGCGCCAGCCGGTTCGCCGGGTGGCTTCGCGAGCATCGCATCAACTTCTGCCTGTTTCCCGAGGCGGTGTACAAGCAGCCCCCGCACGAGGACGACGCGAACACGGTCCTCGTGCGTGCCAACATCTACGGCGTGCGCAAGGAGATCCACGCCGACTTGCGGCGTCGATTCAACGCGCCGGCCATGGAGGCTTTCGGCATGACCGAGGTCGGCCCGTGCCTCTACGTGCCCCTCGAGCACACCGAGATGATCGGGTCCGGATCGTGCGGCATACCCGCACCGTTCAGGCAATGCCGCGTCGTCGACGAGGCGGGCAACGACGTGCCGGTCGGACAGACCGGGGAACTCGTGGTCCGCGGCCCGGGGATCATGTCGGGCTATTTCCGCAAGCCCGAGGCCAATCGGGACTCGTACTTCGGGGAGTGGTTCCGCACCGGAGATCTCTTTCGAAAGGACGGCAGGGGCTTCCACTACATCGTCGGGCGACGGAAGGACATGGTTCGCCGCAGCAGCGAAAACATCGCTGCGCGCGAAGTCGAAGCAGTCCTGCGCGGACTTCCGGAAGTGCTCGAGGCGGCGATCGTTCCGGTCCCGGACGAGATTCGCGGCGAAGAGGTCAAGGCCTACATCGTGCTTCAACCCGAGGCACGCGAACGCGGCGTTCCCGTCGAAAGGATCTTCGCGCACTGCGACGCCAGCCTCGCGGCGTTCAAGGTGCCACGCTATCTGGAGTTCATCGACGCGTTGCCCAAGACGCCGTCGGAGAAGATCGCCAAGGGGGTGCTGGTGAAGAGCAAGCAGGACCTGCGACTCGGCAGCTACGACCGCGTCGAGGGCCGCTGGTGGTGACGCGCCGGGTGTCGTCTTGAGCGAGATCTGGCAGACGCCGGCGGTCGAGCTCGCGGCCCGGATCCGCCGCGGGGATCTGTCGTGCCGGGAAGTCATGGACGCGGTGCTCGACCGGATCGAACGGTTCGACGCGCGCACGAACGCCTTCGCGCTGGTCGATCGGGACGCTGCGCGGCGCGCGGCCGACCGTGCCGATCGGGAGCGCGCCGCCGGCGCGCCGCTGGGCCCGCTGCATGGCTTGCCGATCTCGGCCAAGGATCTGATCAACACCGCAGGCATGCGAACGGCGCACGGCTCGCGCGCGTTCGCGGGAAACGTTCCGGCAGCGGACGCCGAGGCGATTGCGCGCGTGCGCCGTGCCGGCGGAATCGTTTTCGGCAAGACGACGACGCCCGAACTCGGCTGCAAGATCCTGACCGATAGCCCGCTGCACGGGGTCACCCGCAACCCTTGGAATCCGGACCGGACACCCGGCGGATCGAGCGGCGGGGCGGCGGTCGCCACTGCCATGGGCTATGGGCCGCTGGCGCTCACGACCGACGGCGCGGGCTCTTCCCGGATCCCGGCCGCCTGTTGCGGAGTCGTGGGGCTCAAGCCCACGCTGGGCGCCGTGCCCATGGAGCTGGCGGCAGACGTGTTCGGCGGCCTGTCGTGCATCGGCGTGATGGCCCGCACTGCGGCCGACGTCGAGCTGCTGTTCTCGGTGATCGCCGGGCCGAGCCGCCTGGATCCGTGGACCCTCGGCAATGGCCGCGGCGCAATCGCCTCGCGCGATGCCGCGCCGCAGGGCTTCCGGGGCCTGCGCGTCAGGTGGATCCGGACCATGGGCAACCCGGCGATCGATCCGGACGTCGCGCGCCTGACCGAGCGAACGGTTGCGTCGATGGCCGATGCGGGAGCGGTCGTTCTCGACGGTCCGCACGACTTCGACTGGGCGCTCGACGCCTGTCGACTGCTGCTGCGCGCCAACCAGGCCGCCCGGCATGCGCCGTTGCTGGAGAAGTGGCGCGAACTGCTCGATCCGGTCCTCGTTCAGGGGATCGAGGAGGGCCTGAACATGAGTCCCGCGCAGATGCGGCAGGTGGTCCTGGAGCGCAGCGCGCTGTTTCGTCGCGTCCAGGCCCTCTTCGACGATGCAGACCTGCTCGCCACGCCGACCTTCTCCGCGACACCGCCCAGTGTCCGGCAGCGCGCCGACGAACCCTTCGGCGTCGCCGGCGCGCCGCCCGGTCCGCTGCGCCAATTCTGGTACAGCTACACGATCCCGTTCAACCCGACTGGCCACCCCGCCGTGTCGGTCCCCTGCGGCGTCGCGGCCGACGGAATGCCGGTCGGCCTGCAGCTCGTCGGCCCCTGGCACAGCGAGCGGATGCTGATCGACCTTGCGCAGGCACTGGAACCGGTCATCGGCTGGCGCGACCGATGGCCGCCTCTCGCGGTCGAGCGATCGAATCGGAGGGACCCGACGCAATGATCATCGATTACGCAAGCCGCCCGCCGGCGCCCGAGTTCGACCAGTCGAAGGCGACGCACCTGGCCAACTACCGGCGCGTGTATGCAGCCAGCGAAAGCAAGGTGGCGGACGCCGCCGGGGCCGGCACGATGAGCGACTACCTCGCCATGTACGACAGGGCGGGTGCCCGCCACGTCGTCGTCAAGGCGCGCGACGTCGAATCGACGTTCGGCTGGCGGATCCGCAACGAGGATGTCGCGGCCTTTTGCCGCGCCCACGGCGAGCGCTTCATCGGCTTCGCCGGCGTCGATCCGCACAAGGGGATGACCGCGGTTCGGGAGCTGGAATTCGCGGTGCGCGAGCTCGGCCTCAAGGGGCTGAACCTGCAATGCTTCGAGCACAAGCTCGCCATCGACGACCCGCGCATGTACCCGCTCTATGCGAAGTGCATCGAGCTCGACATTCCGGTGAACATCCACTGCAGCATCAACTTCTCCTCCGTGTCGCTGATGGAGTACGGGCGCCCGCTGCTCCTCGACCGGGTCATGGTGCATTTCCCCGAGCTGCGGGTGTGCGCCGCACCTCCGGGCTTTCCGTGGGTCCAGGAGCTGATCGGCGTGGCATGGCGCCACCCGAACGTGCACATCGGGTTGGTCGCGGTGCGTCCGAAATACCTCTCGGTTGCGCACTCGGGATACGAGCCGCTGCTGCAATACGGGCGCACCCTCCTTCAGGACCGGATCATCTACGGATCCTCGTATCCGCTGACGCCGATCCAGCGTTCGCTCGACGACATCGACGCGCTGGGACTGGAGCTCGAGATCCGGCACAAGTGGCTGTTCCAGAACGCCTGCAACTTTCTCCGGCTGCCCGGTGCGAAGCCCGCGCCGCGCGCGGAGAACGGCTAGTGCCGCTCGCGCCGACAACCGCGCCGGACGCGGCGGCACGCTCCGGGCGGTCCGCGCGCCGCGAAGCCGTTGCCGCCGCTTCGCCGGCATCGGGCATCGACTGGCGATCGCTGTTGCTGCTCGCCCCCGCGCTGGCCTTGCTTGCCCTATTCGTCGCGAGCGTGGCCCAGATGGTGGCGCTGTCGTTCGGCGACGGCGAAGGCTTCGGCCTGCAGCACTATCGGGCGTTCTTCGCGCGGCCGGACTACGTCGAGACCTATCTCCGCACGTTGAAGGTTTCCGCGCTCGTCACGGTCTACTCGATCGTCATCGGTTATCCGATCGCCTATGCGATCTGGCGCTACCCGGGCAACCGCAACCTGCTGATGATCCTGGTCGCCCTGCCGTGGCTGGTCAGCGTCGTCGTCCGCACCTATGCATGGATGGTCATCCTGGGACCGCGCGGCGTCATCAACGAGACGCTGGTCTGGCTCGGTGTCATCGACGCGCCGCTCAAGCTGATGTTCAACACGACCGGAGTCGTGATCGGGCTCGTCCACGTGTTGCTGCCGTTCATGGTGATCTCCGTCCTCTCGGTGCTGATGCACCTGGACCGCGGGCTCGAGGAGGCGAGCATGAGCCTCGGCGGGAATCGCGCCTATACGTTCGCGCGGGTCACCCTGCCGCTTTCGCTGCCCGGCGTGATCGGCGGCGCGACCCTGATCTACCTGATGTCCACCGGCGCGATCGTCACGCCGCTGCTGCTCGGCGGGATACGCGAACGCATGATCGGCACCCAGATCTACCAGGAGGTCATGCAGACCTTCAATTTCCCCAAGGCATCCACCCTGGCCGTGCTGCTGCTCGTCGGTGGCCTCGTCGCCATCCTGCCGCTGCAGTGGCTCGAGCGCAGGATGAGCAAGCGAATGGGCGCCACTGGGACGAGACAGGGGCGCGCATGAACTGGAGCCGCCTCCTCGCCGCCGCTATCTTCCTGCTGTTGCCCGGCCCGATCATCATCGTCGTCGCCGTTTCGTTCACCAGCGTCGGCTACGTCAGATTCCCGCCGGGCGAGCTTTCGTTGCGCTGGTACGCCGAGTTCCTTTCCGATCAACGCTGGCTCGATGCGATGTTGACCAGTGTCGCGCTGGCGCTCGCCGCCGCCGTGCTGACGACCTCGGTGGCGCTGATGGCCGCGCTCGCGGTTGCCAGAAGGACCGCCAGCCGGCTCGCGTCGCTTTTCGAGACCGTGGTGCTCGCCCCGTTGATCTTTCCGCATGCCGCGCTGGGCATGGCGATGGTCGCGCTCGCGGCCGTCTTCAACGTCTACGGGACCTTCGCGGGCCTCCTGCTGGCGCACTGCATCATCACGCTCCCTTTCGCGTACCGGCCGATCTCGGTGAGCCTGCGGAAGGTGGATGCCTCACTGGAAGAGGCCGCGATGAGCCTGGGGTCGGAACCCTGGAATACCTTCGCGCGCGTCACCTTGCCCCTGATGCGGCCGGGGATCGTGACCGCGCTGCTGTTCACCTTCATCATCTCGTTCGACGAGGTCACGATCAGCATGTTCCTCGTCGGCCCCGAGGTGTCCACCCTCCCGGTCAGCATCTACTCG
>Ga0079224_100009811_pt1 | contig 13103 bp, 8 predicted proteins | sample Stecom2015_FD_80414 | JGI IMG/M metagenome (GOLD analysis project Ga0079224, IMG submission 80414) | Agricultural soil microbial communities from Utah to study Nitrogen management - Steer compost 2015 | ecosystem: Environmental > Terrestrial > Soil > Agricultural land | place: USA: Utah... | reverse complement strand
GGTACACGACTGGCCGGTGGCCTTTCTGGGCAGCATGCCGCTGCTGCTGCTCACCACCTTGCGCCTGCTGCTGGACCCCCACCTCAGTTCGCACTACCTGGCCGCGGTGCTGGTGCTGTCGATGATCACCTGCATGATGATTGCCTCCCGCATCAGCCAGCGCCTGCGCGAAGGGGCCCGCCTGCGCCACGAGAATGCGGTCCTGGTGCTGCAGCTTCGCCATGAGATCGAGCAGGTCACCGTGGCCAAAGCCAATGCCGAAGAGGCCGACCGGCAGAAGGGTGAGTTCTTTGCCGCGGCCAGTCACGACCTGCGCCAGCCCCTGCACGTGATGATGCTGCTGACCAGCGCCCTTCAGCCCTGGATTCCCCGCCCGGAGGGGCAGGAACTGCTCCAGAAGGTGAGCGCCTCGCTGAAGTCGCTCAGCACCATGTTCGAGCGCATGTTCGACGTGGCCAGCATCGACGCCAATCGCGTGGAACACCGCCCGCAAGCGCTGGCCCTGCACACGCTGTGGCGCCGCCTGGACCACGAGTTCGCCGTGCTGTGCGCCAACCATGGGCTGCAATGGCATGCGGAGCCCACGGACGCCTGGGTGCAGGCCGACCCGCACCTGACCGAGCGCATCTTGCGCAACCTCCTCAACAACGCGGTGCGTTACACCCCGAAGGGGACGGTGCGCCTGCGCGCCAGGGTGCGTGGCCCCTGGGTCATGTGCCAGGTGTGGGACAGTGGCGTGGGCATCGCTCCCGAACACCGTCACCGCATCTTCGACGACTATTTCCAGGCCCACAGCAACGCCCGTCGCACCGACGAGGGCCTGGGGCTGGGCCTGGCCGTGGTACGACGCCTGTCACGCCTGGCCCGCGCTCCGATCAGCGTGCGTTCGCGCCTGGGTCGGGGCACCGTCTTCAGCCTGCGCCTGCCGCTGCGCGAGCCCATCCGGCTGCTGCCCTTGCCCCCCGAGGCGCCCTTGCCGGCGGCCTCGCCCGGGGCCCAGCCACCGGCTTGCTCGCGAGGCGTGATCGTGGTGGTCGACGACGACCCACAGGTGCTCGACAGCATGGTGCTGGTCCTGCGACAGCAAGGCTGGCAAGTGGCCGCCGGCAGTGCGCCGCACGAAGCCATCCACGCCGTCGCCTGCCTGCAGACGCAAGGCGCCATGCCCCTGGGCGACCTGCCGGTGGCCGTCATCAGCGACTACCGCCTGGGTCTGCAGGTGACCGGCCTGGAGGCCATCCACCAAGTCCGCTACGAATTCGGGGAGGATCTGCCGGCCTTCCTGCTCACGGGCAACGCGGACCCCGGGCTGGGGGCGCAGGCCAGGGACGCCCAAGTGGCCCTGCTGCGTAAACCGCTGGACGCCGCGGAACTGAAGCGCGCGCTGGATGCGGCATGATCACGGCATGAGCACCCTCACCGCCACCCTCCCCCCCACCCCAATCGACACCGCCTTCATTGGCGGCGGCAACATGGCCGGCGCCATCCTCGGTGGCCTGGTCCGCCAAGGCCGCCCACCCGCCAGCCTGCTGGTCATCGACCCCTCGCCAGACCAGTGCCAGCGCCTGCGCGACACCTTGGGTGTGCGCACCGCCACGCACGCCAACGAGAGCGCCGCAAGCCGCCAGGCGCTGGCCCAGGCCAGCACCGTGGTGTGGGCGGTCAAGCCCCAGCAGTTCAAGGAAGCCGCGGCCGCCGTGGGTCCGCACACCGCCGCTGCCCTGCATTACAGCGTGATGGCGGGCCTGCGCTCGCAGGACATCGCCCGCCTGGTGGGCACCCCCCGCGTGGTGAGGGCCATGCCCAACACCCCGGCCCTGGTGGGCCAGGGCATGACCGGCCTGTTTGCCTGCCCCGAGGTCAGCGCGCCAGAACGCCAGGGCATCGAGCAACTGGTGGCACCCACCGGCCAGTGGATGTGGGTGAGCCGGGAAGCCGATCTGGACGCGGTGACGGCCCTGTCGGGCTCGGGTCCGGCCTATGTGTTCTATTTCATCGAGGCCATGATGGAGGCCGCACAGGCCATGGGCTTGAGTGCCGAGCAGGGCCGCCAACTGGCGCAAGCCACTTTCGCCGGCGCCACTTCCTTGTCCAGCCAGTCGCAAGACGGCCCTGCGGTCTTGCGCGAACGCGTCACGTCCAAGGGGGGCACCACGCATGCGGCCCTCAGCCACTTGGAACACGCCGGCGTGAAGGCCAGCTTTGTGGCCGCCTTGCGCGCCGCTGAACAGCGCGCCCGCGAACTGGGCGACGAATTCGGCCGTTGAGCCCGACCGCAGTGGCGGGGCTCTTCAGGGCCTCGGCCGAAGATCAGCCCGAGATCAGCGCGCACTCATCAGGTCGAGCACCACCCCGGCGAACAGGCTCAAGCCGATCCAGTGGTTCAGGCGAAAGGCCTTGAAGCAATTCATCCGATCACGATGGCGGATCAGGCTCAGGTGCCACAAGGCCTGGGCGGCCACGGCCACCAGCGCCGCCTGGTAGAAGGCGCCCAAGCCGGCCTCCCTGCCCACCATCCACCAGCAGGCCACGCAGACCGCGTAAAAGCACGCGATGCCGAGCACGTCAAAGCGGCCCAGGGTGATGGCCGAGGTGCGCATGCCGATCTTCAGGTCGTCGTTGCGGTCCACCATGGCGTACTGCGTGTCGTAGGCCAGCACCCAGGCCAGATTGCCCGCCACCAGCCACCACATCACGGCAGGCAGCTGGTTCTGGATGGCGGCGTAGGCCATGGGCATGCCGAAGCTGAAGGCGATGCCCAGCACGGCCTGGGGCATGGCGAAGAAGCGCTTGGTATAGGGGTAGGCGACGGTGACCGCCAGCGCCCCGAAGGACAGGGCCACCGTGAAGGCATTGGTGGTGAGCACCAGTGCAAAGGCGATCAGGGCCAGCACCGCGCCCAGCCCCAGCGATTCGCGCACCGAGATGCGGCCACTGGTGATGGGGCGCGCCTGGGTGCGCTCGACATGGCGGTCGAAATCGCGGTCGGCGACGTCGTTGATGACGCAGCCGGCGCTGCGCATGAGCACGGTGCCGATGGCAAAGACCAGCAGCAGGTGCCAGCCGGGAAAGCCCCCGGACGCCAGCCACAAGGCGGCCATGGTGGGCCAGAACACCAGCAACCAGCCCTGCGGACGGTTCCAGCGGATGAGGTCAAGGTAGAGCGATCCACGCTCTTGCAGGGTCAGGGTACTCACCCGCTCATTATCCCGCCGGGCGCGCCCCGACTCAAGGAAGGCCGAGCGGGGCACTGGGCCCCGTCACGATTCAAGGCTGCGCGTGTGGGGCGGGCGATGCGGCCGGAACCCTGGCCGACGCCTCACCACTCACCCAGCCACCGCCCAGCGCGCGGTAGAGTGCGACGGACGACTGCTGGCGAGCGAGTTGCGCGCCAATGAAGGCCTGCTGCGAAGCGAAGAGGCCGCGCTGGGCATCGAGCAGGTCCAGCTGGCTGGCCACGCCACTTTGGTAGCGCAAGGTGGCCAGCTTCATGCGCACGGCCTCGGCCTCGGTCTGCGCTTGCTGCGCACTGGCCTGTTCGGCATAGGTGCTGCGCGCCACCAGCGCATCGGCCACTTCGCGGAACGCCGTCTGCAAGGCCTGTTCGTACTGCACGGCCGCGATCTCGCGCCTGACCTTGCTGCTGGCCAGCAGAGCGCTGTTTCGGCCGGCGTCGAAGATCGGCAACACCAGTTGCGGCGCGATGCTCCAGGCGCCCGTGCTGTCGCTCACCAGCTCGTCCAGGGAGCCACTGACCACGCCACCGCTGGCGGTCAGGGAGAGGCGAGGAAAGAAGGCCGCGCGGGCGGCCCCGATGTTGGCATTGGCGGCGATGAGCAATTGCTCGGCCTGCGCGATGTCCGGGCGGTGCAAGAGCACATCCGAGGGCAGGCCCACGGGCAAGTCGGCCAGGCCAGGCCACAGCGAGGCCCGGATGTCGGCCACCTGGGATTCGCCCTCTCCTTCGGTGCTCAAGATCGGTTCGGGCGGCAGCCGATCGGCGCTCACCGTTTCACCGACCAGCAGGTTCAGGGCGTTGATGCTCTGGCCCAACTGGCGCCGTGCCTGGGCCCGGCTGATGCGAGCGCCTTCCACCAGCGACTGACCCGAGCGAAGTTCGAGTTCATTCAGGACGCCGTTGTCGAACTTCAACTGCAGGAGATCGAAAGAGCTCTGGCGCGCCCGCAAGGTCTGTTCGGCCAGGGCCAATTGCAAGCGGTCGGACCAGACCGAGTAATAGCCATTGGCCACGGACGCGACCAGGGCGATGTGCACCGTGCGCCGCGCCTGTTCGGTGGCCAGCAACTGGGCCGCCGCCGCGGCAGTCAGGGAGCGCACACGACCGAACAGGTCGAGTTCGAACGCGGAGATGTTGATGCCGGCACTGGCCACGCTGGCGATGCCATCGTAGGGCGGCGTGTTGCTGGGCTTTTGCCGTGTCTGGCCGACCACGGCGTTGAGCGTGGGGAAGCGTTCCGCGCGCTGAACACGGTAGAGCGCTTCAAGGTTCTCGATGTTCAACACCGCCACCCGCAGGTCACGGTTGTTCTCGAGCGCCTGCTGAATCAGCCCTTGCAGACGAGGGTCGGTGAACACCTCGCGCCAGGGGCGTTCGGCCACCCAGGCCGAATGGCCGGGGGCGGTGGCCTGTCCGGCGGTGTCCCACTGCGCGGGCAAAGGCGCGTCGGGGCGCTCGTAACGGGGAATGAGCGAACAAGCGCCCACAGCCAGGGCCAGCGCGGTGACCGTGGCGACCCGCAAGGCGCTGCTGCATGGGCGAGAAAAGTGTTTCATGGTCATGCGTCCTTGGCATCGTCGAGGGCGATGTGCGCGGGTTTGGCATCCGGCGAGGGCTCATCGCCCTTGGCGCCGCCCAGCCACATCCTCACCACCACGAAGAAGACGGGCACAAACAAGACGGCCAACACCGTCGCGGCGATCATGCCGGCCATCACGGCCGTGCCAATGGCGCGCTGGGCAGCGGAGCCCGGCCCCTGCGCGGTGGCCAGGGGCAGCACGCCCAGGATGAAGGCCAGCGAGGTCATGATGATGGGTCGAAAGCGCAGATGACAGGCCTCCAGCGTGGCCTGGAAAAGCGTGCGGCCCTGGGCGTAGAGGTCTTTGGCGAACTCGATGATCAGGATGGCGTTCTTCGACGACAGGCCGATGATCGTGATCAGGCCCACCTTGAAGTACACGTCATTGGGCAGGTCACGCAAGGTCACGCCCATGAGCGAACCCAGCAGGCCCAGCGGCACGACCAAGATCACCGCCAGCGGGATGGACCAGCTTTCATACAGGGCAGCCAGACAAAGGAAAACCGCCAGCAGGGAGAAGGCGAACAGCCAGGCGGCCTGCGAGCCGGACAGTTTTTCCTCACGCGAGACACCGGTCCACTCGACCCCGAAGCCATCGGGCAACTGGGCGGCCAGGCGCTGCAATTCGTCCATGGCCTGCCCCGTGCTGTAACCCGGTGCCGCGTCGCCCGACAGGCGCATGGCGGGGTAGCCGTTGTAGCGCACCGCCTGCATCTGGCCGGAGATCCATTGCGTGGTGGCGAAGGCCGACAGAGGCACGGTCTGGCCGCGGCGGTTGAGCACATTGAGTTCGAGGATCTGCTCGGGCTGCATGCGTGCAGCCGCTTCGGCTTGCACCACCACCCGCTGCAGGCGTCCGCTGTTGGGGAAGTCGTTGATGTAGGACGAGCCCAGTGCGGTGGACAGGACCGAGGCGATGGCATCAAAACCCACACCCAGGGCGTTGGCCTTGTCCCGATCGACGTCCACCCGCAACTGCGGCGCATTCTCCAGGCCATCGGGGCGCACGCCCGACAAGATGCCGCTTTGCGAGGCCATGCCAAGCAACTGGTTGCGTGCGGCCAACAGGGCCTCGGGGCCCTTGCCGCCACGGTCCTGCAATCGGACCGAGAAGCCGGTGGCCGTGCCCAGCTCTGGGATGGCGGGGGGCACGAGGGGGTAGATGAAGGCGTCACGTACGCCCATGAGCGCGCCAAAGGCGCGCTGCGCCACGGCACTGGCCGAGCCATTGGCTGAATCGCGCTGCTTCCAGTCCTTCAAGGTCACGAAGGCCAGAGCGGCGTTCTGGCCTGTCCCCGAGAAGCTGAAGCCCACCACACCCACGATGGACTTGACCTCTTCCTGGGCCAGGAAGAACTGCTCGACCTGCCCCAGCACGGCTTCGGTGCGGTTGGTGGTTGCCCCCGGGGGCAACTGCACATTGACCAGCAAGGTGCCTTGGTCTTCCGTGGGCAGGAAAGACGCCGGCAGGCGCATGAACATCCAGCCCACAACGGCCACCAAGGCGATGTAGATCAGCATCACGCGACCGCCGCGGCGGATCAGCTTGCCCACAAAGCCTTCGTAGCCATGGGCCGTGGCCGAGAACTTGCGATTGAACCAGCCGAAGAAGCCGCCCTTCTCATGGTGGCCCGCCGGGATCGGCTTGAGCATGGTCGCGCACAAGGCCGGCGTCAGCGAGAGCGCCAGGAAGGCGGAGAACACGATGGAGACCGCCATGGACATCGAGAACTGGCGATAAATGTTGCCCACGGAGCCGGCAAAGAAAGCCATGGGGATGAACACCGACACCAGCACCACCGTGATCCCCACGATGGCGCCGGAGATCTGTCCCATGGCCTTGCGGGTGGCTTCGAGCGGAGAAAGGCCTTCCTCGGCCATGATGCGCTCGACGTTCTCGATCACCACGATGGCATCGTCCACCAGGATGCCGATGGCCAGCACCAAGCCGAACATGGTCAGCGAGTTGATGGAAAAGCCCGCCGCCGACATGACGCCGAAGGTGCCCAGCAGGGCCACCGGCACCACGATGGTGGGGATGAGGGTGTAGCGGATGTTCTGCAGGAAGATGAACATCACCACGAACACCAGGGCGATGGCTTCGAGCAGGGTCTGCACCACCTGCGAGATCGACAGCTTGACGAACTCCGAGGTGTCGTAGGGCACGGAGTAATCGATGCCCGCGGGGAAGTAGCGCTTGAGCTCCTCCATGCGCTGGTGCACCGCAGCGGCCGCCTCCAGGGCATTGCCCGAGGGCGAGAGCTGCACGCCGACGCCGGTGGCGGGCGTGCCATTCAAGCGGGCGTAGGTGCCGTAGCTCTGGGCGCCCAGCTCGATGCGGGCCACGTCCTTGAGGCGCACCGTCGATCCGTCTTCCTTGGCGCGCAGCACCAGCTTGCCGAACTCTTCCACCGAAGCCAGTTGGCCGCCGACCACCACCGTGGCCGCCACCGTCTGGGTCGACAGATTGGGCTGATCCCCGATGCCGCCGGCGGGCACCATGATGTTTTGTGCGCGGATGGCGGCACTGACCTCGGCCATGCTCAGGCCGAATGAAACCAGCTTGGCCGGGTCGACCCAGATGCGCATGGCCCGCTCGGAGCCGAACAGCTGCACCTGGCCGATGCCGGGGATGCGCTGCAGCTCGGGCACGATGTTGCGGCTGGCGTAATCGCCAATGCCCACCGTGTCGATGGCCGGGTTGCTGGACGAGAGCATCACGAACATCAGGAAGTTCGAGCGCGACTTGTCGACCTTCACGCCCTGCTGCGTGACGGCCGAAGGGAGGCGCGGCGTGGCACGGGCCAGGCGGTTCTGCAACTCCACCTGGGCCAGGTCGATGTCGATCCCGGGCTCGAAGGTGACGGTGATCTTGCCCGTGCCGTTGGCTTCGGAGACCGACTCCATATAGGCCATGCCGGGCGCGCCATTGAGCTCCTGCTCGATGACGCTGATGACGTTGTCATCGATGGTCTTGGCCGACGCGCCCGGGTAGACCAGGCTGACCACGATGGCCGGAGGCGCCACCGTCGGGTACTGGGCCACAGGCAACTGCGTCAGGGCCACGCTTCCAAACACGATGATGAAAAGAGCAATCACCCACGCAAAGATGGGCCTGTCGATGAAAAAACGCGGCATGGCTGCGCTCCCTTAGCGTGAAGCAGCAGCGGCAGGCGCCTGAGCCCCGGCCGGGGCGGAAGCGCCCGAAGGCGCCCAGGGCACCGGCTGCACAGGCGCGTTGGGGTTCATCATCTTCTGAAAGCCATCCACGATCACCTGCTCGCCTGCGCTCAGGCCCGAACGCACGATCCAGCTCGTGCCGACCTGTCCGCCCAGTTGCACTGGCCGCACACTGACCTTGCCGTCTGGCGCGACCACCATCAAGGTGTCACCGCCGGCGCCTCGTGTGATGGCCTGTTGCGGCACCAGATAAGCACCTTCCACCGTGCCTTGTTGCAGGCGCACGCGCACATAGAGGCCCGGCAACAGGGCGCCCTTGGGATTGGGGACCTCCGCGCGCAAGGAAATCTGGCCCGAGGTGCTGTCCACACTCAGGTCGGCGAACAACAGTCGGCCCGGCAGCGGATAGACACTGCCGTCGTCCAGCACCACCTCGACGCTGGTGGCCGCGCCCCCTTGAACGCCGCCTTTTTCCATCGCCTGACGCAGGCGCAGGACTTCGCTGGCGGACTGCGTGAAATTGACGAAGAGCGGACTGGTTTGCTGGATGAAGGCCAACGGCGTGGCTTCACCCTGACCCACCAGAGCCCCTTCGGTCACCAGCGCGCGCCCGATGCGTCCCGAGATGGGCGCCGTCACGGTGGCGTAGCCCAGGTTGATCCGGGCGGTCTGCAGCGCGGCCTGGCCTGCCGCCACCTCGGCCTGCGCCTGGCGCTGGCCCACTTCGGCGTTCAGGTACTCTTGCGGGCTGATGGCCTTGGCGTCGATCAGGGGCTTGTAGCGCTTGAGCAGCGCCGAGGCCTGGTCCAGGTTGGCTTGCGCCTTCGTCAGACTGGCCTGCGCACTGTTGACGCTGGCCTGGTAAGTCGCGGGATCGATCTGGAACAGGGCCTGGCCCGCCTTCACATCGGAGCCTTCACGGAACAGCCGCTTGTGGACGATGCCTGCCACACGAGCGCGCACCTGCGCCTCACGCGAGGCCTCCAGGCGACCGGGCAATTCAGTGACCAGGGGCACGCTTGCGGGCTGAACCTTGATGACCCCCACCTGGGGAGGCGGCATGCCGCCTCCCGCCGGGGCATCGCCCTCCTTGGCGCCACAGGCCGCCAGCAAGACCGCTGAAACCGCAAGTGCCGCCCAGGGGGCGGCACGTAGAAAACCGTGGAAAGCATGGCCAGTCATCAATTTCACCGCTCACCGGTGCCTTGTTGTTCGTTTACAGAAACAGATTCTAGCGATGGGATGGAGAAGGCGCTTGCAAGCCCTCAGGCGGAGGCCCGAGCCCCGTCGCTACCTTCATCGAGCACCAGCACGCCTTCGAGGTGACGGTCATCGCCCCAATGAATCATGCACAAGCCCTGCGGTCCATGCATGAGGCGGTTGATGGTGGCATTGCCGATCGTCCAGGCACGGGGCAAATCCAGGCGCAGGCCCTTCGCTGCCCGGTAAAGACAATCGAGCACCCCACCATGGGCCACGAGGGCAATGTGCTGGCCCGGGTGGGCGAGCGCCAGCCGCCGGACGGTGTCCAGGGTGCGCTCGTTGAACCGCTGCAGGCTTTCACCGCCCGCAGGCGCCCAGCCGGGATGGCGGGCCTGCCAACGTTGCGCCTCTTCGGGCCAGTGCTGCGCAACTTCAGCTTGCGTGCGCCCTTCGAAACAGCCGAAATGGCGCTCACGCAAGCCCGGCTCGGCTTGAGCCTGCAGCCCCAAGGCCTGAGCAAGAGGCTGGGCAGTGGCCATCGCACGCCCCAGGTCGCTGGTGTACACCGCCGCCAGGGGCTCATGCCTGAGGGCACGGGCCAAGCTGTGCGCCTGGGCCCGCCCGCGGGCGTTGAGGGGGATGTCGGTGTGGCCCTGGACGCGACGGTCCAGGTTCCAGGCCGTTTCTCCGTGGCGAATGAGCAGCAACTGAGTGCTGGTGTGGGTCATGCCGCCACCTTCATCACACCCCCCACAGCACCGGGGTATCTGCGTTCAGCGAACGCTCGATCATGCTCACCAGCGGCACCGCGCGGTGCCGCAGACTGACAGGCGCGTACAGGGGGTTGTCCTTGTCCTCCTCATCAAGATCAGAGGCCCGCTTGATGCGGTCCTCGGCCTCTTCGGTGAGGTTGGGTAAGGCCCGCAGACGCTCCAGCGCTTGCCCCATGTCCTTGGGCTCCAGGATGCCGGGGGCCTTCCCGTTGCGCCCGATGGCCTGCAACACCTCTTCCGCGTGGGACTGAAGCATCACGAGATCACCGGCGGCCTGTGACTTGAATTTGAGCATCATGCTGTTCACCTCCTCGGGTTCATTGTGCGGCGCGTCACAAGACCCACGAGCCACTCAGGGACATTATCTCCCTCGCGGCACAATGACCCTGACTGGAGCCTTCATGCACCTCACCCACCTGCTTTACCTGCACGGATTCCGTTCTTCGCCGCGCTCAGCCAAGGCACAGCAAGTCGAACACGCCTTGCGCGAGCGACACCCGGCCGTGCAATGGTGTTGCCCGCAACTGCCGCCCTCCCCCCGAGAAGCCGCCGCACTCATCCAGGCACAGACCGCGCAGTGGCCGACCGAGGGCATGGCCGTGGTGGGCTCTTCGCTCGGAGGCTTCTATGCCACCTGGCTCGCCGAGCGGCGAGGCTGCCGTGCGGCCGTCATCAATCCGGCCGTGGCCCCGGCCCGCCAACTGGCCCAGCACCTGGGCGAGCACAGCAGTTTTCACGACCCGAACGAACGCTTTTTCTTCCGCCCCGAGTTCATCGCCGAGTTCGCTGTCCTGCACCCCTACCCCATCACCCGGCCCGCGCGTTACCGGGCCCTGATCGCCCAAGGTGACGAGGTGCTCGATTGGCGCGAGATGCAGGCGCACTACGCGGGGGCCGACGTGACCGTCCTGCCTGGGAGCGACCACGCAGTGAGCGATTTCCCCCAGCACCTGCCCGACCTCTTGCAATGGCTGAGCCGGCCCTGCCCCGTCCCCCTTCAGGCATAGGACAATACGTCCTTCTTCTGTTCAGCCCAAAAGGCTCTTTCGATGTTTGCCCTCTTTGATGACGCCGGGAAATTCCAGGCTGGCCGTGTGATGTCCGAAGCCGACAACTCGATGCAGATCGAGCTCGACTCGGGCAAGCGCGTCAAGGTGAAATCCGCCAACGTGCTGATCAAATTCGCCAAGCCCGCCCCAGCCGACGTGCTGGCCCAAGGCGCCGTCCAGGCGCAGGACATCGACGCCGACCTGGTGTGGGAAGTCGCCCCCGAGGAAGACTTCGGTTTCGAAGAACTCGCCCAGGAGTATTTCGGCGACAAAGCCGATGCGGTGCAGCAGGCCGCCATGCTGATGCGCCTGTTCGAGACCCCGCACTACTTCCATCGCCGCGGCAAAGGACGCTTTCGCAAGGCGCCCGAGGACATCCTCAAGCAGGCCCTGGTCGCCATCGAACGCAAGAAACAACAGGCCCTGCAGATCGAACAGTGGGCGCAGGAGCTCGCCGCCGGCCAGTGCCCGGCCCCGATCAAGGAACAGCTCTACAAGATCCTGTTCAAGCCCGACAAGAACGGCCCCGAGTACAAGGCCGTGGTCGAAGCGGCCAAGCAGGCACAGCGCGCCCCACTGGACCTGTTGAAAGACGCCGGCGCCATCGACAGCCCCTACCAGTTCCACTGGAAGCGCTTCCTGTTCGAGAATTTTCCAAAGGGGCCCGGCTTCCCGACCCTCGACGCGCCGGCCATCACCGAAGAACTGCCGCTGGCCTCGGTGCAGGCCTTCTCCATCGACGACTCCAGCACCACGGAGATCGACGATGCCCTGTCGGTGCAGGGCCTGGGCAGTGGCAGCGTCACTTTCGGCATCCACATCGCCGCCCCCGGTCTGGCCATCGCGCCGGGCACACCGATCGACCAGGTGGCCCGGGGCCGCATGTCCACCGTCTACATGCCGGGCCACAAGCTGACCATGCTGCCCGACGAAGTGGTGCAGCGCTACACCCTGATGGAGGGCCGTGAATGTCCGGCCGTCTCGCTGTACGTGCGCCTGAACGAAGACACGCTGGCCATCGAGCACAGCGAGACCCGGCTGGACCGTGTGCCCATCGCCGCCAACCTGCGCCACGATCAGCTCGACGGCGTGATCACCCATGGCACCCTGGACGCACCGGAAACACCCGGGGCTGACAGCTTCGCCTTTGCCCCCGAACTGCGCTTTGCCCTGCGCCTGGCCCGTCACCTGAAGGCGCAACGCGAAGTGGTGCGCGGCAAGCCCGAGAACTTCACCCGCCCCGACTACACCTTCAAGCTGATCGACCCCTCGGGCGCCGAGAACAGCACGGAAGACCGCCTGGAGCCCACCGGGCTGGAAGAGATCCTGATTGGCACGCGCCAGCGCGGCTCGGCCCTGGACCTCATCGTGTCCGAAGCCATGATCCTGGCCAACAGCACCTGGGGCGGCTGGCTGAACGAAGCGGGCGTGCCGGGCATTTACCGCAGCCAGGCCAGCCTGCAGCCGGGCATCAAGGTGCGCATGAGCACCAAGGCCCTGCCGCACGCCGGCATGGGCGTGGCGCAGTACACCTGGGCCACCTCGCCCCTGCGCCGCTATGTCGACCTGGTCAACCAATGGCAGATCATCGCCGTGGCCCGCCATGGGCGCACCGCCGCCCTGGCCGCGCCCTTCAAGCCCCGCGATGCCGAGCTGTTCGCCATCATCTCCAACTTCGACGCCGCCTACAGCACCTACAACGGCTTCCAGTCGAGCATGGAGCGCTACTGGACCTTGCGTCACCTCGCGCAGAAAGGCATCACCGAACTCGATGCCGCCGTCATGATCAATGGCCTGGTGCGCGCCGAGACCCTGCCCCTGGTTTTCAAGGCCATCGGTGCCGACGGGCTGCCCCGGCATGCCCGCGTGCGCGTGCGCATCACCGGCATCGACGAGCTCACCCTGGACGTGCACGCCAGCCTGCTGGCCCGCCTGGACGACGAGGCCATCCCTGAGGGTGATCCCGAAGCCGAGGGCGAGGACGAGGTACTGGACAATGCAGGACCGCTCACCCTGGCCATCGACGTGAACGAGACCGACGCGGGCACGGACGGCGCAGCCGCCCCGCCGGCGGCGTCCTG
>Ga0079224_100009810_pt1 | contig 13103 bp, 12 predicted proteins | sample Stecom2015_FD_80414 | JGI IMG/M metagenome (GOLD analysis project Ga0079224, IMG submission 80414) | Agricultural soil microbial communities from Utah to study Nitrogen management - Steer compost 2015 | ecosystem: Environmental > Terrestrial > Soil > Agricultural land | place: USA: Utah... | reverse complement strand
TGTTCGGCCAGATGGACGAGCCGCCGGGGACGCGTCTGCGCGTCGCCCTGTCGGCGCTGACGATGGCGGAGTACTTCCGCGACGTGCAGCAGCAGGACGTGCTCCTGTTCATCGACAACATCTTCCGCTTCACGCAGGCCGGTTCCGAGGTCTCCACGCTGCTGGGCCACATGCCCTCGGCCGTGGGTTACCAGCCGAACCTGGCCGACGAGATGGGTCTGCTCCAGGAGCGCATCACCTCGACGCGTGGTCACTCGATCACCTCGCTGCAGGCGATCTACGTGCCGGCCGACGACTACACCGACCCGGCCCCCGCGACGACGTTCGCCCACCTGGACGCCACGACCGAGCTCTCGCGTGAGATCGCGTCGAAGGGTCTGTACCCGGCGATCGACCCGCTGGCCTCGACGTCCCGCATCCTCGACCCGCGGTACGTGGGTCAGGAGCACTACGACGTCGCGACCCGCGTGAAGTCGATCCTGCAGCGCAACAAGGAGCTGCAGGACATCATCGCGATCCTCGGTGTGGACGAGCTGTCGGAGGAGGACAAGACGGTCGTCGCGCGTGCGCGCCGCATCGAGCAGTTCCTCTCGCAGAACACCTACATGGCCGAGAAGTTCACGGGTGTGGTGGGCTCCACGGTGCCTCTGTCGGAGACCATCGAGGCGTTCAAGCTGATTGCCGACGGCGAGTTCGACCACATCGCCGAGCAGGCGTTCTACAACATCGGTGGCCTCGAGATGCTCGAGGAGAACTGGGCCCGGATCCAGAAGGAGTACGGGGCCTGAGCCTCGGTCATCCCCGAGCGTCGTGCCGTCCCGCCGGTCGTGCCACAATCAGGCCGACCGGTAGGGGCGGCATCACGCAGCGACATCGGAAGGAGCTCTCGTGGCAGAGCTGAGCGTGGACCTCGTGTCCCGCGACCGTAAGGTCTGGAGCGGTGCGGCGACGCAGGTGAGCGCGCCGTCGGCGGACGGCCAGGTGGGCATCCTGGCGAACCACACGCCGCTGCTGGCAGTGCTCCGCCCGGGCACGATCACGGTGGAGACCGCGTCGGGTCCGGCCCTGGAGGCCCAGGTCACCGGCGGCTTCATGTCCGTCGACAACAACCTCGTCACCCTCGTGGTCGACGAGATCTCCCTGGTCTGAGGGAGGACGCGGGTGCCGGGCGTCATATGGATCGCGATTGCGGTGCTCGGCGCGCTCGCGCTCGTGCTCGCAGCGGGTATCTCTCGCCTGCGCGCGCTCTCCCGCAGGGTGGGTTCGTTCAGCTGCAACGCCCGGCCGACCGGTAACCCCGAGGGGTCCTGGACGCCGGGCATCGCGCAGTACGCGGTGGGCCGGATCGAGTGGTGGCGGTGCTGGTCGCTGTCACCCCGTCCGGCCCGCACGTGGTACCGCGAGCGGCTGACCGTCACGGGCCGCACCCCGCTGGACCCGGACGAGCGTGGTCAGGGCGACCACTACCTCGTCCAGTGCCGGTACGACGGGCTCGACTTCGAGCTCGACCTCGCCGCCGGCGACTACTTCGGCCTCGCCTCCTGGCTCGAGGCCGCCCCACCCGGACGACAGGATCTGGTTCTCTGATGCGGCTGGTCGTCGCCGACTGCTCTGCTCTGTACACCGGACGGCTCACCGCCATGCTGCCGCGCGCCACGCGGCTGCTCGTGGTGAAGGCCGACGGCAGCGTGCTCATCCACTCCGACGGCGGTTCGTACAAGCCGCTGAACTGGATGAGCCCGCCGTGCACGCTGGCCGTGCGCCCGCCGTCGGACGAGGCCGCCGAGCGCGGCGTCACCGAGGTGTGGACGGTTCAGCACGCCAAGTCGGACGACCGGCTCGAGGTCGAGCTGTTCGCGGTGCACCACGACTCGTCGCACGACCTGGGCATCGACCCCGGCCTCGTCAAGGACGGCGTCGAGGCACACCTCCAGGAGCTGCTCGCCGAGCAGATCGCGCTGCTGGGGGAGGGGCACACGCTCGTGCGCCGCGAGTACCCCACCGCGATCGGGCCGGTGGACATCCTCGCGCGCGACGCCGCCGGCGCCACCGTCGCGGTGGAGATCAAGCGCCGCGGCGACATCGACGGCGTCGAGCAGCTCACGCGCTATCTCGACCTGCTCAACCGCGACCCGCTGCTGGCGCCGGTCCGCGGCGTCTACGCGGCCCAGGAGATCAAGCCGCAGGCCCGCGTCCTCGCCAAGGACCGTGGCATCGCCACCCTCCTGCTCGACTACGACGCCATGCGCGGCGTCGACGATCCGGAGTCCCGGCTCTTCTAGGTCCGACCCGCACCATCGGCTTCGAACCCGACGTCTCTCGGCTTTCAGGGCAGCCAGAGCCGAGAGACGTCGGGTTCGAAGGCGAGTGGCTGCTGCCGGGGCATGCGGCGACCGGTGGCAGGATGTCCGCATGAGTGAAGTCGTCGTCGTGCGCGGGCGGTTGGTACAGGCATCGGCTGTGGTGGACGACGGCGTCGTCGTCGCCTCGGGCGGCCGGGTCGCCTACGCGGGGCCCGCCAGGGACGCCGCGGCCGCGGGCTTCGGGGACGACGTGGCGCGCGTGCCGGCGGCGCCGGACACGTACGTGCTGCCCGGCCTCGTCGACCTGCACAACCACGGGGGCGGCGGCGCCTCGTTCCCGGACGTCACCACGCCGGAGGCGGCGCTGCCCGGCGTGCTGGAGCACCGCCGCCACGGCACGACGGCGCTGCTGGCCTCCCTGGTCACCGCGCAGCCGACCGTGCTGGCCGAGCGGGCAGCCGTGCTCGCCGACCTCGCCGACGCGGGCGAGATCGAGGGCGTGCACGCCGAGGGTCCGTTCCTCTCGCACCGCCGCCGGGGCGCGCACAACCCGGCTGACCTGCAGGAAGGCAGCGTGCAGGTGGTCGAGGACCTGGTCGTGGCCGCGCGCGGCTGGCTGCGCACCATGACCGTCGCGCCGGAGGTGCCGGGCGTCAGCGGGCCGGGCGGGGTGGCGCAGGTGCTGGTCGATCTCGGCGTGCTGCCCTCGCTCGGGCACACCGACGGCAGCACCGAGCAGGCGGAGGCGCTGATCGCGCAGGTCACGCAGGCTCTGGCCGCCGCGGGCGGCGCCGGCGGACCGATGACGGCGACCCACCTGTTCAACGGCATGCGCCCGCTGCACCATCGCGCGCCCGGTCCGATCGCCGCGTGCCTCGCCGCGGCCGCACGCGGCGACATGGTGGTCGAGCTCATCGGCGACACCGTGCACCTCGACCCGGCGACCGTGCGCACGGTGTTCGAGATCGCCGGTGCCGACAACGTGGCCCTCGTGACGGACGCGATGGCCGCGGCGGGCGTCGCCGACGGGCGGTACGAGCTCGGTCCCATGTCCGTCGAGGTGCGTGCGGGCGTCGCACGCATCGTCCCGGACGACCCGGCGATCCCCGCCGAGGAGGGCGCCATCGCCGGCGGCACCGCCCACCTCGTCGACGTCGTGCGGCACACCGTGGCCGCCGGCGTCCCCCTGGTCGACGCCGTGCGCTCCGCCACCGCCGTCCCCGCCCGCGTGCTGGGCCTCACCGGGCAGGTCGGCGCGCTCGTCGAGGGTTCCCGTGCTGACGTGCTCGTCACCGACGCCGCCCTGCGCCCGCTCCGGGTGCTCCGCCACGGGCTCGACGTCGAGGGCGTGGCCGCATGACCGGGCCCGTGTTCCGGCCCGGCCAGACCGTCGTGCGCCGCGAGATCATGCGCGGCGAGCCGTGGATCGCCATCCCGCAGGTCTGCGTGCAGGACGACGGCGACCTGCTGGTCACCTACACGCCGGGCGGCACACCGCTGGTCTACCCCGGCACGGGGACGTTCCCGGTGGGTGAGCACCCCTGGAAGCTCGCGGGGAGCACCGCGTGGCGCGGCCACGGTCGCCTCGAGCTGCACTGGACCGGGGTGGAGCACTCGCTCTTCCTGTTCTGGTCCGGCCCCGAGCGCACCTTCCAGGGGTGGTACCTCAACCTCGAGGACGCGCCCCGGCGGACGCCCATCGGGTTCGACACCCTCGACCACGAGCTCGACGTCTGGTGGGCCGCCGACGCCGAGGCCTACGAGTTCAAGGACGTCGCCGAGTTCGAGGAGACCGGCCCGGACCGCTACCCGGGCCGGATGGACGCGATCCGCGCGGAGGGCGCCCGGATCGCCCGTCTGCTCGACGCCGGCGAGCTCTGGTGGGACAAGGCCTGGGCGGACTGGACGCCGGACCCCTCCTGGCAGCCGCGCGAGGTGCCGCCGGGCTGGGAGAGCGTGCCGTACGAGGCCCGCTGAGGCCCACTTCACCCGGCATTTCACAGCACGCAAACTCCGCCCCTCCCGGATCACACAATTCGGGTGGCGCGCCGGGAACCGGACGCTACGGTCGGAGCGTGCCTCCCCTGCCCTCCGGTCTCGCCCCCGGACCCGCCTGGCCCGTGACCACCGGCCGGCTCCGGCTGCGCCCCGTGACGCCCGCCGACGCCCAGGCCTTCCTCGCCTGGCGCTCGCGGGCCGACGTCGTGCGGTACATGTACCAGCAGCCCTGGGACCTGGCCGCGGCCGAGCAGAAGCTGCGGGCCTGGGCGAGCGCGCCGTTCGAGGAGGCGGGGGACGTGCTCGTGCTGGCGGTCGAGGTCGACGGCGTCGTCGTGGGCGAGACGATGCTCAAGCGCGCGCAGGGGCCCCGGCAGGCCGAGCTCGGCTACGCCGTACGGCCCGACGCCGGAGGCAGGGGGCTGGCGACGGAGGCGGCGCGCGCGACGCTCGCGCTGGCGTTCGGCGCGTACGGCTTCCACCGGGTGTTCGCGCGGATCGACGAGGAGAACGCGGCGTCGATCCGGGTCGCGCAGCGGCTCGGGATGCGCCAGGAGGCGCGCCTGGTGGAGAACGACGTGCGCGACGGGGTGTGGTCCACCGAGGTGGTCTACGCGATCCTCGACCGGGAGCACGCGGGCGGCGCGCACGTCGGCGCGGCGGACGTCTAACGCGCGGCGGGCCCGGGCGCCGAGCTCTCGCGCTCGGTGAGCACCGGCGCGAGCAGCCGCGTCTCGGACGGCTGGTCGCCGCCCAGCCGGGCCAGGACCATGTCGACCGCCACCTTGCCGATGTCCTCGGCCGGCAGGTCGATGCTCGTCATCGGGATGCGCTGGGCGAGCGCGACGTCGGTGGGGCACACGGCGACGACGGACACGTCGGTACCCGGCACGCGGCCGCGCTCGGCCAGCCGCGCGAGCACGTGGGGGAGGGCCGCCTCGTTGTGCACGATGACGCCCGTGGTGTCCGGGGCCGCGTCCAGCAGCGTGTCGACGGCGCGCACCGCGCCCGACGGCGTCGAGTCGCACGCCTCGACCGTGACCGTCGCGCCGGAGCCGGCGGCCTGGTCCCGCAGCCCGCGCATGAGCCGCTCGGCGTAGGACGTGTGCCGCCGCAGCACCTCGGGCGGTGAGCCGATGAGGGCGAGGTCGGTGTGCCCGGCGCCGACCAGGTGCCGCACCGCGACCCTGCCCGCGGCCTCGAAGTCGAGGTCCACGCAGCTCAGGCCCTCCGGGTCCTGCGGCAGGCCGATGAGCACCGTCGGCTGCTTGGCGGCGGCGACCAGCGGCACGCGCGGGTCGTCGGCCTCGATGTCCATCATGACCAGCGCGTCCACCATGGAGCCGCTCGTGACGCGGTCGAGCCCGCTGACGTCGTCCTGGGTGAGGAGCAGCACGTCGTGCTCGAAGTCGCGGGCCCTGGTGACCACGCCCGCGACGAACTGCATGATGACGGGCACGTTCACCCCGACCCGCAGCGGCACCATGAGGGCGATGACGGAGGTGCGCGCCGACGCGAGCGCGCGGGCGCCGGCGTGCGGCCGGTAGCCGAGCTTCTCGATGGCGCGTTCGACCCGCGCGCGCGTGGGCGCGGAGATGGTCCGCTTGCCCGACAGCACGTAGGAGACGGTCGAGGCCGAGACCCCTGCGGCCCTGGCGACGTCGTCGATCGTTGTCATGGTGCCCTTCCTGTCAGGGAGCAGTGTGCCTCATGGTCGCCAAGCGCTTCGACATTTTGCCTCCGGATCAACTCCTGAGAGCGGCTGGACACGAGGATTACCAACGGGCTAGCGTGTTGAACCGCTTCGACAACTGCCGTCGGGGACGAGAACCAAGGAGATGCGATGAAGCACCACGGGACAGCGGCCGTCGCAGCGGCCACCCTGGCCGGGGCCCTTGCCCTGACCGGCTGCACGGGCCAGAGCGCCGCCGGCGGCGACACGGACGACAGCACGCTGACGATCTGGCACTACGAGAACGAGGACTCGGCGATGGGCAAGGCCTGGGCCAAGGCCATCGAGATCTTCGAGGAGGAGCACCCGGACGTCACCGTCGACGTCGAGAAGCAGACGTTCGAGCAGATCCAGAAGAACGCCAAGATCGTCCTGACGGGCGACGACGTGCCCGACGTCATGGAGTTCAACAAGGGCAACGCGACCGCGGGGCAGCTCGCCGCCCAGGGGCTGCTGGCGCCGCTCACGGACGCCGCGCAGGAGCGCGGCTGGGCCGAGAAGCTGCCCGGGTCGCTCGCGACGACGGCGACCTACGACGAGCAGGGCCTCATGGGCTCGGGCGACTGGTACGGGGTGCCGAACTACGGCGAGTTCGTCGGCGTCTACTACAACAAGGACATGTTCGCCGACCTCGGCCTCGAGGTCCCGACGACGCTCGACGAGCTCGAGGACGTTCTCGCCGCCTTCAAGGCCGAGGGCGTCACGCCGCTGGCCGAGGCCGGCGCCGAGTACCCGCTGGGCCAGCTCTGGTACGAGCTGGTGCTCGCCCACGCCGACCGCGCACTGGTGGACGACTACCAGCTCTTCGCGAACGACGTCGACTTCCACGACGACGCGATGACGCAGGCCACCGAGACGCTCGACGAGTGGATCGACAAGGGCTACATCGCCGCCGACTCGGCCGCCCTGACCGCTGAGGACATGGGCGTGTCGTTCATCGACGGCACGTACCCGATCATGGTCAGCGGCTCGTGGTGGTTCGGCCGCCTGGCCACCGAGATGCAGGCGGACTGGGGCCAGTTCAACTTCCCGGGCAACACGCTGCACACCGGCTCGTCCGGCAACCTCTGGGTCGTCCCGGCGAACGCCGACTCGAAGAGCCTGGCCGAGGATTTCATCGACATCACGCTGCGCCCCGAGGTGCAGGACGTGCTCGCGGTCGAGGGCGGCCTGCCCGTGGCGGGCGACGCGTCGGCGATCGAGGACGAGCGCACGCGCGAGCTCACCGAGAACTTCCAGGCGATCCTCGACGAGGACGGCCTCGCGTACTACCCGGACTGGCCGGTGGCCGGCTACTACGACGTGCTGGTGAGCGAGCTGCAGTCCCTGGTCAACCGGTCCAAGACGCCGGACGAGGTGCTCGACGGGCTGCAGGGCTCGTACGAGGACGGCAAGGCCGACCTGCTCGATGGCTGACACCGTCCTGGCCGAGCGGCGCGTGCGGGCGGACGAGCGCCCGCGTGCGCCGCGCCGGGCGCGCCGCCCGGAGTGGGTGGGCTACCTGCCCTACCTGCTGCCGGGCGCCGTCGCGTTCGGTGTCGTGATCGGCTACCCGCTGCTGACCAACGTGTACTTCAGCCTGTTCAAGTGGCGCGGCGGCATGGCGCCGCTGCGGTGGTACGGGCTGGGCAACTACGTCGACCTGCTGGGCGACGACAAGTTCTGGACGTCGTTCGGCAACTCGCTGGCGATGATCGTGGCGATGGTGCTCGTCCCGACCCTGCTCGGGCTCGTGCTGGCCGCCGTGCTGTTCGACTACCTGGGACGGCGCTTCGGGCCGCGGGTGGCGTCGGTGCTCCGGGCTACGTACTACCTGCCGCAGATCCTGCCCGTCGCCGTGGCGGGCGTGCTGTGGAACTGGATCCTGAACTCCCAGACCGGCGCGCTCAACGTGATCCTGCGGGGCGTCGGCGTCGAGACGCCGCCCAACTGGCTGGGCGACCCCGACACCGCGCTGCCCTCGGTGATGCTCGTGCTCATCTGGGTCCAGATGGGCTACCCGGTGGTCATCTTCATGGCTGCGCTGCAGCGGGTCGACCCCGAGCTCTACGAGGCGGCCGAGCTGGACGGCGCGGGGTGGTGGGACCGGTTCCGGGCGATCACCGTGCCGCAGATCCGGCCCGAGACGTTCGTCGTCACGCTGACCTGCACGGTGGCGGCGCTCAAGGTGTTCGGGCCCATCTACGTGCTGACGCGGGGCGGCCCGGAGAGCTCGACGCTCGTGCCCAGCTACTACTCGTACCTCAGCTTCTTCGACAAGTCCCAGGTCGGCTACGGGTCGGCCATCGCGACCGTGCTGACGCTCGTGATCGTCGTCGTGGCGCTGGTGATCCTCGGCCTGCAGAACCGGGCCGAGCGGCGTGAGAGGGAGGGGCTCTGAGATGACCGTCGCCGCAGACCTTCGATCCACCGGGATCGACTCCCGGTACCGCCGCGGGGCGGCCCGCTGGCTCGTGCTCGCCGCCGCCGTCCTCGTCGGCCTCGCCGTCCTGGCGCCGTTCGGCATCATGCTGCTCAACGCGTTCAAGTCGCCGCAGGACTACGCGGCGAACGGCCCGCTGTCCCTGCCGTCCGGGCTCTACCTCGACGGCGTGGTGGGCTTCTGGGAGCGCACCGACTTCCCCGTCAAGCTGTGGAACTCGGTCTTCATCTCGGCCCTCGTCGCCGTCGGCGGGGCGCTGCTGTCGCTGCTCAACGCGTACGCCATCGGCATCGGCCGGATCAAGGGCCGGCTGTGGATCGTCGCGCTGTTCCTGCTGGCGAACATGCTGCCGCAGGAGGCGCTGATCTACCCGCTGTTCACGATGGCGCAGTCGGTGGGCCTGTCCAACTCGCAGTGGTCCGTGATCATCATCTTCACCGTCATCCAGTCGGCGTTCGGCACCTACCTGCTGTCCTCGGTGCTCGGCACGTTCCCGCCCGCGCTGCTGGAGGCCGCTGCGCTCGACGGCGCGAGCCGCTGGCGCATCCTCTGGCAGGTCGTGTTCCCGATCGTGCGGCCGACGCTCTCGGTGCTGATGATCTTCTTCTTCATCTGGACCTGGAACGAGTTCTTCATCCCGCTGGTCATGCTCACCAGCAACGACACCCAGACCATCCCCATCGCCCTGGCGTCCCTGCAGGGCGACCGCATGATGGACGCGCCGACGATCAACGCGGGCTCGCTCGTGTCGCTCGTGCCCGCCGTCCTGTTCTTCCTGATCTTCCAGCGCACCCTGACCCGGGGCGTGACCGCAGGAGCGGTCAAGTGACGGCGTCCCACCGAGAGGCAACGAGGTCCCACCCATGAAGTTCACCGACGGCTACTGGCACCTGCGCCCCGGGGTCGAGATGCTGCGGCCCCGCGACGTCGACGCCGTGGAGGCCGGCGACGGCACCCTCACCGTGTACGCGCCGACGGCGCCGATCACCAAGCGCGGCGACACCCTCAACCGGCCGCTCGTGACCGTCACCTTCGACGCGCCGGCCGACGACGTCATCGGCGTGCGCATCGAACACCACCAGGGCCGGCGTGACCGTGGGCCGCACTTCGCCGTCCACCGGCAGCCAGGCACCGTGAAGGTCACGACGCCGACCGCGCCGGGGGAGGGTCCGGCCGAGCTCACGTCGGGCGGGCTGACCGCGCGCGTGTCGACCGACGGCCCGTGGCACGTCGACTTCGTGGCCGGCGGCAGGGTGCTCACCACCTCCTCGGAGCGGAGCATCGGTGTCGCGAGGACGCCGGAGGGCGACTTCGTGCACGAGCAGCTCGGGCTCGGCGTCGGCGAGCACGTGTACGGGCTGGGCGAGCGGTTCGGGGCGTTCGTCAAGAACGGCCAGAGCGTCGACGTCTGGAACGAGGACGGCGGCACCGCGAGCGAGCAGGCGTACAAGAACGTCCCGTTCTACCTGACCGACCGCGGCTACGGCGTGTTCGTCGCCCACCCCGAGCGGGTCTCGTTCGAGGTCGGGTCCGAGGTCGTCAGCCGCACGCAGTTCTCGGTGCCGGGCCAGGCGCTGCAGTACTACGTCATCCACGGGCCCACCCCCGCCGACATCCTGCGCCGGTACACGGCCCTCACGGGGCGCCCCGCCGTCGTCCCCGCCTGGTCGTACGGGCTGTGGCTGTCCACGTCGTTCACCACGAGCTACGACGAGGCCACCGTCACGAGCTTCATCGACGGCATGGCCGAGCGGGGCATCCCGCTGTCGGTGTTCCACTTCGACTGCTTCTGGATGCGGCAGTTCCACTGGTGCGACTTCGTGTGGGACCCGGCGACGTTCCCCGACCCCGAGGGCATGCTGGCGCGCCTGCACGAGCGCGGCCTCAAGGTGTGCGTGTGGATCAACCCGTACATCGCGCAGCGCTCGCACCTGTTCCGGGAGGGCATGGAGAAGGGCTACCTCGTCACCACGCCTGACGGCGACGTCTGGCAGTGGGACCTGTGGCAGGCCGGCATGGGCCTGGTCGACTTCACCAACCCCGAGGCCACCGCGTGGTACCAGGACAAGCTGCGCGTGCTGCTCGACCAGGGCGTCGACTGCTTCAAGACGGACTTCGGCGAGCGCATCCCGACGGACGTCGTCTGGCACGACGGCTCCGACCCGCAGCGCATGCACAACGCCTACGCCGACCTGTACAACAAGGCGGTCTTCGAGCTGCTCGAGCAGGAGCGCGGGCAGGGGGAGGCGGTCGTCTTCGCGCGGTCCGCGACGGCAGGCACCCAGCAGTACCCGGTGCACTGGGGCGGCGACTGCGAGTCGACGTTCGTCGCCATGGCCGAGTCGCTGCGCGGAGGGCTGTCGCTGTCGCTGTCCGGGTTCGGGTACTGGAGCCACGACATCGGCGGGTTCGAGGGCACGCCCGACCCGGCCGTCTTCAAGCGGTGGACGGCGTTCGGCCTGCTCTCCTCGCACTCGCGCCTGCACGGGTCGGGCTCCTACCGCGTGCCGTGGGCGTTCGACGAGGAGGCCGTCGACGTGACCCGCAAGTTCACCCGGCTGAAGATGCGGCTGATGCCGTACCTGGGCGGGCTCGGCCAGGAGGCCGCAGGTCAGGGCATCCCCGTGATGCGGCCCATGGTGCTGCAGCACCCCGAGGACCGGACGGCGGCAGCGGTCGACACCCAGTACATGCTCGGCCCGTCGCTGCTGGTCGCGCCGGTCTTCGACGAGACGACCGCCGAGGTCTACGTGCCGGAGGGCGAGTGGACGCGCCTGCCGGAGGTCGCCACCGACGCCCTCCCGTCGACGGTCACCGGCCCGCGCTGGGTCACCGAGGAGCACGGCTTCGACACCCTGCCCGTGCTCGTCCGGCCCGGCACGGTGCTGCCCGTCGGTGATCGGGACGACCGGCCCGACTACGCATGGGCCGAGGGCGTGACGTTACGCTGCACCCGTCTGCCCGAAGGGTTCGACGAAGAGATCACGGTCCCCGGTGGCACCGGCGCCCCCGCGACGTTCCGCGTGCGGTACGCCGCCGGCGTCGTCCGGGTGACCAGTGACGACGCCCCAGGCGAATGGGGCGTCGAGAGCGAAGGCAAGACCGTTCGGGCCACCGGCCCGGGAGAGGTGGCACTGTGAGTGCACGGAGTTTCCCCAGCGACTTCCTCTGGGGATCCGCGACCGCGTCCTACCAGATCGAGGGCGGTGCGACGGAGGGCGGGCGCGGCCCGTCCATCTGGGACACGTTCTCGCACACGCCCGGCAAGACGCTGAACGGCGACACGGGCGACGTCGCGGACGACCACTTCCACCGGTGGCAGGAGGACGTCGAGCACATCAAGAACCTGGGGCTGGGCGCCTACCGCTTCTCCATCGCGTGGCCGCGCGTGCAGCCGGGCGGGTCGGGCGAGTTCAACGCCGAGGGCATCCGGTTCTACTCGGACCTCGTCGACGCGCTCATCGCGGCGGGCGTGAAGCCCGTCGTCACGCTCTACCACTGGGACCTCCCGCAGGAGCTCGAGGACGCCGGCGGCTGGACCAACCGCGAGACCGCCTACGCCTTCGCGCGGTACGCGCGGAAGATGGCCGAGGAGCTCGGCGACCGTATCGACGTGTGGACCACGCTCAACGAGCCGTGGTGCTCGGCGTACCTCGGGTACGGCTCGGGCGTGCACGCGCCCGGCCGCACCGAGCCGCTCGCCGCGCTCCAGGCGGTGCACCACCTCAACCTCGCGCACGGCCTCGCCGTGCAGCAGATCCGCGAGGTCCTCGGCGACGCCGCGAAGACGTCGATCACGCTCAACCTGCACGTCTTCCGGCCGGACGACCCGTCGTCCGAGGCCGACCTCGGCGCCGTCCGCAAGGTCGACGCGCTCGCCAACCGCGCCTTCCTCGGCCCGGTGCTCGAGGGTGCCTACCCCGAGGACCTGCTGCGCGACACCGCGTCCGTCACGGACTGGTCGTTCGTGCACGACGGTGACCTCGAGACCGTCCGCCAGCCGCTCGACGTGCTCGGCGTGAACTACTACTCGACCGCGCGCGTCCGGCACTGGACCGGCGAGGGCGAGCGGCAGCAGGCCGACGGCCACAAGGACTCCGCGGGCACCCCGTGGATCGCGGCCGACGACGTCGAGTTCCTGCCCCAGCCGGGCCCCTACACCGCCATGGGCTGGAACATCGAGCCCGCCGGCCTCACGGACCTGCTGGTCTCCCTGCACGAGACCTACCCGGACCAGCCGCTCATGGTCACGGAGAACGGTGCGGCGTTCGCCGACACCGTGGTGGTGGAGGACGGCGTGGCCCGCGTGCACGACGTCGAGCGCGTCACCTACCTGCACGACCACGTCGAGGCGCTGGGCGTGGCCCGCGACCGCGGCGTCGACGTGCGCGGCTACTTCGCGTGGTCGCTGCTCGACAACTTCGAGTGGGCCTACGGCTACGACCGCCGGTTCGGCATCATCCGGGTCGACTACGACACGCTCGAGCGCACCTGGAAGGACTCGGCGCACTGGTACCGCCGCCTCGCCACGACGAACACCCTGCCGTCGGTGGACGACGTGTCGCCCGCCTGACCCGCACCGGGCCGGACGGCCGCCGCGCACACCCGTGCGCGGCGGCCGTCCGTCGTCACCCACACCGTCACCCAC
>Ga0079224_100009809_pt1 | contig 13104 bp, 10 predicted proteins | sample Stecom2015_FD_80414 | JGI IMG/M metagenome (GOLD analysis project Ga0079224, IMG submission 80414) | Agricultural soil microbial communities from Utah to study Nitrogen management - Steer compost 2015 | ecosystem: Environmental > Terrestrial > Soil > Agricultural land | place: USA: Utah... | reverse complement strand
CGGCGCCGTCCGCGAGCTCTGTCAGTGCGTGCGCCTCCCGCTCGAGCGCGTCGCGCGCCGTGGCGACCCGCTCCGGCACGACGAAGCTGCGGAGCACCAGCGCGCGCGTCCCGCCGTCGGCCGCGGAGACGGTCAGCCGGAGCACGCGGGCGGTGAACCCCCCGTGCAGCGGCTCGACGGCGGTGACCCGCTCGTCGGCTGCGAGGTGCCCGTGGACCCAGGCGCGGGTCCGCGGCAGGAGAGGGCCGGAGCCGGTCGGGATCTCGGTACGCATCCCGTCACCCTCCGGGCGCGACGACGCGGCGGCAAGGTGTTTTCGGCACCTACGCCAGCACCACCACGCCCGGCCCGTGCACCGTGACCGTCGCCCCGTCGCCCGCGCGGCCCACACGGGCACGCCGGCCGCCGAGCACCGCGTTCGAGTCGAGCACGACGCGCGCCCCCGCACGCTCCACCGGCACGGACACGACGCCCTCCCCCGGCACGAGCACGACGGAGACCCGCCCGCCCCCGGCGACGGCGCCGCGGGTCATGACGAGCGCGCCGTCGTGCACGTCGACCGCCGTGGCACGCCGGTCGCCGGACGCGACGGCCGCCTCGCCGCGCCGCAGACTGATCAGCGCGCGGTACAGCTCGAGCATCTGGCGGCCGGCCCCGGTCTCGGCCTCGGACCAGTCCAGGCGGGACGCCTCGACGGTCGACGGCGCCTGCGGGTCGGGCACCGCGACGTCCTCGCCGTACAGGTCGGCCCAGCCGTGGCCACCGAACTCCGCGGCCCGGCCACGCGAGACCGCCTCGGCGAGCTCGGGCTCCTCGTGGTCGGAGAAGTACTGGAACGGCGTGGTCGCGCCCCACTCCTCGCCCATGAACAGCATCGGCGTGCCCGGCCCGAGCAGCACGACGGCGGCGCTCACGGCGAGCGCCCCCGGTGGCAGCACGCGCGAGGGCCGGTCGCCGAGCGCGCGGTTGCCGACCTGGTCGTGGTTCTGGGAGAAGACGACGAAGCGCCGCCCGTCGACGTCGTCGGGCACGGGGTGGCCCCACTCCCGGCCGCGGAAGGTGGACCACGAGCCGTCGTGCACGAAGACGCCGGTCAGGGCCGTGGCGAGCGTCTCCGGCGCGCCGAAGTCGACGTAGTACCCCTGGCGCTCGCCCGTGACCAGCGCGTGCAGGGCGTGGTGCACGTCGTCGGCCCACTGCGCGGTCATGCCGTGGCCGGGCCGCCCGTCGACCGACGAGGCGGTGGGCGTGACGGTCCGCGGGTCGTTGGCGTCCGACTCGGCGACGAGCGACAGGGGGCGTCCGACGTCGGCGGCGAGCGCGGCGACCGCGTCGGACAGCTCGGCGAGCAGGTGCCGGGGCGAGTCGTCGACGAGGGCGTGCACGGCGTCGAGCCGCAGCGCGTCGACGTGGAAGTCCCGGAACCACCGCAGCGCCTTCTCGACGACGAACGCGCGCACCTCCGCCGAGCCCTCGCCGTCGAGGTTGACGGCGGCGCCCCAGGGCGTCTGGTGCCGGTCGGTGAAGTAGGGGCCGAACTCGGCGAGGTAGTTGCCGGACGGGCCGAGGTGGTTGTCGACGACGTCGAGGCAGACGGCGATCCCGCGCGCGTGCGCGGCGTCGACGAACCGCTGCAACGCGGCAGGGCCGCCGTACGGCTCGTGCACGGCCCACAGCGCGACGCCGTCGTAGCCCCAGCCGTGGCGCCCGCCGAAGGCGGCGAGCGGCATGAGCTCGACCATGTCGACGCCGAGGTCGGCGAGATGGTCGAGGCGGCCCGCCGCGGCGTCGAGGGTGCCCTCGGGCGTGAACGTGCCGACGTGCAGCTCGTAGACGACGGCGCCGCGCACGTCGCGGCCGCGCCAGTCGGCGTCCGACCAGCGGTGCGCGGCGGTGTCGAAGGTGCGCGACGGCCCGTGCACGCCCGCGGGCTGCCAGGGGCTGCGGGGGTCGGGCCGCGCGGGGCCGCCGTCGAGGGAGAAGGCGTAGTCCGTGCCGGGCGGCAGGTCACGCCCTGCCGCCCACCACCCGTCGCCGACGGCGGTCAGCGGCTCGGTCGTCCCGGCGCCAGGGAGCACCAGGTCGACCCGCGCGGCGCGCGGCGCCCAGACCCGGGTCATGCCCCGGCCCCCGGCTCGGCGACCAGCAGCGCGACGGGTGTGTCCCCGAGCAGCTCGGCCACCGCCGTCGTGCCCGGCGCTGCCGGCGATCCCGTGAGCACCGACCGCCAGGCCGTGCCGGGCGGCGGGTCCGGCAGCACGACCACCGCCCCGGCGCCGGGCGGGTCGGCGAGCCGGGTCGCGACGACGGCCACGCGCGGGCCGTCCGCGTCGGTCCGGACGAGCCCGACGGCCCGGCCGGTCGTCACGGGGAGCGGCTCGTACCCCGCGCTCTCGCCGACGAACGCCTCCGGGCAGGTCCGCCGCAGGCGCAGCGCCGCGGCGCTCAGGGCCAGCTTCTCCTCCGCGAGACCCGACGGCGCGCGCCCGGCGTCGAGGGCGCCGAGCGTGCCCGCGAGCGCCTCGAGGTCGACGGGCCGCCGGTTGTCGGGGTCGACGAGCGACGTGCCGGTGACCTCGGTGCCCTGGTAGACGTCGGCGACGCCGGGGACGGTGAGCTGGAGCAGCTTCGTGGCGAGCACCGAGCGGCGCACGGTCGGCGTGACGCGCTCGACCCAGCCGGTGAACGCGGTCACGACCTCGGGGTGGGTCAGCAGCGCGGTCGCGTACGCGAGGAGCTCGTCCTCGCGCGCCTGGTCCGGGCCGGTCCAGGTGGTCCAGGCCTTCTGCTCGCGCGCCGCCTTGAGCAGGTAGGCGGTGAGCCGCTCGGCGTCGACGGGGCCGTCGGGCGTCCAGGTGCCCGCGAGCGTCTGCCAGAGGAGGTTCTCGGTGCGGCCGTCGAGGTCGACGGGGCGCAGGTCCGCCGTCGCGGCGCGCAGGTGCCGCACGAGCGCGACCCACTCGTCCGCGTGGGCGCTGATCGCCCCGATCCGGGCGCGCACGTCCTCGCCACGCTTGCTGTCGTGGGTCGCGCCCGCCGTCATCGTCGCAGGCCAGGACGCGATCGTGCGGCGCGCGTGCTCGTGCAGCTCGTCCGCGCCGACGCCGAAGCGGTCGGCGGGCGCGCCCACCTCGCACAGGCTGACGAGGTGGGTCCAGCGGTAGTAGGCGGTGTCCTCGACGCCCTTGGCCATGACGGCGCCGCACACCTGCGGGAAGCGGACGACGAGCTCGGCCCGCCGCTGGTCGCCCTGCCGGCCGGCGGATCCGGCCTCGCGCCCGAGCACGAGGTCGACCACGAGGTCGAGCGTGTCGTGGCGGTCGGGGTCGAGGCGCGCGCGGGCGGTGTCGGCGGCCTCGCGCACGATGCGCTCGGCCTCGGGCGGCGGCGCCTCCCCCGGCACGACGTAGGCGCGGTACCGGCCGAAGGCGACGACGAGCTCGACGACGCAGTCGTGCAGCGACCGGAACGTGTGGTCGCGCAGCCGCACGTCCTGGCGGCAGATGTCGGCGAGCATCGTGGTGAGCAGGTGCACCTCCGCGTACAGCGAGGTCGCGACGATCTGCCGCTTGGCGTCCTCGACGACGTCGTCGAGGCTCGCGCGCTCGCCGGTCACCTCGTGCTGGAGGGCGGCGAGCGGCGCGGCGCCGTGCGGGTCGACCTGCAGGGCGTGCAGCCGCCAGGCGGTGTCGTAGCCCGTGGTGCCTGCGACGGGCCAGTCGTCGGGCAGCTCCTCGTCGCCCTCGAGGATCTTCTCCGCGACGACCCACGCGCCGCCGGTCGCCTCGTGCAGCCGGCGCAGGTAGCCGCGGGGGTCGGCCAGCCCGTCGGGGTGGTCGATGCGGAAGGCGTCGATCACGCCCCCGTGGAACAGCTCGAGCAGCAGGGCGTGCGTGGCGTCGAAGACCTCGCGGTCCTCGACCCGGATGCCCGCGAGCGTGCCGACGTCGAAGAATCGGCGGTAGTTCAGCTCCTCGTCCGCCACGCGCCAGTACGCGAGCCGGTAGTGCTGCCGGCCGACGAGCTCGGCGAGCGGCAGGTCCTCGGTCTCGGGCCGCACCGGGAACACGTGCTCGTGGTAGCGCAGCACGGGCCGCTGGACGTCGTCGCCCGGCACGACCGCACGGTCGAGGACGAGCTCGTCCGCCGCGAGCACGGTGCCGATCCGGGCGCCGAGCACGGGCATGAGCAGGCCCTCGCCCTCGGCCAGGTCGACGTCGAACCACCGCGCGTACGGGGACGCCGGCCCGTGCTCGAGCACCGACCACAGCGCGCGGTTGTGCCACGCGGGCGTCGGCACGGCCATGTGGTTCGGCACGACGTCGACGACGACGCCCATCCCCCGCGCGTGCGCCGCTGCAGCGAGCCGCTCGAGCCCGGGCCGCCCGCCGAGCACGTCGCTGATCCGGGTGTGGTCGACGACGTCGTAGCCGTGGGTCGAGCCCGGTGCGGCCTGCAGCACGGGCGAGAGGTACAGGTCGGTGACGCCGAGCGTGTCGAGGTAGGGCAGCGCCTTCTCGGCGTCGGCGAACGTCAGGTCGGGCCCGAGCTGCAGCCGGTAGGTGCTGACCGGGGTCCTGCGGCCGGGTCCGGGAAGGTGGGTGTGCACGGTGCCTCCGTCGGTCGGCGGGTGTCGGCCTTCACGGTAGGCGGGCGCCGGGTCGCTCGCCCGGGAAGCAGCGCAGCGGGGTCAGGCGGCGCCCGCCCGGGCGCGCAGGGCGTCGAGCTTCTCGCCCAGGCTGCCGACGCCGATCGACAGGTGCCCGTGCCCCTCCTCGACATGCGTGACGGCGGAGGGCAGGTGCGTGCCGAGCCAGCGCCCGTGCGCGGCAGGCACCATCCGGTCCGCGGTACCGTGCCACAGCTCGACGGGGGCGGCGACGGCGTCGAGGGCGAACCCCCAGTCGCCGGTCAGTGCTCGCAGGTCGGCGAACCAGCCCTCGTGCCCCGCCGCCAGGGCGTGGTCCATGTGGACGGCGTTCTGCGGCCCGTAGTCACCGGCCAGGGCCGCGAGGTCGGCCGGGGGCAACAGGGAGCCATCTCGGCGGCCATGTCCGCGGGCGGGGCACCGCCCACCGCGGCGGCCATCTGTGCGACGCCCTGCCGCATCGCCGCCTCTCCGCCGTCGACGGCGCCGAACTGCACGATGTTCTGGGCACCCATGCCCTCGAGGTAGGCCAGGCCGTCGGCGTCCCGCGGGGCGAACGGGGCGACGAGCAGCACCCCGTCGACGGCCTCCGGGTCCAGCGCCGCGTTCGCCAGGGCGTGCGGGCCGCCTGCCGACCACCCGGCCGCGAGGTAGCGCGTCACACCGAGGTGGTGCAGCAGCCGGGCGCCGTCGGCGGCGGAGTCGGCGACCGAGCGGCCCGGCGCCTCGTCGGAGCCCCCGTACCCCGCGCGGGAGAACGTCACGACGCGGTACCCGCGCTCGGTCATCGGCCGGGAGACGCTGTCCATCGGGACGGCCGAGCCCGGCATCCCGTGATGGAAGAGGACCACGGGTCCGGTGTCGGGACCCTGCACCTCGTACTCGAGGTGCCGACCGTCGGGCAGTTGCACACGCTGCACAGGTACTCCTTCGCCGGGATGGGTTCGCCAGTAGACTACCTAGTCACTCTACACGGCGGCAGGGACGCCCGGACGCGCCCCGGGGGCGATTGACCGGCTCACCGGCCGCGAGATAGCGTTATGGACCCATCAGTCAAGAATGCGTCCGGAGGAACCATGAGCGCCACCAGCGACATCCAGGCTCGCCGCGAGCAGATCGCCGTCGACTACTTCCGCCGGGTCGACGCGGGCGACCCGGCGGTGACCGAGCTCTTCACGCCGGACGCGGTGATGTTCTACCCGAAGTTCGGCTACGCGAGGGGGCCCGCGCAGATCGCGGCCTTCGCCCGGGGCCTGGCCCGGGGCATCGCCGAGCTCGAGCACGAGATCGACGGGTTCACCGTGCTCTCGTCCGGCGACCACGTGGTCGTCGAGGGCGTGGAGCGCGGGACGACGACGTCCGGCGTCACCTTCCCCGACGGCGAGTCCACCTACGGCCTGTTCTGCAACGTGTTCGAGTTCGAGGGCGAGCTCGTCAGGCGCGTGCACATCTACGTGGACCCGGACTTCGCGGCCACGCACGAGGACGGCGTGGCCTGGGGGCGGTCGGTGCGGGAGGACATCGCGAACCTGTGACCGGGAGCGCCGGGCGGCGGCCTACCGTACCGCCATGACCGACGCATGGACGGAGCTCCCCGGCGACCCCCGGGGCGCGTGGCAGCGGGAGGCGGCACGCGACGCCCCGGCCGACGACGTGTGGCTGCCCGCACCCGAGGAGCTGCCGCCGTGGGACACCCCGGAGGCGGTCGCCGCCCACTACACGCCGCTGCCGACCTGGTGGCAGCGCTGGCTCCTGGTGCTCCTCTACACCGTTGTCGCCTGCATCGCCATCGCCTCAGCCCTGCCGGACGCCCTGCCGGACGACGGGAGCCCCGGCCGGCCGGTCGCCGCCGTGATCGTCTGCCTCCTCGGCGGCGGGCTCGTCGTCGCGGTCGCCGCAGGCGTCGTGCTCGAGGTCCGCCACCACCGCAGGCGCGGCGCCGAGCTGCGCCGCGTGGCCGCGCTGCTGCGCGAGCGCGCGGTCCCCGTCTGGGCGGTGCTCGAGAACCGCGTCCGCGTTTCCGGGGGCGGGGACACCGTCTACGACCTGCAGTTCGTGTTCGACCTGCGGGTCCCCCGCGAGACGCTCGCGCTCCAGCACCGCGTGGCGACCGCGTGGCTCGACGCCGTCGCCCGCTCCGGCGAGAGCCTCCCGACGCAGTTCGCCTGGGACGCGCCCGTGCACGGCGCCGACGTCTTCGGCGAACCGATGCGCGGCGTGTGGATCTGGTCGAAGGGGTCGGTGCTGCCGATCCAGACGCTCGGGCTGGCGGTGGACGACCCGCGGGAGACCGACGCGCTGGGGCCGGAGAACGTCGTCTTCCTCAGGAACCAGCCGAGGGAGCTGCGCCGTCGGTCGAGGATCGGCTGACCTGCTCCGCGACGGCCGCCCGGTCGATCATCGACCGCACCGCGGCGATGCGCCCCTCGCGGTAGCGGTAGAACACGTGCTCGGCGAAGCGGACCCGTACCCCGCCGACGGCGATCCCGAGGAACTCCCCCGGCGGCGCCGTGTCGAACACGAGCCGGCACGCCACCTGGTCGCCCGCCGCGACCAGGACCTCGGGCACGTACAGCAGGTCGGGCGCCGCGGCGACGTCGGCGGCGACGAGGTCGGCGTACTGCTGCCGTGTCAGCGGCTCGTCGTTGTACGTGAGCTCGTCGTGCACGTGGTGCACGAGGTCGTCGAACCGGCGCTCGTCGAGCACCGTCAGGTAGGCGCGGTACCGCGCCTCGAGGTCCAACTCGTCCTGCGTCATCGCGCCACCCCCGCGTCGTCTGCGTCGTCGTGCGCCACTGTACGGGCCGCCGGTGACATCCCGGCGGCGTCCCCGGCTCACGTCAGCGCCTGGTTGCCCACCACCTCCAGCAGCCGCAGCCGGTCGGCGGTCTCGCTGCCCTCCGCGACGCTGAAGGCCATGATCCGCAGGTCGGCCCCCAGCGCGGCGAGGACGTCGCAGTCGAGGGTGAGCTCGCCGACGGTCGCGTGCCGGACCGTCTTGGTCAGGGGCTCGTGGGTACCGACCACCCCGGAGTCCCACAGCCGCGCGAAGTCGGCGCTCCGGTCGCGGAGCGCGGCGACCAGCGCCGCCAGGCCGAGGTCCTTCGGGTAGCGGGCCGACGCCGCCCGCAGGTCGGACACGAAGGCCGCGCGGTGGCCCGTCTCCCGGCTCACCGCCTGGGGGTACCCGGCGGGCGGCTCGACGAACGACCACCACACCGCGTTCCGTCCGAACCCGCGGGGCGAGGGCGGGTCGCCGAACAGCGCGGCCCACAGAGGGTTCCACGTGATGAGGTTCCAGGCGGCGTCGTACACGCTCAGCGGCGTGCCGGTGAGGCGGTCGAGCAGCCGCTGGACGCCCGCGGGCACGTGGTCGGAGACCTGGCCGGCACCGGGCACCGCCTGACCGGCGAGCACGAAGAGGTGCTCCCGCTCCGCCGTCGTCAGCCGCAGCGCGCGGGCCAGCGCGGACAGCACCTGCGGGGACGGGTTGGTCGCCCGGCCCTGCTCGAGCCGCACGATGTAGTCGACGGACAGCCCGGCGAGCCGGGAGAGCTCCTCGCGCCGCAGGCCCGGCGCCCTGCGGACGCCGTCGACGGACAGCCCGACGTCCGCGGGCGTCGTGCGGTCCCGCCAGGCGTGCAGGGCCCTGCCAAGGTCCGTGGTCCCGGTCATCTCCCCAGTATCGACGCCGACGTGCGCCACAGCCTGGTACCGCCGGTCCACCTGCTGCGGCGGGCCCTGGCTCGTGCACGGGCCCGCCGCGGAGGCTGGACGGGACGGTCGGCGGGACCTGCCCGCCGCCGCGCACCGAAGGAGCACGCTTGTGAAGTACCGCACGCTCGGGCGGACCGGCATCGAGGTCAGCCCCTACGCACTCGGCACCCTGATGTTCGCCGGCCAGATGGGCAACGACCCGGACGAGTCGGTCCGGATCATCCACAAGGCGCTGGACGCGGGGATCAACCTCGTCGACACCGCGGACCGCTACGGCGACTCGGAGGAGATCGTCGGGCGAGCGCTCAAGGGGCGCCGCGACGAGGTGGTCCTCGCCACCAAGGTCGGTCTGCCGATGGGCGAGGGGCCGAACCTGCAGGGTGGCTCCCGCCGCTGGATCACCCGAGCCGTCGAGAGCTCGCTGCGCCGCCTCGGCACCGACCACATCGACATCTACCAGCTCCAGCGCCCGGACCCCCGCACCGACCTCGAGGAGACGCTCTCCGTCCTGTCCGACCTCGTCCGGGCGGGCAAGGTCCGCGCGATCGGCTCCTCGACCACGCCCGCCGAGACGATCGTCGAGGCCCAGTGGGTCGCCGAGCGTGCGGGGCTGCAGCGCTTCCGCACCGAGCAGCCGCCCTACTCGATCCTCAACCGCGGTATCGAACGCGACGTGCTGCCGACCGCACAGCAGTACGGCATGGGGGTGCTCGTGTGGGGCCCGTTCGGCCAGGGGATGCTCACCGGACGCGTCCGCAAGGGCGGCGACAACGACCTGCGGCGCGCCCGGTTCTCGCGGCACCTCACCGACGAGCGCCGGATCGACGTCGTCGAGCAGCTCGTCCCGCTCGCCGCGGAGGCCGGCCTGCCGATGACCCACCTGGCCATGGCGTTCACCGTCGCGCACCCGGGCGTCACCTCCGCCCTGCTCGGGCCGCGCACCATGGAGCACCTCGACGACCTGCTGGCCGGGGCCGACGTCGAGCTGTCGGACGACGTGCTCGACCGCATCGACGAGATCGTCCCGCCGGGCACCGACGTCACCCGGCTCGATCAGGAGTACAAGCCGCCGGCCCTGCTCGACGCACGGCTGCGCCGTCGGCCGGCCGGGGACCGGTCGGCGGCCTGAGCCGGGTCGGGAGCCTCCGGGTGCGCGAGACGCCCCAGCCCGGGCAGCACGTGCACCCTGGCTCCCGGCTCCCGGCGGACGCGGAACACCGATGAACGATGTCCCGCGTCATCACAAAGGTGGGCCCGGAGGGATTCGAACCCCCGACATCCACGGTGTAAACCGTAGAACTTGCCCTGACCTGCGGGGACGCACTCGAGAGATGCGCCGGTGGGCATCCCACGGGCATTCGAGGTGCGCGTGCTGAGTCATGGGTTCAGGTTCCCATGCAGTCCTGCACCCCGCTCCTGATGGGGATAGGCCTCACTGCGGTACCCGTGGGATCCGGGAGTCCCCTGGCCACGCTGAACCGACTGCTGAGCAGATTTGCGTCATCACCGGCGGCTCAGACGCTGAGCCGCCGGTACCGCTGCAGGCGGGCGAACCCGCCCGCGTCAGGGCGGGCTGTCGGCTCCAGGACGTATTCGAGGCTCCGCCGCACGCCGCGCGTGTCCAGCTGCAGGCCAATGGCGACCAGCTCACCGCCGTCGTCGGGTGGGCGCACGGAGGCCACGTGCACCGAGCGGCCCACGACGTTGACCAGGTAGCCGCGGGCCGTCCGGCCGGTGTGGACCGTCACGCGGCCCTTGATCCGGTAGGCGCCGGCGGGCGGCTCCTCCAGCAGGTCGACCAGCCGGGACGGGCTGACCGCCGCGCAGGCCCGCACGCTGACCGCGTCCGCGTGCGGGTGGTCGTGCGCGTGCTCGTCGCGCATCAGTGCGGCGATCGGCAGCTCGTCCTGGGGGTCCTCGCGGGAGGCTGCGTCGTACACGAGGGCCGGGTCGAGCCGCCCCCGGGAGGCTGTCACCACCTGGGCGCGTGGGTTGACGGCGCCGACCCGCTCGGCCACCCGCGCGAGCACCCGGTCGCGGTCGCCCGCCGGCAACAGGTCGGTCTTGTTGACCACGACCAGCGAGCTCGCGCGGTAGCGGGCCGGCGGTATGTCGCGCGTGTCGATGGTGCGGAAGTGCTCCACCGCGTCGACGACGTCGACCACTCCCCCGGGACGCACTCGCTCGACCCCGCTGAAGCGGATCATCCGGGCCAGCGCCACCGGGTCGGCGACGCCGCTGGCCTCGACGATCACCACGTCGAGCGCCAGCCGCGGCCGCGTGAGCCGCTCCAGGGCCTCGTCGAGCTCGCTCGTGTCGGACAGATGGCACAGGCAGCCCCCGGAGATGGAGACCGGCTCGTCGACCTGACCGGTGACGAGGCCGGCGTCCACGTTGATCTCCCCGAAGTCGTTCACCACGGCCCCGATCCGGGCTCCGGGCTGCTGCAGCAGGTGGTTGAGCACGGTGGTCTTGCCGGCGCCGAGGTGCCCGGTCAGCACGACCACCGGAACCTGGCCCTGTGCCATCTGTCCGCCTTCCCTCGCTATGCCGAGCGCCGCACCCGGCGCAGGGCGATCAGCAGCCCGCCGCCGAGCGTCAGCGCGAGCGCGACGCCGATCAGGGTGGCCAGGCCCGACGCGCCCGTCGCGGGGAGCACGCCCCCCGACGGCCTGCTCGGTTCGTCGGCGCCGGGCGCGCCGGCCGCCGGGTCGTCCGGAGCAGGGTCGCCCGTTCCCGGGTCGTCCGAACCGGGCTCGTCCGAATCGGGCTGGTCGGAACCGGGCTGGTCGGAACCAGGCTCGTCCGAACCAGGCTCGTCCGAACCAGGGTCACCGGAACCAGGGTCACCGGAACCAGGGTCGTCGCTCCCTGGGTCGTCGCTCCCTGGGTCGTCGAGCGCCTCGGTGACCGTCACCTCGACCGGCTCCGACGGCCCGTACCCCAGGGTCCCCGCGGGGGTCACCGGCGCGGCGCGGTACTGCGCGCCGTCGTCGGCCAGAGCCGCCTCGATGCTGAGCTCCGCCGCGGTCTCGTCCTTCACCACGGTGAACTCCTCCTGCCCAGCCGCCTTGCGCTCCCAGCGGTAGTCGGTCAGCACGGTCGTCGGGTCGACGGCGGTCGTCAGCGTGAGGGTCTCGCCCTCGGCGTAGGTGGTCTCGCCGAAGACCGTGACGGTCTGCCGTGCGGGCGCACCGTGGTCGTCCACGTGGATGGTGCGAGTCTCGGAGACCAGCGGTGGTGTGGCCGTGTGCGCGTAGGTGAGCACCGCGCGGATCTCGAGGCCATCCATCGCCTGCTCGGCGGCCACCTCGTAGAGGTTCTCCTGGACGCCGGTCATCTCCGTCCACTCGTCCGACCCGGGCCACCGCCACTGCCACTGCAGGTCGTCGCCTGCCAGGGGCGCGGGGTCCACCGTCAGCCCGAGGCTGATGGTGCCGCCCTGGTGGTAGTGGTCGGACAGGGCGCCGAACTCGAGGATCTGGGAGGTCAGGTCGTCGGTCACGTTGACGGTGTACGGCTGCGACTGCTGGGCGAGCACCCCGTTGTTGTAGACCTCCAGCCGCAGCGTGCCCCCGTGATGCTCTGCGACGGCCAGGTCCGGTCCGGTCACAGCCGCCGTGGCTTGCTGCTCGGTGCCCCACACCTCGGTCGTCTCACCCTGGGTGAAGCGCCAGGTGTAGGTGAAGTCGTCCCCGGCCCGCTCCGGGAAGACGGTCGCGTCCATGGTGACGGCGCCGCCCTCACGGTAGAGGTTGCGGTGGCCGGTGACGTTGAGCTCCCGGTGCCCCACGGTGACCGTCCGGTACTCCGAGCGCGCGATCGCGACGCCGTCCTTGACGACGCTCGCGACCAGAGGTCCGGAGAACTGCTCCGTCTCCGTCGGGTTGAGCTTCGACCGCAGACGGACCGTATTCTGGTCGGGGTAGGTCGCCTCCCACTCACCGGGGTAGATCGGTGCGCCGTAGTACCCGCCGTAGAACACGAAGCCCCAGCTGATCGACTCGCCCTCGCCGAGCTCACGCCCGCTCACGGTGTACTCGACGACGTCGCCCGGCAGCAGCGGGTCGGGGTGTCCTTCGGTCGCCTCGACGACCGGCGCGGGCCCCTGGTTCTCGACCACGACGGTCGTCCACGGGGTCTCGGCCACAGTCGTGCGGGTGTCGGGGTCATAGATCGTCACGCTGGTCTCGGTGTCGTCCGCCAGCGCGTCGAGCTCACGGGTGAACGTGGTCGCGGTCGCGGACTGCGGCACGAGCACGTCGTCGTCGAAGCCCACCGTACGCAGCTGCCAGCGGAAGACCTGACCGCCCTCCAGTGTGGCGCCGACGACGGTCGCGGTCAGCGTGTCGCCCACCTGGTACGAGTCTGCGACACCGGCGATCCCGAACTCGACGCCGGAGCCGTCGACCACCGTGACCTCGACAGGCTCGGAGATGGAGCCGCCGGTGAAGTTCGCGACGGCCGGCACGAACACCGCCGTCAGTGAGCGCGTGCCGACACCGAGGTCGGAGACCTCCAGCTCGGCGTGCCCGTCGCCGGACACCTCGGCGTGGCCGAGCGCGGTGCCGCCGTCATGGAACTCGACGTACCCGTCGACGTCCGCCGGTGCCACGTCCGCCGAGAGCGTCACGGGGCTGCCCTGCACGATCTCGGTGGCCGACGCCGTCAGCTTGGTCGTGGTCTCGACCTGCTCGGGGAGCTCTCCGACGACGAACGTGTAGACCGCGCTGTCGCTG
>Ga0079224_100009808_pt1 | contig 13105 bp, 11 predicted proteins | sample Stecom2015_FD_80414 | JGI IMG/M metagenome (GOLD analysis project Ga0079224, IMG submission 80414) | Agricultural soil microbial communities from Utah to study Nitrogen management - Steer compost 2015 | ecosystem: Environmental > Terrestrial > Soil > Agricultural land | place: USA: Utah... | reverse complement strand
CCTTCTCTATTTCTTACTTGTTCCTGATAGGAGACAGAAATTGAATAATTCATCTCCTGCCAGTCGCCGGTCAGGTTGACGTGATGATACTGTCGGTCTGTTCTAAAAACACGATCGTTGGCAGTAGGATCTACGGTTTGAGTAGGTCCGTGAAGATTCAGTCGCACCTGATTTGCATAACTATCGGTACGTTCATTGAAATATTCAAATTTATAGAAGGCTCTGAATTTTTTTCCGTTGTAATTTAAAAGTGTTTTTCCTGTATGTTGCATTTTTGGAAGCCAGTCATAGCCACGGGTTTTATCATTTGGATCTTGTGGATTATAAAAATACCTGCCGTTCTTTTCGCCATAAAATCCGCGAAAATCATTTCTTATAAAAGAGATTTCACCATACCAAGAATCGGAAAAATTATAGCCGACTTTAAAGGATTGGATATGTCTTCCTTTATCAGACCAGTTGTATTCGCTTCCCAAGGTTTCTTCCTGAATATAAGGCGTAAGATTCCATTTGTGTCGGGAAGATTTTTTGGTTATAATGTTCACCACGCCGGTTACTGCATTGGCTCCATATTGCACGCCCATAGCACCTTCTACAATCTCAATTTGTTCAATATCATCAATGTTGATTTGAGAAATATCGATAGCATTTCCGAAACCTTCATCACCGATAAACGGCACCCCGTCAATCAGAATTTTCACATATTCCGAATTAAATCCGAATTGCTGAATGCCGCTTCTCCCCTCACCTGAGTTAGGAATTACGTTCAGATTCAGCGTTTGTTTCAGCACATCATCCAATGTATTTCCGGCCATTTTTTGGATATCTGATTGCGTCAGTACATCTACTTCAAAAATGGATTTGTCTACCGACTGTGGTCGGTATTGTGCAGTGAGAATCACCGGATTTAAATCTTGAATGCTGTCCAGATTAACAGTTTCCTTCTGCTGCGAGAAGCTGAACCTACAGAACAAGACGAAGAAAATAAAGAGAAACTGATAGCATTTCATAACAATTCCGGATGGTCGGGTAGATAATTATGTTTTACGCCGCAAAATTATCTTCAGCTTTCAGGGTTTTGTTTACGTAATTCGGAATAATACCTACGCGGAAGAGCCGGTGAGAATGGAGAGACAAAAATCGAATGACAGCAAGGCATAGGACCAGAGGAGGTTTCTGTTTTTTCGTAATGCTATAGAAGTCGTCACAAAAAGGCTGTTTTCCGTGTTGGTTCTTCCAATTATTAGAATCCATCTCCCTACTCAATTTCTTTATAAATTACTATCTTTGCCTCACTTAAAAATCATTGACTAACAACAACTTACGCCAAAAAGAGTCAAACCTACGCCAAACGGAATGAGTAGTATTTCACAAACTTCTGTAAATCATGAGGCTTCAAAGGCTGTGGAGACCATATTTGAAAAAAATGGTCACCGGATGATTATCAATTACCCTACGTTTAAGGGGGAATACAATATTGCAAAACTTGAAGAAGTGCGATTTGTATATGTAAAGGCTGAAGTTACTCAGGAAATGCGCGTTCCGGTAGAGATCAAAGAAGATCAGGTGCTACTTTATTTTTGTCTTGACGGAACGTTTCACGCCTATTCAGAAACATTCGGGCAGATTTCATTTATCTCCTCTACGCATAATGTGCTTTATACACATCCGCTAAAAGCACTGTTTCATTTTTCAGAAGGCTCCTATGAAGCTTTTTACATCACGCTTCCTTTTGCTGTCTTCAACAGATATTTTCCCAAATCTGAAACAGTTTTTGAGAATTTCTACAAGCAGATGAAGGCCGGATATTTTTCAGTTTTGCGGGAAAAGCCGGGGATGCTAAGTGTTCCTATATATCGGGTTATTAAAGAGATCCGAGAATTTACAAAAGACAATGAGTTCCGTGACATCTTTTTAAAAGGAAAGATTATGGAATTGCTGTCTATCCAGCTTGAAGAACTCTGTACTGTTTGTGATGCCACTCCACCCGCACGCAAAATAATTTTAGAGAAAATGTATCGGGTTCGCGATTTTATCTCGGCACATCTGGCAGAAAATCATTCTCTTCACGATTTGGCTCAGGTAGTCGGCACCAATGAATACACGCTTAAACACGAGTTTAAAGAATTATTTGGCACCACAGTTTTCGGATTTTGGGCAGATTTGAAAATGGAGACTGCCGCAAAATTGCTTGTGGAAAAAGAAAAATCTATTGCCGAGATTTCAGAGGTTGTGGGATATAAGAATCCGCAGCATTTCAGCACCGCTTTTAAAAGAAAGTTTGGGGTGAGTCCTAGTAATTATCAGAAACAGCTGTAGGATGAGCTAAAAAAATCCGGACTCCACAGCCCGGATTTTTTATCCTAATCAACTAACCATTTTCGCAAAGAAAATATTATGCAAATTCGTTCATCATCTCTGCAAGTTCAGAAACAATGGCTTCTCCTTTATTATTATTGTACCACACTTGAAGTTGCTCTTTAAAAGCGGCATCCAGAACACCATGTTCTTCTTTATAGTCTGCCACCATTTTTGTAGCTTTTGCAGATCGAGGTCCCCATTTCGCCAACACCTCCATCTCCTCATCAAGAATAATCAGGATAGGAATGGAACGAGATCCATTTGTTAAGAACAAATCCATAAGCTCAGGATTTTCATCTCGCAATACAATTTTCAAATCGATTCGATCAGACAGTTCAGCTATTTTGTTTAAGTAGGGCAAGGTTTGAGCAGCATCTCCACACCAGGGTTCGCTGATCACCAACCAGGTCTGTGAATTTTCAAGAGCACCAAAAACTTCGGCATGTGCATCCTCTATTTCAGCCGTTTTGTCCAGACGCTTTGTCCTGCTTAAATTAAGTTTTGTGTAATCGATTTTTTCTTGAGTTTCCTCTCCTGTGGTTCTATTTTCGGCAACTAATTGTTGGAATAATAAATTATATTGAGCGTATGACATTGCTTTAGCAACTGCTTCTTGAATAATGTTTTTCATATCTGTGACAGTTTTAAAGTGCGAAAATACCATCTTAGAATGAATCTAAATATGATACTTATCATCTTAACAGACTTGGATAATCTTTCCATTCTTTTTTAATATCTTCGACTTTTAAGAGGATCTTTTTGGTCTTATGTTTGCCTCTTTTTTATCTGTATATTGTCATATTCTCAATCCATTCCGCTTATGAATTCGATTAAATTCTTCTTGCTTTCCGCACTCCTGCTTTTTATGGGAAAAATAGGTTTTGCTCAAGCTGACAGCTCCACTACAACAAAAGATTCCTTAAATCTTGTCTTGTTGGAAAATTATAATAAGCGTCTGCAGGAAATTGAAAGGCAGCGTGTTGAAGATTCAATTAAAAAGGAAGAACTGTATCGTGAAATAAGTGCACTAAAAACGACAGATAATCTAAAAAAGGAAGAACTTCAAGAGCAACTTTTAGCGATAACTGAGAAAGAAAATGAACGACTCCGCGAAAAGAAAGCCCGCATTGATTCTTTAAAGAGCACGACCAAAGGCTATCCCGTTCACGGATTTTTTAACGATACACTCTTCTTTCTATATTCAAAAATAGGAAGTTTTTCTCCGAAGGAGAGAGCTGAATCAGCCACTTCTAAAATTCATCGTTTAGGAAATCTGCCCGATTTCAATCACGAAGCTTTAGTTACTGTCAATGCCGGAAGTACGGAAGATATTGTTTACGGGGATTTAATTGTGATGAGCGTTACCGAAACTGATGGGTTGTGGAATGATTCCACTCGCGATGCACTGGCCGGTGAATATCGGGATAAGATTTCGCAAGTTGTTACGCAATATCAGGAAGAAACCGGATACTTAAACATACTCAAAAAAGTGGGGCTCGCTATATTGGTTTTGATTGTGATTGCGGCACTCATTAAATACATTTCCAAATTCTTTAATTGGGTTTCGGTAAGAATACAACTACAGAAAGGTCAGAAAATTAAAGGAGTTCAAATCAAGAATTACACCTTATTTGATGCCGATAAACAGATTGATGTGTTACTTCTGGTGAATCGGATTATCAAATGGTTTGTTATTCTTACTGCCATTTACATTGCGTTACCCATTCTTTTCGGACTCTTTCCTTGGACAGAGCATTTCGCATCCACTTTATTTGGATACATAACGAATCCTTTAAAACGTATCTTTTTATCTTTTTGGAATTATCTTCCTGATTTAATAACCATTGTCGTTATCGTCATTATTTTCCGTTATGTTCTCCGTCTCACGCGATATTTAAAAAATGAAATTGCACGCGGAAATTTGGTTTTAAACGGATTTTACAGAGATTGGGCTGAGCCTACTTATCAGATTGTAAGAGTACTTCTGATTGCTTTTATGGTAGTTGTGATCTGGCCTTATCTGCCGGGAAGCGAGTCTCCTATTTTTAAAGGAGTTTCTGTATTCTTAGGATTTCTTTTCACTTTCGGTTCTGCCGGATCTTTATCTAACGTGATTGCCGGATTGGTCCTTACGTATATGCGTCTTTTTACTATTGGCGATCGCGTTCGAATTGGAGAAATATCGGGAGATGTGATTGAGAAATCTTTGTTGGTAACTCGTGTTCGCACCACTCAGAATGAAATTATTTCCATTCCGAATTCCACTGTAATGAGCAGTCATACTATTAATTATAGTGCCGATGCGCCGGATAAGGGGCTGATTATCCACACTAAAGTCAATATTGGTTATGATGTGCCCTGGAAAGAGGTTCATGATGCTTTGATAGAAGCTGCCTTACGCACAGATTTAATTCTTAAAGAGCCTGCTCCTTTTGTACAACAGGTCTCTCTTCAGGAATTTAATGCGGTTTATGATTTGAATGCTTATATCCGGGAAGCCAACAGGCAAGGGAGTATTTATTCACAACTGCATGAAAACATTCAAGATGTGTTTAAGGAGCGCAATATTGAAATTATGTCTCCACATTATCTGGTTCAAAAGGATGGGGGAAGCCGGTAGAAATTAAACTATTTCAAGTTCTTTTTTTGGATAAATTCCAATTTATTTATTGGATTAAATCCATTGTTGGTTATCTTTGGGATTTTATTGAGGAGATGGATATGGCAGATAATCGCAACATTGTGCATATGGATCTGGACACTTTTTTTGTGTCTTGTGAACGAAGACTTGACAGTCAGCTGGAAGGGAAGCCGGTTTTGATTGGAAGCAATACGGACCGAGGTGTAGTAGCTTCTTGCAGTTATGAAGCCCGGAGATATGGGATTCATTCTGCTATGCCTATGAGGATGGCTAAACAACTTTGTCCTGAGGCAGTGATCCTACGAGGAGACGCATCGATTTACAGTAAATTTTCAGAAGAGGTTACAGATATTATTAAAGAAAACGTTCCTCTTTATGAAAAATCTTCGGTAGATGAATTTTACATTGATCTCACGGGAATGGATAAGTATTTCGGATGTATGAAGCTCGCTTCTGAATTGCGTCATCGCATTATTAAAGAAACCGGATTGCCTATTTCTTTCGGACTCTCTGTCAATAAAACAGTATCTAAAATTGCGACCGGAGAGGCTAAACCCAACAATCAGAAATGCATTGAGAAAGGCACTGAGAAACCTTTCCTCTCTCCCTTGTCGGTAAAGAAAATTCCCATGGTTGGCGATACAACTTACCGGCTGTTATGTGATCTTGGATTAAAACATATTCGCACAGTTCAGGAGATGCCGATGGAAATGATGTCGAAAATTCTCGGTAAAAACGGTCAGACAATCTGGGAGAAAGCCAATGGTATAGACCATACTCCCGTGATACAATATACCGAACGCAAATCGATTTCTACCGAACGTTCTTTTGAACGAGACACCACTGATGTTAAACGACTGGAAGGAATTATTCTAGCGATGGCAGAAAATCTTGTATTTCAATTGCGACGCGGGAATAAACTGACCGCCTGTGTTTCTTTTAAAATTCGTTATTCTGATTTCCAGACGCAGAGCATACAGCGAAAAATTCCTTATAGCGCAGCCGATCATAAGATTATTCCTGTGGTTATGGAATTGTTCCGAAAACTCTATACCAGACGATTATTGGTGCGTATGGTGGGAGTTAAATTCAGTCATTTGGTAGAAGGTGCGCATCAGATTGATTTGTTTGAAGATGAAGAAAAGATAATCAATTTGTATCATGCTATGGATCGGATGCGGGAACGTTTTGGAGATCGGGCTGTAATGCGTGCTGCCGGAATGCATGCCAAAACCATCGGCCGGTGGAATCCGTTTTCCGGAGATGCTCCGCCTTTGTTACCAAATCGAAGAATTTGAGTTTGTCTAAACCGGGAGAACAACGGCAATCATGAGAATTCTATTTATAAAGAAACCGTCTCCACATACGAAGAGACCAGATACGGGAAACCGTAAACATTTTGATAATTTTTAAAATACATTTGGCTTTTCCTTGAAACCTATAATTTTTTAATGATTGTCTTGACTCTTACTTCCAAATTAGATCGTGCGCTACAGCGGTTATCTATTTTTAAAGATCTTCATCCCATACGATTCTGGACCATCGTAGCCGTGATGCTGCTTGTGTTTCTTCTGCTCTTATTTTGGTTTTACCAGATGGGGAAGCGGCGTCAAAAAATCCGTGATACCAAAAGAAATTCATATCGAGAGAAAACGGATCATACAAAACGTCCGTGGTTTAAACATCCTTTTGTGCGATGGTATCTCCCGCTCATTGTTGTTTTTTCGGGAATTATTATTTCGACCGTACTTTATTATAAAGATCAGGTTCTTCACACTGTGGGACCGGTTCATGAAAATTTGGCAATTTCTCAATCACCGCACATTTTCGGAATAGATATCTCTCATTATCAAGGCCGTATTGATTGGACAGAACTCCGGAAAACAGAACATCCGCTCAAATACATTTTTATTCGTGCCACCATGGGAACCAATGGCAAAGACGCCTATTTTAAATATAATTGGAAGCATGCCCAAGAACACCATTTTATACGTGGTGCCTATCATTATTACCGACCCAATGAAAACTCTACATTACAATTTAACAATTTTAAAAAAAGTGTAAAAATTTCTCCGGGCGATCTGCCACCTGTTCTGGATGTGGAAGTTTACAGTAAATATGGTGCGGAAAATTTGAGACGTGGTGTCCTGAACTGGCTACGGCTCTGTGAAGAACATTATGGTATAAAACCTATTGTTTACACCGGAAGTGATTTTTACAATACCTTATTGCGCGGACATCTTGATGATTATATTATATGGATTGCCGACTACACCCCACCCCATCGCCGATTGAACCGCATTCCTTGGAATTTTCATCAATACACAGAGCGGGTAAAAATAAAAGGAATTGCTACTCCCGTTGATGGGAATCGCTTTAATGGTTCGCTTGAAGATTTATACAAGCTGATCCATGCGCCAATTATTGAAAATGAAGTTGCCGTTGAGGAGTTGTGAAGGGACGAAGTATGGGAAATCTATGAAGATGTTAGATGTGAGACTTGAGATGTTAGACGAAGGACTTGGGAAATTAAAATCCAAAACGCAAATCAATATTTATTTTGAGGAGAAAAAGAAGGCTAAATTAGAACCCTGTCCCGTAGTGACAAAATATTGGTAAAAACTAGAGCTCAACAACCACAGCTTGTCCCGTTAGGGATAACATATCAGTTACACCTCTCACTCCCATCGACACTAACGATAAGAGCGTGTATATCAACTTTCTCAAATGGAGAAAACGAAGACACAGCTGGAATCTGTCGCGTAGGAACAAAATAACGGTAAAAACTAGATTCAACCTCTTTGTCCTAATGAATATATTCTTCAAAAAAGAGGAATTGCGTCTAAAACCTATTCCCCGGCTTCAAACGCACTCATCACCGCATCGCTCACTCCCATATTGGAAAATCCACCGTCGTGATAAAGGTTTTGAAGGGTTACTTTCTTCGTCAAATCACTGAACAAACTGACAATGTAGTTTGCACATTCAAGAGCAGTCGCATTCCCAAGCGGCGACATCTTTTCGGCGTAACTTAGGAAGGAAGAAAATCCTTTCACTCCTTGTCCCGCCGTTGTAGGTGTAGGCGATTGTGAAATGGTATTTACACGAACTTTCATATCTCTTCCAAAGAAATATCCAAAGCTTCTTGCAATGCTTTCCAGGTACGCCTTATTATCCGCCATATCGTTATAGTCAGGGAATACACGCTGAGCCGCCATATAGGTCAGTGCCACGATACTTCCCCATTCGTTCATTGCTTCTTTTTTGTAAAGTACCTGCATCACTTTGTGAAAAGATACTGCAGAAACATCCCAACCTTTTTCGGTAAAAGAATAATTCTGATCGGTGTAATGATTTCCTTTTCTCACGTTTACAGACATTCCGATAGAATGCAGAACGAAATCAATTTTTCCGCCAAGGATTTCCATCGCTTTTTCAACAAGATTTTCCAAATCCTCAATACTTGTAGCATCTGCCGGAATAATTTCTGAATTGGTTTTTTCCGCCAAATCTTTAATCTGCCCCATTCGCATCGCAATTGGTGCATTGGTCAGCACAAAAGTTCCACCTTCTTCGTGTACCCTTTCTGCCGCTTTCCAGGCGATTGAATTCTCATCAAGAGCTCCAAAAATAATTCCGCGTTTTCCTTTTAACAAGTTGTATGACATCCTTTGGTTGTATTAAAAGTTAATAAAAAATGTTCCGAAGCTTGCGGAACAGTTCAATAGGTAAATATACGTTTAATTCAATAATTCTTTGGCATTTGCCATTGCTGCCTCTGATATTTTCTTTCCGCCCAGCATTTCGGCAATTTCCATAACCCGTTCTTCTCTAGTCAACGGCGTTAAATGTGTGGAAGTAATCTGTTGAAAATCTTCTTTATAGACTTTCAAATGTTGTTTTCCTTTTGCAGCAACCTGTGGCAAATGAGTAATGGTAAGAACTTGCATAAAAGCACCCATTGCCACCATAATATCCGCCATTTTATTGGCAATTTCCCCTGAAACTCCGGTGTCAATTTCATCAAAAACCAAGGTCGGAAGTTTTTTATACTTCGCCAAAACTGATTTGACTGCAAGCATTATCCTGCTCATCTCACCCCCGGAAGCCACTTTTCCAATCGGTCCGGGACGCACCCCTTTATTCGCAGAAAACAGTAATTCCAGCACGTCCGTTCCGTTGTGGCGGAAATCATCGGATGTTTCCAAATTCAGAGTAAATTGTGCATTTGGAAGTCCAAGCGTTCCTAAAATAGTTTCCAACTGTTCCGTAAATATCGGGATTACTTTTTCTCTGTTTTCACTGATATTTTCGCCGATAGTTTGAAGTTGTTCGGAAAGTAAAGCTACTTTATTTTCAAAAGCTTCTATTTTATCATCAATCTCCAGAGTCGCACTCACTTTTTCAGCAAGTTCTAATTCCAAAACACGAAGTTCGTCAACCGTTGTCAGCCCGTGTTTTTGCTGTAATTTATAAAGCGTTTGCAGTCTGTCATTCACGCGAGCCAACTCCTCAGGATCGGCGGAAATGGTATCGGCTTTAAGACCAATTTCATCCGATAAATCTTCCAATTCAATTATCGCACTGTTCAAACGCTCCCAATAATTTTCATATTCTGTCGAAAAGGATTGAATTCTTGACAGAACACTTCTCGCTTGCTTTGCCCCTTCTATCACCCCGACTTGCTCTTCCGTCAGTCGTTGCAGGATTTCTGAAAACGATTCCCGAATACTTTCGGCATTGGAAAGCGTATTTAAGGATTCCTCCAGCTCTTCCTGATTCAGCGTTGCAAGTTGTGCCTGCTCGAGTTCATTCAAAAGAAATTGGTTGTAATCCAACTCCTTAATATGTTCCTCTTTTTTGGATTTTAATTGAGCAAGTTGCTTTTTGGTTTCCAGAAGTGTTTGAAGTTGTAGTTTATATTCCTTAAGAATCAGCTCATTAGCCGCTAAGGCATCCAAAACTTCCAGCTGATATTCTTCGGAACTTATTTCCAACGTTTCGTGCTGACTGTGAATATCTACAAGAAACGGTGCAACTGCCTGAATCTGAGCAAGTGTGACCGGTGTGTCATTCACAAACGCTCGGGATTTTCCTCCGGGAAGTATTTCACGACGGATGATGGTATGCTCGTCATAATCCAAATCGTTCTCTTCAAAAAGTCCTTGTAAATCGTAAGATGCAATTTGAAAATGACCTTCAATCACACATTTAACTTCGGGATCTTTCAGACTGTCGAGATTGGCACGTTTACCAAGAAGCAAGCCCATTGCACCCAAAATAATGGATTTTCCCGCGCCGGTCTCACCCGTAATCACAGTCAGTCCCTCCTTCAGGTCCACCCGAAGGTCTTCAATAAGGGCATAATTCTTTATGGCAAGTGTAGCAATCACCGTCAGTCGATTTTTGGAAAAGCAAAATTAAGAAATGAAGCGCGGAAATCAGAATTTAATCTCTTCCCAATTGCTTCTTTTAGTCGGTGCCATTCTGTTCAGATTTTCTACAAGTTTTACAATATCAACCTGTGGACCTCCGCTAAAGATGGACTGAATTTCATCGCCTTTGGCATCAAAGAAAGTACGGATAACAAAGGAATTCGGACGTCTGTCGTTGATTCCTTTTAGTTTATCAATAGCGGCAATAATTTGTTGTTTTCCCTCTTTTTGATTGGTATCCATCACATCAAGCCCCTTTCTGTGATAAATGTACATTGCATCGTGAAATTCCTGATACACAGACGATGTCAGCGCATCATTCAAACGATACCTCGACTGATTCCCATCGGCTGCTTTCCAGCCTGAAAACTTTCCGCTCGCGGCGGTATTGGTAATTTGTTTGGCAGTCTGAAAATAAGGTTCTCCGGCATTCAGCTGAAAACTGTCGGCATCAAGACCAATGATGGTGTAAACGTGAAACGCAACGACGGACATCAAATTGGAATCAAAAGAATTGATATTAAAGTTAAAAGGCTCAAATTCGCGATAGCGGAAATTTACCTGACGATCGAAATAGTTGTAGATTGGGCTGTCGTAAGTAGAACCGTACACAGGACGCGAAGCCTGAATCTGCAAGGAACCGGTAAAATCCTCTCCATCCATTTGGTTGATGGTCAAAGTCATATTACAATCGATTCGCTCTTGATTTTTATAGACTTTATCGGTCCATTTGGTGTTGTTGATAAACTCCCGAAGCTGATTTTCCAGCGTTTTAAAAACCTGAAGATTCGGCTGCCCCGTCTGCGCGGCATTGATGTTAACAGTACAATTCATTTCCTGCGCCTGAAGGGAAACGGCGACAAGAGCAACAACTAAAAAAAGTATTTTACGCATCGTAATTTTCGATAATATATTGGAAGATGTCTTTGGCAACTTCTTCTTTTGGTTTAACATCAAAAGGTGTGACTTTATTGTCTTTGGCAATCAATGTAACTTTATTGGTGTCCGTTTGAAAACCTGCGCCTTTGTCACGAAGCGAATTTAACACAATTAAATCTAAATTCTTTTTCTCCAGTTTCTTTTTGGCATTGGCTTCTTCATTTTCCGTTTCCAAAGCAAAACCTACTAAAAACTGAGCTTTCTTTTCCGCGCCCAAAGAAGCAAGAATGTCCTTGGTTTTCGTGAGATGAAGCACAAGTTCATCATCGTTTTTTTTAATTTTTTCCCGTGCAATTTCGGCAGGACGATAGTCAGCAACAGCGGCACTTGCTATGGCGATATCAACAGTCCCAAAATATTTGTGAGCGGCATCATACATCTCCTGAGCAGACGTTACACGGTCAATGTGAACATTGGAATTTTCCAACTTCAAATGTGTAGGTCCCGAAATCAGAAAAACCTGAGCACCAAGGTTGGCGGCAGTTTCAGCAAGCGCATAACCCATTTTTCCGCTTGAATGATTTCCTATAAAACGCACAGGGTCAATCGCTTCGTAAGTAGGTCCGGCAGTAATAAGCACTTTCTTCCCTCTCAAAGGAAGTTTCGCAGCCAAATCGCCTTTTAAAAACTCCACGATTTCTACCGGTTCTGCCATTCGTCCCTGCCCAATGAGTCCGCTCGCAAGTTCTCCAAATCCGGCAGGAATCTGAATGTTTCCAAATTCCTCAAGTTTGGTGAAAGATTCCTGAACAGAGGGGTGTTGATACATATCCAAATCCATCGCCGGTGCGTAGTAAACCGGACAGGCAGCGGAAAGATATACGGCCAGAAGTAAATTATCACATTCGCCCTGAGCCATTTTAGCCAGTGTATTGGCAGTGGCGGGCGCAAAAAGCAACAAATCGGCATTCATTGCCAGATCCACGTGATTGTTCCATTCCGGATTTTCCGACGGATTCTCTGTCTCAGAAGTAAAGGAAGAATAAACCGGATTTTTTGAAACGGTGTTCAGCGTCAAAGGTGTCACAAAATCCTTGGCGGCTTCCGTCATTACCACCTTAACATCGGCGCCTTCCTTGACCAAAAGCCGCACCAGCAATGGTGTTTTGTATGCGGCAATTCCGCCTGTGATTCCAAGTAAAATTCTTTTTCCTTTTAGAACGCTCATTTCAGAAACAATTTATAAAAAAAATGGCCGCCGAAGCAGCCACTGTGTTTTAGTCTTCGAAAGTCTCTTCTTTCGTGTTTCGGTAGTAAATCTTGTTTTCAAGCCACTCCTCTACTGCCATTGCGTGCGCTTTTGGCAGACGCTCATAGAATTTTGAAACTTCGATTTGCTCTTTATTTTCGAAAATCTCCTCAAGACTGTCTGTATAAGTAGCAAATTCATCAAGTTTTTCAAGCAATTCTTTCTTGATATCCAGATTTATCTGCGCCGATCTTTTGGCTATAATTGAAATAGCTTCATAAATGTTACCTGTTGGTGCGTCAATTGCATCACGGTCATAGGTAACAGTGTTGACAGGGGCCTGTGAATTTTTAATATCCATCTTCTTCTTGTTTAAATAGTCGTTTCTTGGTTATAGGCAGCAAGTCTCTTCTCAATGTCAGTGTGAATTTCATTTGCTTCTTTAGAGAACTCGCCGTCTTTAAAATATCTGATATAGCTGTTGTAATGTTTTTCTGCATCCCGCAGACGCTCTTCCTTTAATGTCGGAATACTGTTTAT
>Ga0079224_100009807_pt1 | contig 13105 bp, 10 predicted proteins | sample Stecom2015_FD_80414 | JGI IMG/M metagenome (GOLD analysis project Ga0079224, IMG submission 80414) | Agricultural soil microbial communities from Utah to study Nitrogen management - Steer compost 2015 | ecosystem: Environmental > Terrestrial > Soil > Agricultural land | place: USA: Utah... | reverse complement strand
GGTGGTCTTGCCCACCCCCGGCGGCCCCCAGAAGATCATCGAGTGCAGCGCGCCCTGCTCCAGCGCCTCACGCAGCGGCTTGCCGCGCGCCAGCAGATGCTCCTGCCCGACGTACTCGTCCAGGCTGGTCGCGCGCAGGCGAGCCGCCAGGGGCTGGGCGGGAGGGGCTTGCTGGAACAGGTCCATGGAAACGCTGGTTTGCCTCGATCAATCGTGAATCACATCGGTTCCCGGCGGCGGCTGGAAACTGAACAGTTTCTGCTCCAGCGGCGGATTCACCCGAACGCCGGAAAATAGGATATTGGTGCGCTGGCCCACGCTGTCGATCAGCTGCATGTCGTTGATCACACCATTGCGAAACGACAGGCGCAGGTTGTCGAACAGGCTGTCCTTGGCCTTGGGCTGCAGCACGAAGTCGGCCACGCCGCTGGATTCCTGATAGCTGACCTCGAAATTGTCACTGATCCGCGACACGTCACCGGACAGCAGCAGCGCCGGCGTATGGGTCAGGCGCTGATCCAGCTGCTGGATGGTCACCTGCTCCAGGTCCGGGTCGTAGAGCCACACCTGCTTGCCATCGGAAACCAGCAGCTGTTCCAGCGGCGGGTCGGTGTGCCAGCGGAACTGGCCCGGGCGCTTGAGCGCCATCTCGCCGGTGGATTCCTGCAGGTTGGTGCCGGAGGCATCCAGGGTCAGCTGGGAAAAGCGGCCGCTCAGGGTCTCGGATTGGCTCAGCAGTTCGCTCAGGCGCTTCGCCGCGCTGGCATTGTCCGCTTGCGCGGGGAGGACGGCAAGGCCAACGGCCAGTATCAGGAGACGCAACAACGTCATGGGGAACCTCGCAATCAATCGCGGATTGGCGCCGGCGCGATCACTTCGCGCGAGCCGTTGGTGTTCATGGGCGTGACGACGCCGGCCATTTCCATGGCCTCGATCATGCGGGCGGCCCGGTTGTAGCCGATCTTCAGCTTGCGCTGCACGGCGGAAATCGAGGCGCGCCGGCTTTCGGTCACGAAACGCACCGCTTCGTCATAGAGCGGGTCTTCCTCGCTGCCCTCGCCGCCTTCGCCGCCGCCCTCGAAGCTGCCGCCTCCGCCTTCATCGGCGCCGGCAAGGATTTCCTCGATGTAGTCGGGTGCGCCACGCTGTTTCCAGGCCTCCACCACACGATGCACCTCGTCGTCGGAGACGAACGCGCCGTGCACGCGGATCGGCAGGCCCGTGCCCGGCGGCAGGTAGAGCATGTCGCCGTGGCCCAGCAGTTGCTCCGCGCCGCCCTGGTCGAGGATGGTGCGCGAGTCGATCTTGCTGGACACCTGGAAGGCCATGCGGGTGGGAATGTTGGCCTTGATCAGGCCGGTGATCACGTCCACCGACGGCCGCTGGGTGGCCAGGATCAGGTGGATGCCGGCGGCCCGGGCCTTCTGGGCGATACGCGCGATCAGCTCCTCGACCTTCTTGCCGACGATCATCATCATGTCGGCGAACTCGTCGACGATCACCACGATGGTCGGCAGCTTGTGCAGCAGCGGCGGCTCGTCTTCCAGGTTCTGGCGCTTGTACAGCGGGTCGGTGAGCGGCGTGCCGGCCTCCTCCGCGTCCTTGATCTTGCGGTTGAAGCCCGCCAGGTTGCGCACGCCCATGGCCGCCATCAGCCGGTAGCGACGCTCCATCTCGGCAACGCACCAGCGCAGGGCGTTGGCCGCCTCCTTCATGTCGGTGACCACCGGACACAGCAGGTGCGGAATGCCTTCGTAAATGGACAGTTCCAGCATCTTGGGGTCGATCATGATCAGCCGCGCCTCCTCGGGCGTGGACTTGAACAGGATCGACAGGATCATGGCGTTCACGCCGACGGACTTGCCCGAACCGGTGGTGCCGGCCACCAGCAGGTGCGGCATCTTGGCGAGGTCGGCGAACACCGGACGGCCGCCGATGTCGTGCCCCAGCGCCAGGGTGACCGGCGACTTGGCGCTTTCATACTCGGGCGCGGACAGCACCTCGGAGAAGCGCACGATCTGCCGGTCCTCGTTGGGAATCTCGATGCCCACGGTGGTCTTGCCGGGAATCACCTCCACCACCCGCACGCTGATCACGGCCAGCGAGCGCGCCAGGTCCTTGGCCAGGTTGGAGATGCGGCTGACCTTGATGCCGGGCGCCGGCTGGATCTCGAAGCGGGTGATCACCGGGCCGGGGTAGACGTTCTCCACGCTGACCTCGACGCCGAACTCCTTGAGCTTGAGCTCCAGCAGACGGGACATGTCCTGCAGCGCTTCCTCGGAATAGCCGCTGGTTTTCTTTTCCACCGGATCGAGGATGGAGTGCGGCGGCAAGGTGCCCTCCAGCGCATTGAGCGGCACCGGCAGGGAGCGCGGCGCGCTGGCGACCGGATCCTCCAGGCGCGGCGGAGGCGGCAGCTCGCCGATCAGCGGCGTCTTGCGCGGGGACGGCTCGGCAGCCGGCCTGGCCGGCGCGCGCGGCGCGGGCGCCGGGATGTCGCGTGGTTGCAGACGGCGCTTGAGCGCCCGGGGATCTTCCAGCAGGGGCGGCTCGGTGACCGCGTCATCCAGGAACGGAGCATCCAGAACCGGCTCGGCCAGAACCGGCTCGGCGACCGGGCGCGCCTTCGCCACCTTGGGAGCGGCGGCGCGGGTGGCCTGACGCTCGGCCCACCAGTTGGCAATGGCGTTCTGGATCAGCTCGGCGAGGTCGAGCACCAGCTTGCCCAGCAGGTCCATGAGGCGGAACCAGGAAAGGTCGGTGAACACCGTCAGGCCGAACAGGAACAACGCCAGAAACACCAGGGTGCTGCCCTGCACGTTCAGGGTGTGCTCGGCCAGAAAGCCCAGGCTTTCCCCCAGGGCGCCGCCGGCGGACGCCGGCAGCCAGGCGGCGGGATCGAAATGCAGATGCGCCAGCGCGGCCCCGGAAAGCACCAGGAACACCAGGCCGATGGTCCGCCAGGAAATCAGCCAGCCACTGACGTGCCAGGGCGCATGGCGCAACTGGAACATGCGCCAGCACTTGATGGCCAGCAGCACGGGAAACAGGTAGGCGAAGTAGCCGACGCCGCCGAACAGCAGGTCGGCGATCCAGGCGCCGGCCCGGCCCGCGGCATTCTGCACCTGGTCGACCCGCCCGCTGCGGAAGAGCCCCGGATCGGTGCGCTCGTAGGTGAGCAGGGCCATGGTCAGGTACAGGCAGAGCGCGCCCAGCGCGATCAGCGCGCCCTCCTTCAGGCGCACCGGCAACTGCCGGCGCCATTCGGGGGTCTCTACACTGCTCGGGGAAGATTTCTTCAAAACGCATTTCCTGCATCTGGGGCGGGCGTGGACCAGGTCACATTTCAAGGCGTTGGCGACCGGCCGCCACACAAGCCTATCGCCATGATAGAGCCGAGCGCGTTCCCGCGTTCGCCACCTCGGTGTAGGATTACCGGCGATTTTTCCAGGCCGGCCTGAATTGGACCACGCCCTCTTTATCGAACAAAGGCTTATGAGGTTTTTTTATGAATGAAGTCAAGCATTCGCGGCTGATCATCCTGGGCTCCGGCCCGGCCGGTTATACCGCCGCCGTGTATGCCGCACGCGCCAACCTCAAGCCGCTGGTCATTACCGGCATTCAGCCAGGCGGTCAACTGACCACCACCACCGAAGTGGACAACTGGCCGGGCGATGTCGAAGGCCTGACCGGTCCCGCGCTGATGGAGCGCATGCAGAAACATGCCGAGCGCTTCGACACCGAGATCGTCTACGACCACATTCACACCGCCGAGTTGCAACAGCGCCCCTTCGTGCTCAAGGGTGACAGCGGCGCCTACAGCTGCGACGCGCTGATCATCGCCACCGGCGCCTCGGCGCAGTACCTGGGCCTGCCCTCCGAGGAGGCGTTCGCCGGCAAGGGCGTGTCCGCCTGCGCCACCTGCGACGGCTTTTTCTACCGCAACCAGGTGGTGGCTGTGGTCGGCGGCGGCAACACCGCCGTCGAAGAGGCGCTGTACCTGGCCAACATCGCCAAGGAGGTCCACCTGATCCACCGTCGCGACAAGCTGCGCTCCGAGAAGATCCTGCAGGACAAGATCCTCGAACGCGCCGCCAACGGCAACATTCGCCTGCACTGGAACCATACCCTGGAAGAGGTGCTGGGGGACGACAGCGGCGTCACCGGCGCGCGCCTCAAGGACACCCAGAGCGGCGTGGAAAAAACCCTGGACCTGGCCGGCGTGTTCATCGCCATCGGCCACAAGCCCAACACCGAGCTGTTCGCCGAACAGTTGGCCATGCGTGACGGCTACCTGGTCATCAACGGCGGCAGCGAGGGCAACGCCACCGCCACCAGCATTCCCGGCGTGTTCGCCGCCGGCGATGTGGCCGACCATGTGTATCGCCAGGCGATCACCTCGGCGGGCGCCGGCTGCATGGCCGCGCTGGACGCCGAAAAATACCTCGACAGCCTCTGAGAACCGGGGCGGCCCACCCGCCGCCCTCCTTCCACGATGCTGACCTGGCTGGATCGAGACACCCTCGACTTCCCTCCCCTCGAGCAGGCGCTGCGAGAACCCAACGGGCTGCTCGCGGCGGGCGGCGACCTGCGTCCGGAACGCCTGGTCGCGGCCTACCGCCACGGCTGCTTTCCCTGGTACCAGGACGGCCAGCCGCTGCTCTGGTGGTCGCCCGACCCGCGCACCGTGCTGTTTCCCGAGGAGCTGCACATCTCCCGCAGCCTGGCCAAGCTCATGCGCCGGCAATCGCTGCGCGTCACCTTCGACCAGGCCTTCGCGGAGGTCGTCAGCGCCTGCGCCGGCCCGCGCCGCAACACCGACGGCACCTGGATCACCCAACCCATGCAGCGGGCCTACCGGCAACTGCACGAACTCGGCATCGCCCATTCGGTCGAAGTATGGCAAGCGGACCAATTGGTCGGAGGGCTGTACGGACTGGCCATGGGGCGGCTGTTCTTCGGGGAATCCATGTTCAGCGAGACCCCGAATGCCTCCAAGGTCGGATTCGTCACGCTGGTGCAACAGTTGCAGGCCTGGGGGTTCGTGCTCATCGACTGTCAGATGCCGACCCGTCATCTGGAAAGCCTGGGTGCCCGCTCCATTTCCCGCGTCGACTTCGCGACCTTCCTCCAGCAGTACCTGGACCAGCCCAGCGCGGCCCGGTGGCGCGCCTAGGCGTTGCCGGCCGCCTGGCATACACTCCCCCTCAGTCAAATGAGGTATGCGATTCATGACCGAGCTGGCTCGCCTGAAGTTTTACGCCACTCAGCCACATCCATGCAGCTACCTGCCCGGTGAGCAGGCCACTACGCTCTTTCTGGACCCCAGCCAGCCCATGGATGCGCGCATGTACGCCGAGTTGTCGGAAATGGGTTTCCGGCGCAGCGGCGATCACCTGTACCGCCCCCATTGCCAGCACTGCAATGCGTGCATTCCCGCCCGCATTCCGGTCCAGCGCTTCACCCCCAATCGCCAGCAGCGGCGGATCTTCAAGCGCAACGCGGACCTGCAGGTCACCTGCGCCTCGCCTCATTTCGACGAAGAGATCTACGGCCTCTATTCGCGCTACATCGAACAGCGCCATGCCGACGGCGACATGTACCCCCCCAGCCGCGAGCAGTTCCAGACCTTCCTGGTTCGCAACCTGCCCTTCGCCAAGTTCTTCGAGTTCCGCAAGGACGGCTACCTGATGGCCGTGGCGGTAACGGACATCCTCAACAACGGACTCTCGGCGGTGTACACCTTTTACGCTCCCGAGGAGGATCAGCGCAGCCTGGGCCGCTACGCCATCCTCTGGCAGATCGCCGAGGCCGCGCGCCGGGAGCTTCCCGACGTCTATCTGGGCTACTGGATCAAGAATTGCCGCAAGATGAACTACAAGACCGAGTACCGTCCCATCGAGCTGCTGATGAACCAGCGCTGGGTCAGCCTGAGCTGAGGCTTGGCGTTGCGGGGCATTTTCGGGCACAATGCACGCCGCTTTTGCCAGGGTCCATACGCCGACCCGGCTTTTCATGAACACCGAGGGCACTATTGCATGTCGAAAGAAGACAGCTTGGAAATGGAAGGCACTGTCATCGACACCCTGCCCAACACCATGTTCCGCGTGGAGTTGGAAAATGGGCATGTCGTTACCGCGCACATCTCCGGAAAGATGCGCAAGAACTACATCCGCATCCTGACCGGCGACAAGGTGCGCGTCGAACTGACGCCTTACGATCTGAGCAAGGGCCGCATCACCTACCGCGCCCGCTGATATCGAATCGCACAAGCGCCCGGCCTGCCCGGGCGTTTTTTGTTGACGCATGAAAAAACCCGGGAAAACCCGGGCTTTTTCGTTTGCGGCGCCTGATCTCAGGCGATCTCGGCACTGGTTTCGAACTCGAACACCAGCTCGTCGTTTGCCACGTCCACGTGCACCACGCCGCCATGCTCGGCCAGCTCGCCGAACAGGATCTCCTCGGCCAGCGGCCGCTTGATCTTGTCCTGGATAAGCCGCGCCATGGGCCGCGCGCCCATCTGCACGTCATAGCCACGCTCGGCCAGCCAGCCACGCGCGGCATTGCTGACATCCAGCTGCACACGCTTGTCCTCCAGCTGCGCCTGCAGCTCGGTGAGGAACTTGTCGACGATGCTCTTGATGACCTCGTGGCTGAGCCGGCCGAACTGGATGATGGTATCCAGACGGTTACGGAACTCGGGCGAGAAGGTCTTCTTGATCACCTCCATGGCGTCGGTCGAGTGGTCCTGCGTGGTGAAGCCGATCGAGGCCCGCGAGGCGGTTTCGGCGCCGGCGTTGGTGGTCATGATCAGGATGACGTTGCGGAAGTCCGCCTTGCGCCCGTTGTTGTCGGTCAGGGTGCCATGGTCCATCACCTGCAGCAGCAGATTGAAGACTTCCGGGTGCGCCTTCTCGATCTCGTCCAGCAGCAGCACGCAGTGCGGCTGCTTGGTGATGGCTTCGGTAAGCAGGCCACCCTGATCGAAGCCCACGTAGCCGGGCGGCGCGCCGATCAGGCGGGACACCGTGTGCCGCTCCATGTACTCGGACATGTCGAAGCGCACCAGCTCGACCCCCAGGGAGCGCGCCAGCTGCCGCGCCACCTCGGTCTTGCCGACCCCCGTGGGGCCGGCGAACAGGAAGGAGCCCACCGGCTTGTCCGGCGCCTTGAGGCCGGCGCGGGACAGCTTGATGGCGGTGGCCAGCGAATCTATGGCCTCGTCCTGGCCGAACACCGTGAGCTTGAGGTCGCGCTCCAGGTTGCGCAGCAGCTCCTTGTCCGAGCTGGATACGTGCTTCGGGGGAATGCGCGCGATCTTGGCGACGATGTCTTCTACCTGCGGCACGTCGATGCACTTGACGCGCTTTTCCGGCGGCAGCAGGCGCTGGTAGGCGCCGGCTTCGTCGATCACGTCGATGGCCTTGTCCGGCATGTGCCGGTCGTTGATGTAGCGGGCGGCCAGCTCGGCGGCGGCGCGCAGCGCCTCGTCGGTGTACTCGATCTCGTGATGGCTTTCGAAGCGCCCCTTGAGTCCACGCAGGATGCCGATGGTGTCCTCCACCGACGGCTCGACGATGTCGACCTTCTGGAAGCGACGCGCCAGGGCGCGATCCTTCTCGAAGATGCCGCGAAATTCCTGGAAGGTGGTGGAGCCGATGCAGCGGATCTCGCCGGAAGACAGCAACGGCTTGAGCAGGTTGGAGGCGTCCATCACGCCACCCGAGGCCGCGCCGGCGCCGATGATGGTGTGGATCTCGTCGATGAACAGGATGGCGTGCGGGCGCTTGCGCAGCTCGTTGAGCAGCGCCTTGAAGCGCTTCTCGAAGTCGCCGCGGTACTTGGTGCCGGCCAGCAGCGCGCCCAGGTCCAGCGAGTAGACCACGCTCTCGGCCAGCAGGTCGGGCACCTGCTGGTCGACAATGCGCTTGGCCAGGCCTTCGGCGATGGCCGTCTTGCCGACCCCCGCCTCGCCCACCAGCAGCGGGTTGTTCTTGCGGCGGCGCGCCAGGATCTGCGCGACCCGCTCCACTTCATGCTCGCGGCCGACCAGGGGATCGATGCGCCCCTGGCGCGCCTGTTCGTTGAGATTGGTGGCAAAGGCGTCCAGCGGGTGACCGCCGCTGGTGGTTTCACCGCCCTCCTCGTCCTGCATGTCCTCGTTCTCCACGTGATCGGCATGGCCGGGCACACGGGAAATGCCGTGGGCGATGTAGTTCACCACATCGATGCGGGCCACGGTCTGCTGCTTGAGCAGGAACACCGCCTGGCTTTCCTGTTCGCTGAAGATGGCGACCAGCACGTTGGCGCCGGTGACCTCGCGCTTGCCCGAGCTCTGCACATGGAAGACGGCACGCTGCAACACCCGCTGGAAGCCCAGCGTCGGCTGCGTTTCCCGCTCGTCGTCATGGGGCGGAATCAGCGGGGTGGTGGAGTCGATGAACTCCCTGAGGTCATGGCGCAGCTTGTCCAGGTCGGCACCACAGGCGCGCAGGACACTGGCCGCCGCCTCGTTGTCCAGCAACGCCAGCAGCAGGTGCTCCACGGTCATGAATTCATGACGTTTGGTCCGGGCCTCCTTGAACGCCAGATTGAGGGTAACTTCAAGCTCTCGGTTCAACATGGCTTACCTCCCCACGCGGCCGGATCAGCCGTCCTTCTCGATCTCACAGAGTAGCGGATGCTGGCATGTACGAGCGTACTCATTGACTTGTTCGGCCTTTGTCTCGGCGATATCCCGGGTGAACACTCCACAGACCGCCCGTCCTTCGGTGTGCACGGTCAGCATGATTCTGGTCGCCTGCTCCCGATTGTGCGAGAAGAAGCGTTCCAGCACCTCCACCACGAAATCCATCGGGGTGTAGTCGTCGTTGTACATGACGACCTTGTAACGGGGCGGAAGCTTCAGGGACGGCCGGGCCTCGCCAACGAGCAACCCGGAGTCGTCATCCTCGTGCCAATCGGGACGATCCTGATTGAATGTTAGTCGAATCTGCTGATCTACTTGCATGCTTGAAAAAGGGGTCTGAAGCTCACAGGTAAGGTGTTTGACCGTTGTCTCAGCCACCCGCTCACTTTCTTGACTCTCGGGAAATCGGTGATACAACCAATGAGTGTGCCCTGTCGGGCTACCGGTGGTTCCATGCCACGGCCGTTTCGCCTTCACATGGAATTGAAGTGATGATACTCCAGTGACGGAGTCCTTTGCAGAGGGAAATGAGCATGCTCAGCGGTAAGGTCAAGTGGTTCAACAACGCCAAGGGCTACGGTTTCATCGTGGCCGATGGCCGAGATGAGGATCTGTTCGCCCACTACTCGGCAATCCAGATGGACGGCTACAAGACTCTCAAGGCCGGCCAGCCGGTGCGTTTCGAAATCCTTCAGGGTCCCAAGGGCCTGCATGCGGTGAACATACGCTCGACTTCCCCTGCCGATGCGCCCGCCCCCGCCACCCAGACGCCGCAAACACAGGGCGCCTGACCCGCCGGGCACCCCCAAATGAAAAAGCCGGCCTGAAGGCCGGCTTTTCGTTGCCAGGAAGAAGCCGATTACATGTGCTTGATCATGGCATCGCCGAAGGCGGAGCAGGACAGCAGCGTGGCGCCGTCCATCAGACGCTCGAAGTCATAGGTGACCGTCTTGGCGCCGATGGCGCCGTTGGTGCCCTTGATGATCAGGTCGGCCGCCTCGGTCCAGCCCATGTGGCGCAGCATCATCTCGGCGGAGAGAATCAGCGAGCCCGGGTTGACCTTGTCCTGGCCCGCGTACTTGGGCGCGGTGCCGTGGGTGGCCTCGAACATGGCCACATCGTCGGACAGGTTGGCGCCCGGCGCGATGCCGATGCCGCCCACCTCGGCCGCCAGGGCGTCGGAGAGGTAGTCACCGTTCAGGTTGAGGGTGGCGATCACGTCGTACTCGGCCGGACGCAGCAGGATCTGCTGCAGCATGGCGTCGGCGATGGCGTCCTTCACCACGATGGTCTTGCCGGTGTTGGGGTTCTTGAACTGCATCCAGGGGCCGCCGTCCAGCAGCTCGGCGCCGAACTCGTCACGCGCCACCTCGTAGCCCCATTCCTTGAAGGCGCCTTCGGTGAACTTCATGATGTTGCCCTTGTGGACGATGGTGACCGAGCTGCGGTCGTTGTCCACGGCGTACTGCAGGGCCTTGCGCATCAGGCGCTTGGTGCCCTCCTGGGAAACCGGCTTGATGCCGATGCCGCAGTTTTCGGTGAAACGGATCTTGGTGACACCCATTTCCTCGGTGAGGAACTTGATGACCTTGTCGGCCTCGGGGCTGCCGGCCTTCCATTCGACACCGGCGTAGATGTCTTCGGAGTTCTCGCGGAAGATCACCATGTCCACGTCGCCGGGTTTCTTCACCGGGCTGGGCACGCCTTCGAACCAGCGAACCGGGCGCTGGCAGACATACAGGTCGAGCTCCTGGCGCAGGGCCACGTTCAGGGAGCGGATACCGCCACCGACCGGGGTGGTCAGCGGACCCTTGATGGACACCACGTAGTCACGCACGGCCTCCAGGGTTTCCTTGGGCAGCCAGGTGTCCGGATCGTAGACCTGGGTCGCCTTTTCGCCAGCATAGACCTCCATCCAGGCGATCTTGCGCTCGCCGCCGTAGGCTTTTTCCACGGCCGCGTCAACGACCTTGATCATTACTGGAGTGATGTCCGCACCAATGCCGTCACCCTCGATAAAGGGAATGATGGGGTTGTTCGGCACATTGAGGGTCATGTCGGCGTTGACGGTGATTTTGTCACCGCTCGCAGGGACCTGGATCTTTTGGTAACCCATACTGGACTCCGTTTCTTTTGGATGAGTGTTTCCGCGCACCAGCTTAGCCAATTGCCCCGACGCAGGGAACCTATACACAGGTAGCAGGCTCTGGCCCGGCCATCAGGCCGCAACCCCTCCCCTACGACGAACATCGCGGTTACAGGGCACCGGGCCCGCTGTGATATAGTCCGCCGTCGCGGGAGCATAGGGAAATCCCAGTCTGATCGAAGCCATGTTCTTCCTGGTCCGTCGCCACCCCTGACCGACCAGTCCCAGACATCCGCCTACCCAGCCTTTTAGATGCGCCTCGGATCGCCGCAGAGGAACCTGTTGGCGCGCATCACGGCTTTCGCAACCACAGCACCCACAAGGGCTCGATTCGAAACATGTCCAATCGCTCGATCATCTATACCGTTACCGACGAAGCACCCGCGCTAGCCACCTACTCCCTGCTTCCGATCATCAAGTCGTTCACCCAGTCCTCCGGCATCCAGATAGAAACACGCGACATTTCCCTCGCCGGACGCATCCTCGCCGCCTTCCCCGATTTTCTCAGCGCCGAACAGCGCATCGCCGACCACCTGGCCGAGCTGGGCCAGCTGGCCACCACTCCCGACGCCAACATCATCAAGCTGCCCAACATCAGCGCCTCGATCCCGCAGCTGAAGGCCGCCATCAAGGAGCTGCAGGACAAGGGCTACGCCCTGCCCGACTACCCGGAAGCGCCGGCCAGCGACAGCGAGAAGGACATCAAGTCCCGCTACGACAAGATCAAGGGCAGCGCCGTGAACCCGGTCCTGCGCGAAGGCAACTCCGACCGCCGCGCCCCGCTGTCGGTGAAGAACTACGCCCGCAAGAACCCGCACAAGATGGGTGCCTGGTCCGCCGACTCCAAATCCCACGTCGCGCACATGGACGCCGGCGATTTCTACGGCAGTGAAAAGGCCGCACTGATCGCCGCCGACGGCAGCGTCAAGATCGAGCTGATCACCGCCGATGGCGGCGTTCGCGTGCTGAAGGAAAAGACCAAGGTGCTGGCCGGTGAAATCATCGACGCCTCGGTGATGGGCAAGAAGGCCCTGCGCAACTTCGTGGACGCACAGATCGAGGACGCCAAGAACACCGGCGTGCTGTTCTCCGTGCACCTGAAGGCCACCATGATGAAGGTCTCCGACCCGATCATGTTCGGCCAGTTCGTCGAGGCCTACTACGACGCCGTGCTGACCAAGCATGCCGACGCGCTGAAGGAAGTCGGCTTCAACGCCAACAACGGCATCGGCGACCTCTATACCCGCATCCAGTCCCTGCCGGCCGACAAGCGGGCGGAAATCGAGGCGGACATCCAGGCCATCTACGCCTCCAGCGCCAGCCTGGCCATGGTCAACTCCGACAAGGGCATCACCAACCTGCACGTGCCGAGCGACGTGATCGTCGACGCCTCCATGCCGGCGATGATCCGCGACTCCGGCAAGATGTGGAACGCCGAAGGCCAGCTGCAGGACGCCAAGGCGGTGATCCCGGACCGCTGCTACGCCGGCGTGTACCAGGCCGTGATCGAAGACTGCAAGGCCAACGGCGCCCTCGACCCGACCACCATGGGCAGCGTGCCGAACGTCGGCCTGATGGCGCAGAAGGCCGAGGAATACGGCTCCCATGACAAGACCTTCCAGATTCCGGCCGCCGGCACCGTGCGCGTCACCGACCTGAACGGCACCGTGCTGATGGAACACGCCGTGGAAGCCGGCGACATCTGGCGCATGTGCCAGGCGAAGGACGCGCCGATCCAGGACTGGGTGAAGCTGGCCGTGACCCGCGCCCGCCTGAGCAACACCCCGGCGATCTTCTGGCTGGACAGCAAGCGCCCGCACGACGCCCTGGTGATCGAGAAGGTGCAGCAGTACCTGAAGGACCACGACACCAGCGGCCTGGACATCAGCATCATGGCTCCGGTCGAGGCCACCCGCGCCACCCTGAAGCGCATCCGCGAAGGCCAGGACACCATCTCGGTGACCGGCAACGTGCTGCGCGACTACCTGACCGACCTGTTCCCGATCATGGAACTGGGCACCAGCGCCAAGATGCTCTCCATCGTGCCGCTGATGAATGGCGGCGGCCTGTTCGAGACCGGCGCCGGCGGCTCCGCGCCCAAGCACGTGCAGCAGTTCAACCAGGAAGGCTACCTGCGCTGGGATTCGCTGGGCGAGTTCCTGGCCCTGGCCGCCTCCCTGGAGCACCTGGGCAACAGCTACGGCAACAGCAAGGCGCTGGTGCTGGCCAGGACCCTGGACAAGGCCACCGGCCAGTTGCTGGACAACAAG
>Ga0079224_100009806_pt1 | contig 13105 bp, 8 predicted proteins | sample Stecom2015_FD_80414 | JGI IMG/M metagenome (GOLD analysis project Ga0079224, IMG submission 80414) | Agricultural soil microbial communities from Utah to study Nitrogen management - Steer compost 2015 | ecosystem: Environmental > Terrestrial > Soil > Agricultural land | place: USA: Utah... | reverse complement strand
ATCTTGACCGTTTTCTTCATAATTCACATCATAGCGTCCTGGCCCATAAGTGCATGAAAGCCTTAAATCTAATTCTTTTCTATAAAAATGCGGATCTCTTGGAATGTCCATTTTAACAGCGCCCACAACGATAACTTTCCCCTTCTTTCTTGTGATTTCTGCAGAAAGTTCAATAGGGTCATTAGATGGTGCTGCTGCAGTAATAATGACACTATCAAAACCATGACCATTTGTAAAGTCACTAATGGTTGCCAATAAATTGGGGTCATTTCTCAATAAGGCATTATCGGCTGATGTGTCATTCGCAAGATTTACTAATCGTTGTGATAAATCAATACCAAAAACATTGCATCCATTGGCTTTTAATAATTGACAGGTTATTTGCCCTAAAAGTCCAAGTCCAATAACACACACATTATCTCCAAGCCTTGGTTCTGCTTGTCTCACACCTTGTAAGGCTATTGCTCCCAAAGTTGTATAGCTTGCATCTTCAAACGACACATTATCTGGTATTTTAACCATTAAGTTTTGCGGAATTGCCACAATCTCAGAATGTGAGGCATAATCTTGACCAGCGCATGCCACACGATCGCCAGGTTGAAACAAGTTTCTCGTATCCATTGACGCCATAACCACGCCAGAAGTACTATACCCAAGAGCTTTTAAGCTGTCAAGTTTTGTGCGAACTTTATCTAAAGTTGCTTTTAATCCTTCTTTTTTAATATTTTGGATAACTTGAGCTACTAAATCTGGTCTTTGTTTGGCTTTTCCAATTATGCTGGCTTTGCCAACTTTTACGGTGCCTCTTTCTGTGCCTGCACTAATCAATGAAAATTTATTTTCTACCAATACCATTCCTTTTGAGATAGATGGCAAAGGCACTTCATCAACATATAATTCTCCTGTTTTAAAATTTTGTATGACTTGTTTCATATTTAATTAAATATAATTTAATAACAAAAATATGGTTTTAATAGTTTTTAAATTCCTTTATAATAGATAATTTGTTAGTTATAAAGAGTAAAAATAATATGTTTCTAGAAACATTATAAAAAGAAACAGTTCTTAATTGGTGTAAGCTTTTGGTCTTGAGTATAATTGGTAAAATATTGAAAAGAAAAAAACACCTTGTTGTCTTTCAAGAAAGTCCTCAGTAAAAAAAACCACAGACATAAGAAGAAAGAAGAAAACATAATCTTTATTTCTATGTAACAAAGGTCTGAATAGTATAAAAATTAAAATTAGAAAGCCTAAAATTCCGAAAGACAAAAAATAAGTTAAGTATTGATTATGTGGCCCAAACTTTTTTTCAGCACAAAACATATAATTATTTTTTATGTATTGTGTAACAAGTTCTGATTTCATTTCTCCAGGACTAACACCAAAAAATAAGTTTTCATTTATTACCTGCAAACTAGTTTGCCATTTTGCCAATCTAATATTAAGTGAATTGGTTTCTTTACCTTTATCTTCTGCCTTGATTTCAATTTCCGTTAATCGATTAATTTTTTTGAATTGATCTTTTCTAATAAGAAAAATACAAGAAAGAAAAACTAATAAAATAAGCATGCTTTTTCTTTGATCCCTTAGAAACACAAGAAAATACGCTAATAGCAAGAAAAATGAAACAATAGCTGTAAGTGAAAGTAAAAGAATAATATTTATTGTGATAAATATTAAAAGAACAATATATATTAAATAATTTATACGTAATTCTTTAAAATATTTAATAATTAAAAAAAAGGTTAGGTTTAAAAAGGTCGCTAGATATGTTGGATGAACATCTTTCATTGGAGATGTTAAACCATAAGAAAAAAATCTGTTATATGATGTAGAGTCAATTTGTATCATGCTTTTTTTATAAAAAAAATAATCTATAGCCGCCATAACATCAATATATAATAAGGTAACTACTGTACTAAAGCAAAATACTAGAGAAAAAATGAAATTATTTTTTTTGTTGATTGGAATGAAAGAAAAAAGTATTGGTGTTAAAAGATAAAAAAGATGTTGTTGAAGTTTTATAAAATTTGAATAATATTCTTTTGTATATAAGAACACAAGAATATATAGACTAAATAAAATGACTAAATTAGTATTCTCATCATTTTTATTTCTATTTCTATGTGAATAATAAATTAAAGAAAATACAATTGTTAGAATAACGGTAACAGATAAAAAATGATAAAAAGGGGAAGGAATTAAAAAAAATATTAAACAATACAAAAAGAACAATATTCTTTCATATTTTAAACCTTTAGCAACATCTAACACTTTATATTAAGGATTTTAATTTTTAAAAAGGGAATGTCATTTTTGTACTTGTCATTCTTTCTAAGGAATACTTATTTTCCCATTTATTATTTATTGAAGCAATAGAAGAATATATTCCATTAATTTCAGGTATTATTTGCACTTTACTCGGACTGTAATCAGAGACACTTTTAACATCTTTTAAAATAGCTGAATAAAACATATCTATCCCAATCCATTGTTGATTAAAGAAGTTATAATATTCCAAGTAGGTATGATTTCTTGTTCCATTTTTTTTTATATTAACAATTCTATAGGAAATATTAATATGATTCAACAACTCGGCTAAGGCTAATGTTGCTTTCAAATCATAAGCTTGCTTTATTGTTTCTTTGTCTTCCCTCAAGAACGTAAAAAAATTGTCTGATTCTTTTAATCCCTTTTTGAACTTATCACCTATTTTGACAAATTCTGATTTACCTCTTCTTTTAGCTAATAAAACGTTATTAACAAAAGTTGCTGTGTTAATTACGGCTATATCAATGTCTTCAGCTGTATTCTTTGGTTTATAGCTTTGAAAAAGGATAGGAAAATCTGATTCTTTTAAATTAGTATCAACTTCATTCAAAAACACATTTTTGGGGTTTATTGACCCTTTATTTACTTTTGAACTTAATGTAAAACCTAAAACTATAGTTATAAGAGAGGTTTCAGGTTTAATATACAAAACAATGTTTCTTTCTCCTTTTTTATATTTATATTCTTCTTTGGCAATCAATTTTTTATCTTCAAAAATATATATTCCTCCATATTCTTTGTCTGTATTAAAGTTAATAGTAGAACTTATTTTATAAATTTTTCTTGGCGTTAATTCAATAAATTGCTTCACGGTATTTTGCACTTCACTATCTTTTTTGAAAATATAAATCCCTTGATTAGGGTTAGCTTTAGTGTATTTTAAATCTCCTTCATTAACTACCCAATCCTTAGGAGTGTAGACATCATACCAATTTTCAAAAAAAGGATTACGAACCAAATTTATTTCTTCAGCAGTTTGATTAATTCCTGTTCTAGTCTTTTCAACATGGCTTCCTTTTTTATTATTGCATGCCGATATTAACAAAAGAACTAAAAAAATTACGCTTTTAAATTTCATATTCGCTTTATTTCTAAAATTATAATGCTTTTGTTTTTAGCAAAAATACGATTATTAGTAGAATAATTTACGCAAGGGCAAGCTTAGTAAACTAACAGTATTTTAATTGTAAAATGTCTTTGATTTTATCATCAATTTTAAGGCTCCGAACTTTGTTTTTGTACATTTCAGAAGCATAAAAAGTTGTCATTGATGTATATATTAAATCCTCTTTAGTGTATTGAATTATATCATTGTCTTCATAGAGTTGAATAACGTGTTTATACATTGCGTCATGTCCTTTGATTCTTTTTAAAAACCTTTTGGTTTGTTTATTTCCATTTGGTTTTATTCTCATAAATTTGGTATAATCTTCAATAAAAAAGGTTTCATTTTTTGTTCTAATTTCTATATGTTCTTGGACTCCTCGCATAGAATTTCCTTTATCTGAAACAGTGATATTCACCAATGATCCTTCTGAGAATAATATTGAAAGCGCAATAGTTTCATCTCTTGTTGGACTACTTATAAGATTAATTTCAATTGGACTTCCATTTATCCAAAATACAGATAAATCTATCCAATGTGTTAAATTACCCGTTATTCTCGTACCTTGATTTGTCCAAAAATACCAATGATTATCATTTATTAAAATCTCTTTTACAGATATATTAATAACCTTTTGTTCGTTATAAATTAATTCTTTGACCTTTCGATTAACAGGAATAAACCTTCTATTATATCCAATTTCTATTTTTGCCCCTTGGTCAAACAATCTTGATAATACTTTTATATCATCTAAAGTAACACAGGGGGGTTTTTCTATGAAAATTATAGTTAAAGGGTTAATGTCAAAAATTTGTTTTGCTATTCTTGTGTGATCAGAATGGTATGTTGCTATTATAGCAAGAGGTTTATCAGTATTTTTTAGTTTTGGATAGCTATCTTCAGGAACTAGTCCAAAATTTTCATAATCAAATTTTTTTTTATAATAACTAGACAAAGCATAATTGTAATCAATACAAAAACTTTTTCTTTGTCCAGAAATATTTGGGGCTACATATACTCTTGAATAATCTCCTAAACCATAAATGAAAATTCCTTTATTACTAGTTGTCTGAGAGACTTGCCGGGTGACTGTCTCATTCAAGCTTATAAAATTATTATGTTTGCTATTACAAACAAATTGATTGAATACCCCCTTATCTTTAATTGTATCTATTGTAACCTGTTCTTTAATCTGATGAAATATATTGTTGATTACAAAATTTTTATGATCATCTGTTGTTTGAGTACTATAATTAACATACAAATTTCCATTTTTGCAAATAGTAATTAGTGTATGCTTTTTAGTCAAAAAAAGTTCTTTGTTACTTTTTGAATTTATTTTTGATAATGTCCTATGTATTCCTTCTCTTAAAATAAAAAAAATAAGCTTACGAAATTTGTTTGAAACCTCTGGCCTGTCTTTAGAATCAATTGATTTTTGTTCAATTGATATTAATTCTCCATAATCTAATTGGTCAAACCTTACTATTCCCATTACTAATAATTTGATCTATAATTTTGATGAAATTGTCTATAAAAATATTCTCAGTATATTTTTTCTTGAATTCAATTCGGTTTTCATATTTCATTTTTTGAAGTAATTCTTTGTTTTCAATTAAATGCTTCATTTTTTCTGTTAATTCTTCAACGCTTTTTGGGCTAACAATAAATCCGTTAATGTTATTTTTAACCATGTCTGGTATAGCCCCATTATTGGTAGAAATGACTGCTAAGCCTGCTTGAAAAGCTTCTAGTATGGCTAAAGGGAAACATTCATTTTTATAATATGTAGGCAGAACAAAGACATCAGAATTATTTAAATATAAATACTTCTCCTCACCATAAATAGGGCCTACAACTTCAACATTGTCTAATTTATTCTCAGAAATATAATTATTTGCCTGCTCGGTTGTAATATCTGCTGATGGACCCACAATATAAACGTTAAAATACTCTTTTATAAATTGTAGTTTTTTTATAGACTCTAAAAAAATTAAAACCCCCTTTTCCTCCATTAAATTTGATAAGTATATAAATGTTGTAATCTTTTTATCTCTATCACTTACATACTTCCGCTTATTTGCAATTATACCATTTGGCAAAAAATAAGGGGTGTCAGGATAAATTTCTTTAATATCATCATGTAACACCTCTGCCAATTGAATAACACCAGTCTTTCTGAACACCAGTGAATATATCCTTCTTTTAAAGCTTGATCTCAACTCATTTTTAATCCCTTTTCCATGTAAATGGAATAAAATTTTGTTATTGGAAAAAACCTTAATTATTAGAACTAAAACAGCGTCTTTGTAAAAAGCAAATCCTAATGGGGAAAGTGTGAAATAAATCAGCTCATATTTATTAAAAACTAATTTTTTAATAAGTTTAAAAAAAATACGGAATGCATTGATAATCTTTTCAAACGAAAAATCACCTAAATCTTCCATACTATTGGCCAACTGTGTTTCTAAAATATCTATATCATATTTTGCAATAACTTTTTCACTTTCGACCAGTGTTTTATTCACTAGGGATGCTCCATGAACAGGTGGCGGTAATTGAACAGCAAACAATACTTTACTCATTTTTCATAATTAAAGTTATACTTGAAAAAGTAGCAAATAGTAAAAAACAATAACCAAAAATACAATGATGAATGTGGAAGCTCTAGAATAACATTAAATGCTACCCACACAGAAAGCCCTATAAAAGACAGCATCAAAAATTTTAAGTTTTTATTAATTTCTTGAAAAGAAAAGATAACAGAAACCATTTTTTTAAGAGGAGAAAAAAGAATAAGAAAAGGAACAAAACCTATATGAAACATTATGGTCAAAAATGAATTATGCGGCCCTACTAGCCATCTTGAATACGGATTGTAGCTGTTTTCTAACACTTGTGAATTAAACTCTTCATTTACATATATGGCAAATTCTTTAGAAGAGTATGGCTCCCCAAAGCCATTACCTAAAAACCCAAAATTTTCAATAAAAACATTCTTTATAATATGCCCCCAATACATTAGTCTCCATGAAGCATTACCATCCCTAAATTGTGGAAAAACCAACAAGAATAGTGTTATTATTAAAACAAGTACCAACCCTATTATTTTTTGCCTAGTACTTATCCTTAAAAACAGATCAAAGAATAACACCAAAAATAGACTTAGAAATGCCGAAGCGTGTCCAAAACTTAATACTATTAGCAACGTAATTATTAGCAGTATGATTTTAGTAATTAGAGTCTTGCTGTATGCTATTACATAGGCTCCAAAGGTAATAACTCCAAGAATGGCAATTGGGGATATATATCTGTGCCCTTGAATGATATCATTATTAGTATATCCTGTAGAAAATGAATAAATCAAAAACAATATTTGTACTAATAAAGAAATTTTGGAAAAAAGAATTATAAAATTAATAGAAGTTAAAACTCTCTCTTTTGACACAAAAAACTGATTAGCCAAAATGAATGATACAATTAAATATATAAAAATGGCATAATGACGAAAAACAAATACGAAATACTCAGTTTGATAAAACTTAACAATCGAAACCCCTAAATAGAATATGGATAGGCCTAGGGGGATTAATAATGTTGGTAATTGTATTTTTCTTCTTAATCCAGTAAGAGCAAAACCACATACCAGCAATAACAAAAAATCATATAAGTATAATTGTGATGTGAGCGGTACCTTGGAAAAGGCTTTCCCAAAAAAGAGTAAGCTCATTAACAATATAACAACTGCAAAATGAGCACTAAATATTCTATTTATTTTAATTCCTGTTTTCAAAAAAGAAGTTATAGAATTATTAATTTAAGAAAGTCCTATTTTAGGAAAATGTAGTAATTCATTTTAAATCAAATAACACTTCAGACATATTGTCATTATATTCTTGTACAAACAACTTATTTGACTCTTCTAGTTTAACGCTAATTTCTTGGCCTTTGGCAATTATAGTATTTAATTTGTTCTTTAAAATATCGTATTCCAGGTTTTTAATGTTAATCAAATTATCTTGCATGCCCAATTTGTTATATAAGCTGGTAACCTTACCTTTCGGCAAGACATATTCTATACCTACAGTTGGTATTGCTAAAGCATTTGAAAAAACACTGGAATGAAATCTCATACCAATAAAATAATCACACTTCGCGAAAGCTTCCAACGTTTCTCTTGGTGAATAAAATCCGCTTAATAAATCGACTTTATCTTTATCTTCTATTCCTTCTTTGATTTGGTATAGTGCTTTTCGATCATCACCACCAATATGGTAAGTGTTCATTGGGATAAGCATTATTCTACCATTGTGTTCTGCTATAAATTCGTTCGATATACGAACGTACAGATTAATTCTATCTTCTAGTTTCTTATCCGTAGTATCTGAATAAAAATCATCATTTGGAAAAACTCTAAAAGAAATTCCCAGCACTGGGTTTTCATTTTTAGGTTTTTCTATTTTCTGATTTAATACCCAAATATAGGCAGGATCCACAGTAATAGCTGTCTTTGAAGAGGTTAACTTAATACTATTATTAATTGCATCTAAGCTTTCCTGATCTCTTAGCACTAAAATATCATTTTGTTTAACAAATGATAGTGCTACATTTTTATATAATTTTCTTTTAATAGGGCTAAAACCAGCACCATAAATCATTGTATACTTACCAAGTGCATTTGCAGAATTTACAATTCTATAATGATCATACAAATCAGAATACCCCATAATAGGTCCTCCACAATACGCAAATAGGTCATAATTCTTAATTGATTTATTAACCTCATCAATATCAATTATCGTGATATCATTAATCCCTAATTCGATAAGTGTTCTTTCCGTATAAGCGATCATTTTACTCGCTATAGTAAATTTAACAGACGTCCCAAAAGTCTCCTTAAAACAATCAATTATTGATGCATAAATTGCCTTATCCCCTATAGTTTCAGTACCGAACCATCCATACAATAAAATATAGTCTATCTTATCTACTTTTTTCGGTTTCTTTCTGGTCGAATGCATTTTTCTATATATTTCGCCCTTAAAAACTCTTTTTAACTGAGGAATGCCATACTCGTTTATGAAAAACCTAAAAATATCATTAGAGGTAGGCTTACTTTGATAATCATGCATACAAGTATCACAATGCTTTTCTATCATTTTTTGTCTTACCTCATTATCATTTCTTTTATCTAAGAAACGACCCAAAAGACTTTCGTGATTATACGATTTTAGTTCTTTATCATAAACACCACAATACGATATCTTTCCACTATCACTTAAATAGACCCCCTTATTTTTTGCTACGCAACTTGCTCTTCTTTTTAAATTATACAACAATTGGTAACTTAGCATATCGTACCAAATTCTTTTGTTAATACCAAATCGTCTATCTTTCGATAGGTTTTGATAAAACTCCCAAATGTAATATTTGTCTTTTTGAGTTATTGCAAATTGATCATGTATATCTTCATTACCTAATCTTTCGATCACAGTCGCAATACCAAAGTATGGTAATATTCCATTATTCAAACTATAAGCAAATACATTAAAAACATCTTGATAATTTCTTCTATGAATGGTCATTAATATGCTAGGAGTCATTTCATTATCCTTAATATGTTGAAATGAAGCTTCTAATTGAGCCCAGGCGTTAGGTCTGCCTCTAACCTCACTATGAATCTCGCCTACCCCATCCATACTTAAAACCACATTAAATTCTACTCCATGCTTGAGGCAAATTTCTTTTAGAAGGGGTAGCCAGGCTTTTATTCTATTAGGTAATTGTCCGTTGCTATTTATAGAAAAATGATGAAGACTTTTTAACTTTTCTACTAAGGCGGTAATTACCTCTACTAAATCCTTTTTCATAAATGGTTCACCACCACTTAATCCAATGGATTCTATATTGCCAAAAAGAGGATCAGACAAAATCTTCTTCAAATCTTCTACTTCTACTTCATCTCTTTTTTTTATCTCATGTATGTTACACATTACACACTTATGATTGCAAAGTGTAGCAGTTGGATAATTGAGAAAGTATGGTTTCCCAGAGAAGCTATATTTTAATTCTCTTAGAAGATATCTCTTAGTTTTTCTTATTAAAACTCCTGTTTTCATGATCTTACAAAATAATGTTTTAACGATAATATAAAACTAATTAGTAACACACCAAATATTAATGTGTTTAAAATAATTAGTATAAATTCAATATGGAAATGATATGACAAAAGTAACTCAATAAAAATCAACGCTATACCAATTGCAATGTTTATCCCTATTTTTTTTAAATCTAAGGAAATATATCCGTTCAAAACTATCAAACCAATTATTAAGTGCACAAACATAGCTATTCCTAAAACAGAAATAATTTCAATTGAATTTTGATTAAATAGAAACAACAGCACAAAAATGACAATTGCTTCTATTACTAATATCCTATTATATGCTTTCTGTTTATTCAACGCTTTAAAAATTGTACCAAGATTTGCAGCGAGTCCTCGAAGTAAACTGTAAATTAAAACTACTCCTAACAAGCTATAGTTAAACAACTTGGTATGTTTTAAAAAATCTAAGATATAGGGTGAAGAATAGTAAACTGTCAAAGATAAAAAAGCAATCAAAAAGAAAGTCTTTAAAAAAACTTTATTAACAACTGTTTCAAGAGAATTGTTATTTATTTCATTAGTATATACGGGATAAATTAATTTATTAAACGGATAAATTAAAAAATTTGTAGGAGAAACCCCAATTAGAAAAGTAAATGAAAATATAGCAAATTCAGGTATTCCAATCATCTTAGGTATAATCAAATCTAGTCCTTGTCTAATAAAATATGTTAGTAAAATAAATCCAAGTATGTACTTTGAAAAAGTAATGATTTCCTTTGCATAGCTTTTGTCAAATTTTGATGATGGAAAAGTAGGCAATATAATATAGCTTAAAAGTGTTTGAGTCAAAAAATAAAATAGGTATGTAAATATTAATACCCAAACGCTTTTAAAGTAAAGCATTAAAAACACACCTATTATTGTACTTAATAAATAGGTTCCTCTTTCAATAATAACTACTGGAATTAATCTTTTCTCCTTATAAAATTTATAGATTAACGGGTTTTTCAATGGTTCTATGACAAATATGGATGAAGAAACTACAATTAATGCAAATAGTTGGTCAGAATCATAAAAATTGTTGAAAAAAAAACTGGAACAAAAAAACACTACAGATATTAAAATCCCTTTAAAAAAATTAATAATGAAAATTGTTTTTAACCCTTTTTCATTTCCTTTAATTAGATAGTAGTCACCTATACCTATTTCCATAAATCTCATTCCAAACATTATTACAGCAAGAACAATACTGTAAATCCCATATTCTTGTACATTTAATTCTTTTGAAGAAATGAAGTTAAAGATAAAAAAAGATATTTGCCCTAGCCAAAAGAAAGTAAAAGTAAAAATTTGGTTTTTCAAAATCTGCTCCTATTAGGAATTTAAATTTGTACAAATAAGTTTTTGAATTGGAATGTTGTGCGCTAAGAATTTTATAAATGTTTTTACTATCTTTTTCTCAATTTTAAGGCACTACTATTTAAAAACCCCACAAAAATCTAACACAACTTTATCAATTGGTGTCTCTAATATTTTAAACTCTTTATGCGCTACTAAAAAAACAATAATATCTGCTTTTTCAACAGCCTCTTTATAGTCCGTTAGCTTAAATACTTTATGTTCTTTAATATTAGGTTCTACAATATAATACTCTTCATTATTCGCATTTTGTAATACTTTTTGAGCAATATATTTTGCAGGTGACTCTCTTAAATCGTCAATATTAGGCTTAAAAGACAAGCCCATCAAGGCAATATTAGGTTTTCTGCCATATTTGAGTTCAAATTCCAATTTGGCTGTCTGTACTTTTTCGGCACACCAAAACGATTTATAATTATTAATCTCGCGAGCAGTCCCAATAATTTTAGACTCCATAGGATAATCTGATACAATAAAATAAGGGTCTACTGCAATGCAATGACCGCCAACCCCACACCCTGGCTGTAAAATGTTCACACGCGGATGTTTATTAGCTAAATCAATAAGCTCCCAAACATTTATATTCGCCTTGTCGCAAATTAATGACAACTCATTGGCAAAAGCTATCTGCACATCTCTAGAAGAATTTTCTACCAATTTGCACATTTCAGCAGTACGTGCATTGGTTTTATGTAAGTCCCCTTTTATAAACTGCTTATAAAACGCTACGGCTTTATCCGTTGATTTTTCATCAATACCACCTATGACACGATCATTATGTACCAACTCGTACATCACATTTCCTGGAAGCACACGTTCGGGACAATAGGCTATGTTTAATTTATCTTTTAACTCTGGACGTTCGGAATAAATCAACGCCATCATTTTTTCGGTGGTTCCAATAGGTGAAGTGGATTCTATAATATATAAATCGTTTTCTTTTAGTAAAGGCAATACAGCTCTTGTGGCTGCCTCTACAAACGAAATATCGGGTTCATTTTTTGCTTTAAACGGTGTTGGCACTACAATTAAATAGATGTTTGCTGCAACTGGTGTTGTCGATGCTTTCAGAAAGCCTTCTTTAACCGCATTTGCCACGGCAATATCCAATTCCGGCTCTATAATATGAATGTTTCCAGCATTAATAGTGTCTACTACATGTGGGTTGATATCAACACCATGAACAAAGGTCTTATTTTGGGCAATTAAAGCCGCTGTTGGTAGGCCTATATAGCCTAAACCTATCATTACAACTTCTGGTTTGTTCATTAATTTATGTTTTTAATATGTGCTATTATACGATTACAAGCTTTGCCATCGCCATACGGATTATGCAGCTTACTCATAGTGCTATAAGCCACATCGTTATTCAATAAATGGTTCGTTTCTTTTATTATTTTTTCTTTATTGGTACCAACCAATAATACTGTACCCGCTTCTACAGCTTCTGGACGCTCGGTTGTATCCCGCATTACCAATACCGGTTTTCCCAAACTTGGGGCTTCTTCTTGTACACCGCCGCTATCTGTAATAATTATATGTGATTTTTCCATGAGCCATACAAAAGCAGGGTATGATAATGGTGTTATTAATTTGATATTTTTAACACCTGACAACATCTCATATACCGGTTTCTGAACATTGGGGTTTAAATGTACAGGGTAAATGATCTCACAATCTGTATGCTGTTGTGCAATACTTTTTAAAGCTTCACAAATATTGATGAAACCCTGTCCGTGATTTTCCCTACGATGCCCCGTGACTAGTATGATTCTTTTTTCTGGGTTAATTACCCTAAGTTTCAATGTTTCTATTTCAGCATCTAAATAGCCCAACTTCATTTTATCGACACTAAATAACAAGGCATCAATAACCGTATTGCCCGTAATGATTATAGAGTCTTCCTTTTTGTTTTCTCTAAGTAAGTTTTGTTTGGAGGTTTCGGTTGGTGAAAAATGATAATTGGCAACCACCCCTGTAACTGATCTGTTCATTTCCTCAGGAAATGGTGATTGTATATTGAAGGTACGCAATCCTGCTTCCACATGACATATTTTTGCGCCCGAATAAAAGGCTGCTATACTGGCTGCCATAGTGGTGGTGGTATCTCCGTGTACAAACACATAATCGGGCTTAAAACT
>Ga0079224_100009805_pt1 | contig 13106 bp, 11 predicted proteins | sample Stecom2015_FD_80414 | JGI IMG/M metagenome (GOLD analysis project Ga0079224, IMG submission 80414) | Agricultural soil microbial communities from Utah to study Nitrogen management - Steer compost 2015 | ecosystem: Environmental > Terrestrial > Soil > Agricultural land | place: USA: Utah... | reverse complement strand
TGTTCCATGGCGGTGATGCCGGCAATGCCGGCAGCACCCTTCACGCTGTGGGCCGAGCGGAACACCTCGGCCAGGAGGCCGGCGTCCGCCCCCTGGCGCTCCATCTTCAGCAGCCCTTCTTCCAGGACCGTCAGGTGCTCCGACGTTTCCTCGAGGAAGAGCCGGCGTTCCTCATCGCTGAGCGTGAAAGCCGACGGGTCCGTCATCCACACCGCCTCCGAGGCACCAGGAAGAGGGATGCCGTGAAGAGGGTGCCGTCCCGGCCGGTACCTGCCTGGCTCCAGAACTCCATCCACCCCGAATGCACCGCGTCGTCGGCCCGGACGGCATTCTTCACGGCAGTTCACCGCAACACGAGGTGGCAGTCATGTTTATCGAGCACCCCCACGGGCCCGTTTAGGCGGTGGGCTCCCGGGTTTCCGGCCTCGGCAAGCGACGAAAAGGCCCCCGGGACCGCAGTCCCGGGGGCCTCCCAGGGAGCCTTCCCCGACGCCCGGCCGGGTGGGCGCCGCCGCAGCGGGCGCCGCCCGGCCGCCGGCGGCGGTTCAGAAGTCCATGTCGCCCATGTTGCCCATGCCGCCGGACTTATCGTCCTTTTTCTCGGGGATGTCGGCCACCAGCGCCTCGGTGGTCAGCACCATGGCCGCCACCGACGCGGCGTTCTGCAGGGCCAGGCGGGTGACCTTGGCAGGGTCGACGATGCCCCGCTCCAGCAGGTTGCCGTACTCGTTGGCCAGGGCGTCGTAGCCCTCCCAGTCGGGCAGCTGCTTCACCCGCTCCACCACCACCGAACCCTCCAGGCCGGCGTTGGCCGCGATCTGCCGCACCGGCTCCTCCAGGGCCCGTGCGACGATCTGGATGCCGGTCTGGATGTCGGGGTTGTCGGCCTTCAGCTCCTGGACCGCCTTCTGCACGCGCACCAGGGCCGTGCCGCCGCCGGGGACGATGCCCTCCTCCACGGCCGCCCGGGTGGCGTTCAGGGCGTCCTCGATGCGGTACTTCTTCTCCTTGAGCTCGACCTCGGTGGCCGCGCCGACCTTGATGACCGCCACGCCGCCGGCCAGCTTGGCCAGCCGCTCCTGCAGCTTCTCGCGGTCGAAGTCGGACGTGGTTTCCTCGATCTGCTTCTTGATGACGTTGATGCGGGCCTTGATCTTCTCGGCGTCACCGCGGCCGCGGACGATGGTGGTGTTCTCCTTGGTGATGACCACCTTCTCGGCCTGGCCGAACATGTCGACGGTGACGTTCTCCAGCTTGATGCCCAGGTCCTCGGAGACCACCTGGCCGCCGGTAAGGATGGCGATGTCCTCCAGCATGGCCTTCCGCCGGTCGCCGAAGCCCGGCGCCTTGACGGCCGCCGCCTGGAGGGTGCCGCGGATCTTGTTGAGCACCAGCGTGGCCAGGGCCTCACCCTCCACGTCCTCGGCGATGACCACGATGGGCCGGCCCCGCTCCGCCGCCTTCTGCAGCACCGGCAGCAGGTCGTTGACGGCGCTGACCTTCTTGTCGGTGATCAGGATGAAGGGGTCTTCCAGGACGGCTTCCATGGTGTCGGGATCGGTGACGAAGTAGGCCGACAGGTAACCCCGGTCGAACTGCATGCCCTCGACGACCTCGACGGTGGTCTCGAGGGTCTTGGATTCCTCGGTGGTGATGACGCCGTCCTTGCCGACCTTGTCCATGGCGTCGGCCACCATCTTGCCGATCTCGGGGTCGTTGGCCGAGATGGAGGCCACCTGCTGGATCTGGTTCTTGCCCTCGACGGGCTTGGCCAGCCGCTTGATCTCCTCGACGGCCTTGTCGACGGCCATCTCGATGCCGCGCTTGATCAGCATCGGGTTGGCGCCGGCCGCCACGTTCTTGAGGCCCTCCCGCACCAGGGCCTGGCCCAGCACGATGGCGGTGGTGGTGCCGTCGCCGGCCACGTCGTCGGTCTTGGTGGCGATCTCCTTCAGCAGCTGGGCGCCCATGTTCTCGTAGGGATCTTCAAGCTCGATGTCGCGGGCGATGGTGACGCCGTCGTTGGTGATGGTGGGCGCCCCGAACTTCTTCTCCAGCACCACGTTGCGGCCGCGCGGCCCCAGGGTGACCTTGACCGTGTTGGCGGCGGCGTTGATGCCCCGCTCCAGGGCGCGGCGCGCGCGCTCGTTGAACACGATGGACTTGGCCATGCTTCAACCTCCCCGTGTCGTCACTTCTCGACGATGGCCAGGATGTCGCGCTCGCTGAGGATCAGGTACTCCTCGCCGCCGATCTTGACTTCGGTGCCGGCGTACTTGGAAAAGATGACGGTGTCGCCCACCGACACCTCCAGCGGCACCTTCTGGCCGTTGTCCAGGGTGCGTCCGCTGCCGACGGCCAGGACCTTCCCCTGCTGCGGCTTCTCCTTGGCCGTGTCGGGCAGGATGATGCCGCCCTGGGTGACCTCTTCCTCCTCCAGGGCCTGGACCACCACGCGGTCGCCGAGCGGCTTGATGTTCGGCGTGCTGCTCATGCGGTATCCCTCCTTCGAACCTGGGCGTGGGAATGGTGGGAGCAGCGTGTTAGCACTCGCCGGCGGCGAGTGCTAACGCCAGGAACAATCATAAGAACCCTTATCTGCCGGAGTCAAGGGCGGGAGCGCCGCGAGGCGGCGCCCGGCGGAACCGGGCGCGGGGTCAGAGCAGGCGCACCTGGCGGTCCCGCAGCAGGCTGCCGGCGCTGAGCCTGCGCAGGGCTGCCGGGAGCACCGGCCGCAGCACCTCGAAGCAGTGGCCCAGGTCCTCGGGATTGTCGGGCAGGTTGATGATCAGCGTGCGGCCGCGGGTGCCGGCGGCGCCGCGGGTCAGCACGAACTCCGGGTTGTACTGGCTGACCCGGGCCCGAAGCAGTTCGGCGATGCCGGGCGTCGGGCGGTGGATCACCTGGACCATGGCGTCGGGGGCCACGTCTTCGGGATCGAGGCCGGAGCCGCCCACGGTCATGACGCAGTGCACGTTGAAGTGGTCGGCCAGCAGCGCCACCTGCTCGGCGATCAGGTCGGCGTTGGGCCGCACGCTGGCCACCTGGCGGATCACCCCGTTCATCCGCTCCAATTCCGCCCGGACCACGTCCAGCAGGACCTCGGCCCCATGACGCTTGAGCGCCGCGGTCTCCACCAGCACGACACCGGCTTCGAACCCCGTGTCCAGGGTCACAGCGGCTCCTCCCCCTCGCGCTGGAATCGGCCGGACCGGCCGCCGGACTTGGCCGTCAGCCGGACGGCCTCCAGCACCATGCCGCGGTCCACGGCCTTGCACATGTCATACACAGTCAGCCCCGCCACGGCCACGGCCGTAAGGGCCTCCATCTCGACGCCGGTGCGGTCCACGGTCTCCACCACCGCCTCGATCTCCAGGGAGGCCGGCTGGTCGCTGCCTGGCTCGGGCCGCCGGCCGGCGAAGCGGACCTCCACCGCCGTCAGCGGCAGCGGGTGGCAGAGCGGGATCAGGTCGGCGGTGCGCTTGGCGGCCATGATCCCCGCCGTCCGGGCCACGGCCAGCACGTCGCCCTTGGGCGCGCGGCCGGACAGGATCAGGTCCAGGGTTTCGGGCCGCATCAACAGCCGGCCCCGGGCCACGGCCCGGCGGTGGGTGACGTCCTTGCCGCCCACGTCCACCATCCGCGCCCGCCCATGCTCGTCCAGGTGGCTCAACCGCTGCATTTCGCCGCCGGCCATGCCCATCCCTCAGTTGCCGGGGATGCACCAGATCTCGACCATCTCCCCGGCTTCGTAGCCCTCACGGTCGAAGCCGATCCACAGGTAGCCGTCGGCCCGGGCCAGCGACTGCAGCATTCCCGAGGTGCCGGGAACCCGCTGCGCCTCGGGCACCGAATCCGGACCCCGGCGGCTGAGCCGCACCCGCACCAGTTCCTCGCGGGCGGCGGGGCGCCGCACCGTCTCGGCCAGCACCGCCCGCTGGACCGGCAGCCGGGCGGGTTCTGCGGCTCCCATCAGGGCCCGCAGCACCGGCCGCACCAGCACGTCGTGGATCACCAGCGCCGACACCGGGTTGCCCGGCAGGCCGAAGATCAGCGCATCGTCCAGGCGCGCCGCCAGCGTGGGCTTGCCGGGCTTGACGGCGATGCCGTGGACCAGGACGCGGGCTCCCATCGCCGTCACTGCGTCCAGGGTCAGGTCGTGGGTCCCCACCGAACTGCCGCCGGACACCAGAACCAGCGCCGCGCCGCCCGCCACCGCGGCCTCCAGGGCCGCCCGCAGCCGGCCCAGGTCGTCGCCCACCCGGTCCAGCCGCAGCACCCGGCCGCCGTCCCGCCGCACCGCGGCGGCCAGGGCGTAGGCGTTGGCGTCGCGCACCGCACCCGGCCCCGGCACGCGGTGCGGCGGCACCAGCTCGTCGCCGGTGGACAGGACCGCCGCCAGGGGCCGGGGATGCACCGGCACTTCCACGATGCCCGCCGCCGCCAGCGCCCCGATCTGGGCGGGGCCCAGCAGCGTCCCGGCCGGCAGCACCTGCTGGCCCGCCTTAAGGTCGGCGCCCCGGGGCAGAACGTTCTCACCGGGCGCCACGGCCCGGCGGATCAGGACGGTGTCGCCTGGGGCGCCGCCCGAGCTGCCGCCCGCGGCGCCGGCCCGCTGGGCGTCCTCGGCCATGACCACCGCGTCGGCGCCCGGGGGCAGCATGGCCCCGGTGCCCACGGCCACAGCCTGTCCAGGCTGCAGCGGGTTCTGCGGGACGCTTCCCATGGCCACCCGGCCCGCCCAGGCCAGGGCCACGGGCCGGTCCGGGGCGGCGCCGGCCGTGTCGGCGGCCCGGACGGCGTAGCCGTCCACGGTGGAGCGGTCGAAGGCCGGCAGGTCCTCGCCGGCGGCCACGGGCTGCGCCAGCACGCGGCCCAGCGCCTGGTCCAGCCACACGTGCTCCACCGGGCCGCGGGGCCCCGGCACCGCCGCCGTCACCGCGGCCAGGGCCTCCGCCAGGGTCGGCAGCCGCTCCGGGAAGAGCCGGTATCCCCCGCCGGGTCCGCCTTGAGCCCGGGTCACCCGCAATTCCCCCGTCCGCAGGCCGCGCGCCGCCGGGAGCCGGCCTCCGCCGCGGCGGCGGTCAGCGCCCGCCGTAATCGTAAAAGCCGCGCCCGGTCTTCCGTCCGAGGTGGCCGGCCATGACCAGCTTGCGCAGCAGCGGGCACGGCCGGTACTTGGGGTCACCGTACCCTTCGTAAAGTACCTCCATGATGTAGAGGCACGTGTCCAGCCCGATGAAGTCGGCCAGCTGCAGCGGGCCCATGGGATGGTTCATGCCCAGCTTCATCACCGTGTCGATGTCCTCGGCGCTGGCCACACCCTCCATCAGGCAGTACATGGCTTCATTCAGCAGGGGCATCAGCACCCGGTTGGAAACGAAGCCGGGGTAGTCCTGGACGGTGACCGGCGTCTTGCCCAGCCGCTTCGCCAGGTCGTAGATGACGGCGTGGGTTTCGTCGGAGGTGACCACGCCCCGGATCACCTCCACCAGCGCCATCACCGGCACCGGATTCATGAAGTGCATGCCGATGAAGCGGTCGGGACGGCTGGTCGACGCCGCCAGCTGCGTGATGGGCAGCGACGACGTGTTGCTGGCGAAGATGGTGGGCTCGGGGCAGATGCCGTCCAGGCGGCCGAAGAGTTCCCGCTTGGCGTCCAGTTTCTCGATGATGGCCTCGATGACCACGTCGGCCCCGGCGGCGGGCTCCAGGTCGTTGACCGGGCGGATGCGGCCCAGGGCCGCCTCCATGGCGCCGGCGTCCATGCGCCCCTTCTCCACGTTCCGGCCCAGGTACCGGCGGATGGTATCCAGGCCCCGCTGCAGCGCTTCCGTCGACACATCGTAGAGGAACACGTCCAGGCCGTTTTCCGCGCAGACCTGGGCGATGCCGGCCCCCATCTGGCCCGCGCCGGCCACGAAAACCGTGCGCACGTCCAACGCCGATCCCCCTTACTCGACCCGGATGACGGTGGCCTCGCCCTGGCCGCCGCCGGAGCAGATGGCGGCCAGGCCCAGGCCGCCTCCCCGGCGCTGCAGTTCATAGGCCAGGGTCATGAGGATGCGGGCGCCGCTGGCGCCGATGGGATGCCCCAGGGCCACGGCGCCGCCGTTGACGTTGACCTTCTCCGGGTCCCAGCCGCCCAGCCGCATGCTGGTCAGCGTGACGGCGGCGAAGGCCTCGTTGATCTCCACCAGGTCCAGGTCGCCCTCGGCCAGGCCCGCCCGCTCCAGGGCCCGCTTCCCGGCCAGGTAGGGAACGGTGTGCAGGTAGGGCGGCTCTGCCGACACGGAGCCCTGGGAAACGATGACGGCCAGCGGCTTGAGCCCCAGGCTCTCGGCCCGCTCCCGCGACATCAGCAGCACGGCCGCCGCGCCGTCGTTGATGGGCGGCGCGTTGCCGGCGGTGATCAGCCCGTCGGGCTCAAAGGCGGGCCGCAGCGCCTGCAGCTTTTCGTAACTGGTGTCGGGCCGGATGGACTCGTCGCGCTGGACCAGCACGGGTTCGCCCCGGGCCTGCGGGATCTGGACGGGGATGACCTCCCGGTCGAACAGCCCCTTCTCCCACGCTTCCGCCGCCCGCTGGTGGCTGCGCAGCGCCCAGCGGTCCATCTCCTCGCGGGTGACGCCGTATTCCCGGGCCACCCGGGTGCCGTAGACACCCATGTGGACGCCGCCGAAGGCGCAGGTGAGGCCGTCCACCAGCAGGGCGTCCTGCAGGGCGCGGTCGCCCAGGCGAAGACCCCAGCGGGCGCCGTCCACCAGGTAGGGAGCCCGGCTCATGCTCTCCATGCCGCCGGCCACCACGATCTCGGCGTCGCCGGCACGGATCAGCGCGTCGGCCAGGTTCACGGCGCGGAGGCTGGAGGCGCAGACCTTGTTGATGGTATCGGCGGGCACCTCATAGGGAAGGCCGGCCTTGACCGCGGCCTGGCGGGCGGGGATCTGGCCGGCCCCGGCCTGGACCACCATACCCATGAAAACGTAATCCACGTCGGTGCCGCCGATGCCCGCCCGGGCCACCACCTCGCGGATCACCAGGGCGCCCAGGTCCACTGCGGGCAGGTCCTTGAGCCCGCCGCCGAAGCGCCCGAACGGCGTGCGGGCGGCGGCGACGATGACCGTTTCCCGAGCCATACCGACCCTCCAGGGTTCCGGCGTGTGTGGAAGGCGGCGGGAAACCCGCCGCACACGACTATCTTAGCGCAGCAAAGCGGGCCGCGACAGCGGGCAGGGCGCCGCCCCGCCCGCGGCCGCGGCCCGTTCCGGTCGGGCCGTGCCGGCCCCGTCAGAGCCAGGGCATGGTCTCGGCTCGCCGCCGCTCGTAGGCGGCGATCAGGTCTTCGTGGCGCAGGGTCAGGGCGATTTCGTCCAGGCCCTCCAGGAGCCGGCGGCGCCGGGCCGGGTCGATGTCGAAGGGGATGTCCAGCCCGCCGTCACCGGTGACCCGGCAGGCCTCCAGGTCCACCACCAGGCGCAGCGGCCGGCCGCCGGCGGCCCGGGCGAACAGCAGGTCCACCTGTTCGGGGGACAGGGTCACCGGCAGCAGGCCGTTCTTGAAGGAATTATTGTAGAAGATGTCGGCAAAGGACGGCGCGATGACCACCCGGAAGCCGTAATCCATCAGGGCCCAGACGGCGTGCTCGCGGGAGGAACCCGAGCCGAAATTCTCGCGGGCCAGCAGGATGGAGGCTCCGGCATACTCCGGCCGGTTCAGCACGAACTCGGGGTTGGGCGTCTGCCCGTCGCCCAGGTAGCGCCACTCGTAGAACAGGTAGCGGCCGAAGCCGGTCCGCCCCACCAGTTTCAGGAACTGGGCCGGGATGATCTGGTCGGTGTCCACGTTGCTGCGGTCCAGGGGCATCACCAGCCCCTCGTGGCGGGTGAAAGGCCTCATGCGTCCCACTCCCTGACGTCGACGAAGTGGCCGGCGATGGCCGCCGCCGCCGCCATCTCGGGGCTGACCAGGTGGGTGCGGCCGCCCTTGCCCTGGCGCCCCTCGAAGTTCCGGTTGGACGTGGAGGCGCAGCGCTGGCCGGGCTCCAGGATGTCGCCGTTCATGCCCAGGCACATGCTGCAGCCGGGTTCCCGCCACTCGAACCCGGCCTCCTTGAAGATGCGGTCCAGGCCTTCGGCCTCGGCCTGAGCCTTGACCTGCTGCGACCCGGGCACCACCCAGGCCGTGACGTGGGGCGCCCCCTCGCGGCCGCGGACGACGCGGGCGGCGGCCCGCAGGTCCGACAGCCGCCCGTTGGTGCAGGAGCCGATGAACACCCGGTCGATGCGGATGTCCTGGATGGGCGTGCCCGGCTCCAGGCCCATGTACTCCAGGGCTCGCCGGGCGGCAGCCCGCTCCTTGGGGTCCGCCATGTCGTCGGGATCAGGGACGCGGCCCGTCACCGGCACCACCTGGCCCGGGTTGGTCCCCCAGGTCACCATGGGCGCCAGATCCGACACGTCCACCTCGACGCTGCGGTCGTAGGCGGCGCCGGGGTCGCTGGGCAGCGACTGCCACCAGTCCAGCGCCCGCTCCCAGTCCCGGCCCCGCGGCGCCCGGGGCCGCCCCTCCAGGTACGCGAAGGTGACGTCGTCGGGGGCCACCATGCCGGCCCGGGCGCCCATCTCGATGGACATGTTGCAGAGGGTCAGCCGCTCCTCCATGTCCAGCGAGCGGACCACCTCGCCGGTGTACTCGACCACGTAACCGGCGCCGGCGCCCACCCCCAGGCGGCCGATGACGCCCAGGATGACGTCCTTGGCGGTGACACCCCGGCCGCGCCGGCCCACCAGGCGCACCTCCATGGTCCTGGGCTTGACCTGATGCAGGGTCTGGGTGGCCAGGACGTGCTCCACCTCGCTGGTGCCGATGCCGAAGGCCAGCGCCCCGAAGGCACCGTGGGTGGCCGTGTGGCTGTCGCCGCAGACGATGGTCATGCCGGGCAGCGTCAGCCCCAGTTCCGGACCGATGACGTGAACGATGCCCTGGTAGGGCGAGAAGAGGTCGAACAGTTCGACCCCGAACTCGCGGCAGTTGCGGATCAGGGCCTCCACCTGGGCCGCCGCCAGTTCATCCTTGATGGGCAGATGCCGGTCGACGGTGGGCACGTTGTGGTCCATGGTGGCCACGGTCCTCTCCGTGCGGCGGACCCGCCGGCCCGCCAGGCGCAGGCCGTCGAAGGCCTGGGGAGAGGTCACCTCATGGACCAGGTGCAGGTCGATGTAGAGCAGGGCCTGCCCGTCCTCGGCCTCGTGGATGACGTGCGCGTCCCAGATCTTCTCGAACAGCGTCCTCGCCTTCAACGTTCGATCATCTCCCGCAGGGCCGCCCCGGGCGGCACCATGGGCAGCACGTTCTCCTCTTGCCGAACGATGCAGTCCACCACCACCGGCCCGTCGTACTCCAGCGCCTCCCGCACCCCGGCGGGCAGGCGGGCGGGGTCGTCGATGCGCAGGCCCCGGATGCCGTAAGCCTCGGCCACGCGCACGAAGTCAGGGTTGCCGGCGAAGACGCTGGCCGCCAGCCGGTTGCCGTGGAACAACTGCTGCCACTGCCGGACCATACCGTGGCAGCCGTTGTTGATGATGAAGATTTTCAGCGGCAGGTTCTGCTCGGCCACGGTGGCCAGCTCCTGGACGTTCATCTGGAAACTGCCGTCGCCGTCCACGCAGACCACCAGGTCGCCGGGCCGGGCGATCTTGGCGCCGATGGCCGCCGGCAGCGAGTAGCCCATGGTGCCCAGGCCGCCCGACGTCAGCAACTGCCGCGGCCGTTTCCAGGCGTAGAGCATGGCCGTCCACATCTGGTGCTGGCCGACCCCGGTCACGATCACCGCATCGCCGCCGGTGGCGCGGCTGATCTCCTCGATGACCGCCTGGGGAAGGATCTCGGGAGCCGACCGGTCGTACTCCAGGGGATGCTCCTGCTTCCAGGACTGCACCCGCTGGATCCACTCCCGCCGGGCGCCGTTGTGCTCCAGGCCGTCCAGGGCCTTGAGCAGCGCCTCCAGGCCGTCACGGGCATCGGCCACGATGGGAAACTGGGGCGCCCGGATCTTGCCGTGCTCGGCAGCGTCGATGTCGACGTGGATCACCGCCGCCTGCGGCGCGAACTCGGCCAGCCGCCCGGTCACGCGGTCGTCGAAGCGGGCGCCGACGGCGATCAGGCAGTCGGTCTCGGTGAGGGCCATGTTGGCGGCGTAGGTGCCGTGCATCCCCGGCATGCCCAGGAACAGGGGGTGGTCCACCGGCACGGACCCCAGGGCCATCAGCGTGGTCGTCACCGGGATGCCGGCCTGCTCCACCAGGGACCGCAGCACGTCCGCGGCGCCGGCGGTGATGACGCCGCCGCCCGCGTAGAGCACAGGCTGCCGCGCACCGGCGATGGCCCGGGCCGCCGCGGCCACCGTGGCCTCGCAGGGTGCGGGCGCGCGGCCGTTGCGGGCCCAGGGCCGCCGGTTCCCCGCCGCCTCCGCCAGGCTGTCGCCCACGGGCGCCAGGAAGACGTCCTTGGGTATGTCCACCAGCACCGGACCCGGGCGGCCAGAGCGGGCCACCTCGAAAGCCTCGGCCAGCACCGGCAGCAGGTCCGCCGGGTCCTTCACCAGGTAGTTGTGCTTGGTCACCGGCATGGTGGTGCCGAAGGTGTCGGCCTCCTGGAAGGCGTCGGTGCCCATCACCGCCGTGGCCACGTTGCCGGTGATGGCCACCACCGGCACCGAATCCATGTAGGACGTGGCCAGGCCGGTGACCAGGTTCATGGCGCCGGGGCCGGACGTGGCGATGCAGACCCCCGGCCGGCCGGTCACCCGGGCGTACCCGTCGGCCGCCAGCGCCGCCGCCTGCTCGTGCCGGACCAGCACGTGCCGCAGCGGCGCGCCGTACAGCGCGTCATAGAGGGGCAGGACGGCGCCGCCGGGGATCCCGAAGACCACGTCGACGCCTTCCGCCTGCAGTTGGGCCACCAGCGCCTGAGCGCCGTTCATCCCGCCGCACCCTCCTTCCCGGCCGGCGCCGTTTCCGCCAGCAGCCGCACCGCCGCGGCGGCCACCGCCTCGCCCACGTCGGCGGTGCCGGCAGGGTGGGCGCCGGGCGGGGCGATGTCGGCCGTCCACGGCCCCTGGGCCAGCACCTGGTCCACCGCCTCTTCCACGGCCCGGGCCTCCCGCTCCAGGCCCAGGGCGTGGCGCAGCAGCATGGCCGCCGACAGGATGGTGCCGATGGGGTTGGCGATGCCCCTCCCGGCGATGTCGGGAGCCGACCCGTGGATGGGCTCGAACAGGCCCGGCCGTCCCGGCGCGCCCAGGCTGGCCGACGGCAGCACGCCGATGGACCCCACCACCGCCGCGCCCAGGTCGCTGAGGATGTCGCCGAAGGTGTTCTCGGTGACGATGACGTCGAAGCAGCCCGGGTCCAGCACGAACTGCATGAACCCGTTGTCCACGTAGTAGGGCTCCACCTCGACGTCGGGGTACTGCCCGGCCAGGGCCGTGGTGACGCGCCGCCACAGCCTGGACGTTTCCAGCACGTTGCTCTTGTCGAACAGGGCCAGCCGCCGCCGGCGGCCGCGGGCCAGCTCGAAGCCAAGCCGGGCCAGGCGCTCCACCTCGGCCTCGCTGTAGACCATGGTGTCGTAAGCGCAGGGCCCGTCAGGACCGTCCCGGTACCCGCGCTCGCCGTAGTAAAGCCCGCCGGTCAATTCACGGACGATGATGATGTCGACGCCCCCGGCGATGACCTCCTGGCGCAGCGGCGAGCCCAGGTCCAGGCCCGGCCGAAGCCGTACCGGCCGCAGGTTGGCGAAGACCTCCAGGCTGCGGCGCAGGCGCAGCAGCCCGGCCTCGGGCCGGCGCTGGGGCGGCTCGGCGTCCCAGCGGGGACCGCCCACGGCACCCAGCAGCACGGCGTCGCTGTCCAGGCAGGCGCGCTCCGTCGCCGGCGGCAGCGGGTCGCCCTCCTGGTCGACGGCGGCCCCGCCGAAGGGCAGGAACTCGAAAACCAGCTCGACGCCGGCGGGCTCCGAGACCGCCTTCAGCACCCGCACGGCCTCGGCTGTCACTTCGGGCCCGATGCCGTCGCCGGCCAGCACCGCGATCCGCCGCCGCCCGGGCGCGCCGCCGTCCCCTCTCCCAGACAATCCTGACACCCCCTGAGCATCGGCTGGAAAGGGCCGCCGGTCCCCGCCGCCCCCGTCACCCACCGTGGGCGGCGGAACGGGCTGCCCCCTCCCCGTGGTCCATGACCTCCCGGGCGATGCGGGCAATGGTCTCGTCGTCCACCGTCTCGCGCCGGTCGGCCAGCGCCTTGAAACGGTTGAAGGCCTCCCGCAGCGCCGGTTCCGGCAGGTTGAAGCCCAGCTGCGCCAGCCGGCTGCGGAAGGCATGGCGCCCGGAGTGCTTGCCCAGCACCAGCAGCGACGACCCGCGGCCCACCTGCTCCGGCCGCATGATCTCGTAGGTGCTGGGGTCCTTGAGCACGCCGTCCTGATGGATGCCCGACTCGTGGGCGAAGGCGTTGGCGCCCACCACCGCCTTGTTGGGCGGCACCACCACGCCGGTGGCACGGCTCACCGCCTCGCTGACGGGGCCGATGGCCCGGGTGTCGATGCCGGTCTGGACGCCGAACTGGTCGGCCCGGACCTTAAGGGCCATGACCACCTCTTCCAGCGAGCAGTTGCCGGCCCGCTCGCCGATGCCGTTGATGGTGCACTCCACCTGGCGGGCGCCGGCGCGTACGGCGGCCAGGGAGTTGGCCACCGCCAGGCCCAGGTCGTCGTGGGTGTGGGCGCTGTAGATGACGCCCCGCTCCGGAGGCACGGCGGCCATCACGGCCTCGAACATGGCCGCGTAGCTCCAGGGCGTGGCGAAGCCGACGGTGTCGGGCAGGTTGATGGTGGTGGCCCCGGCCTCCACCGCCGCCTGCACCACCTCGATCAGGAAGTTGATGTCGGTGCGGGTGGCGTCCTGGGCCGAAAACTCCACGTCGGCGCAGCGGGCGCGGGCGTCGGCCACCGACTGCTCCACCATGCGCAGCACCTCGTCCGGCGTGGACCGCAGCATCCGCTCCATGTGGATGGCGGACGTGGACACGAACACGTGGATGCGGGGG
>Ga0079224_100009804_pt1 | contig 13106 bp, 11 predicted proteins | sample Stecom2015_FD_80414 | JGI IMG/M metagenome (GOLD analysis project Ga0079224, IMG submission 80414) | Agricultural soil microbial communities from Utah to study Nitrogen management - Steer compost 2015 | ecosystem: Environmental > Terrestrial > Soil > Agricultural land | place: USA: Utah... | reverse complement strand
GTCTTTTGAGAGCCTACTTTAAAGAGTTCTTTTTCCTGAAGCACCCGCAGCAACCGTGATTGCACCGCCAACGAAGCATTGCCAATTTCGTCTAGAAATATCGTACCACCATCCGCTGCTTGAAAATAACCCTCTCTATTCTGCTCAGCACCTGTAAAGGCGCCTTTGGCATACCCAAACAGTTCGGCCTCCAAAAGATTTTCTGGAATACCTCCACAGTTCACGGCAATAAAGGGCGCTTTTGAAAATTTTCCCAAGTAGTGGATGGACCGTGCCACTAATTCTTTACCAGTACCACTTTCGCCTTGGATGAAAATGGTAGCCTTGTTATCTTTTACGCGCTCTATGACCTGATAGACATTCTGCATTTTTTCAGAAGCCCCAATCATCTCCCCAAAACTTTTTTCGGATGTTTTAAACTGTGCATTTTGATGTAATGGATTCCCAGAAGGCAGCAGGGATTTCTGAATGGCGGTGTTTAATTCTTCTTTGGTAAATGGTTTGGTAAGGTATGCCACCACACCTGTCTTGATGGCCGCCAAGGAATCCTGAACATTTGGGTAGCCGGTCACTATTAATTTGGGCATTTTTGGATAATGTTCTGAAACAAATTTTATCAATTCAAACCCATTCACTTCAGGCATCTTCAAATCCGTAATGAGCAGATTGATAGGTGTGTCCTTTAAAATGGCAACTGCCTCGCGCACAGAAATAGCTTTATAAATATGATAATCCCACGACTGAAGGTGTCGGTGCAAAAGTTCTAAAATCTGTACATCGTCGTCAACAATGAGTATGTTTTCCGTTTTGAGAGCCATCATTTTTTATTTTGGCAATTCCATTTCAAAGATAGCACCTTTTTTACTGTTATTTGTTGCTGTAATCCGTCCTTTATGACTCGATACAATACCATGAACTACACTCAGGCCCAATCCAGACCCTTCACCTATGGGTTTTGTAGAATAAAATGGTAGGAACACTTTTTGTAAAGCTTCTTCAGAGAGACCTTCACCTTCATCACTAATGGTCAAGATCACGCTATTATCAGTTTGTGAAGCATCCACGGTGACCAAGCCATTTTCGGGTGAGAAATAGATGGCATTCATCAATAAATTGAAAATTACTTGGGTCATCTGTACGGTGTCGGCACGTAGCATCAAGGTCTCGTCCTGGATTTTCACCAGATATTTCACGTGGTTTTTGGTAAAGGTAGGTTCAAGCAACACCAAGGATTCTTTAATGATTGAAACCAAATTCACTGGCGTCATTTCTTGAGGCATTTCGCAGGCAAAGAACATCAGCTTTTTTACGACTTCTCTAGAAAAAATGGCATTGGTGATGATTTTATCCAAATCATTGACAGCTTGTGGGTCATCATCCAATTTGGACTTTAAAAGTTCTGCAAACCCCAATATATTGGCCAAAGGAGTGTTGAGTTCATGTGCAATGCCCGCCGTCAATTCACCTAAAATGGCCAGACGGTCGGCTCGTTCCATCTGGCGTTTAAGGGTGAGTTCATTGTTCTTGATTTCAATTCGTTCCAAAAGATTACCGATTTTAAAGGCAACATTGTCCACTAATAATTGCTCCTCCTCGAGAAAATCATTGGATTTCTCCTTTGATGCATCCAAATCAACAGCTATTTTTCCTTTTGGCTCATTGAAAATGAGTATATGGCTGAACATTGAAGAAGCTCCCGAGACCGCTTCGGCACTTTTGACTGTTGCAAATTCCGTTTCTATTTTTATATGGGTTCTTTCGGGAAACTGGAATGCTTTTTTTAAACTCAACGCAATGGCGGCAAGAACATCTTGCAATTGGTCAAGGTCGGCATTCACGATGATGGACGTTACTTCGTACAAACAAGTTAACTCTTTGATGCGCTCCTGTAATTCAATTTTTGTTTCCATGGTATCTTTTTTGTAAAAGAAAAAGAAGATTCAAAGTTAATTAAAATAAACAGGATCTGCATCTCCAAAACACGTTCTGTATTAATGATAAATTCAATTTCACGATTCGAAAACGGGCTTTTATCAAGTGGATATCGTTAAATTTTTGTCTTGATTTTAATAATCAAAAAGCTCTTACAACCGAGGTCGTAAGAGCTTAAAGTAAAAAAGCTAACTGCTTTCCTAACTTATGGCTTTTTTATTGAGACGGCTTTCGGCCATCTCGGTGAGTTTGTCATCAGCACCATATTCTTCATCCAGCGTTTCTTTTAGAATTCCGGCTATGTTGTCGTGGCCCAGCTCTTTGGCATAGCGTACCGCCGTTCCGTATCCGGTTATCTCATAATGTTCCACACGCTGTGCTTCGGCAATGAGACCTGCATTGAGTACATCTTTCCCTGGTTTTTCCTTGATGAAACTTTCAGCTTCCTTAATGAGACCTTCCATGCCTTTGCACATTTCGCCATTGGGTTCTATGTCCATCTCCACAAAAATATCCTCCAAACGTTGTTTGTGCTGTTTGGTTTCTTCTAGATGGTGTTCAAAAGCTTTTTTGAGTTTTTGATCTGTGGCCGTGTCCATCATTTTTGGGAGGGCCTTGATCAATTGTTTCTCTGCGCTGTATAAATCTTTGAGCTGATGCTCAAATAGATCTTCTAATGTTTTCATACGTTTATTTGTTTTTAATGATTTGAAAAAAAATTAATGACGAGGGTTTCGTGGATCTTCTCGGGCATTCGGGTTCAAATTGGGATCTTTCTCAGGATCATAATTGGGTTGTTGTCTTGGATTTTTATCTTCATCCCACCGCGTATTGTCATCACGGGTATCGTTGTCATTTCGGTTCCGGTCGTTATCTTTATTCTGGCGTCGATATTCTTCTTCCTGCCTTTGGTTATTGGCATCGTTGTCCTGCCCCAATTGATTGAAATTTCTGTCTTTGGACGTGTCCTTATTTTGGGATTCTTGGTTTCCTTTTTTATTCGTATCCATGATGTTATGTTTTATAGATTTAGCCTAAAATTACCGTCTGTGGGGCAATGCGGTTAATCTAAAAACACGAGAAAGTAGTCCAATAAAAATTTTAAGAATTATTTAAGTTTCTTACGGTATTGGTTGGGAAGCATCCCAAAACGGTCATTAAAAATACGCGAGAAGTAACTTTTGCTGTTGAAGCCCACCTTATAGACAATCTCAGAAACGGAGTCGTGACCATTCTTAAGATATTCACAAGCTTTGAGCAATTTGGTTTCTTTTATGTACTCGTTAACGGTCTTATTGTGGAGGAGCTTAAAGCCCAATTGCAATTTGTCCTGTGGCAGCAGCACCATACGTGCCAGGGACGACACACTGATCTTTTCGGAGATATGGTTCCGGATAATGTGGCAAGCCTTTTCAATTTTTTCAATTTCCACTTGGTTAAGGATCTCTGGAATGCCGTCATTATTGATATAAGTTTCATGCTCCAAAAGCTGCAGCCCGAGAATGATGTTCAAATGGCCTTCCATGTGCAAAGTACGGATAATGCCTTTGTGTGGATTATGGTTGATGGCATTGATCTGGTCGGCAATATTAAGGTTGTCGCTTCCAAAATGGTTATACAGCTCATCCAAGGAGGCGGAAAACAGTTTTCTCATACGTTCATGAAGGAACTCTACGTTTGGGTTCCTTTTGTTGAGATATTTCTCTGGCACAATCTGTATAAATGTGATCTGCACATTTTCGTTCTTTTTAAAGATAAAAGTGTTTTCCGATTTTGGTTTGTACTTAATAATAATGTTTTGATAGGTGTTAAGCTGGGTCTTGGAAAGGGTTTCTGTTTGAAACTCCACCGAGCCTTCATTAAGAAAAATAAAATCAATGGGTGCTTGTTCTGTAACTCTGAGTTTTAGAAACGTTTGTTGTGCAAAATGAACATTCCAATGCAGGTAAGTGATGCCCCAATCGAAAGTGTAAGTGTTGATTTCTCCATGGCCCCATTCATTGTTAAAGCGTATGAAGGTTTCACCCCATTTCTGTGTGCTTCTTGCTTCTAATATCGCAGCAATGTCTTCGGCCATCTGCTCTTCGGTGCAGTCGGTAAGCTTGATTTCTTTAGTCTTCAATAGTGTTTTTGCAAAGTTTCCTACAAAGAACATTGAAAACGTGAAAAATGGATAATGAAATTGAAATTTAGTTTAACGTTTTTAACAGCGTATTGTTATGGCTCACTTGATAGCTTAATTCTTAAAATGAGATGTTTGTTTTGGGTCAAAATCATCAAGAATAAATACAATAACGTTAGAATTTGAACACGAGACAGCGTACCTTCACAAAAACTACCACCTTTTGAACACGCTACAGATCCACTCCTTACCCTTAAAGGATGTTATCATCGATTTTGCCAAAAGCTTCGGCACCGATTATAGTGAAACCTGTAAAGAATATCGTGTGGATTTACCAAAAAAATGGGGAATAGGATATATACGAGGCATCAATTTTGAAGGTGGACTCGGAATCATCCAATATGCCTGCACGTTCCATGAAGCTTTGGAAATACAATTTGTGGTAGATGAGATCCATCCTCTCAAATATCTGTTTTGTCTTGATGGACACTTGGAACATCGATTTGCGGATGAAGCGAATATCCATACCCTTGAGCAGTTTCAAAACGTAATCGTTGGCAGTAGGCGACAAAATGGGCATATTCACAACTTTGAGAAGCAGATGTTTACGGATATTTACAGCTTGGAAATCGATAGACAGAAATTCAAGACCAAGATGCTTTGCGAGATCAATCTGGCAAACACCAAATTGCGCAAAATGTTTTCTGATGATATGGCCGAATTTCAATTTTATTACAAAGGGCTTTATAGTCTGATTTTGGCCGTGCTTTTTCAAGAAATCAGTGAATTTGAACATAATGGACTAATACATAAACTGTTTTTGGAAGGGAAGGCCTATCAGATTCTTACGCAACAATTGATACAGTATGATGATGATGAAAAAATAGAGTTGCACCGAAACCTGTTGCGCAAATCGGAAGTACGTTCCATCCTTGAAGCGGTCAGTCTTATCGATAATAATCTAGATGGTTTGGGTTCCATACGTACCATTGCCCAAAAAGTGGGGCTCAATGGAAATAAGATACAGGACGGGTTTAAGTCCATATATGGGCTCACAGTGAATGCTTATATCCAAAAAACACGTCTCGAAGTTGCCAAAAACCTATTGTTGAAAACGGATTATTCCATACAGGAAATCATGCAGAAAGTAGGGTGGAACAGCAAGAGCTATTTCTCCAAAATATTTAGGGATACCTATCAGGTATCCCCAAGTGACTTTAGAAAAAGGCATTTAAAGGATTAAACCGTCCCTAAGCATTTACACAAAGGGTTTGGTAAGATTTTGGGCTGCATTGATATTTTTGCTTAAAGATCTTACAGAAATAACTACGGCTGGTCCAGCCCAAAGAATAGACTATTTCAGAAACGTTAAGATCTGAGGTTTTTAGCATTTCCTCCGCTTTTATCAACCTTAAATGGTTGATGAAATTACATACGGTCTTGCCGTGCATTTCCTTAAATCCTTGTTGCAGCTTTGCCGCGTTCAATCCAAATTTTCGGCATAAATCATCAATGGGATAGTTCATTTCCGGATTTTCCAAAATCATTTCTGATATTTCCTGGATGCGTTTTATTTCTTTATGTGATAATAAAGAATTGGGCAACGGGTTTTTAACATGTTCCAAAAATTGTTTCAATTTTTTGCTCAGAAGGATGTTGATATATCCCAATGCCAGGAGCTTATCGGCCAAGGTGTCCTTTTCCATCTCCTGAACCGTCTTGACATACTCGCCCAATTCAAGATTGGGTAAGCCTGTGTGGATAAAATAATGATCTTCAGACATGGAACGGAAGACCTTTTCAAATTGCAGAAACAGGTTGTTGATTTCGTTTTCAGGATTGAATTTTACCAATTGCGCAATGGAAATCTGATAATGCCCACCAGCCTTGAGAAGCATAAAGGTGTCATGGCCCTGCTTGTCATGCGCAATGGCACATTGGAAAGAGGACAATGGCTGATGAACGGATGTATGGTTCGATTGTAAAGCGAAATTGTCCTTTAGATTGTACATAAAATGAAGGTACACATTCTGTTCATCGTTCAGCTTAATTAAAACATCTTCTGTTGGAGACAGATCCAATTCCATCCAAGATACAAAATCTGAGATGTGGTGCACGTTCGCAGTGTCTTTAATATCTATGCAAAGACCTTCTGATTGGTTAGTGGTGTTTGAATCAATGGTTTTCATAGTGTCTATTAATTAAAGTTATTACTGTTGATGGTGTTCAGCTATGGGGATGGGTTAAATGTCATGGAAGGGGAGCCAAGGCACATTTATAGCGGGTGAAATGGATTTTGTAGGAGCCATTTCTTAGTATGAGGTATCATAAAAAATGGGTTTTAAAATTTGTATTATTATAAAATTATAAAAATCACAGTATACCCAATATCGCTTTTCGCACTCTTTTTAACGATTTTGGATAGCGTTACAAAATCAATCAAATGAGCCATCTCCATCATACAAGCTTATTAAAAACGAAGATCCCCGGCCATCGCAACCGGGAATCTTCCCCCTCTAATCAACAGTTCTAACTCTAATTAAAACCATACAAAACTATGTCAGTACATTTTGAAATTATTTTCTTTCGGAAAGTAGGAACTCTGTTTTTAATTTATAATAGATTAAAGTTATACGATCCACCATTCAGAATTTATCGGTATAGATGAAAAAAGGTGTTTTATAAATTAAATGTTAGAAGGGAATGATGGGCGAAAGGAGGTATGGTTTATAATAAAACCCTTGACGTTGAGGGCAAGGGTTTTAGTTTTCGCTCTATTACATCTCGCAAAAAAGCGAAAAGGCTAACTTAATATTATTTAATTGTTTTAGCGGTCATTCCAGTTGCGGATGTCGTTTTCTACGTCTTGCCTTGTGCGATTGGTGCGCCGGGCAACACGCTGTGTCATGTCATCAAATTCGCCAGAGCGATAGTTGACATCTTCATCCGTGAGATTTGGGTATTGCTGGCGATAGGAGTTTTCCATTCGTCGCCAATTGTTTTCAAGGTCTTGTGCGTTGCCTCGATTTTGATCTTGTTGAGTTCCAGTATCATTCCGATATTGGTTGTCGCCTCTGTTCTCCGTACGACCTTGCTCTTGTGTTCTGTCGTTGTCACGACGTTGATTCTCTTGATCTTCGTATCTTTCCATGAGTTTAATATTTATGATTAATATTGATAAAGATATTTCAATAACCGAGCGTTCCTTTGCTTAAAACCGTAAAAAAAAGCCTCTAAAAATCTACAGTTTTTTTGGTAACGAGACGCAACAACTGGAATTGGTCTTTCCAATAAAAATGCCCCCGGAAATTCCGAGGGCAAACATGTATATAAATCCCATAGCAGGGTACTTTTTCATTCATCATAGATCCAATCTCGGATGTCGTTTTCAACTTCCTGTTGCGTACGGTGGGTGCGGGTGGCTATCCGATGTATCATCCCATTATAACCATGAAGATTATACTCTACATCTTCATCTGTGAGATTGGGAAATTTTTTTATATAGGAATGTTGTACCATGCTCCATCGATTTCCAAAATCCTGGTCCAATGGTTTGTTGTCATGATTTTCGATATAATTTTCTTCGTCTCTGTTGTCCAAAGGCTTGTGCATGGTAATGCTTTATTTATATCCAAAACTACTTTTTTGTGAAAAACACCATTTGTTCAAAAGCTATTAAAATTGATGCAAAAAGTTAACATAAAAAAAACCCGACATAGATCGGGCTTTTCGCATTCTCTTTTTCATATTTGTTAATAACGATAGGGATTTGCCGATACCCACTGTCCATAATTATCATATTGTGTATCGTCTAAAATGGGCCTTAGCGTGGTGCGCTGTAAATCCATTCTGTTTTGGGTGTTCATGGTGCTTTGTGGATTTTGTTTATTCCAATTGTCCATAGCTGTATTCCAGTCTGCTTCGTAACGATCTATCTGATCTTGGTTCATGTTTAGCGACGTATACATTTGTTGATTTCGCTGAAGGTTATAATCCGTTTCCGTCTGAGTGGGATCTCGATCATCTCTTAACGTATTGTCAATACTCCTATTGGTGTCGTTTATATCCCGAGTGATGTTGTCATTTCGGGTATCCGTGTTTGTTGTCGCATCATAAGCGTCACCTGTTCCATTTGTATTTCCCTTGTTGGAGGAATTGCATGCATACAAGCTAAAGACGCATATCAGAATAAAAAAAGTCTTTAAGGTTTTCATAGATTTCATTTTTAAATGTTTCTACCAAGATATACTTTGATATTGAGTGGGATGTACGTTATATAAAAAAAAATAGAGCAAAAAAAACGGCAATTGCAACAATCTCTTTTACATTATTAAAGATTGTTCTCGCGCTTTATAGGTTGAAATATTGTATGATTTCACCCTTTTTGAATGCACTCTTTCTGATGAGGATTTTATCCACCATTGCCAAACATTCTTCATTATCTTTTCGGGTTAATTTTTGATTTGATAGGAGAATTGGCCAAACTTCTTCTGAGCTATTTTTATTTTTTAAACTTTTAAACAAGCAATTTTATGGATATTCAGACAAGGACTCATGGTCTCCCAAAAAATAAATTTCAATTAAGACTTAAAAAGTACGATTTCAACAAAAGAACGGGACTTCCCCATCGCAAGAAGGTGACTAGAATAGTGATGATTACCAGTTTTCCGCCACGCGAATGTGGGATTGCCACGTATTCAAAGGATTTAATGGAAAGTTTGGCAAATTCATTTCCGGAATCGTTTGAAATCACTATCTGTGCGCTAAATAATTCCATGGAAAACCATACGTATTCTGATGGTGTCTCTCATGTGTTACAAACGGATGATGTATTCTCTTTTGACACAATCGCCTCAAAAATCAATAAGGATGCAACCATTGGCATGGTGATGATTCAACATGAATTTGGACTTTTCAATGCCAATCCAGCAAAATTTATTGACTTTATCAAGACGATCGACAAGCCCAAGGCAATCGTGTTTCATACGGTCCTGCCCAACCCGGATAAGGCGATGAAGGCTTATACTAAATCAATCATGGAAAATGTACAGCAAATCGTGGTCATGACGGATGGGTCTAAGGCGTTGCTCCAGAACTTTTATAATGGCAAGCCCGACGCCATACAGGTGATACGTCACGGTACACATTTGGTACCACACAAAAACGTTCAGAAATTAAAAGAAAAATATGGCTACGAAGGACGAACTATCTTATCTACATTTGGTCTCCTTGGTCCGGGCAAAAGTATTGAGACCACGCTCGACGCCCTTCCCAATCTTATCAAAAAATATCCGGATCTGTTGTTCTTGATAATTGGAAAAACCCATCCCAATTTGGTGAACACGGATGGTGAACGTTATAGAAATTCCCTGTTGGAAAAAGTTGAAACCTTGGAACTACAAGACCATGTGGAGTTCATTAACCGATTTGTTCCCTTGGAAAACCTTCTGGACTATCTGCAACTGACCGATATCTATCTCTTTACCTCAAATAATCCACATCAAGCGGTAAGCGGCACTTTTGCGTATGCGTTGAGTTGTGGTTGTCCAATTGTGTCCACCCCAATACCGCATGCCGTAGAAGTACTCAATGGGGACGGTCTGTTTTTTGAATTTGGAAATTCCACAGGCCTTTCAAAGCAAATTGATCGTCTATTGAACGATTCCAATCTTCGACACATCTATCGTATGAATGGTCTTCATAACGCATCTTCCACTGCATGGCAAAATTCCGCTATCGCACATGCGAAATTGTTTGAGTCCTTAAATCCAAAATGCCAGATCACCTACACATATCCAAAATTGGAGTTCAGGCACATGAGGAACTTGACCACTTCAACGGGCATCATTCAGTTTTCCCAATTAAACCATCCCGATTTATCGAGTGGCTATACCCTGGATGACAATGCACGAGCTCTGGTAGTGATGTGCATGCACTATAAGCAACAGAAAAATAAACAGTGCATTTTGGATATGATAACCTATTTGAGTTTTGTGCTCAATTGTCAGCGTCATGGGGGTGAATTTTTAAATTATGTGGATGAACATAAGCAATTTACAGTTCAGAACGACACGGTCAATTTGGATGATGCCAATGGTCGCGCCATTTGGGCACTGGGACAGGTGATTGGTTTAAATCATCTGTTGCCCTTTGATTATGATTTTCTAATTGAAAAAGCCGAAGATGCCCTCAACGATTATTTGCCCAATAGCATTCACGTCACTTCACCACGTGCGATGGCGTTCATCATTAAAGGCTTGTACTATGCGAACCAAACATTGGACAGAAAAGATATTGTGTGTCTAGTGGAACATTTGGCGAATAGATTGGTCAGGCATTACAGAGATACTTCCGAAGAAAAATGGCAGTGGTTTGAAAAATATTTTACCTATGGTAACAGCGTACTACCGGAAGCATTGCTCATGGCCCATGAAATGACCGAAACCAAAGAATTTAAAACCATAGCTAAGTCTTCGTTTGATTTTTTATTGACGCACATGTCCACCGACACTTCGTTTAGGGCTATTTCCAATCGTTCTTGGTTTCAAAAAGGAAATGATCTCACAGAACACCAATGGGGTGGGCAGCAGGCGATTGATGTGGCTTATACCATCCTTGCCCTGCAATTGTTCCATACCAACTATCCAAAAAACGGGTATGATGCACAAATGAAGAAGGCATTTAGCTGGTTTTTAGGAAACAACCATCTCAATCAAAGCATCTACAATCATTGCACTGGCGGCTGCCACGATGGTATCGAAACGCACAATGTGAACTTGAATCAAGGAGCCGAATCGATGGTGAGCTATCTTTTGTCGCGGTTGTGTATGGAAGAGGTTTAAACAAATTTATTTTTTAAGTTCTCTGAGCAAGTCTTTCAAATTCACGGTGGCATACGAAGAGGAATAATCTGAGACCGCATAGGGCAATATAAGTTCTCCATTATGGATCATTCCACCGCAGGAATAGACCACGTTTGGCACATATCCTTCGCGCTCTTCTTCCAAAGGAGATAACAGCGGTTCTTTAAGCCTACCGATTTCTTTTGTTGGGTCGTCCAAATCGAAGAGAGAGGCCGCAATGCAATATCGACGCATGGGACCCACGCCATGGGTCAAAACCAGCCATCCCTCATCGGTTTCGATAGGAGAACCGCAATTGCCTATTTGGGTCAAATCCCAATTAAATTCTGGAGTTTGGATTTTAATTGGGTCATTCCAAAGTGTCACTCTATCGGAATAGATGATATAATTGTTCATCCCATCGATCCGCGCCAAGGTGGCATATTTTCCTTTTATTTTTCTGGGAAAGAGAGCGAAGTTCTTATTCTGGGCTGCTGTACCATGGATAGGCATGATACGGAAATCCTGAAAATCTTGGGTGCTCAATAACTTTGGGATGATCGTGTAGCCATTATATGCCGTATAAGTGGCGTAAACAATTTCGCTGTCATCGTCATCCATGAAACGAACAAACCTGGCATCTTCAATACCTTTCACCTCCGCCGGTGAATTGGGGAATATGACACGCTCCGAAATATCAGATTCGGCATGGAAACTTAGATCGTAATAGGAATCTACCAGCCACGTCAATTCTTCTAGGGCCAATCGTTTACTGTCGTCCAGCATATTTTGCTCTAGAATTTTATTCACGGAATTCTTCAAGTCGTAGTACTCGAATTTATCACCTAAAGAATTGATTATATCCTGAGTATACCGTTTGGAAATGTGCATTTCCTCCATTTTGGTGATAAAACGTCCTTTGTCATAAGACATCTTTGAACCGACCTCTGGCAAATCAATATGATTTTTCACCTTCAACATATGCAGTTGGTTATGTGCATCCAAAACACCTCTTCGGAAAACAATGGATGACAGATGTCCTTCTCCTGTGGCCCTGAATGAAAGAATCACTCGTTTTTCTCCTTTTTTGAGAAAAGATTGGTCCAAATCCTCAATAATGGACGGGTTGAAAAGTGCGGCCGATTCAATGGAATACTCCATGGTACTGTAGGCGCCAATTAGCATTTTTTGTTGATCGGTGAGCTCATGATAATCGATGCCCATTCGCTCCATCAGATTTTCAAAATTGCCACAATGCTGTTGGAAAATCTTTGAAAGGTTGCGATGCCGGCCTTTGAAATGTTCAAAAGTTTCATTTAAAATGTCATTTACCTTATCGGGAGTGTAGGTGAGAATCTTGTTGATCATTTTAACCGATCGCGCTTCACCGCTTTGAAAAAATCTAGCTACTACACGTTTGGAATCTGGATTGAAGGTTAGTGGTTTTCTATCGACTGATATGGACATAAAAGAATGTTATGATATTTTACTTAACTAAATTAAGAAATATCCTTGAATTCCTTATAACGATGCTGTGAACATCATTAACCGCCAATAATCTCCCCGCCATTGATATGGATGACCTGCCCCGTCATGTAACTCGCATCTTCCGAAGCCAGAAACACGTATGCTGGCCCCACTTCGCTGGGCTGTCCTGCGCGTCCCATTGGTGTATCCTGTCCAAATTCAGTCACATCATCAAACGATGCGGGAATGAGAGGTGTCCATATTGGGCCCGGTGCCACCGCATTTACACGGATGCCTTTAGCGGCAAGATTGGTGGACAAAGAACGCGTAAAACTCACGATAGCGCCCTTAGTACTGCTATAATCCATTAAATGCTCACTACCACGATAAGCTGTGACAGAAGAAGTATTGATGATTGAATCCCCTTTTTTCATTTTGCCAATAGCTAGTTTGGTGATGATAAAGAATGGATATATATTGCTCTCAAATGTTTTTTTTAACTGTGCAAGTGTAATGTCTTCAATATGATCTTGAGGAAATTGCATTGCCGCATTATTGACCAAGATGTTGATGGCCCCGAGTGTATCGAATGTTTTTTTTATGGCAGATTTACAAAAGGCTTCCTTTTTGAGGTCGCCTTTGATGAGGAGACATTTACGACCTTCATCTTCTACCATTTTTTTGGTCTCTTTGGCATCCTTGGTCTCATTGAGGTAGATAATTGCAATATTCGCACCTTCTTT
>Ga0079224_100009803_pt1 | contig 13106 bp, 11 predicted proteins | sample Stecom2015_FD_80414 | JGI IMG/M metagenome (GOLD analysis project Ga0079224, IMG submission 80414) | Agricultural soil microbial communities from Utah to study Nitrogen management - Steer compost 2015 | ecosystem: Environmental > Terrestrial > Soil > Agricultural land | place: USA: Utah... | reverse complement strand
ATGGCGGCTGTGGCGAAGTGGTTAACGCATCGGATTGTGGTTCCGACATTCGTGGGTTCGATTCCCATCAGCCGCCCCATTTTATTTCTTATACTAAACATTGGGCTATAGCCAAGTGGTAAGGCAACGGACTTTGACTCCGTCATTCGTAGGTTCGAATCCTGCTAGCCCAGCCATTCAAGTTTTATTAAAATTTCAAATTGCGGAAGTAGTTCAGTGGTAGAACACCACCTTGCCAAGGTGGGGGTCGCGGGTTCGAATCCCGTCTTCCGCTCCAATGGCGGCATAGCCAAGTGGTAAGGCAGAGGTCTGCAAAACCTTTACCACCGGTTCGAATCCGGTTGCCGCCTCCATTTGTTTAAATTCTATGAAAGTGCTTTTATATATTTGCCGGGGTGGCGGAACTGGCAGACGCACAGGACTTAAAATCCTGCGGTAGGTGACTACCGTACCGGTTCGATTCCGGTCCTCGGCATCGTTTGATGTCTTTTTTATTTCTAAGTATGCCTGAGTGGTGGAATGGCAGACACGGTGGACTCAAAATCCACTGCCAGCGATGGCGTGCCGGTTCAAGTCCGGCCTCAGGTATCGAGCTAAAATTAGTAAAAGGAATGTGGCTTCAGTTAAATAAACTGATTCCACATTCCTTTTTTATTGTTCTTTTCTAGTTAATATTGCTAATGGATAAAACAACTTTTATTGATTGTAGCGGAAATCGAATATATCAATAACAACGAATTTTACGAATACAATTTAATTTTGAGTATGGTGAAATGTGAGGAATTTTGGAGGTGTTACAGATGTTCCGTCTTTTAGTGCTTCATTGCCCTTCATTACTCTTATTAAGTTGCTGTTCGACTAAATCACCAATTGCAGGAAGCTTATACCACTTACCTTGGTATGCTTGATACATTAAAATGATCCATAGTATAAAAGATAATGGTGATATAATTATCCCAACTAACCATCCAATAAAAGGTAATATCGTAAGTACGGTCGAAAGTATAAATATTGCTATAAAAACAAATGTCGATTGTAGTGCATGAAATCGAACAAATCTGTTTTCTTTTTCAATAACAAGAAAGATGATTCCTGTAATCGGCCCTAATACGTAACTTAATAGTCCTGCTACATTTTCGGTAAGTCCAGTAGAAGTTTTACCGTTATTTTGTGATTCAGGATCCATTTTCTCCTTATCCATACTTGCCCCTCCTTATCGCGATTTACTGTGCCGCCTTTATAAGGATATTATGGTTTTTTAATATTATTCAAAAAATCGATTGAAGAAGAGTTGTCTATGCACTTTGTTTGAAGTCAAACCATAAATCGATTAAGATAAAACTGAATTCAAATTACAAAGGAGTGGATACCAATGGCAACTGTATGTTTTTTACTAGCTGATAACTATGAAGATTCGGAAATGAAGAATCCTTATGAAGCATTGAATGAAGCTGGGCATAAAACCGTTGTTGTAGGAATTGAAAAAGGAGTTGAACTTAAAGGGAAGAAAGGTACGGTTTCTTATACGTCTGATTTATCTATAAGTGAAGTCAAGGCGGACGATTTTGATGCTGTTATTATTCCAGGTGGTTCGGCTCCTGAGGCACTTCGAGTTAATGAGGACATTGTTACATTTGTTAAACAGGCAAATGAACAAGGTAAGGTAATTGCGGGTATATGTCATGGACCACAAGTTATGATTAGTGCAGATATCCTAAAAGGTGTAAGTGCAACTTCTTACATAGGTATTCGTGATGATTTGAAAAACGCTGGTTCCAATTTCTTAGACCAAGAAGTTGTGGTTGATGGAAATATTATTACTTCTCGTACACCTAAGGACGAACCTGCATTTATTAGAGAAATATTAAATAAATTATAAAAAGTATGTCCACAAGGCCTCTTCTCGATTTGGAAGAGGCCTTTTACTCTATAATCTTACTTCTATTATTTATTTGAAAGGACACTAAAAAGGAAGTCAATTCTTAGCAAATTAACTTCCTAAATTAAAATCTATTAATAAAATCTTTTAAATCCTTCGAAGTGTTTTTTCCAATAAGAGTTGTTTAAATTAGTAATGACAACGCCACTATTTGATGCATGAATGAATTCATTGTTACCAATATAGACTCCAACATGAGAAATACCAGATTTATAGGTTCCTTCAAAGAAAACTAAATCCCCAACACTAGGTGTATTTACATAATGTGAGCGCATGTGATAGCCTTCGCTTGAATAGCGATTAATGTCTAATCCTGCTTGCTTATATACATAGTAGATAAATCCACTACAGTCAAACCCACTAGGAGTAGAACCGCCCCAAGCATAACGTGTGCCTAATTGGCTTTTTGCGACTTTAATTAATTGGTCGACATTATAGCTAACGTCATTAGATGGTGTTTTGTCTTTAGGAGTTTCTACTTTAGTGCCAGTTCCAATATTTAGCTTCTGACCAATATAAATCATGTCTGATTTCAAGTTATTCCATTTCTTAAGATTTGCAACAGTTACTTTATACTCTATTGCAATTCTTGAGAGGGTGTCTCCAGACTTAACTGTATAAACAGTAGCCGATTGAACTTTTTCTTCCTCTGGCTTCTCAACTTTCTCTTTTGGTGGGTTAGTAGGTTTCTCAGTTGTTGAAGGATTGCTTACAACAAACACATTTCCTGGATAAATAAGAGTAGAGTTCAAATTATTCCATTTCATTAAATCATTTAATGAAATCTTATGTGCCATAGCAATACCGCTAAGTGTATCACCAGATTTTACAGTATATGTAGTTGCCTTTGATGTACTTGTTTCTTTCTTTTCTTCGTTCGTAGGCTGTTTGTTATTATTAGTTGAAGTGTTGTTGGAGTTTAAATCTGTTTTAAGTACTTGATTCGGGAAAATCAGATCGCTTGTTAAGTTATTTAAAGACTTTAATTGTGCAACAGTAAGATCATGCTTTAGCGCGATCTTCCATAGTGAATCACCACGCTGGACTTTGTACGAGCTTGATGCCTCTGTTTCTTCTGCGCCCAAAAATGCAGAGGCAATAAATGCCGTCGCAGTCACAGACATATAAATTTTCTTTTTATCCAACTTTTGTACCTCCTCGTAAATCTATTAATCTAATAATTCATTATACTATAGTATTGTCTAGGTTTGTAGATTAATGTGGAAATAGAGGAATAGTTATCCATCCTTTTCTAGTAATTAAAAATTTTTCTACAGTCATTTAAACACTAGCAAAATTAGTGGAGAGTCCTTAGGCATATTTTATGTCGTTTATTTTCAAGGTTATAAAAAACTCCCCCTCAAACTAAATGTTGAGGAGGAGTTTCTTCTAGTTATTTTAAGAAGTCTACTTCCATTTCATTTTTTCTAGGCTCACGTTTAAAGAGATATTCTCCATTGCGGACAGATGCAAGTACCTCTGCACGTTCCCGTATGGCTTCATAAGCATCTTTAGCATCTAATACAATAAAGTGTGCTGGTTTTCCAGCCTCGATCCCGTATTCATCGCTTACTCTCATGATGTTTGCTCCGTTGTAGGTGATCAAGTCAAACGCTTTTTTGATTTCATCTATGTGTGTGTAATGAGCTAGATGAATTCCATTATCTAGAATATTCATCATATTTCCGTTACCTAAAGGATACCAGTAGTCTGCAATCGAATCTTGAGCAAAAGCTACGTTATTTCCATTTTGGAGAAGTTCTTTTACTCGTGTTAGACCACGACGTTTAGGATATGTGTCGCCACGGCCTTGTAAATGGGCATTTTCAGTTGGGCACGAAATAAAGTTAATTTTTGATTCTCTAAATAAACCTAACATTTTATTGGCATAACTGTTTTCCACTGAACCAAAGCTACAAGTATGACTTGCAGTGGTGTATTCACCATAGTCTTTTTCCATTACAAGTGCATTTAATACTTCTAAAAAGCGACTATTTGGATCATCATTTTCATCACAGTGAATATCAATCATTACATTGAATTTCATTGCCATGTCTACAATACGTCTTAATGATTCAACACCATGTTCGTATGAAATTTCAAAATGAGGGATTCCTCCTGCTACATCTGCTCCCATTTCAAGTGCTTGTTCCATTAATTGCTCTGCCCCTTTATATCGAAAAAATCCTTCTTGAGGAAAAGCAACAAGCTGTAAGGTGACAATGTCTTTTAATTCTTCACGTAGTTTTAGTAAGGCTTTCATTCCTGTTAAATTAGGATCCGTAATATCTACATGAGAACGAATGAATTGTACACCTTTACTAACTTCTTTTTGAATTCCTTTAATAGCACGTTCACGTACCATATCTTCCGTCAATGATTTTTTATTATCACTCCAGCGTTGGATACCTTCAAACAATGTACCTGAAACATTTGCGTTTCCTTCACCTAGTCCTGAAAAGATATAATCTAAGTGTAAATGAGGATCGACATACGGAGGCAATACCAATCGACCTTCTAGGTCAATCACTTCCTCAGCATTGTCTAAATCATTCCCAATTGATTTAAACTTCCCATTCTCTACTAAGATTTCATGTGCTTCTTGGTCTCCATATATAGTGGCATTAATAAACTTTTTCATCCATACTTAACTCCTTTACTATGCTGTCTCAAATAATATTTTTATACTACAATATTATAGCATTCGTAGAGGAAAAAACGTAAAATGCGCTTTGTGTTCCTGTATCTGTGATAGGGTTTAATATCATGTGCCTCAACTTTACAAGTATTGGATCTTCATGTAATATTTAAATTGGAGTATTTTACAGATTTTTCAGACTTCATCTTCAGGAGGATGATGCATGGAAGAACGGATTTTATATTTGATTCGAAAGAGAAAACAGATGATGGTGCCCACATTGGCTGTAGCATTACTGTTTTATTTTATACTTCCAGTTTCATTAATTTTCATTCCAGATGTAATGAATCGTCCAAGCTTTATTTATCGTATACCTTGGGCATGGTTATACGCCTTTTTACAAATTCCGATGACATGGTTCTTATGTGGGCTTTATCATAAAACAGCTACTAAATTAGAAAAACAACTGGATGATATCAATAAGGAGAAATCATTGTGAATCCTACTTATTTTTTATTTCTCATTTATATCATAGTTTGTACTTTAATTATTACCTATTGGGCTTCCAAGCGTAGTAAAACAACGAATCGATTTTATATTGCTTCTGGTTCATTGACGGGTTTTCAAAATGGAATGGCTATTGCTGGTGATTTTATTAGTGCAGCATCTTTTCTCGGAATTGTTGGGATGGTTGCAATCCGTGGGTATGATGGCTTTTTATATTCAATAGGTTTCTTAGTTTCATATGTAGTGGTTTTATTATTAATTGCGGAGCCTATACATCGCCTAGGGAAATATTCGCTCGGAGATGTTATATGTTCACGGTTTCCAAGTGATAAAATGCGGTTAATCATGGCATTTTGTACAGTCACAATCTCCATTCTTTACATAATCCCTCAGCTTGTTGCTTCAGGATTTCTACTTCGTTTACTACTAGATATCGATTATTCTGTTTCAGTGATCGTCATAGGGGGATTAATGACTGTTTATGTTGTTGTAGGAGGGATGATTGCGACTTCTTGGGTCCAGATTGTAAAAACCGTTCTTCTTATGTCAGGTACTTTTCTGCTCACACTTATCGTGTTTTCCCATTTTAGTTGGAATATTGAGAAGTTAATTGGAGAAGTAAAAGCAGGCACACCATTGGCAGAGAAGTTTTTCCTTCCTGGTAATTTATTTGATAATCCGTTGGAATTCCTTTCACTTCAACTCGCTTTAGTGCTTGGGACAGCAGGATTACCTCATATATTAATACGATTATTTACAGTCAGGAATACGTTTGAGGTCCGTAGGTCTCTGATTAGTTCAACATGGATTATTGGTATATTTTATCTGATGACGCTCGTCCTAGGACTCGGGACAGTTGCATTATTGGGATATGATTCGTTAATGGGGCTAGACCCTACTGGAAATTTAGCTGCCCCATTACTTGCAAAAGAAGTTGGTGGCGACTTCTTGTTAGCATTTGTATCTGCCATTGCCTTTACAACAATTATTGCAGTTGTTGCAGGGCTCGTTATATCTGCTACGACTGCATTTTCTCACGATATTTTTCACCATATTATTAGGAAAGGAAAATCAACTGAGAATGAACAATTGAGGGCAGCACGTTGGTCCGCATTAGGAATTGGGGTGATTTCCACCTTGTTTGCCTTACGTTTGGAGACAATTAACGTTACATTTCTTGTTTCGATGACGTTCATTGTTGCTGCGTCCAGTATTTTCCCCGTTCTTTTATTAATGATTTATTGGAAGCGTTTTACTACAGTGGGAGTAGTTACAGGGATATTGAGTGGGCTTATAGCTTCCTTAATTTGTGTTATTTTAGGTCCATACATAATGAATCCAGTTGATGGCTGGATTAAGGCAGAGTCCGTATTTACACTGTATAATCCTGGGATTATCACGATCCCGATTGGTTTTCTAGGAGCATATGTAGGTACCATATTGTCAAGTAAGCCTTCCACTACCATAGCAGAATGTAATGAGTTTTATCTCAATGCACAGTCTGGTATTTCCTCAAGGAGAGAAAACTAATGGAGAGTTTGACAATTATTTTGTTTGAACGCTTGGGATTACTACTTATTATTGCATTTGTGATGACACGTACACCAGGCTTCAGGTCTTTATTGTACCGTAATTACAGTGTAAGGATGTCAATTGTTCATGCGGGGGTATTTGGCTTATTTGGAATCGCTAGTACGATGACAGGAATTGTCATACATGAGGACGGAGTTTTCAGTCATCATTTAGTGCTTTTTCCAGTGGAGGAAAATCATTTAATTGTAAGCATGAGCCTTGTAGCAATCGTGATTGCTGGTTTATTAGGTGGACCAATTTTAGGGTTCGGTGCAGGAGTTATTACGGGGGGCCATCTCCTTTTTCTTGGTGGGGTTGGGGCAGTCGCGAACGCAATAGTGAATCCTGTCACTGGTATATTGGCAGGATTAACAGCAACTTTTTTTTCAAATGAACGTGTTATCTCGCCCCTTAAGGCCTTATTCATCGGAGTATTTCCTCCAGTATTGCACATGCAATTATTACTTATTATTTACACAGATCGAATCGATATGATCACAGTTGTGAATACAATTGGTCTACCGCTTGTGTTATCAAACAGTGCAGCGATTGCAATCTTTACAGCAATGATAGGAATTGTATTACGAGAACAAGAAAATGAGGCAGCATTAGCATCAAAACAAGCTTTAACAATTGCGAAGGAAGCACTACCGTTTTTAAAGAAGGATTCTCCGTTTGATGTAGCAAATGGCTTGGCAAATTTATTATATACTCGCTTGAGGTTAGCGGCTGTTTCCATTACCGATCAAAAAGAGGTCTTAGCACATAAAGGTTTGGGAGAAGATCATCACCATTTCGGTGATTCGATTACATCACATCCAGCACAAGAAGCCATTCAATTGAAAAAAATTAAGGTGTCCCATGTGAAATCAGATTTAATGTGTACTCATAAAAAATGTGGGCTTGAGGCTGCTATTTTTATACCTATTATAGAAGATGGGCACGTAACGTATCTAATAACGTTCTATTTTCGTAAGAAAGAACATATCTCTCCAGTTGAAATGATGATGGCGCAGGGGTTAGGTCAATTTATTTCAGATCAATTGTACATGCTTGGAACAGAGAAATTAAAAGCACATATCCGGGATGCAGAGCTAAGAAATTTACAAGCACAAATCAATCCACATTTTCTATTTAATACACTTCAATTGATTGCTGGCTTGTTTCGAGAAAATCCAGAAAAAGCCCGGCTCATTACATTAAAACTAGCAAGTTTCATGAGGTTTAATCTACGATTGGTATCAAAATCACTTGTTGAACTAGAAAAAGAGTGTGAACATGTGGAAAACTATGCTTCGATAATCCAAGAAAGATTTAGGGGCAGATTACAAATATATTTTGTAAAGCCAGCGGATCTAACTGATATTTATATCCCGCCATCGACCATTCAACCACTAATTGAAAATTCGGTTCAACATGGTTTAAGGAACGTAATCGATGATGCAAAGATTGAGATTATTATAGAAAGACAGAATAGGAGACTCTCTGTCTTAGTTCGAGACAATGGCAAGGGGTTTCCAGATGAAATTTTGCCAATTGTAAGTCGACAGCCAATAGCTAGTCATAATAATGGAGGGATAGGGATTTTTAATGTGAACCAACGATTAGTTCAGTTGCTAGGAGAATCAGCACGTTTGCACATTCGAAACTTGTCCAAAGGAGGAAGTGAAGTAAAGTTTTCAATTCCAATACCAAATCATTATGAAGAAAAGAGGGTGATGGGATGAAAATTCGTGTAATGATTGCAGAAGATGAATTTATGGCAAGAAAAGAACTGCTTTATTTATTGAAGAATGAAAAAGGAATAATTCTTACTTCACATGCGGAGACGGGTGAACAACTAATTGAATTATATTCCCAACATAAGCCAGATGTCATCTTTCTTGACGTAGAAATGCCTGGGCTTACAGGTATTGAGGCAGCACGATACATTATGAAACAGGAGTTCGAGAAAATGCCATTGTTTGTGTTCACCACTGCATATGATGAATATGCAATGGATGCGTTTGAAGTGGAGGCTGTTGACTATCTACTAAAACCTTATGACGAGACTAGGTTTCGAAGAACGATGAGTCGTGTTCGCAAAAGCTTAGAAAATCGAAGTAATAGTAGTAATCCAATCGAAAAAAAAGTACAAGCTACCACATCAAAGTTATTAATAGATGATGGAGAAAGGATGGTGGTTGTCTCTCCAGAATCCATTTACTATGCTGTACCAAATAAACCATTTTTAGAGATACATACAGAGGATAAAGTTATTATGAGTCGGATGACGTTACAAGAATTAGAGGACCAATTAATGGGGCATTCGTTTTTCCGTGCACATCGCAGTTATTTAGTAAATTTAGACCATGTGCTAGAAATAACCCCATGGTTTAATGGAACAAGCAATTTGACACTAAAAGATAAAAAACAAACAAAAATTCCTGTGAGTCGTTCTGCGAGTAAAACTATTTTTGAGATTTTTAAAACATAAGATTAGTAGACTATATGCAAGAACCATTCGTCAGCCAAAAATAACCATTCACCATATTTTTTCAACCGTTCATCCTTTTATTAATTATATAATATTCAAAATTTATATAATTATCGTACATTAGAGGAGAGGGGTTGGTATTTTTGGCTCAAAAAGAATTAATTACAAATAATGAGATAAGTATTGATTATGTAAAAGTTGAAAGTAGTCCACAATTTAAACTGTTTTTGAGCAGAAAGAACAAATTTATATTACCGATGACAATCTTTTTCATGATTTTTTACTTTTTATTACCTATATTCACCTCTTATACATCGTTCTTAAACACTCCAGCATTTGGAGATATATCTTGGACTTGGATATTTGCCATATCACAGTTTATCATGGTCTGGGTGTTAAGTTCTATCTATGTCAAAAAAGCAGCTACATTTGACAAGGAAGCAGATAAAATCGTTCAGGAACAATTAAAATAAGGGGGAATGTAGATGGATCCGATCGTAATAGTTCTATTTCTTGCAATTGTTATACTTACGTTAGTCATCACCTATATTGCAGCAAAACAAACGAAATCAACTGGTGACTTTTACACTGCTGGTGGGGGATTGACAGGATGGCAGAATGGATTAGCTATAGCTGGGGATTATTTATCTGCTGCATCTTTCCTTGGTATCGCAGGAATGATTGCTTTACAAGGTTTTGATGGGTTTTTTTACAGTATCGGATTTTTGATTGCTTATTTGGTGGTATTGTTCTTAGTGGCGGAGCCATTGCGGAACCTTGGTAAATATACTTTAGCAGATATGATTAATTCTCGCTTTGATGCAAAAAAGGTGAGAGGTGCTGCTGCACTTAGTACGATTACGATTGTTCTTTTCTATATGATTGCACAACTAGTTGGTGCTGGTGCGCTTATTCAGCTTTTATTTGGAATCCCATACTGGATTGCTGTTTTAATCGTTGGGGTTATGATGACGATTTATGTTTTATTTGGAGGAATGATTGCAACAAGTTGGGTACAGATTACGAAGGCTGTACTTCTGATGGCAGGAATGGTTATAATCTCCTTTTTGGTACTCATGAAATTTAACTTTAACATAGGGGCTATGTTTACTGAGGTAAAAACAGCTACAAGTCATGGAGCAGATTATCTAAATCCAGGTATAAAATATACAAATCCTCTAGGTACACTTTCATTAATGTTAGCACTAGTTCTCGGTACAGCGGGTCTTCCGCATATTCTAATGCGATTCTTCACAGTAAAGGATGCAAAGACTGCTAGAAGCTCAGTTATTACTGCTACTTGGACGATTGGGATCTTTTATATCTTGACTTTATTCCTAGGTTTTGGAGCAGCGATTTATGTTGGAGAAAGTGAAATACTTGCAGCAAATCCTGGTGGAAACATGGCTGCACCATTACTGGCACAGGCAATTGGTGGAAATATATTATTTGCTTTCATTTCTGCTGTTGCATTTGCTACTATTTTAGCTGTTGTAGCGGGGCTTGTGTTATCAGGAGCATCTGCATTTGCACATGATATTTACGGACAAATTATTAAAAAAGGAAACATAACAGAGAAACAGCAAATGCTAGCAGCACGGTATGCAGCGTTAGGAGTATCTGTTGTATCAATCCTGTTGTCATTAGGTGCTCAATACTTAAACGTAGCTTTTCTGGTTTCTTTAGCATTTTGTATTGCTGCAAGTGCAAACTTACCAGTTATTCTGTACACAGTATATTGGAAGCGCTTTAATACGTCAGGTGCCATTTGGGCACTTATGTCAGGATTAGTCTCAGCATTAGTTTTAGTATCGATTAGTCCTAGTGTATTTTCGCCTGTTGAAGGTGCTGCTCTTTTTGTAGGGAATCCAATTTTCCCAATCGATAATCCTGCACTTGTGAGTGTGCCACTAGGTTTTCTTGGTGGCTATCTAGGAACAATTTTCTCTAAAGAAAATGATTACAAACGCTATGCTGAAGTTTCTGTGCGAGCACATACAGGTTTTAAAAAAGCGGAATAGAGAGTTAAATAGAATCGTATTATAGACAAAGAGTATATTTAACTTTATTGAAGTGTCATCCCCTATTTGTAAGAGTAGGGGATGAAGTAAAAAGAAGATTTATAGAATTTGAATAGGATCAAATTTAGGGGGATGAGGTTGATTTGACAATGAATAATGAAGTAAGCGTACAAGAAAAAGTGACAAAATATCCTCAACAGCCACATGGGGGAAAATTAGTTAATCGTGTTTTAACTGGAGAAGAACGAGATCAAGAGATGGAGCGAGCAAAGCAACTGCCATTTATTATGGTTGATCTAGAGGCTGTTATTACGCTTGAAATGATTGCTACAGGTGTACTATCTCCAAATGAAGGATTTATGAATGAAAAGGACTATAAATCAGTATTAATAGATGGACGATTAGCAAATGGACTAGTTTGGCCTGTACCCCTAAGCTTCGCACCTATTGGTGACAGAAATAAGCAGGTAATTAAGTCTTTATCAGTAGGGGATGAAGTGGCATTAGTTGATGAATCGAAAGAGCCAGTAGCTATCTTATTATTGGAGGATATTTTCGACTATGATCGGGATTTCCGTGCACAGCAATTATTTGGTACTACTGACCGCGATCACCCAGGTGTGGATTCAATTTACCGTAGGATGGGGGATACGGCACTTGGGGGGCCAATTCAGTTGCTTCGTCGTGTCCATTGGGGACCTTTTGAAAAAATACGGATTGAACCGAAAGACACTTGGAAACTATTCTATGAAGAGAAGAAGTTTAAGTCAGTAGCTGGTTTTATTACAGGTGCAAATCCGCTACATCGTGGTCATGAATATATTCATCGAAATGCACTTGAGGAGATGGATGGATTATTTGTTCAGCCATTAGTTGAAATGGCAAAGCGTGAATATACAAGACATGAATTCCGTATGTTATCCTATCAAGCAGTGCTTGATACATATTATCCAAAGGAAAGAACCATTCTTTCGCCACTTCGTGTGACTTATATTTTTGCAGGACCTCGTGAAGCGGTTCTTCATGCTCTTATTATGAAGAATTACGGTTGTACTCATGCATTAATAGGGCGCGACCACGCAGGTGTGGGAGATTATTATGACAAATATGCTAGTCATTCCATTTTCGATCAATTCTCAACAGCAGAATTAGGCATCGATATTCGATTATTCCATGAGGTGTTCTACTGCACACGCTGTGATAGTCCTGCAACGGAACAAACATGTCCACATGATGATCGTTATCGAATCAATATTTCTGGGACAGGTATTCGTGAGTTGTTACGATATGGTGTTCTACCACCAAAAGAAATTGTAAGACCAGAATCTGCCAGAATTGCCATGCAAGGTGTGCAACCTAAAGGTGTAGATGAGGATGGGATGGCGATTGCACCAGTAGGAAAAACAATCAAGTCTATCTTTCCTTATTACCTCCATTCAAAAGGAATCGGTGGTTCAAAGCGCAAACGTCCATTAGAAGTAAGTGAGTTAACGATAGACGATTTAGAGGCAGCTATAAAGGATGTTCGTGATAATGCAGATCGTGTATATAAAGAGGTGTTCCAAGAGTTCAGTTATGTAACGGACCACCTTCGTTCTGTACAGCCAGAATGGGTAGCAGAAGCTCGTGAATCGATTCAGCGTCAGCAAGAAATGGTAGTGGAAGACTTAAAAGAAAAAGTAGATCGAGCATTAGAAAAAGCCTCTGATGAATTTTTGTATCAGGATAAGTCAGAAGCTGAGGTTGAATTAGAGGTAGCACAGAAAATCTTGGAGGATATTCCTGCAGCACTTCGCAAAGCGGACCTCGAATATCGCACATGGAATCCTTTACCATATAAGCGATATAGGGGAAGCGATGAGGAATAGACTAAATTAAATAAGAAAAAGTTAGGTCATTTAGTCAATATTCAGAGACTCGTAAGCACATTTCTACATATAGAAATGTGCTTTT